>Ga0209673_1002541_pt1 | contig 12474 bp, 9 predicted proteins | sample AraplaCol_mMS_r2_2_FD_184274 | JGI IMG/M metagenome (GOLD analysis project Ga0209673, IMG submission 184274) | Arabidopsis root microbial communities from North Carolina, USA - plate scrape MF_Col_mMS_r2 (SPAdes) (version 3) | ecosystem: Host-associated > Plants > Roots > Endosphere | place: USA... | reverse complement strand
GGGCAGGAGCTCATCGGCGCGTCGTCCGACGATATCAAGGCACTGCGCGGAAAATCAATCGGCTTCATCTTCCAGGACCCGATGAGCGCGCTGAATCCGGCCCGCAGCATCGGACGCCAGATCGCAGAAATGGCGGAGCTTCATCTTAAAATGTCGCGATCGGCGGCAGACCGGCATGCCCTTGACCTGATCAGGCTGGTCGGGATCTCGGATCCCTCAGCTCGCATGAGGCAATATCCGCACGAGCTTTCAGGTGGATTGCGGCAGCGCGTGATGATCGCCATCGCGATCGCCGCCGAGCCCAAGCTGCTCATTGCAGACGAACCGACCACAGCGCTTGATGTCACCGTCCAGGCACAGATCCTTCACCTTCTAAAAGATCTGAAGAAGCGCTTGAACATGGCCATGGTGCTTATCACGCACGATATGGGCGTTGTTGCCGGCTCAGGCGACCGGGTCGTCGTGATGTATGCGGGCCGCGCTGCGGAGGTCGGCCCGGTCGAAAGAGTGCTGACGCAACCGAGGCACCCCTACACAATGGGTCTTATCAACGCGATCCCTCGCAGAACCGATCCAGTCGGCTCAGCATTCCGTGGTCTTCCCGGCGTGCCACCAGTTCTGGGGCGACCCATCGAGGGATGCGGGTTTGCACCACGCTGCAAGTTCGTTCTGCCGGCCTGTTCGACCAAGAGGCCGCATCTGGCGGGCACAACCGACCCCTCCATTCTCGCGGCCTGTCCCGTGGTCAATGTTTGAAAGGCTGAACATGCTGCAGCAACCCATTCTTACAGTGGAAAATCTGAAGACGAGCTTCAAGGGCATCGAGCGCGGCAAGCAGGTCAAGGCCGTCGATGATGTGTCCATCACCCTATATCCCGGAGAGATCGTCGGCCTAGTGGGCGAGTCCGGCTGTGGGAAGTCAACTCTCGGACGATCGATCGTAGGCCTAGAGAAGCCCGACAGCGGGAAGATCATCCTCGGCGGCGTCGATCTTGGATGTCTCAGTGGGCCTCGGCTTCGCAAGGCGCGCCGTGCCATTCAGTATGTGTTTCAAGACCCCTATGCTTCGCTCAACGAGCGGCAGACGGTTGCCGAGACGATCCGCGAGGCATTGTTGATCGGCGGCTTGTCTTCCCGCGCCGATCAAGAAAAGCGCGTGAACGCGCTTCTTGATCAGGTCGGCCTCGCCGCGGTATTCAAGGAGCGGTACACCCGCGAGCTTTCCGGCGGCCAGAGGCAGCGCGTCGCGATCGCACGCTCGCTTGCCGTCGAGCCCCGCGTGCTGATCTGCGACGAACCGGTCAGCGCGCTTGATCTTTCAATCCGTGCGCAGGTCATGAACCTGTTTCTCAGCCTGCAGAAAGATCTCGGGGTGGCGTGCCTGTTTATTGCGCATGACCTCGCGCTGGTTCGCCAGGCGGCATCGCGCGTCTATGTCATGTATCTCGGAAAACTGGTGGAGTACGGCCCATCCGAAGCCGTTTACGACACGCCGAGCCATCCATATACGCAGCTCTTGCTCGCTTCGGCACCCGATGCGGATCCCTCCCGCGAACGAGCCAGAGTGGTGCCGCTGATCGTAGGCGAAATTCCAAGCCCGACAAATCCACCATCCGGCTGTCGGTTCAGGACGCGTTGTCCGTTGGCTGTAGAACAATGCGCAAGCGCATTGCCCCCGCACCTCGAGCTGTCGCCTGCCCATGCTTCCGCCTGCCATTTTGCCGGCGATCTCCACATGCGCAAGAAATTGGCGACAGAACAACCCGCACCCCACGTCTTGCCTGCGGTTGGCACCGCAAGGCTCGTGACGACCCAGCTATAAGCAGAAAGCCAAGCTACATGCCGCTGCAATTCCAGCCGGACGACGAAATTTTCTGGAGCAAGGTCAGGGACCAACTGCTCCCCATGTATAAATGCACGCAGTTAAGCAACATGCGGCGCGGCCCGGCGCCTCGCGCCGTTCGAGACCGTGTGAAAGACCTCGTTGATCTGGCGCTTTCCTACGAGCTCGATGACTACGAGCCGTTTCTCGATATGAAAGAAAGCGGCTCTTCGGATGCGTTACGCCTGTCGATGGCTGACTTCTTCGGTTGCCGATCGACGGAAATAGCACTGATGCGCAACGCGATGGAGGGCCTTGCCACCGTTTTGCTCGGCCTGGACTTGGAAAGTGGCGCAGAAATCCTTGCGACCGAATTCTGCTACGATTCCAATCTGGCCATAATCAACCAACGCTGCGCGCGCGAAGGCACGATCCTCAAGCTTGTTGATCTGCCGCTTGGGGTTGCAACGGATGACCAGATCGTCGCGGCTTTCGCCGCCGCCATCTCGGGTCGGACGAAACTGCTGATGTTCCCTCATGTCCTGAGGAATACCGGTCGCATCATGCCCGTTGACAGGATAGCCGCGGTGGCTAGGGAGCGCGGTGTCTTTACTCTGGTCGATGGCGCCCATTCCATCGGTCATATCGATTTCCGCTTGGAAGCGCTCCAATGCGATGCCTTTGCCACCTGCCTGCACAAATGGTTCCAGGGACCGCGCGGAACTGGATTTCTCTACATTCGCGAAAACAGGATCAAGGATGTTTGGCCGATGTATGCCAGTTGGTCGGGCAAGCCTGCGTCCAGTATCGAGAAATTCGAGGAAGTTGGAACCGTGTTCAAGGCACTGCCCGGGGCCCTTCCCGAGGCACTGGCCTTCAACCGGTTCCTGACCCTGCCTGCCAAGGCTGCTCGCTTTCGCTATCTGCGCGATCGTTGGATGATCCCCCTCGCGCAAAATAAACGCGTGAAGTTGCTGACGTATCAAACGCCGCAGTACCATACCGGCTTTGGTGCCTTCACAATTGAGGGAATGGACGCAGGCACCTTCCAACGTAGGCTCGCACACGACTACGATATCAACATTGCCCTCGTCGCCTTGAGCGGAGGAAGTGAGTTCTCGGGCCTGCAAGTATCGCCACATTTGTCCAACTCGGTCGAGGAGATCGACCGATTGGTCGAAGCGACCGACACAATCCTCGCATGAGGGCAAAAGGTGCCATGATAACGCCATCAAGCGACCCGTCATTCCTCGACCTCGCATCACTGGGAGCGGGCTTGAGAAAGGGCGTCTGGTCGTCGCGCGACCTGACGGCGTTTTTCCTTGGGCGACTGGATACGATCGGACGACGCTGGAATGCCGTCGCAGCGCTTGATGCCGTTGATGCCATCAACGCCGCAGACAAAGCTGATGCGATGTTGGCGCGTTCTGAGGATCTCGGCCCGCTTCACGGTATACCTTTTGCGGTCAAGGATATATTCGCAACGCGCCCGCCCCTGCCGACAAGCTGGGGAGCGACGCCATTCGCAGACAGGCAGTTTTCCCGCGACGCCGACGCCATCGCAAAGTTGCGCGCCTGTGGCGCCGTATTACTCGGTAAGCTAGCGATGATGGAGCTTGCCGCCATGCTTCCTTTCGAGACGTACAACGCCTCCCACACGGGCATCTGCCACAACCCCTTCAATTTTCAAGCTTGGACGGGCGACAGTTCCAGTGGGTCGGCAGCGGCGGTAGGTGGAGGGCTTGTGCCTTTCTCCATCGCGACGGAGACGCACGGCTCCATCATTCAGCCTGCCGCTTTCTGCGGCGCTGTCGGATTGCGCCCTTCGATGAACATCGCGTCGATGGATGGCGTGATGCCGATCTCGGCCTCGATGGACAGGGTCGGGCCGATCGCTCGATCGCCCAACGATTGCCTCACCATCCTCCACGCGATGGCAACACGGCCCGTCGATGTAACTGAGAGCTCCCCACGGATGCGCATTGGCATCCTCGCTCCCGAGCCGACCGATCACGACGCTGCAGTCGTGGACAATTTTCAGGCCGCACTCGTTGCATTAGGCGACTTCGCCGATCTTGTTCCGGTAGCGTTGCCGGACGTGCCCTTCGCCCAGGTCTATCGGACCATTATCCTCTTCGAAGCGTCCCGCAATTTCGCGCCGCTCATTGCAGATGGCACCGTCGATCGGCTCTGTTCTCCCTTCGCAAAGGGCGGAAGCTACCTTGCGGAGGAGCAACCGGCCGAACGCTATGAGGCAGCACTTGTGCAGCGCGATGAGCTCTTGCGCCAATGGATCGAGGCATTCGGCGCCTTGGACGCCCTCGCAACCCCGACCAATCCAAAGGTCGCTCCACCGATCGATATGGAATTCTCCGCCTATTTCGGCAACGGGGACCATGAGCCCTTGACTACGGTAGGTGCGGTGCTTGGTTTGCCAGCGGTAACTATCCCTACCGGTGTTGGCGATCGCGGGCTGCCGACCGGACTGCAGCTGGTTGGCATGCCCGGGGACGATGCATTGATTTGCACAATCGCCGAGGACCTTTTGAAGCTGATCGGCAGGCCGATGCCGGTTTCTCAATGAGCCCCGGATGCGTTCCCTGCGATATCCGGATGTTCCGCTTTCAGTAACTTGGTGCGCGGACCGTGGTCGCGTTGTCGGAATTGGGCGGCAGCGTTATAGCGTAGGCGGAGCGTTTGATTTCCGATGCCGTCGACCTGGAATCGGACGCACAAGAATAATCATGCAAGCGAAATGAAAAACGCCGATCGTGAAACTCGATCAGCGCCGCTTCGCCGAAATTGTGGATATCGATCTTTGCCGTGTGCAACTCCATCCTGACCAAGGACATCGTGTTCATCCTCGACACCAGTTAGTGTAAGAGAGCATCGACGCCGCAATTGCCCGCTGCTTCGGCACCCCCCGCAAAAACTTCCATGTTCACCTCCACAAACTTGGAACAATAAAATCATAAATCTCTGAAATCATGGTTAATAGTGTGTCAAACGGAACCTAACTGCGAGTTAAGGTTAATTACCGCTGATCGGGCGCTTCAGGCTCGCAAAAACGTTGAAGGTTTCCGAGGGAGGTTTGGTTCCTTGTGCAATCGTTGACAACTGAATGAATGGGCGCGAACCGCCCCACAGATCAAGGTGTCGGACCACCTTTGTCGCTCCCCATGGCAAATCTACCGCTGACCGCCGCGCTGAAAGAGCTCGTCTGAAACGCCGCGACGAGCTGGCCGATATTCGACCGCGACGTCGAGTGAGGTCACTCGTCCTCCAGGGCCCGGGAAAATACTAGCCTGACGTGCTTGTCGAGGAGCCTGAAGCGTGTCCGTGACCGGTAGCCTCCTTCTGACTAGCGCTTGGTATACTTCCTAGGCTCCTAAAAAGGCGGCCCCGGATCCCGATCAGGGCATGCGGTCTGAGGTGGGGGAGAACCTCCGAAGCCAGGACTATCTGAAATCAACTGGCCCGCACGTACCAGCCACGGCGCGCCGACGGCTGGTGAAATGGTCGACTTTGGCCAAACGGCTCTGCTTCGAAAGCGCCCTCGCCTCCCCTGCTCCCAAGTTGATGATCCGCGTCGCTCCGCCCAGTCACAGGGGCAGAAGGAGCGCCGGGGTGACTGCCGGTGTCGTGCTGACAAAGCGGCGCGACCGACAGCCTGTGCTATCTCCTGCACCGAGATCCTGATGGTCGCCTTTGCCTCGGTTTCCGCAGGGATGCCGAGATCGCCGGGCTGCGATGTCGGAGTGCCCTCCGCTCCCCTCCCCTCTCTTCTTCTTTTCTTGCCGTCAACCTTGGCCGCACGAAGACGCGGTCGGGCCAGCAGAACAACGTCGTTTTTCTGACCGGCCGGCCGGTGGAGGCGCTAAACGCCTGAATGGAGTTCGCCGGGATCGAAAGCGGCAGCGTGTTCGAGGGGATTGAGCAACGGGGATACGCGTGATGGTCGATCGATCGGCCACGCCATGCTCGAGCATGTGGTTGCGCTGGCCCACCATGGGATGTTCTCAGCGCATGGATTACAGGCCGGATAAAACGACCGAGGCCGCTAGTTGCGGCATTCCGCGGCTTGATGCGATGAAATAGCCATTTCATCGTTCGGTGCAGCTACATTAAGCTATTGTAATAACGCCACGCGGGGTAGCGCTAGAGCATGCAGCTCATTCCTGGATCGGGAGGCGCTTCAGATCCGGGCATACCAATACATAAATGCGAGATGCTCGGAATTGAAGCAATCGCCTGGATTTCGTTGACGACAGCGCTGCTGTCGCCGTGCTTCAACCGGCTCAAGCAGCAAGCTGACCCTCGCCATCGATGTTGGGAAACCCGCTGCCCCGTCTATCTCGATTTGGGATCGGAGACAGGCGCCGCCGTTCGTCCCAAGCCTGAGCTCTATCTCGCAAGTGAAAGCGACAAACTGGCTATTCTCGATGACGGTAAAAGTCTGCTGAACGTATTCCATGTGCTACGTGGCTTGGCCCATCGCAACGACCAGGCAGGATGGCGCGTCGGACACTGTCTGCTGCTCGGCCCGGCTTCCATCGAGCTTCTCAAAATGTCTTGTTGGACGCTGCCGGCGCATAGCCTCTTTTGAATGCGGCCTTCGAGGGTTGGAAGCTTCGGCAGATGTTGTCGATTCACTTTGGCTGGAGAGCGGCTCTTGCGATAGCGCCCTTTGTTCCAGCGACAATGGGGGCACGAGCCAAAAACGGGGTCTCATTCGCACCGTCCCGCTTCCGCGGCGGCGGTCCCCAAGGTGCTTCTTGCGATTTAACATTAGGCAGATAGCGACGCTGACCACCTGCAGTCCGTAGATTCGCGGTGGACCCTGAACCGTCCGCGGCATAATCTCCGGCAATTCGGCTCCAGGACCCCGCCGATGCGCACCCTTCCGTCCGGCGCAGGACACAAATTCTGCTAGAAACAAACCTGGTACCTGGGGCCTCGATCCGACTACGGACCGCGCATTCGGGAGCGCAACGGATTGCCTCGATCGCACGTCTGGCGATGAATCCTTGGCATCTGATCCCATTTTCGCCGGAGTGGGTATGGCTCGGGCAAGCTCGCATTGCGGTTGTTCGAGCTGGAGGGAACAGCGAACGAAGTCCCAAGCTCTCCCCGGAATGATGTTCCAAAGGGTCATGGGCCTTCTCTTCGTCACCGCGCGCTGCAGCGGCAATAGCAGACGAGAGGATGTTGCAAGGTCCTTCTACCGTCAATCGGACGCCAACGGGGAGGGGTAGTGCTAATGATCGAGGCCCGGTTTATGACAGGGAAACGACGTGGGCCGGTGTGTGCCGGGTTTGCGCGGTCTGGTCAGAGGCCATTTGAATCTCAATGGGTCCGATGCGGGAGCCAGTAAATCGTTATTTGTAGGTATAGTCGTGAGACCGCCCTTCAGTCCGGGGCGCATAGCTGTTCGTTTCCGCCATTGCGCTTGCGAAATCGACTTTCGTGTCCGGGCGATGGTCGACATAGTGCTTCCTTGCTCTCTTCGTGAACGACAAGATCTGTTGCCAGGCCTCCGGGCGTGGGGAGATCAACGCGAGATGCGAGACCTTGCCCTCTGCTAATGTCGCTACGATGTTCTCCAGCCCAGAGACCGAACTGACGGTATTGATGCGTCGGGAGAGGAGGTGGAGGACGTAGCTTGCAAAGTCGATGCTGTTGGATGCAAGATCCACATTCATCGGGTTTGTTCCGCCACGAATGTCATCGGTCGTTTTGACGAGTGGTAGGATCGGCTCGTCGATCACACGCTCCAGATCGTTATTGAAAAAGAGGTATGCGCAATTGCAGCCGGCTTTTTCGAATTTCTCCACTTAGCTGGTGGTCACCCGTCTGATCCTCCTTGTTCGTCCGTTCAATATTGACGGTCGCACCTGTCTTGGGTGTTGCTCTTTTTGCCTGCAGGCAGATTGGAACGAGGAGCCGTTTCCCGTCCGGCATCCTCACGTCGAAGATAAAGGCGATATCGCCGCCTGTCCGACCCTCGCGACCTGCAATATTGAGATCGACGGCGAACAGCCGCGGGCGCGGTAGTGTCTTTTTGTATTCCATCAGCCGAGCGTTCTGAAGGTTCAAGGCTTCTGAAATTGCGCCGCGGAACAGGCCGACCAATATCTCCTCCCGGGTGGGCACCCGGCAGTCGCGAAGTGAGAAACTGGCTGTGGCGCTGTGTAGTGCGCGGAGCATGATCGGAAGCTCCCCGGTCACGGACGGATGCGCCAGCTCTTTGAGAATCTCAACGTAGCTTTCCTCAGCACCCCGGCGGTGCTCGATAACCGCGTCAACGTATTCTGCCGGCACGGGGGAGGCCCTGATGACTTCCAGGGCTGAACGGAAGGCAGTGGAATAGGTGCAGAACGTATGGTCCAGTCGATCAACGACGAGATCTGTAAAACGAAAATCAGACATGAAAAGCTCCGGGCGGCGAATGATCTACGGATAAATCCGCCGCCTTCAGATCCGGTGAACTTTTTCCGTACGAATTGGCGCGGTTTCGACGGGTCTTGTTAATGCTGTCCGCGATCACTTCTTTGCCGGAGTGAATGGGCCGCTGCCCGGGCATGAGGTCCAGCCTAGCCCGCAGGCTGCAGGGGAGGGCAGTTCAGACGACTGGAAAGCTTTATCAGTTCACGTCGCACATGCACCGGAGGGCGCTGCGGGAGCGGATTGGTCCAAAGAACCTTCCGGCGTGTGCTAGGGGGTGCGCCATTCGACATTTCTGCATCTGCGATGACCAACGTCGCTGCGATGACGTCGGTACGTTGGTCTGCCCGCTATTTCTTCGGAGACTTTACAGCTGTAAAGTTCCTGGGTGTTTCGAGCGGATGGACTTTACAACTGTAAAGATTCGAGTCCTTGCGAAAGAATCGGTGGAGGCTGGGCCCCGCCGGCTCCGTTAAGGTTCGATTAACTAAAAACGCCTTGTGGAATCGGATGCCCTCTGGCATCACTGACGGTAAATAGCCCGTAAAGTGCTCATAACCGTCAAGAGGAATGGATGCCGCAGGCCGCATCTAAAAACGTCAGGGATACCGCTTCCAAGATCGAAGCTTACACGTCGAAGCTTTCGGCGGAGTTGCGCGACATGCGTGAGGCGTTTTATCCGCCGGAAGCCCGCAAGACATTCGGTAAGACATTCTCAACAGTCGATCTCGCACGTCTCTTGGATGTGCCGGAAAGCACGCTACGCCAGTTGACGATCGAAGGCAAAGGCCCTCAGCCTGATCGGGCCGACAACAACAGGCGAACCTATACGGTTGAGCAGGTGAAGGAATTGCGATCGTTTCTGGCGGCGCTTCGGCCGGACGACGCCGCCGATCTTTTGCCCTACAGACGCAAAGGCGAAAAACTGCAGGTCATCGCCACAGTGAACTTCAAGGGCGGGAGCTCGAAGACGACGACGTCGATCCATCTCGCCCATTTTCTGGGACTGCAGGGCTATCGCGTGCTCTGTATCGATCTCGATCCGCAGGCATCGATGACGGCCTTGTTCGGCCTGCAGCCGGAATTCGACCTTGGTGCAAACGAAACAGCCTATGCGGCGATCCGCTACGACAACGAACGTCGCCCCTTCGCCGACGTCATCAGGCGGACCTATTTCCCCGGCGTCGATCTCGTGCCCGGCAATCTCGAACTCATGGACTTCGAGTTCGATACCCCCACCTATCTGACCTCGAAAACCCGGGACGACCTTGGGCTGTTTTTCGAGCGGCTGAGCAGGGCGCTTGCGACGGTCGACGACCAATATGATTACGTCATCCTCGATACGCCGCCTTCGCTCGGGTATTCGACGCTTGCAGCCCTTTATGCGGCAACGGCACTCGTCGTCACAGTCCACCCGGCCATGCTCGACGTCGCCTCGTGCAATCAGTTCCTGATCATGATTTCGGATCTCTCGGAAGTCCTCGACCAATTCGGCGCCCGCTTCGAGCATGACTTCTTCCGTTTCTTGCTGACGCGCGTCAATCCGAACGACGGGCCACAGAAATATATGGCTGGCGTGATGCGCAGGCTGTTCGGCGACGATGTGCTCGTCGCCGAGGCGCTTGAGTCGACGGCGATTGCTGGCGCTGCCGTTGCAAAGAAGTCGCTTTACGAGCTTGAGGCTGGCGAGGTGGGACGCGAGGCTTTGAAGCGTGCTCTGGAAAGCGCCGACCGCGTCAATTTCGAGATCCTTGGGTTGGCTCACAAAGTCTGGGGGCGTGAACCGTGAAACGAAGCATCCTCAAGCGAATGGCCGAGGAGGCCGAGAACCGCGTCGAGAGCCCGGATAGCGATCAGAGCGAAAAGACGCTGCCGGCGCGCCGGCATTCCTCGCCGGTTATTTCCAATGTCGGCAAGGCGCTGAGCCACCTGTCGGAAGACAGCATCCTGTCGCTGGATCCCTCCAAAGTGGACCATTCGCCGTTCCAGGACCGGTTTGCCGCAGACCAGGAGGCGGAGGCCGAGCTTGAGGTCCTGAAGCTTTCGATTGCGACGGAGGGGCAGAAAATCCCGGTTCTCGTTCGCCCGCACCCGACCAAAGCCGATCGTTACCAACTCGCCTATGGGCATCGTCGCCTGGCGGCCATCCTGGCGATCATGAACGAGGCCGAGCGCTCGGAGCTCGTCAAGATCAAGGCCTATGTGCGCGACCTGACGGACCGCCAGTTGATCGAAGAGCAGGCACTCGAGAACGGCGTGCGGGAAAACCTCACCTGGATCGAACTTGCGATGTGGGCGCTTCAGCTAAAGGAAGCCGGCCTGTCGCATCGGGCCATATGCCCGGTGCTTGGACTGTCGGAAGCCGGCGTATCCCACCTGTTTCGCGTCACCTCGGTGATCCCAAGCGACATCGTCTATGCGATTGGACGAGCGCGGCTGGTCGGGCGGCCGAAGTGGACCGCTTTTGCGGACTTGCTGAAAGAGGCGGGTAGGATCGAAAGAGTGCGCGCGGTGCTCGGCACAGACGCTTTCAAACGGGCCGATGGGGCGGGCAGGATTGCACTTGCAATCGCGGCGGCGACAGGGGCGGCGAAAGTGTCCCCAGACACGCCGCCTGAGCCTGTTGACTTTCTCCTTGGCGAACGGCTTCTCGGCCGCATGAAGACATCGTCGACCGGCACGACGGTCATGATTCCGAAAAAGGAAGATGCCTTTGCGCGTTGGTTGGCACACCGCATGCCGGACCTCATGCGCGAATACGACAATCAGCCCGGCTCTTCGAACTGAGGCCGGCATAGGAGCAACGCAGCCAAAAGGAGCAGCAGCGCAAAAAGAAAAAGGCCCCAAAACGTTTCCGTCGTGAAGCCTCTCTCAATTCCTTAAGCAAGATCGAGAATCGCATTTTCACGAATCCCCGTCAAGAGTCTTTGGCATCGTTTTGGTGAGCAGATTTCTTTTGCCTGAGAAAGGTAAAAGGAAATGCAAAGTGGAAATGTGACGACGCCCTTCGGGCGGCGGTCGATGACGCTTGGCATGCTCGCATGTCAGGTGGCCTCACGTGATATCGAGCCGGGCAAATCGGTCGACAAGTGGAAAATCTATCGGGCCCTTTGCGAAGCGAAGCCGATGCTGGACGTAACTGACCGCGCGCTTGCGGTTTTGAACGCGCTTTTGAGCTTCCATCCGAAAAACGAGCTCTCCGAAGAAGGGGGCCTGGTCGTCTTTCCGTCAAATGCGCAATTGTCATTGCGCGCCCACGGCATGGCCGAGCAGACGATCCGCCGACATCTGGCTGTCCTTGTCGGGGCCGGACTTCTGATTCGGAAGGACAGTCCGAACGGAAAGCGCTACGCGCACAAGGGCAGGGGGGGCGAAATCAGCCAAGCGTTCGGTTTTTCTCTAGCGCCGCTCCTGGCGCGCGCCGAAGAGATCGAGCAGCTCGCGGCCGAAGTGATTGCCAAGCGTCTCCATCTGCAAAGGCTGCGCGAGCAGATAACCTTATGCCGTCGCGACATTACAAAGCTTCTTGAGACGGCCTTGGAAACCGATCCTGGCGCCGGCTGGGCCGCTGTTATTGCACATGTTCAGGAACTGCTGGGTCGGTTGCCGCGTGTCGCGACGGCCTCCCAGCTTGAGGACGCGCTCGCCGAACTGGACGCGTTGCGCGAAGAGATCGTCAATCGATTGGAAATGCAGCTAAAAACACAAAAACAAAGCGGCAATCCCGCTCAAACTGAGCGGCATATACAGAATTCAAAACCTGACTCTACTACTGAATCTGAACCAAGCTTCGAAACGAAGCAGGGCGCAAAGGCAGTGCAAGAACGGAAGCCGAGCGACAAGACGATGAGGACCGAAGATAGGCACTCCGGCATGGGCAGAGATATCGGTGCGGACAATCGGCGGAGAGCCACTCCCTCGGACTTGAAATCCTTCCCGCTTGGCCTGGTCCTTCAGGCCTGCCCTCAAATTTCCGACTACGCGGGCGGAACGATCCAGTCATGGCGCGATCTGATGTCGGCCGCCATTGTCGTGCGATCGATGCTTGGCGTCAGTCCCTCAGCCTATGAGGAGGCAGCCGCGATCCTCGGTGCCGAAAACGCTGCGACCGTTATCGCCTGCATTTTGGAGAAGGGAGGGCATATCAATTCGGCTGGAGGATACCTCCGCGATCTGACGAGACGTGCAGAGCGCGGGGAGTTTGCGAT
>Ga0209673_1002537_pt1 | contig 12486 bp, 9 predicted proteins | sample AraplaCol_mMS_r2_2_FD_184274 | JGI IMG/M metagenome (GOLD analysis project Ga0209673, IMG submission 184274) | Arabidopsis root microbial communities from North Carolina, USA - plate scrape MF_Col_mMS_r2 (SPAdes) (version 3) | ecosystem: Host-associated > Plants > Roots > Endosphere | place: USA... | reverse complement strand
CTTAGGATCACTTTCGCTTCGGGTAAGCACCCATGGGGGATCGATCCTTGGCCTGTGGAAGCAGGGCGACGGCCGGAGAGTGCCTTTGCTCAGACCTGCACCCAAAGTCGATGCAGGCGCACCCGAAGCGTCCTGCTTTCCGCTTGTCCCCTTCGGTAATCGCGTTAGGGGCAACAGGTTTGTCTTCGACGGAGCTGTGTTTACCCTTCGCCCGAATACCGAATGGGACCCTCACTACCTCCACGGAGATGGTTGGCTCGCTGACTGGCACCTCGGCGGCCAGACCGACAGGTCGATCGAGATGAGCTTCGAGCACAGGGGCGGGCACACGCCCTATGAGTATCTGGCGAGCCAGTGCTTTACGATCGACGACGACAGCCTGACAATCGCGATGACGGTCGAAAATCGCGGTCGTCAAAGATTGCCATTCGGTCTCGGCTGGCATCCATATTTTCCGCTGACGCCCCAGACCACACTTGAGGCCCGCGCCGAGGCATTCTGGACGGAGGTCGAGGGATGGCTGCCGGGAGAGCGGACAAGCATACCAGCGGATCTGGACTTCAGCCGAGCCATCGGTCTTCCTCATCGATGGGTCAACAACGGATTTGAGAACTGGAGCGGCCACGCGAGAATCTCGTGGCCCGAGCATGGCGTCGCTCTCAGTATGGAGGGTGATCCGATACTTCGGCACGCTGTCCTTTTTCTGTCGGACACGACCTTTGATCCCGGGTTCAAGCGGGATTATTTCTGCTTCGAGCCCATGTCTCACCTGGCGAACGGGCACAATTTACCGGGCCTTGGTGGGCTTAGGGTTCTCGCACCGGGCGAGTCGCTTATGGGAGGTTTCCGATTGCGGGTCGAGACAAGCTGACGGATGGCATACGGTACAGGCATACAACGATTGCCGCACATCAGGTGTGAACCGGATGGCGACATCACAGGAAAGTCGGAGGGGTAAGCATTTATGTTGAAGCGGCTGTCAGGCAAGCGCATCATGATTACGGGCGCGGCACAGGGCATTGGCCTTGCCATTGCCAAAGGATTTGTCCGGGAAGACGCAAGCTTGCTTCTCATCGACCGCGACGAGGCTCTCCTGAACGCCGAGGCATTGAAGCTGCGAGAAGAGGGCTATCGAGTGATAGCACACGCGGTGGACATCACGGATGCCGCCGCGATCAGACAGGCTGTCAGCCAAGCTCCCGACGATTTTGGCCAGATAAACGCATTGGTGAACAATGCCGGGGTCAATGTTTTCTCGGAGCCGCTGGAAACGACAGACGACGAATGGAACCGTTGCTTCGACATCAACTTGAAAGGGGCGTGGAACTGCTCGAAGGCGGTTTTACCCGGACTGATCGAGCAGGGGGGTGGGGTGATCCTCAACATCGCATCCACCCATGGCTTCACGATCATTCCACATACGTTTCCATACCCCCTGGCCAAGCACGCGCTTCTCGGCATGACGAAGTCGCTGGGACTGGAATACGCGGCGAAGAACGTTCGCGTGAATGCGCTGGCTCCTGGCTATGTCGCCACGCAGAAGGTTATCGACTACTGGAATAGCTTTCCTGATCCGGAGGCTGCGAAGGCCGAGACGATGAAGCTTCATCCCGGCGGAAGAATTGCATCTCCTGAAGAGATTGCAATGGCGGCGGTCTTTATGATCTCCGACGAGTGCCCGTTCATGAACGCTACCTGCCTGACCGTAGATGGGGGCTTGAGTGTCCAGCAGCATCCGGCGTGAGTCCCCGCAGTCAGGCTTGTCCGATGAATTTGTATCGCTGGCCTAACTAGCTTGTTTCCCGACTCCGCGATCTGATAGAAAAGTGGCGTCAAAGAGTGAGGAGAATCGTGATGCGCTCGGCGCAAAACATCGGAGAACCGAGCGCTTCTGGAGGCCAGCGCCCCCGGGTGATGCCCGATGTGACAAGAGCGCTAGCCGAGGAAGTTTTGTCGGGAAAATACGCTCCCGGCACTGCACTTCCCACTGAAAACGAATTGGGGACAGCGTACGGAGTCAGTCGTACGGTCATAAGAGAGGCGATCAAGGTTCTCGCCGCTAAGGGTCTGGTGGTGACGCGGCCCCGGGTGGGTACGGTCGTTTCTGACCCGGACAATTGGAGCCTGCTGGATCCTCAGGTGATCAGCTGGCACGGACCAGGGCTCTTCGATGCCAACCTCCTTGGCGCAGTCCTGGAAACCCGACGTGTGCTTGAGCCGCTCGCCGCCAGTCTGGCCGCCGAGCGTGCGACCCTCCGCGAGATCGCTGACCTGGATGGCGCTTGGCAACTCATGAAAGAAGCCAGCGAGGACGTCGAGAAGTTCTCAGCTGCCGATGTCGAGTTTCACCGTATTCTGTATCGAGCCAGCCACAATCCCGTTCTGAGGCAGATCAGCAGCCTGATCGATGCAGCCCTCACGTACTCGTTCGAGACCTCCAACAAGACCGTCTTCAATCGTGACGATGCCGTTCGGTGTCATCACGCCGTGGTGGAAGCGTTGCGCATGCGCGATGTCGATGGTGCCGGAGCGGCTGCGAGCAAGCTCATAGAACAGGCAGCCCACGATATCGATCTTGCCGGACGCAAGGCCAAAGATTCAAAGGGCGAGGACTAGCATCTGGCTCACGACCCGTCGCGAGCAGCGGCGCATCGAGGAGGTCCAATCGGGAAGCCCGCTCGTTGTGTCGTCGGGGCGTCGCAAACGACTTCCGATTGTTGGTGGCATCGAAGCGTGAATAAGCTTAAAATTCAGCGCATTAGTGGCGGTATCCGCTGTAGAGCGCGAGGTTGAATGTTCGGCTTCTCTAAGAGAAGGAAACATGCCAGGTTTTCACCCGAAGTCGAGCTGCGTCCTGACTGAGGTGGAGAGACTCCTTTTCGGCTACAGAAGTCACGGCGCTTCGAACAATACGGAAACGTCCCCCAGTTAACCCCGATATCCAACCTGGATCGGAACTACTTGGTGGCCGCGATCACTTCGCTCGAACGTGATACTTGCTCCAACTGGTCCTCATGTTCACTCCTGAGGACGAGTTTTTACACGGTCCCCTCAGAGAAATAATGGCCAATCAAGTCCATGGGATCGACCTTGAGCGTCCTGCAGACGGCGATAAACATGCCGATGGAGAGCCGGTTTACACCGCGTTCGTATCTCTGAACTTGTTGAAATGAGACCCCAAGCGCAGCGCCCAATTCCGTTTGCGTCATTCCAACGCGCAACCTCATCGCCCGAACGCGCTCGCCCATCTCCTTGTCCGTGTCGCCGGATTTCCGTGCAGTCGTATCCATGATTTCCTATTCGCGTGTTGGTTTTCCCATAAAGAACTAACGACAGAGTTTAACCCTGTGTTTTCGTTTTTCTTTCGACAAATAGCAGGGCTCTTGGTGCCTTACGTGGTCGCAAAAAAGATCGATCACCATCCGCCAGGCCGAGACATCGCGCTTCTGTCACCGCAAAGCGAGCCGTCCGCTGCTCGATCGTTATTGGAGTAACAGTTTCCCGGATAACGCCGAGGAGGGCTATAGTAATTTCCTCCTCCGCAGTTGCCGTTCGCACAGACTGCAACAGCGGTTCCAACCAATGCGACCGCTACCAGCGCCGCCGCTGCCTGCTTTTGCTGCAGAACCATCTTCTCACACGCCGAAATATCTAGGCCGCGCCTGCCCAGCTCCGTAACCAATTGCTGCTGAAATAGTGGGTCTTGCGTTTCAAGTGCCGTCTTGCAGAGCGCAGCTTTGCTAACGGCGGACGGCTTTTTATTAAATTCAGCTGGCGTTGTCGTGCAACTCGCCAGCGCGAGCGAGATCGCCACGGCGCTTAGACGCCGAGCCAATTCATTCATTTTCACTGTGATAAAACCCCTCAAATGCCCCCGGGGTGAACATCGCAGAAATTAAGGCGACGTCAAATTTCACGTTAAGATATCGTTAACGCAACGCCTGGAACGGAACAAGAGCGTCCACTGCGCCTTGTACCTCGCACAAGCGGCGAATGGCGCGAGATCGACAGCTTCGCCAACATGGCTCCGCAGCACTTGTGGAGCCCCATTCACGATGTCTTGGACAATCGCCATGGCTCAGGAAGCAAAGCGTCGCCGACTGCAAAACCTCGGCGCAGGCTTTCCCAAACTACCGAGATAAGCACTGCCGTTTCCCAGCTTGGACTTTGCTCGGGGACCAGTGTCAGCGGCCATGCGCGGTAGCGGCCGGAGCGCGAATTCTAGGTTCCGGCTCGCCGAAAATCGGCGCACATGGCCTTCCGGTCGTGTTTGCTCATCCATCAGACTTCTTTGGAACGCTGGGCGAATTCGAGCAGGCAAGACATGCGGATGCGTAAATCGCTCATGGGTTCTCCTTTCCAACTTGTGCGTTCCGTACCCCCAAGCGCACAACGCCGCGGCGGGGCTACTGTCCGAACTTCCGCCGCGGGGACTTTTCTGGAACTCCTGACATCCGGGGAGGAAAAATGTTAGCTCGAGTCTGGAATGCGAAAGACTCGAGTGTCGAACTGCAGAGATTATACTCTAGTGGGACGCCCGGGCAGGGCACCGTCTACCCCTCCGTCAGTGTTTGAAGGGTCTGAATTGCTTTCCGTTCCCAGGTTGTGGCACCTTGCTGACGAGCAAAGGCCAGCGCTTCGCGAATGTAATGCGCCGCGCCACTTTTCCGGCCGGAACGAAGTTCAACTTTCCCTCGCAGCCTAAGAAGCTCGGCAGTAAAGTAGTTTTCCCCTGTCTGTTTAACGAGCGCCAAGGCTTCATCCAGAGTCGCGGCGGCCCGTGTAAAATCACCCGCTTGCAGATAGCTTTCGCCGAGCAATCCGAGGTAGCAGGATTTGTCTATTTCCTGATCCCCCAAATTCGAACAGGTTTGCTCCATCTTCGCAATGCCAAGAGGATCGTTTCCGCGCGCCATAATCCATCCCTGGAAGAAGGACGCGACATTCGTCCACATGCGAAAGCCATTCGTCCTTGCAAGCGTGAACAACTCGTCAAGCTTGTGTTGGAGGGGTTGGAATTCGTCACGGAGCGCATAAAGGATACAGCAGTTCCCAAGGCAGGCCGCCAGTTGATACGCGGAATGGCGGCGCGCGTCGGCTTCCGCTGCCGCGTAGAGTTCGATTGCTTTTGCCTCATGTCCGGTCAATTGCAATGTCCATGACAGGTAAAGCATTGCCATGCTCGGAAAATCGCTGCCGATCTCATCGGCCCGGTCCACGTGGCTAAGCGCCTGTTCAAGATAGTCGCGGGCCGGACCGAAATGTCCCTGCGAAAAAAAGCACATGCCCTTGAATTGCATCCCGAGAACAAGTGCCTTCAAGCTATTGCGGGTATTGCCGATTACCAGAAGTTCGTCACCCGCCCATGTGGCGTCTGCGAAGCGGCCGGAGTTGAGGGCGGTGCCAAAGAGGCCATCGAGCGCGCGGATCGGCGCTTCCACATCACCGAGCTGCTCGCTAAGCCGAATGACATTGCGATAGGCGGCGCTGCCCTCGTCGGTGACATAGCCGAAGGTGGCGTATAGGACGTCGCCCCGTTCGAGTTCGAGTTCCAGCTCCATGCGATCGCGCTTTTCCGATGGAACGCATTTGGCAAGGCAGGCGAGCCCATTGGCAAACATGTTTGCGGCTTCGACCTTGGCCCAAGTCCTACCGGTGTTGAGACCTGCGGCCAACCACTTATCGGCCGCCTCCTCGAAAAGACCGGCTTCAGCGAGGTGCTGCGCGAGGATCTCAGGGTGCTCGGCCGCGAGCTTTGGATTGATACTTTCAATAGTTCGGGCAACCTCGGCATGAAGCTCACGGCACCGCTCCTTGAGGAGACTCTCCCGTGCTGCCTCTTGCAAGAGCGCATGGGTGAATGCGAAGCGCGCTTCGCTGGCCGTCGTCTGCCGCATCACCAGACCAGCTTCGACCAAACGCTGCAGCGTCGGTTCCACGATATCTTGCGACAGGCCACAAACCCGGGCAACAATCGGCAGGTCAAATTCGCGCCCGACAACAGCTGCAACTTGAGCGATCACCTTTCCGGGACCTATCTTGTCGAGGCGCGACAACAGCGATGACTGGATGGAGCTAGGAACACCGACGGACAACTTATGTGAATGCTGGCCACCTTCCTCAATAAGAGGGCTGTTCTCCAGAACAGCTCGGGCTAATTCCTCGACATATAGCGGGACTCCCTCGCTCTTTTCCAGCAGAAGTCCGGCCGTTTCATCCGCGATATCGCGCCCCGCCATGAGGCTACGCAAGAGCATGCGGGAGTCTTCTTCGGAGAGGCGATCCAATGCGATTTTGCTGAGGACCGCCCCGGTTGCAGTTCGTCGTTGCGTTTCGCGGGAGGTAATCAGGATTAAAAGGGGAAATGGTCCCGCTTCGGCGAGCAGAGCCTCGAGCACATCGCTCGATGAAGGGTCGATCCATTGCTCATCTTCGATCGACAGCAGAACCGGTCCGATTTGCGAGAGATAATGCAACCAGTCGATCAGGACCCTGTGGGATAGGCCGCGTTGTCGGGCGGAAGGGCGGCCGTCCGTCAGTTTGTGGCGGTCGATTGCCAGAAGTTCTGCAAATACAGGCAATGAATCGGATATGGGCACGGTGCTCAAGGCGACAACCGCTTCAAGCTTCGTCATGGCGATTTCCGGTGGGTCGCTGCCCTCAATGCCGGCGTATCGTTTGAGAAGGGTCAAAAAGGGGAAGAGGGCACTATTTGAATAAGTGCTGGAGCATTGAAGCGTCAGGTAGGTGCCCTGCGGAATCCGCCGTTGAACCTCAAATATCAGCCGCGATTTGCCGATACCAGGTTCGCCGACAATCATGGCTGCCTGAGCCCGCTTACCCGCGATGACCTCCTGCCACAGCTCCAGCAAACCCGCGATTTCTGCTTTACGCCCGACAAGCTCGGTTAGCTCTCGTCTCTTCGCGAAGCGGTTCTCCAGGACTTTGGGCCTGTCGGCTCGCCAGACATGAACATCACTCGGAAAACCCTTGAGAGTTTGGGACCCGAAATCGGTGAACTCGAAGGCGCCGGCGGCGGCATCGTAGGTCCGCTGGTCGGTCATGATGGTTTGGGGCTCTGCGATGGTCTGAAGGCGTTGAGCCAAATTGGGAATCGATCCCAGAGCAACCGTCGAAACGCCTGCCGGGGCACCGACAAAATCTCCGACAACGACCAGCCCACTCGCGATACCGATGCGGACACGCAATGGCGGCCCACCGGGCACCTTTACCTCGGGGACCAGTTGGAGAATTTCAAAGGCCAGCTCAAGAGCACGTTCGGCGTCATCTTCTTCCGCAATCGGATACCCGAACAGAGCCTGAAAAGCGTCGCCGACATAGTTAGCGGCAATTCCGTTATGGTTTCGCACCGCGGCAGTGCATTCAGCCAGGTAGGCCTTCGTCAGTCTGGTGAAGTCCTCGGGATCGAGACGAGTCGCATATCCGGTGGAGTCGACCAGATCGCAAAACAGTATCGTGAGTTGTCGCCGCTCCGCCGAGGTCGCGAAGGCTTTCGCTGCATCGTCGGCATTTAGCAACTTTATGGCGGCCGCAATTTTCTTGCGCGGACCGACGGGGATCTCCATCTCGCGCAAATCGTCCTCCGAAAGCATGCGGAGGCTGTCGCCATCGATCTGCGATTGCGCGAATATGCCAGCGAGGTGCTCAAGCCCCAACCCCTCCAGCCATTTCCTCACGTCTTCCATCGGAACTCCCAGCAAACCGGTGATGAACTCGCTCGCTCCCTGGGTATTCATGCGTTTCAAGGATAGCACCTCTCCGTGCGTCCAAGAAGCTGTTGGATTTTCGCCTCAGGGCTTACATATGCTCGACCCACCGGGTTTCAGTTGCATGCCACATCAGCGAAAATCAGTTGCCCCCGGTCTCCATAGCGGACGCCACTTTGATCGAAACAGAATCGTTTGGGAAGAATACGCGCGAGGTACCGACGGTTGCACATGGCCGGCAGATCGGCGCGAAATTCGCGCGGCGTAGTGGCCGGTGCAGGGTCGGTGAATTTCAAGTGGCCGAAGTATGATAGGTCGCCAATGAACATCGCGCGGCCAGAGGCGACCCCATAGCCGACCGATGTGTCGTCCGTGCCACTCTTAGCTTCGTCGAGTGTTGGAAAATCGCTTTCCAGGGGTGCCTGTCTGGATCGCGGAATTTGAGTCGCCCTAATCGCAATGTTGAACCGGACATCATCGCGCTGGGAAACGTGCCCGTAGTCATTGAGGTAGTGCCATCTCAATCGAAGAATTCGGTCCGCGCCGACTGCTCCGGTTGGGACCGGGAGTACCGCCGACGATAGGCCGGTCGGCTGGGAGCCGTCTCCACCTGATTGCACGCCGGGGGCGGGACAGGCTGTGAAGAGCGGGCGATATCGACATTCTTCGCCTCCCGCCTCCCAAATGCAGTTGCTCAATTGCCGCCAGTCGTCTTCGCTGATCTGGCCGTTCTCCACGGCGACGTTACTGCCCTCGTGTGGGACCATCCACGGATGGATCTTGCCTTCCCCTGACCGTCGGGCCCATTCCGTTCGATGGGCATCGATTTCTCTGAGCTTCAGCAACTCCGCCCGAACACTCACGACCTGTGTCCAAGTCGGATTCGTGACCTCCGGGAGTCGCCCGGCGGCATCTGCCGCAATGCGCTGCCCGGTAATTTGCGTCGTGAGCGTATGACACTTGGTGCAATTTCCAGAAGGGTCCTCGACCGTTCTCGCTCGGACAATGTCGGTTGCGTAAGCGGCGGTGTAAGCGGAACCGACGACCCGAAATGGTAGGCTTTCGTCCCGCTTCATCTTCGGGACGTAGTCCCCAAGGCTGAAAGCGAGGGCTCTCTCGCTTGCCGCTCCCCCCGGGTATCCGATGCGTGCCTGGCCGATGTGCGGGCTAACCACATACGGGCCCTTGTTGTCATGACATGCAGAACATTGGATCTGAAATGTCGGGTCGTACATTTTGGTAGCGGCAGCGCGCCCTCCGGCGTCCGCATAGGATCGACCGCCTGGAGGGATGATGGGTGTAGTCCAGTCGAAGCGTTGCTTATCCTTGTCGCCATCAAAAAAGACGATTTCTCCACTTTCTCGATTAAAACCAATGATACCAAGTCGAGCGAATGTAGGGTTGTCTTTCTCCCAGTATGATTCCGGTTCGATTTCAAGGTGAGGGGTAGATTTCCGGCAGAGCGAGACCCACTCAACCGTGCCTGCCACGGTACGGATTATGCGTGAATTCATTCCGCAGTAGGTCACGTTTCCCGCCAGCGAGGGCTTGTCGCATTTAGCGATCTGGGTGGTCCACTTGACGATTCTGCCCTTGGGGTCGCGATGCTCGAATTGCAGAGGGCTGCCGGCAACATTTGGATTTGGTTTCAGGTCGACGATATTGCCGTCAATTTCCAGCGGTATGACCTTCGCAGCTGCGTTGCCGCAATCTACGTCCGGGATCGGGCCAAAAACGGAGCGTGCCTCGTCGCCAAATCGCGTAATGATGTCGGGGCTTGCTGAAGCGGGCTTCCACTGAAAATCGCCGTTCCAGCGCCTTACGGCTTCGGCGAAGGAAGTAGCCTCGGCGTTGTCATCCGGGGCGCGCACCGGACCGATTTCAATTTGGTCGTTGGCCGCGGCTAGACGGAATTTCCTGCAGATCAGGTAGGCTTTCAGGTCATTTACGCATTGCTGAGATGGTGGACCATCAGACAGCGCTTTTGCGAACGGCGCAGCTGGCCGTGCCGGGACCGTACAAACGGACCACGGGGCGCAAATTTTGAGATCTCGCCATTTTGCGTCATCGGCAAGATGTACGGCGTGTCCTAAGCTGAAACCAGGATGATCAAATCGGCTCGAATCAACTGCAACATGCGCATCCGAGTCAGAGCCCGATAGCAGCACCGCCACCGAGAACGCGCCGAGCAATCCAAAAGCGATAGACCGCACTGCCTCCTCCGGGTTCGAGGACTAACAGCTTCAACGGGCGCTCAACGTAACTCTCGGTGAATCCGGCAAGAGAACGATCATCGCGAATTTCCAAGCGCCCCCGACTCGCTTGAACGTGGTTACCATTGTCGCGGTGTAATCGAGCACCGGTGTCTCGATCGCTGTGAATTGAATCGTAACCACGACTGTCGACTTGCCCTGGACCGTATCTTGGTCGACGGCGTTTAGTAGGGTGTTGCTTTCAATGTGCCGCCTTTTGCTGATCGTTCCCATCTCGGCATTTACTGTATCGAGGTAATCAAGAAGCTCGGTCTTGTTGGTTTTTCTTTGCAACTGTTTGCGGCCTGTGCACAACTCAAACGCGACATCGTCCAGCAGCATTGCTTCCACGCCCTGAGTGCTTGCGTCATCAAGCGCCCAGTTGTAGCGATGCAAAAGATCCATAATCTCCTGTCGATCAGATGGCGGGGGATTCACAACAGTCCTGAGATATTCTCGATTAAGTTCGTAGGTGCATGAGGGAAGAGCTTGCGCTAGCGCCGCGCTCGCCATGACGAGCGAAATTCCCACCCCAAGCGCCAAAGCTGGCCATCGAATTGCGGACCTTTTCGGTACGAATGCCATGGAATGCCCCCTTGATATGAATCAATTTGCTTAACGATTTTCAATCGAATGTTAAGTTGGATAGCCGGTTCCCGGCTTAACGCACCGGGCGAAATCCGGTCGGTCTCCGGCGTCGTCGTCCGGGTTCGTAAATTAAATATTAGAATATACTAAATAGCGAGCTATGACAACCACGACACTACGGTATGCTGGAGGGGAAGCAATTTCTGCGCGAACGGGCTGCGCGCAAATCATCGTTCAGCTGATGGCCTGTGGAAGGATGTTACGCCGGATGAACACTCCTTGAAAAACATCCGGGTAGGCGTGGTCGTACTTATCGCTTTCCTCGACCATGGCAGCGGCGATCTCCTCCGCGAAACCGGGAACAAGCTGCGCGCTTCTCGTGGCATCGACCAATATATCGCGCATGTCATCGCTGACCTGCCGCAGCGTTTCAGGTCCCGGGGCGTTACCACCGGCCTTGACTGGCAGCATAGTAGAAAGCGCTTCGAAGAAAGCCCCAGTATAGATTCTGGAAAATGAGTGCGCGTTGTTCCAGATCGTGTCCGCCAGGCCAACCTTGCTGACAGTTGAGGGGTCGACATAGAAATGGTTATTCCACGCGTTCCGCAGGCAATCCTCGTCCGCGTCTGCGGGCTTTACCAAACGCAGGGCGGAACCGAACTGTTGCGCAACTCGCGAGAGGCTCGAACTACTCCAAAAACTCCTGCCCGAGGTTTCCGCGAGTACGAAGGAACAGAACGTTGGAAGCTGCATTGCACACAGGATCGCGCTCATGTCACCGAAAGCTTCGCCGAAGGCCTCGACTTCCAACCCCTCGGCATCGAACAGATCTGAGCGGATTGCATCTAGAATGGCATGACCGAGTTCGTGGCAAAGCAGATCAGGACTTTCGCCGGAATAGATGACGAGAGTTGGGTGCGCGACAGTTGAACCGTGGTAGAAGCTCAAAGTCGTTCCATCATACTCGGAATTTAGGCCCTCATTCCGATCCAAAAATACGTCTATTACCTGGCCGCCGCGCCATGTGACAGGCGCCTGGCTGCTGGCCGCCCAGAAGTCCGCAGCCCGTCGTAGTGTTGCAGCGGCGTTCCAGTAACGGAACTCCACCGCCTGCGGAGGGTTGTTGCCGAGCGATGGAATTAGGCGAAATGCTAGTGGCGTTTTTGTTATGTCTGGTGCTGGCACGACCGTGACTCTGGCGGCCAACGCAGGATCCTTCTCCCAGACGGTTACTGTGGCAGGCATCGATGATCCTCCCAGAATTGTTGATCAAGACATCATCGTTGCGCAGTGGTTGCGACCGCGAAGGGATGGTCAAACAACCCCCTAGTGTCAAAAGCCGCGTGCGTCCGCGAGATCACGACTGAGGATGGAAATGGGACAAGCACGGATTTTGCACCCCACACCATTTCAGTTCGATGATACCACCGGATTTTCCATTTGTGCAGGCGCGCGACTACAATTTCTAGCGCTCAGGGCGCCGGTTAAACCCCTAACTTGTTCGCCGACGTGAGGTCGCGATTGCGGTTTCGCCCGGCTGAGCGCTGCTGTCTGCTTGTGGTTATCCCGCGAGCTTTGTTCGCTGCGGGCACAAGTTGTTCGCGCGCCGACATGCCTTAGCTCACCTCAATCAATTAAATAACTATTTAGATACAAAAAATTCTCATGTATTTTCCTATAGTTAGCATGATTCTGCCGAAATTACACTGCCTTTCCAAGCTTGACAGCCTCTGAGTTTCGCTGTCTGCTTCAACCCGAGGAAACCGCGCAGGGCTCAAGACTGCACGCTAAGAATTTCCAGGAGGACATTGCTGTTATGTTGAGATTTGCCGTCGTCGGGATCGATCATGGGCACACGTTTGATCATGTGAAGGGCCTGCTTGCGGCCGGTGCCGAGTTCGTTGGATACTGCCCGCAGA
>Ga0209673_1002535_pt1 | contig 12496 bp, 10 predicted proteins | sample AraplaCol_mMS_r2_2_FD_184274 | JGI IMG/M metagenome (GOLD analysis project Ga0209673, IMG submission 184274) | Arabidopsis root microbial communities from North Carolina, USA - plate scrape MF_Col_mMS_r2 (SPAdes) (version 3) | ecosystem: Host-associated > Plants > Roots > Endosphere | place... | reverse complement strand
TGGCCGGCAATATTGGAGCGGGCGATATGCAGATGCGGCTCGACGAGCTTTGGCGCCGGCGCCTTCGGGGCCGGGCTGATTGCGGCCGAGGCCGGTCCAACGGCGGCAGGCAGCGTTGGCGGCACTTCATCCGCCAATGCCGCGGACATGTTGGCCAGTAGGAACGCCGAAGCGAGCAGGATGCGGTTCATATTGTGGATTTCTACGATTCGATCCGGCAGTTCTAACTGTTGGGTTTGCCCGGCGCCATGTGGCCGGATGTCACCGCACCCGTTTGGGCGGACGGAGCCGCATCAATCGTAAAGATAATACTTGTCCCACTTCTCGCGCGGCACCTTCTCGCCGATCTCGTAGTTGAGCTCGCGCACGTTGATATGCTGCGGACCGGTGATGCAATTGTAGGAGAGATGATACCAGTCGCCCTTGCTGCGGAAGACCGCGCCCGGCGCCTGCAGCGAATTGTCGCCGGGGATCGGGTCCTTGAACGTATAGGCGATGACCTTGTCGGGCTTGAAGCCGGTGCTGTCCTTGTTGATGCGGCTCATCGCCTCGGTGTCGCAGCTCTGTTCCAGCCGGGTCGAGGGATCGAGTTTTTCCAGCTGCTTCTTGATGGCGGGATCGACGGCGAAGGCGGGGGCAGCAAGGCTTGCGAGGGATACAAACAGGAGCAGACGTTTCGGCATTGTGGAGAAAATCCCTTACTGTTGTCCATTCTTCACCCTGCCACCGACGGCTTGCCGGAGGCTTGGCACGTGCAAATTTCGCGCAACGAGAGCGGACTTTCTTAAATATTGTGGTGACATCAAGGCAAGGCGGGCAGAGCGCCCTTCTTGCCTGTGGAAGGGCACCTCGACCCTTGGCGCATCCTTGCCGCTTGATCCGGGACCGGTGCGCCTCTATCTCTTGCCAACCCGACATTCCCACCGGAGCCATTCCTTGTCCGTTTTCAAAAGCCTGCCGACACCGCCTGCCGCACCGAAGAAGCCGATCTCCGATACGCGCCACGGCATTACCCGCACGGACGATTATGCCTGGCTGCGCGCCGACAACTGGCAGGCGATGTTCAAGGATCCGTCGATCCTCGACCCCGAGATCCGCCGGCATCTGGAAGCCGAAAACGCCTATATGAACACGGCGATGGAAGACACCAAGCCGCTGCAGAAGGTGCTGTTTTCCGAAATGCGCGGCCGCATCAAGGAGGACGACAGCTCGGTGCCGATGAAGGACGGCGCCTATGCCTACGGCACCTTTTATGTCACCGGCGGCGAACAGCCGCGCTATTTCCGCATCGCCCGCGACGGCAATGTCGCCGACGAAACGATCCGCACCGTGCTGCTCGACGGCGACAAGGAGGCCGCCGGCAAGGCCTATTTCCGCCTCGCCGGTCTCGACCATACGAGCGACCACAGCCGCGGCATCTGGGGCTATGACGACAAGGGCTCGGAATTCTTCACGCTGCAGGTCCGCGATCTCGCAACCGGCGAGGACCTTGCCGACCGGATCGAGAATACCGGCGGCGGCGGCGTCTGGGCGCCCGACGGCAAGAGCTTCTTCTATTCGGCGCTGGACGAGAACCACCGGCCGTCGAAGGTATTCCACCACATTCTCGGCCAGCCGCAGTCGGAAGACCGGCTGGTCTATGAAGAGCCGGATGCCGGCTTCTTCATGGGCGTCGGCGGCTCGCTGCTCGACGATTTCATCTATATCGACATTCACGACCACGAGACCAGCGAATACCGGCTGCTGTCGACCAAGGACCTGACCGCCGAGCCGAAGCTGGTGGCGGCGCGCGAGGAAGGCATCGAATATTCGCTGACCGAGGGCGGCGACGTCTTCTACATCCTGACCAATGACGGCGGCGCCAAGGATTTCAAGATCATGGAAGCGCCGGTTGATAAGCCGGGCAAGGAAAACTGGCGCGAAGTGGTGCCGCACAAGCCCGGCACGCTTGTTATCAGCCACATGGCCTATGCCCGCCATCTCCTCTGGCTGGAGCGCAAGGACGGGCTGCCGCAGATCATGATCCGCGACCGGGCGACCGGCGAGGAGCATGCGATCGCCTTTGCCGAGGAAGCCTATTCGCTGGGGCTGCAGGGTGCAGCCGAATACGACACGGATATCATCCGCTTCTCCTATTCCTCGATGACGACACCATCGCAGCTCTACGACTACAACATGGTGACGCGCGAACGCACGCTGTTGAAGACGCAGGAGGTGCCGTCCGGCCACAATCCCGACGACTACATCACCCGCCGCGTCTTCGCCCCGGCCTGGGATGGCGAGAAGGTGCCGGTCACCCTGCTCTATCGCCGGGATACCCCCCTCGACGGCACGGCACCCTGCCTGCTCTACGGCTACGGCGCCTACGGCATCACCATTCCGGCCGGCTTCAACACCAATTGCCTGTCGCTCGCCGACCGCGGCTTCGTCTATGCCATCGCCCATATCCGCGGCGGCAAGGACAAGGGGTTTGCCTGGTACGAAGACGGCAAGATGGACAAGAAGACGAACACCTTCAAGGACTTCGTCGCCGCGGCCGATTATCTGAATCAACAGAAGTTCACCTCTTACACGAAGATCATCGCCGAGGGCGGATCGGCCGGCGGCATGCTGATGGGCGCAGTTGCCAATATGGCGCCGGAGAAGTTCGCCGGCATCATTGCCGCCGTTCCCTTCGTCGACGTGCTCAACACCATGCTGGACGATACGCTGCCGCTCACCCCGCCCGAGTGGCCGGAATGGGGCAACCCGATCGACAGCAAGGAAGAATACGAGCAGATCGCCTCCTACTCGCCCTATGACAATGTCGGTGCGAAAGCCTACCCGCCGGTTCTGGCGCTCGGCGGCCTGACGGACCCGCGCGTCACCTATTGGGAGCCGGCCAAATGGGTGGCGAAGCTGCGCGATAAGACGACCGGCGACGCGCCGATCCTGCTCAAGACGAATATGGACGCCGGCCATGGCGGCGCTTCGGGCCGCTTCCAGCGGCTGGAAGAGATCGCCTTCGAGTATGCGTTTGCGATCAAGGTTGCGGGGAAGATGTAAGGGTTGGGTGGGGCGTCACAGAGGCCAGGGAGAGAGAAATGCCCGTCTATGTCGCCCTACTCCGCGCCGTCAATGTCGGCGGCACCAGCTCTCTGCCGATGGCCGAGCTGAAGACAGTCTGCGAAGGCCTCGGCTTTACCGAGGTGAAGACCTACATCCAGAGCGGCAACGTGCTTTTCCGCTCGGACGAGGCGGAAAAGACGGTGGAGGAGCGGCTCGACGAAGCGCTCGGCAAAAAGATGGGCAAGCGGCCAGGGGTGATGGTGCGCAGCCGCAAAGAACTCGACAAGATCGCTGCCGACGCCCCCTTTCCCGAGGCCAAGCCGAACTTCCTGCTCGTCCACTTCCTGCCCGAAAAGGCACCCGGTGATGCGCTGGAAAAGATGGTGGCGCCCGATGGCGAGGAGGCCAAGCTCGCCGGCCGGGAAATCTATGTGCATTATCCCAATGGATCCGGCCGCTCGAAGCTGAAACTGTCGGCGCTGAAGCCCGCAACCTCGCGCAATCTCAATACCGTGCGCAAGCTCGCCGAATTGGCAGCGGCGCTGGAAGGCAAGGACTGAGGGGCCCCAAAATTTAGTGCGGTTCTGCGCTTCCAAGAAAAGTTGAACCGCCCGACGCCCTCGGCATTTCCACCACCGGCAGAAAGAGCATCTTCACGAAGGTGCGCAGCATCAGCACCTGTTCGGCCAGCGTGTTCGGCTCCTTCAGCGTCTTCGACAGGACGATGCCGCCTTCCAGGACGGAGGACACCATGTCGGCGAGCTGGTCGACATTGACGGGTTCGCGCGGCGGATAGATGGCCATGATCTCGCGCAGCATGCGGCCGAAACGGCGCCGCCAGGCAAGCACCGCATTCCGGTTGGTCTCCTGTATCTCGCGGTCGAACAGCCGCTCGTAGTAGCAGACGGTCGCCACGAGGCAGCCGGGATGGCCGTTCGGCAGGTCGGAGAGCAGTTCGGACAGCAGTTTGAGACCGAGCAGGAAGGATTGCAGCGGATCGTCGACCAGATCGCGCGCGCGGCTGAAGATCTCATCGTAGATGCGCTCGTCATTTTCGATGTAGCGGTTGAGCAGCGCCTTGGCGAGCTCGTTCTTGTCCCGGAAATGATAGAAGAAGCCGCTCTTGGTGATGCCGGTCTCGGCGATCAGCTCCTCGATGGAGGTGCCGCCGAAACCCTTCTGCAAGACCGCCGCTTCGGCCACATCGAGGATGCGGGTCCGCGTTTCCTCGCCCTTTCGCATGTCCCCTCCTGCCCTGGCTCCTGTACCGGCGGTACGGTTTTCAGCGCCGCATATTCAGATCTGCCATCGCCCCGGCAGCATCGACTGAAGCAAGCAATTGATATCCATCGGCAAAAACCAAAACCGTCTGGAGTATACCTCAAGTCGCCTAGTTTGGCAGCCGAATAAGCGTCAGAACATCATTCATCGACAGCAGCCGTTTCTGGCGCTGCGAGGGAGAGACTTCACAATGGTAAAGTACAGAAACGGTTTGCCGCAACTCAAAGGCGGCACCTTCATTACCGATGGCGGCATGGAAACGACGTTGATCTTTCACGAAGGGATCGAACTTCCGCATTTTGCCGCCTTCATATTGCTGGCTTCCGAAGAGGGGCGGCAGCGCATGCGGAATTACTATCGCCGCTACCTCGATATCGCACGGCGCCACGGCACAGGCTTCGTGCTCGACACTGCCACATGGCGGGCCAATCCGGACTGGGGGCAGAAGCTCGGCTATACCAGCGAAGCCTTGAAGGCGGTCAACGAGGAGGCCGTCGACCTGCTCGTCGGCTTGCGCAGCGCCTATGAGCGGCCGGAGCAGCAGATCGTCATCAGCGGCGCGATCGGCCCGCGCGGTGACGGTTATAAGGCGGGCATCATGGATGCGGCCGAGGCGGAGGACTACCACGCCTTCCAGATCGCGGCTTTCGCCGGCACGGAGGCCGATATGGTCAGCGCTTTTACGCTGACCAATATCGACGAGGCGATCGGCGTGGCGCGGGCGGCACAGGCGCTCGGCATGCCCTCGGCCATCTCCTTCACGCTGGAGACGGATGGCCGGCTGGTGACGGGCCGCAGCATTCAGGACGCCATCGAGACGACGGATGCGGCCACCGGCGGGGCGCCGGCCTATTACATGATCAACTGCGCGCATCCGACGCATTTCGAAGCCGCGCTCGATCCCGAAAGCGCCTGGGTGAAGCGCATTTCCGGCATCCGCGCCAATGCCTCGACCATGAGCCACGAGCAGCTGGACAATAGCGAGACGCTGGATGCCGGCGATCCCGCAGATCTCGGCCGCCGCTACCGCAGACTGCTCGGCCGCATGCCCGCGGTGCGCGTGCTCGGCGGCTGCTGCGGCACCGACCACCGCCATGTTGCAGCGATCTGCGAGGCATGCCTGCCGCAGGCGGCGTGACGACCTGAGAGGGAGGAGAGAATGACGATTGGATGGACGATGATGGGAGTGGTGACACGGGAGCACGGCTGGCACGATCTGTGGCTTGCGATCACGGGACGGCACAGGCGCCCCGAGCCTGAGGCGGCCGTGGAGGTGGCGCTGCGCGATAGCGATCTCGCCTTCGGCGGCTTCGACGGCCAGGTGACCTATGGGCTTGAGGCGGACTGGCGCGAGGGCCGGTCCTCGCGACGCAGGCGGCTGCGGGAGCCGGTCGGCTTCTGACGAAGGGAAAGACGGCGTCAGCCTTTGGCGACGCCTTTCGCCGGTTTGGCCTTGTAGCCGCTGATCTCCTCGCCGGCGGTCGGGGAGAAGCGCAGGTTCCAGAAGGTCGCGGTGATCGAGATGATGGTGACGACGACGAAGGCTGCCGAAAAATCGCCAAGGGCGGGCGTTTCGGCGCCTGACAGGGCCATGGAGCCGTGCAGCGCCAAGGCGCCGATGCAGATGCCGAGCGACAGCATCAGCTGCTGGAAGGTGGTGTAGAAGCTGGTGGCCGAGCTCATCCGCTCCTTGTCGATCTCGTCATAGGCAATGGTGTTATAGGCGGTGAACTGGAACGACAGGAAGAAGGCGCTGAGCACCAGGACGACGAAGATCAGCGGCATCGGCCAGTCCGGCCGGAAGGCGGCGCAGAGGCCATAGCCAATCGTGCCGAAGATGCCGTTGAGGACGAGGCTGCGGCGGAAGCCCAGCCGGCTGAAGACGAACTTTGCCATCGGCTTCATGGCGAGCGCGCCGATCGCGGTGGCGATGACGATCTGGCCGGCCGCGGCGGCAGACAGGCCGAAGCCGATCTGGAAAAGCAGCGGCAGCAGGAAGGGCTGCGCCCCTTGCGTGATGCGCGTCAACGAACCGGCGATGACTGACGTGCCGAAACTCGGCACCTTCATCAGCGAGAAATCCATGATCGGCGACGGGTGTTTGCGGGCATGCTTGAGATAGGCGATGCCGAAGATGAGGCCAAGGGCGATCAGGAAGATCGAGAAGGCGCCCTCGCCTTCATGGCTCGACATTTCGAAGCCGAAGAGCAGCGAGCCGAGCGAGATTCCGGAGAGGATGAAGCCGATCGTATCGAAGGGACCGCTGGCCTTGCCCTTCACCTCGTCAATGTAGATCGAGACGAAGATCATGCCGATGATGCCGACCGGCACGTTGATATAGAAGATCCAGCGCCAGTCGAGATAGGTGACGATGAAGCCGCCGAGCGGCGGACCGATGATCGGGCCGATCAGCGCCGGCACGAGCAGCCATGACATGGCGCTGACCATATCCTTGCGGTCGACGCTGCGCATCAGCACCAGGCGCCCGACCGGCATCATCATCGCGCCACCCATGCCCTGCAGCAGCCGCGCCAGCACCAGGAAGGACAGCGTCGGCGCGAGCGCACAAAGGATGGAGCCGGCGACGAAGACGGCGATGGCGGCGCGGAAGACGGTGCGCGAGCCGAAACTGTCGGCCATCCGGCCGCTTGCCGGAATGAAGATCGCCAGGCTCAGGAGATAGGAGGTGAGCGCGATCGACATGGCCGGCGCGCTGACGGCGAAATCGCGCGCCATTGTGGGCAGCGCCGTCGCCAGCACGGTCGCATCGATATTTTCCATCAGCATCGCGCTCGCGACAATCATCGCGATCACCCGGAAATTGGGCGCGGCGCGCCGAACCATCGGCGCCTGGTAAATCTGATCCGACATCGTCCGGAATCACTCGCGGTGGCGCGGCGGAGCACACGAAGCAGCTGGGCCGCGGAGATGACATGGCGCAAGGCCAAGGGGAGACGATTTGCTATACGCCGGCGATCGTGGCGGCGCTATGTCCTTTATGGCAAAGCTGCTTTGACGAGAGGTAAAGGCAGATCACGATTCCTTGCACTCGTCCGCTCTTCGTGAAGGTCTTCATCTCCCGGCTTGCGCGGCATGCATCCCAGCCCTACCTATGAGTGATGACCTCCGCCCTGCAGACAAACCGGCCCAGTGCGGCCTTTCCGTTCGACAACAGCTATGTCGGCTTGCCTCAGCACTTCTTTGCGCCGCAGGCGCCGACGCCGGTGGCGGAGCCCTGGCTGATCAAGCTGAACGAGCCGCTCGCCGCCGAGCTCGGGCTTGACGTCGAGGCCCTGCGCCGCGACGGTGCGGCGATCTTTTCCGGCAATCTCCTGCCCGAAGGGGCCGAACCGCTGGCCATGGCCTATGCCGGGCATCAGTTCGGCGGCTTCTCGCCGCAGCTCGGCGACGGGCGGGCGATCCTTCTCGGCGAGGTGATCGACCGCAACGGCAAGCGCTATGACATCCAGCTGAAGGGTGCGGGCCCGACGCCTTTTTCGCGTCGCGGCGACGGCCGGGCGGCAATCGGGCCGGTGCTCAGGGAATATATCATCAGCGAGGCGATGTTTGCGCTCGGCATTCCCGCCACGCGGGCGCTGGCGGCGGTGACGACAGGCGAGCCGGTCTATCGCGAAGAGGTGCTGCCGGGGGCGGTCTTCACCCGCGTCGCAGCCAGCCATATCCGTGTCGGCACCTTCCAGTATTTCGCGGCCAGGGGCGACACCGACGGCGTGCGGGCGCTGGCCGACTATGTGATCGACCGGCATTATCCGGCGCTGAAAGAGGCCGAGAACCCCTATCTCGCGCTTTTCGATGCGGTCTCCGAGCGCCAGGCGGCGTTGATCGCCCGCTGGCTGCATGTCGGATTTATCCATGGCGTGATGAATACCGACAATATGACCGTCTCCGGCGAGACCATCGATTTCGGCCCCTGCGCCTTCATGGATACCTATGACCCGGCGACCGTCTTCTCGTCGATCGACCAGCACGGGCGTTATGCCTATGCCAACCAGCCGGGCATCGGCCAATGGAACCTCGCAAGGCTCGGCGAGACACTGCTGTCGCTGATCGACGCCAATCCCGACAGCGCCGTCGACAAGGCGAATGTGGTGATCAAGAATTATGGCGAACGGTTCCAGGCGCATTGGCTGGCCGGCATGCGAGAGAAGATCGGCCTTGCCGGGCAAGAGGATGGCGATCTCGAACTGGTGCAGGCACTGCTGTCGCTGATGCAGACGCAGGCCGCCGATTTCACCCTGACCTTCCGGCGGCTGTCGGATCTTGCCGGCGATGACGCGGCAGAGCCGGGTTTTGCGGCGAGTTTCCGCGAACCGGAGGCCTGCGGCGCCTGGCTTGCGCAGTGGCGCGAGCGGCTGTCGCGCGATCCGCAGTCGGCCACCGAGCGCGCCATTGCCATGCGTAGCGTCAATCCGGCCTTCATTCCACGCAATCACCGGGTCGAGCAGGCGATTGAGGCCGCGGTCGAGAACGGCGATTTCTCGCTGTTCGAGGCGCTGCTGACCGTGCTTTCAAAACCCTATGAGGATCAGCCGGGCTTTGCCGCCTATCGAGCACCGCCGAAGCCGGACGAACGGGTGCTTGCGACCTTCTGCGGGACGTAACAGGCGTCGTCATCTCCTCACAATCAGCATCAAGCCCAGTTCAGGGTATCCAAAACGTGACGACAGCCTGCGGCAATTGTGGCCGTTGAAAGGCATCTCCTTCGCGCTATCTGGCTGATCGGCGGGACTTTTCCGCCGATCCCTCACCACGGCGAACCTCAGCGGGAGATACAGCCTTATGGCGATCGTCATCACCTCCATCTTCTTCATCATCATCGGGCTGGCCCTCGGCGGCGGCGGGCTGTGGCTCGTCACGCTCGGCGGCAGCGTGTTCTATCTGTTCGCCGGGCTGATGTTCCTGATAACCGCCGGGCTGCTGCTGATGCGCAAGGCGGTGGCGCTCTGGGTCTATGCGGTGCTTGTTGTCACCGCGCTCGGCTGGGCGGTGTGGGAGGTCGGCTTCGACTGGTGGCAGTTGGGGCCGCGCGGCGGCATGATCATCCTGCTCGGGCTCTGGCTGCTGACGCCCTGGATCCGCCGGCCGCTCGGCCTGCGCAGCCCGACCGGCTTCACTTACGGCGCCAATCCCTGGCCGCTCGCCATACCCGTCATCCTCGCCATTCTCGTCGCCCTCTATTCGATGACCACAGATCCGCACGATCTTGCCGGCGATCTGCCGACCGACAAGGTCGCCGCCAGCCCCGCCTTCGGCGGCAGCGTGCCGGACGGCGAATGGCATCAATACGGCCGCACGCCCTTCGGCCAGCGCTATTCGCCGCTCGACCAGATCACCGCCGAAAACGTCTCCACCCTTAAGGAGGTGTGGCGATACCAGACCGGCGACGTCAAGCGGCCGGAGGATGTCGGCGAGACCACCTATCAGGTGACGCCGCTCAAGGTGAAGGACACGCTCTATCTCTGCACGCCGCATAATTGGGCGATCGCGCTCGACGCCAAGACCGGCAAGGAGAAATGGAAGTACGACGCCAACTCCGGCATGAACCCCGACCGGCAGCATCAGACCTGCCGCGGCGTCACCTATTATGCCGATCCAACCGTTGCTGCCGGCCAGCCCTGCGCCGAGCGCGTCTATCTGCCGACCTCGGACGCCCGGCTGATCGCGCTCGATGCGGCGGACGGGAAGATCTGCACCAGCTTTGCCGATCAGGGCGTGCTGCATCTGGAAGCCGGCATGCGCTACAACCCGGCCGGCTATTATTATTCCACCTCGCCGCCGGTCGCGGTGGCGGGCAAGATCATCATCGGCGGGGCGGTCAACGACAACTACTCCACCCAGGAGCAGTCCGGCGTCATCCGCGCCTTCGACATCAATACCGGCGCGCTCATCTGGAACTGGGATTCCGGCAATCCCGACGTGACGACGCCGCTCGCCAACGGGCAGACCTATACCACCAATTCGCCGAACAGCTGGTCGGTCTTCAGCGTCGACGAGGCGCTCGGCATGGTCTACCTCCCGCTCGGCAACCAGGTGCCTGATCAGCTCGGTATCAACCGCAGCGACAATGTCGAGAAATTCTCCTCATCGATCGTCGCGCTCGATATCGCCACCGGCCAGCTGCGCTGGGTGCGCCAGACCGTGCATCACGACCTCTGGGACATGGACGTGCCGGCACAGCCCGTTCTGATCGATCTGACGAAGCAGGACGGCACGACCGTTCCCGCCCTCGTCGGCCCGACCAAGCAGGGCGATATCTATGTGCTCGACCGGCGGACCGGCGAACCGATCATTCCGGTCAAGGAAATCCCGGCGCCGGGCGGCGCCGTGGCCGGCGATCATACCTCGCCGACCCAGCCGATCTCCGATCTCACCTTCTCGCCCGAGCCGCTTCAGGAAAAGGACATGTGGGGCGTGTCGCTGTTCGACCAGCTCGCCTGCCGCATCGACTTCCACCGTTATCGCTACGAGGGCCGCTACACCCCGCCTTCGCTCAAAGGCACGATCGTCTATCCCGGCAATTTCGGCACCTTCAACTGGGGCTCGGTGGCGGTGGATCCGGAGCGGCAGATCATGTTCGGCATGCCGACCTATCTCGCCTTCACCTCGCGCCTGGTGCCGGCGGCCGACATTCCGCCGAGGGGCCAGGACGAGAAGGGCAGCGAACAGGGACTCAACCGCAATGACGGCGCGCCCTACGGCGTCTTCATGGGTCCCTTCCTCGGACTGCTCAAAATCCCCTGCCAGGCGCCGCCCTGGGGCTATGTCGCCGGCGTCGACCTGCGCACAGGCAAGATCGCCTATATGCACAAGAACGGCACCGTGCATGACATGACGCCGCTGCCCCTGCCCTTCAAGGTGGGCGTGCCGGGCATCGGCGGGCCGATGCTGACCAAGGGCGGCGTCGCCTTCCTCGGGGCTGCGGTCGACAACTATCTGCGCGCTTACGACGTGACGAGTGGGCGGCAGCTCTGGCAGGGACGGCTTCCCGCCGGCGGCCAGGCGACGCCGATGACCTATATGGCTGATGACAACAAACAATATGTCGTCATGGTCGCCGGCGGCCACGGCTCGGTCGGCACGAAGCCCGGCGATTACGTGATCGCCTACACGCTGCCTTGATCCGGAAATTCATGCCGGACGATCAGCGCGCCGGATCGAAAAGGAAATCGCCGAGCAGATCAAGAGCGAAATGGCCGGCATGAGGACGACGGCACCGAGACGGCAGGCGACGTTTCCGGCGCCTGAGCGGGAGCATTTCGAATTGCTCGTGTTTGAGAAAGCCCCCTCCGCAACCCCTCCCCACAAGGGGGAGGGACTAACCCGCTGCGGGATCCAGCCACCAAAATACGCCGCCACATGCTGCGCCGTCAGGAATGAAATGCAACGGGCGCCGCACGGTAGCCCCTCCCCCTTGTGGGGAGGGGTTGGGGAGGGGTTTTCCGGCGAGAACCGGACAGCTGTCGATTATGCCCTTCGCATTTTCCCGATTCACACCATCTCGACGATCATGCGGCCGACTTCGGCGAAGACCGGGTTGAGTTCCGTCACCGGTGCGGTCGCCTCGGCGATATAGACGGCAGCGACGATCGGGCCGCGATCCGGCGGCCAGATGACGGCGATATCGCCGAGAGTGCCGTTCGGGCCGGTGCCGGTCTTGTCACCGACCTTCCAATCCTGGGGCAGGCCGGCCCGCAGCCGTTCCTTGCCTGTGGTGCTGGCCACCAGCCAGGCGATCAGCCGGTCGCAGGAAGCCTCGGCAAGCACCGAGCCGAGCGTCAGGTTGCCGAGCGTGTCGAGCATCGCCTCCGGGGTCGTCGTGTCGCGCGGATCGCCCTTCCTGCCCTCGTTCAGCGTCGGTTCGGTGCGGTCGAGACGCGTGGCGCCATCGCCGATCGAGCGCAGCCAATCGGTCAGTCCTGCCGGCCCGCCAAAACTTTCGAGCAGCAGGTTGCCGGCGGTATTGTCGCTGACGGTCACCGCCGCCTCGCAGAGTTCAGCAACGGTCATGCCGTCGGTGCCCGCATGTTTTTCGCTGAGCGGCGAATAGTCGACGAGTTTGTCCTTGCCATAAGTCACCCGCCGGTCGAGCTTCTCCTCGCCCTTGTCGACACGGGCCAGCACGAAACCTGCTGCCAGCGCCTTGAAG
>Ga0209673_1002534_pt1 | contig 12498 bp, 14 predicted proteins | sample AraplaCol_mMS_r2_2_FD_184274 | JGI IMG/M metagenome (GOLD analysis project Ga0209673, IMG submission 184274) | Arabidopsis root microbial communities from North Carolina, USA - plate scrape MF_Col_mMS_r2 (SPAdes) (version 3) | ecosystem: Host-associated > Plants > Roots > Endosphere | place... | reverse complement strand
GTCGCCGAAGCGCAGCTCGTAGCCGCAACGGTCGTCGGCGTCTTCCAGATCACGCGGCACCTGCACCGCATCAACTGGGGCGGCGCGCGGCGCTGGTGGGTGGCAGCCGTCGACGTGAAGGGCAACCGCGGCAATGCTGCCTCGGTTGACACGGTCGTGACCGTGCCCGGTGCGATCACCGGCTCGCGCGCTGAGGTCGTCGACAACAACGCGCTGCTGTACTGGAGTGCGCCCACCAGCGGCAGCTTGCCGATCGACCGCTACGAGGTTCGCAAGGGCGCGACCTGGGCAGTGGGTGCCGTCGTCGGCTCGAACGGCAACAGCACCTTCACCGCGATCTTCGAACAGCAGGCGGGCGTCTTCACGTACTGGGTCGCGGCGTTCGACAGCGCCGGCAACACCGGCACGCCCGTCGGCATCGCGGCCACGATCGCCCAGCCGCCGGACTACGTGCTGCGCACGCAGATCCGCTCGACCTTCTCGGGCACCGCGACGAACCTCTACATGGAGGACGGTGCGCTGCTCGGGCCGGTGGCGCCGGAGACCTGGGCGCAGCACTTCGAGTCGCACGGCTGGACCACGCCTCAGCAGCAGGTCGACGCCGGCTTCCCGCTGTACGCGCAGCCGAGCGTGGCCGCCGCCACCTACGACGAGACCTTCGACTACGGCACCGCGCTGCCGCCGACCATTGTCACGGTGACGCTGGGCGCGACCGTCGTCGCCGGCCAGGTCGCGTCCAGCTGCCAGATCTACACCAAGCTGAACAGTGCAGACGCCTGGACAGCCGCCGCGGCGGGGGCCACCAGCGTGCTGGCTGCGAGCTTCCGCTACGTGCGAGTGGTGTGGAGCTTCAGCTGCAGCGCGGGCGCGAACCTGATTCGCATCACCAGCTTCGACGTGAAGCTGTCCAACAAGCTGAAGACCGACTCGGGGCGCTTCGTGATTACGAATGCGGCGACGGGCGTCGCGGTGCCGTTCGCGGTGTCCTTCATCGACGCCGACACGCCGCTCTGCCAGGCCAACGGGACGACGGCGCTGCTGCCCATCGTCGACTTCCTCGACCAGCCGAACCCGACCGGCTTCACCGTCTACCTGCTGAACCCGCAGACCGGGCAGAAGGTCACCGGCTCGGGCAGTTGGACCGCGCGCGGCTATTGACCACCGCGGATCGCTCCTCCAACGAACAACACCACAACACAAAGAGCCACGATGTCGATCGACTTCACGAAGCCCGTCACAACCGACCGCTACGACACCGGCGTGCTGCCGCAGATCAAGGCCTCCTTCAGCGCGCTGTCGCAGTGGCTGGACCCGGCCTACGCGGGTGCCGTCACCAGCCCGCCGGCGGGTGCCAAGCGCTTCTCCAGCGGCCTGATCCAGGAATTCAACGGCAGCAGCTGGGTGGAGAAGGCGACGGGCTACATCAAGAACATCTCGCCGGTCACCTACACATCGCTGTCGTTGCCAGGCGCGGCCAACGGGTGGGCTGGCATTCAGTTCAGCGACACGGCCAGGCTGTACTCGCTCATGATCAGCGCGACCAGCGGTGCCATGGGCCTCTACGCGGTCTCGGATGGCCAGTGGAAGTGGCATTTCGATGCGAACGGCCAACTTGCCGTTGGCACAGTGCCGTGGGGCAACGTGACCGGTGCGCCCGCCATCACGGCATACGTACCCGACGCGGGGGCGAACGGAAACACCGTGCCCGTGCGCAACAGCGCCGGGCACCTCCTCGCAACGTATTACCACCAGGGATCCGGCAACGATGAGAACCCGCCGATCAGCCAGGTGATGGTGACGAACGGCAGCGACGGCTACATGCGCAAGGCGGGGCTCGGCCATCTGGGCAACAACATCGTGGTCCCCTGGGGCAACGTCTCGGGGCGGCCCAGCTTCCTGTCGCAGTTCGCCAACGACCCGGGCTTCGTGACCTGGAGCAGTGCGCCGGTGTTCTCCGGGCTGGTGTACGGCCGTGGCGGTGGTGAAGGCCTCGGGCGCATCACGATGACGAACGTGGCCGGGCAGCCTGCCGGCGGCGCTCCGGGTGACATCGTGTTCGTGTACTGACAGGAGACGAGCAGATGGCGGAGATGTGGCGGTACGACACGGCGGGTGTCGCGCGCAAGGCACGCGAGGTGTGGCGCTACGACGCGGGCGGCGTGCCGCGCAAGGCGCGCGAGATCTGGCGGTACGGTGCCGATGGCGTCGCGCGGAAAGTCTTCAGCGGGTCGTTCGCGCTAACGGCATCGACCAGCAGCGTTTTCGGCTCGGGCTTTACGTCGACGCGCGGGGCGACCGTGCCGGTGACGACCACGTCCGTGACCGTAACCGTGCAGAACGGGAACGGGGTCTACACCTGCGTCTGGGCGACCTTGTCCGGAACGGCAGCGACCGCGATGTCGCCGAACTTGCCGACAACCCAGTTCCGGCGCAACGCTGCTGCACCAACCTCTGTGGGCAAGGCCAACACGCTCAGTGGGGTGCAACGATGCACCATGACGGAAGTGAGCACGGGCGAGGTGAAGACCATCGATGTGACGGTGGTCACTGAGCACTGGTACGACTTTTGAGAGATCGGCGGAAAGTCGGTCGCACCTCTTGTGGCGCGATCTCGCTCGCGTCTACTGAGAATTCCGGGCGGCATTTACCTCAGCCGCTGACTGAGCGTAGCTGGCCGCCCAGGGGCCCACATCCTCAGTGCGCGACAAAACTCGTCGTAGCGGCATTTGAATCATCGGATTGTTGCCGAGTGGCAGAAGGCGCCTTGGATCTGTTTGGAGGCCAATACAAACCTTTCCAAGTGCGAAGGCATATCCAAGTTCAAATGCTGCTCCTTCATCGACAGAGCGGCCATCCAATATCAAGAATAGCACTTCGGATTCTTGAATTGCTTGGATGTCCCTGTCGAATATTGAGGAGTATGCGGCATCGCGCGGCACTCCCTTCTTGATCAGGTCCACTAGTTTTCCACCGTCTCGCTGCGGTAGATATACATCTAAGTGCTTGCCAATCAAAGCGGCTATTTCGATATTGTATGCAAGCTCAGCTTGTGAAAAAAGAGGGCCCGCAACATAGACTAGCGGTGGCCCCGGCCTAAGTCGTTGCATGAGTCGTTCCTCTCTGGCGCTTTAGTTCTGATGTCAAGTCGACTGGAGTATACGCTTCTCGATGGATGACTTCTGCAACGCGCTTCGTAAGCTCAGGGATGCTCATGTACTGGGTCTGAATCGTGACCGTACCCGCCAAGTTGGCATACAGAGCTTTCATAGACTCCTGCATGCGTCCGAGACGGTCCGCCGTGTAGTCATCTCGCCCTGTGGCCCTAACCCTCGCGGATAGCTCTTCAGGGTCACCTAGCAGCAGGATAACAACACCCTCCTCAATATTGTAGGCGTCGTCGGGGCAGATTACTTCAAGCAGTGATGCCGCTTTTGCAGGACGATCCGCGTCGGGTGTGAATACGAGTGGATCTAATGGCGGACGGTCAACAACGCTAATGACGGCTTGCTGTTCATGACGCAAAGTGTCATTCTTCTTCTTGAACTGATCTGCGATCCATTCGTCAGCTGTTACTCTTTCGGTTGCTGTCAGCTTGTCCCACGGTATGCCAAGAATCTCAAGTCTCGCCTCTAGCCACTCGTCTAGAACGGTTAGATTGCGTAGTTGATTTGAAGTGGTGCTCTTGCCGACGCCGAGTGGCCCTGTCATGTAATAGGTGTATTTTAGCCGGACCCCGCATCGCGCAGCCAGATCTCTCATTTCGGAATCAGTTGTGGTTGATCCATTTATCAGCTGCAGAAGCTGACCTATTTCTTGCGAAGTTAGAAAGAGTGTAATTAGATTATATACCTTGAAATTTGTTTCCGATATCAATTCTCTCTGCTCGTCAGATAATGGGTCTGTGTCTCTGACGAAGTTAATGTAATAGTGGTAGTTGCCCGGATTAATGTCCGCGCCACGGATAAGAACGTTGCGCAGCTCATCCTCCAAGGAGCAGCCGATCATTAGGCAAGTATTTCGTGCGAAGTGAGCCAGCAGAAATGAAGTGTCGTGCCCGCGAGCACCAACATACTGCTTTGAATAAGATGCTTCTGAAAATACGAAGCGATCAACAGCCTTCTCCATCAGCCCGTATGGAACGTATCCATGGGGATGGTAGATAACGCAATCCGTTCTGCGGAATTGAGGCCACGGATCAGTAACGGCCTCAAAGCCCCGATTACTCTTGTCGACTGGCCGCTTACGAAGCGTAAGGGCTCTTTCCAAGTAGTCATCGAAGTTAAAGTTGACGGTGAGAGGGCTTTCTTGCACCAGAGGGATCAACGCCGCCATATATGGGTGATTATTCAAGGCATCCGCCATGTCAATGGCTGGCGTGGCATAGAGATACTTTTGGCAGATTTTCAGCCATTCGGCCGCTATCGTGTTTTGCTGCTCAAGAACTGAGAGGCTAGCTGACGTAGTGGAATGTCTTGCGCGAAATCGTTGGAATAGCATCTCCGTTTTGTACGGGAACGTTAGATTCTTCGCTTTCCCGTCAATAAGGGTTTCGCCATCAACTGCGGGGTCTTTCGCTATGTCGCCTACTAACTTTCCCCAGGCGGGTACACCAAAGTCGATACTTATCCCTGCGCCAACTACGGCCCCAAAGCGCTTCTTTGCTACTTGCGCACGTAGATGGACTATCGCCTTCGGATATCGTTTCAGTATTTTGCAAAGCTCTGCGTCTTTTGTCATAAATCCTCCCTAAAGTAAACTCATTTGGTCGCTTGCGGATTTTCGCTCTGACAGTCGACTTCGCCAGCCTACAGGAGCCAGCGAATGACTGGGTTTGTTGCGATGCCCCTCCGCTATTTCTATATACTGTTCGAGAACATCAAGTGCCGTGGGGTCGAAGTCGTCATAAACATGATTTATGTTCCACAATCCAGATGTGCGAATGGCTTCCCGGCTACTCCATCGTCCGAGCCATTCGGAGCTTGGTAGGTCGATCGGTCCAGTAGGTCCGCACAGTAGAGCGATGAGATTTCTCTCGATGTACGTTCGATCGCTATCGGCAGAGGGTTCATCGTCTACACCGAGCCACAACACCGGCATCTGTCCAATTGTTAATGAAACCTCCAATTCAATTTCCTCCTCGCCTTGGCGGATTTCCTTTGGCGCTGATTGACCAACACCCCATGTGCTGAATATCTCTTGGAGCTCGGCGCGCCGGATAAGTGAGTCGCCTACGTGAAGTCGAAAAATGGAGCCTCGATGATTGCCAATCCCATCGGCTCCACCCCGATGAGTACGGAGCCGGTTCCATAACGTGGCACGTGAGCCCTCACTGACGGCATGCGTGCCGATGCGAGTGACCCTATGCTGAAATGGTGCTGTCATTCGCCGCTCACCGCTCTCGAAGAAGAAATAGACGCCTCGTGGGTGATTAACTGATGCTGATGAATGCATCGAAAGTCGTCTATCGGAACTCGCCTGATTTCCGATTCGCTCAAGCAATGTATAAAATCGATCCATATGACTGAGACGGATCGCTTCTCGGGAAACCTTTTGAAGCCACGCTACTTGACTTCCAATGCCCAAGGACGAAAGAGGTGCGGCTGTCTCATGCCCACTGGCAGCGAGCAGTGGCTCAAGGTGCATTCGATATGCTGCACCAGAAAGAAATATTATTCTGCATCCGCTTGGAATGATTTTTGATAACGACAAATAAACGCCAGTAGCCCACTCTCGACGGGCACTGTCGGTCATTCGTAATAACGTTTCATCGTAAGGATCTATTATCGTCTCTGGGGAAAGAAGCCCATGCTTTGCAGATAGAATGAACCATTGATTGGTCCTGCGCTCAGCATAGCTCCTTGCGGCCGAGAATAGTGGGGACCTATAAATAAATTCAGCGGCGGCAGGCAGTGAGCCTTTTCGACTGGTGCACGCTATTAGCGCAACTGTATGCATCGTGGATTCCAGCGAGCGCCCTGAGTTATGAGAGGCCATGCCATGCAAATTCATGCAATTTGCAGGCGTCGCATGCCCCGCACGGGGTATATCCCGTGGCAGCTATTTTTGGACGATAGCAACTCCAAGTGTCAAATGGTTTTAGCCCAAGCTTTTTTGCTATTCGGGCGATTTGTGGTTTCGATTTGTTCTGCAAGGGAGCCATGATGCGAGGTCCCTTGGGTATTGCGAAAGCAAGCATTTTCCGAAAGCTTTCGATGAATTCTGGCCGGCAGTCGGGATACCCTGAGAAATCTACAGAGTTAATGCCCGTCCAAACTTGCTGGGCGCCGATTCCAGCTGCTTCGGCGGCGGCAAGCATTAAAAAAACGCCGTTCCTGCCTGGAAGGAAGGCTGACGAAACTCCGCGCTTGATTTCCGATACCGTCCTGCCAGTTGGAAGTTCGCGAGTAGGCTTGCTCCAAGCGACCGATACGACGCGTCGGTCCACGCCGAGCTTCGCACACTGCGCGGCAGCATAGTCCAGCTCGACCTGATGGCGCTGGTTGTAGCTGACGCCGAGGCTCAGGACCTCATGTCCCCGCGAAGCTGCGAGAAGCAAGCACACAGTTGAATCGAGTCCGCCACTGTGCAGAACCACGATCTTCGTTTTGGACTTGGTGGACATCGTGCCTACCCATGCGCACGGCAGTTGCCTGCCTATTGTTGCGTCGACTACTTGTGTAGAAGGTCAGACCCCCAAACCTGACGCTGACAGCGCGTCGACCTCTTGATCCACTCTGGATGACGGCCCTTCATAGGAATGTAGTCTGCATTTGGCCCATGCGTCGCGCAAGAGCGTTGTCCCTTTGCTCTTTGCCGCAGCTCGGACGAATCGGCTGCGGGCTGTGCGAGGCCGTTTCCGCTGCGACTTGTTTGCAATCTGTCCAGGTGTTCCTCTAAAGATCGGAGAGGAGTTCCGCGAGCATGGTTGTATGAGCACTCTCTCCTCCACGATGCTGGCCGCCTACCTGCAGGCCGAAACCGACGTTCTCCTCGGTAAGGAGGCGCGCCTTGGCGATCGCGTCTTTCGCAGCGAGGATCTGGCCGAGATCCGCGCTGGCCGCCAGGAATGGGAACGCCGCGTCGCCGCTGCATGCGACCGCGCGTCCGGTGCGCCGACCCTCGGCGGCCTGCGCTTCAGCGTCGCGCGTCTCGACTGATGGGCGCTCGACTGAACTCCGTCGACCGGCTCGTCGCTTGGCTCGACCCACAGCGCGGCTTGGCGCGCCTGCGCAATCGCACGCTCCTCTCCCACTACGAGGCTGCGCGCCCGAATCCACAGCGCAAGTTCCGCAAGGATGGCGGCTCGCCGAACTTCCTGGTCGAGCAGGGCGCTGTGCCGCTGCGCAACCAGATGCGCTACCTCGACCGCAATCACGACCTGGTCGTCGGCGCGCTCGACGTGCTGGTGCACAACACGGTCGGCGCGAACGGCATTGGCGTCGAGTTCCAACCGAGGCTGCCCAACGGCGAGATCCACGCCGAGTACGCGAGCGCGCTGTCGGCCGCTTGGCGCGACTGGCAACGTCGCCCAGAGGTGCGCTGGCAGCACAGCTACGCGCGCTGCCAGCGCCTGCTCGCCCGCACGCTATACCGCGACGGTGAGGCCTTCGCGCAGCGCCTGGCCGGCAGGGTTCCTGGGCTGGACCACGGAACCGAGGTGCCGTATTCGATCGAACTGATCGAACCCGACTTCGTGCCGATGGATCACAACGACTCCTCGCGTGGCATCCGACAGGGCATCCAGCACAACACCTGGATGCGGCCGACCGGCTACTGGGTCAGCAAGACCCATCCAGGCGAGGACTCCACCGTGAAGGCGGACCTGAAGGTCGTCGAGGCCAAGCGCATGCTGCACCTGGCGCACCTGACCCGCATCGGCCAGTTGCGCGGCGTGACCCGCTTTGCCAGCGTCATCGGCCGCATCGAGGACATCAAAGACTACGAGGAATCCGAGCGTATCGCGGCGAAGGTCGCAGCCATGCTCACCGGATACGTGAAGCGCCAGGCGCCCGACGGCGGCGGCTACGAAGGCCCGCTGAAAGATGACAACGGCAACGACCTGCCGCGCCAGGTGGGGCTGTCGCCGGGCACCATCATTGACACGCTCGCGGTTGGCGAAGAAATCGGCCTCATCGACAGCAAGCGCCCGAACCCGAACCTGATCACGTTCCGCAACGGCCAGCTGCGCGCCTTCGCCGCCGGCATCAGCGCGAGTTACTCCAGCATCAGCCGCAACTACGACGGCACCTACAGCAGCCAGCGGCAGGAACTCGTCGAGCAGTGGGTGCACTACGCCTGCCTGACCGATGATTTCGTGTCGATGGCCGTGCAGCCGATGGTCGAGGATTTCATTCGTGTGGCAGATCTCGCCAACATCGTGCCGATGCCGGCCGACCTGAAGCCCGGTACGCACGACGACGTGCTCTACGTCGCGCCGTCGATGCCGTGGATCGATATGGCGAAGGAGGCGACCGCCTGGCGGACGCTGAGCCAGGCCGGCTTCATCAGCGAGGTCGAGGTGATTCGCAAGGCCGGCCGCAATCCCGACACCGTGCTGGAGCAGATCGCGAGTTGGCGCAAGAAGGTCGAGGACAAGGACCTGCGCTTCAGCAGCGACGTGCGCCACCAGAACGCGAGCGGCCTGCCGAGCCAGCGGAAGCAGAACGCCGACTCGGCCGACGACCAGAACAACAACGAGGAGGGCGCCGATGCCGCCGAAGCATGACCAACACAGCCTGAGCGATGCCGACGCCCAAGCCATCGCCGAGCGGCTGTCCGCTCAGTTGATGTCCCAGCTCGGCGACGAGCGCACCGCGCAGCGTCTGATGACCGTGTGGGGCGATTACATCGACCGGCAGCTCGGCCGTGGCCTGCGCCGGCTCGCGATGTACGCGGTGATGGCACTGCTCGGCCTGGGCGCCTTCAAGTTTGACTGGTTCAGCCGACTACTCGGCAAGTGACCGGCGGCGCGCTCCAGAACATTCCGACCTCCCGAGACCTGAAACCTGAACTGAGACGACAGCGATGGACTTCAACTTAGCCTACGACACTATGCTCGGCAAGGAAGCCGGCTACAGCAACGATCCGCGCGATAGCGGCGGCCAGACGAACTACGGCATAACCGAGGCGGTGGCGCGAGCCTTCGGCTATGCCGGCCCGATGAACCTGCTCGGCCTCGACCAGGCTAAGGCGATCTATCGCAGCCGGTACTGGGACGCGCTGCAGCTCGACCAGATTGCGAGCCTGGCACCTGACGTGGTTGGCGAGCTGTTCGACACCGCGGTGAACCTGGGCACCGGCACCGCGGCGACGTTCTTGCAGCGCGCGCTGAACGTGCTGAATAAGGAAGCGCGCTGGTATCCCGACGTGCAGTCCGACGGCCGCATTGGGCCGATGACGATCGCCGCGCTGCGCGAGTACATCCGCCGCCGCGGCGCCGAAGGGCAGGTCGTGCTGATGCGCGCGCTCAACTCGCTGCAGGGCGCGTTCTACGTCGAGCTGGCCGAGCGCCGTGCGAAGGATGAAGCCTTCGTCTACGGCTGGCTGCTGAACCGCGTCGAGATCCCGGCCTCTGTCGCAGGAGGGCGCGCCTGATGGACCCGATCAGCACCGCTTTCGCGCTTGCGCAGTTCGTGCCGGTCATCCTGAAGTGGATCACCGGCAGCGACCAGGCCGAGCAGGCCGCAGGCGCCATCATCGACATCGCGAAGCAGGTCACCGGCAAGGACAGCAGCCAGGGCGCTCTGAGCGCGATCCAGACCGATCCTGCCGCACTGCTGGCCTTCCGGCAGGCGGTGATCGTCGCCGAGGCCGATCTCGACAAGGCCTTCCTTACCGATCGCCAGGACGCGCGCAAGCGCGACGTGCAGCTCGCCCAGCTCGGGCGCACGACTAGGCGAGCGGACCTCATGATCATCGGCGACGTGCTGGGCATGCTCGCGTGCTTGTCGGCGATGGTCTACGTGACCTACCTCGGTGTGACGAAGGGCGGTGACGTGAACCCGCTGATCATGGCGCTGAACGGTCCGCTGGGCATGCTGACCCAGCAGTTCGCCAACGGCCTGCGCGATGCGCATCAGTTCGAGTTCGGGTCGAGCCGCGGGTCGGCTGAGAAGACCGAACTCCTCGCTCGGGCCCCGGCATTGATATAGCTGTCGCGATTCCCCTACCGCGCAGGCGTTTGCTTGGCCTCAAAAGACTTGGCGACGCCGAAGTGTTGAGCACTCCGACAGTGGGGTATAAAAAATAAAGTGGAATATCTTCAGGCGATAATCTACTTTTTACTGTCTGGATCGGAGGCGCATTTTCTCATCTCAGATCGGAGTGATTGAATGGTTTTTGCTCTTCCCGGTGAGCCAAATGTTAGCCATTTGCCGCTTGCTGTAAGCTTTTCGTACTGTGCAAGAGCCTTGGTACGTGCTTCGGTCGACAATTTTAGGAAGGATAGGCAGCTGAGCCGCGCGGCTGGTGTCAAGCCTGTTGAGTCCAATGTCGAAAGTTGTGGATTTGCGTAGATGGTTTCCTCACCGATTATTAAGTATCTACCAGTCGAGGGGTAATCGAATCCCCTTTTGCTCTTTGCTAGATTTGCTGGGTCGGATGCGCCGCTGAGCAGAATTTCTCCTGCCAATATGGCAATTAACTCTTCTCGGAGAAGAATCCACTCAGCCAATTCGTTGGATATTTCGCTCAGTTCGGCTGGGTTGAAAAGGACCACGGGTATCCTCCCGCGATCCATCGCTGCAGTTACCAAGTATTCAGCTGAGGCGTAGGGTACTCGTTCGACTTCCGCAGGTACCTTGGTCCATTGCTGAGCCTCTGATTGATCAAAAATGGCGCTGATCGTGACGAAGATTAGTGCGCGGAGTTCGGGTCTCATTTGGTCTCCAATCCCAAGCAATCACTGTTATCTAGCTTGCTCTGTGCCGCGTGCAGGGTTCCTTGTGCTAGACGCTTCTGTTCTACGATTTGCGCGATTTCGAGTTCAAGTTTCTTGCGTTCCTTTCTCTCTGCATCTGTTAGAGTCGATGCGCGCTGTTTTTCTACTAAGTCTTCAAATTTTTTGCTGCGATCTAGAATCGCCTCATCGCCTTCTCGTATTCTCATTGTTTCGCGGTTTGCTATTATGCTATTTTTAGAGAAGCATTTGAGTTCTTCGAACTGACTCTTGGACACAAAGTAGCCGAATGTCCATAAAATTCCACCGGCAACGAAACCTGCTATTGCTAATACTTCTTTGTACTCCTTGAGATATTCAAGGGCGCGAGGAAGAATGCGTCTCTGACTGATTCGGATGACCGGGAATTCACCTTCAGCGCCCATGTCGGTACCTCCATGGTTGAGACATTGGTCTGCTCACCAACTTAGCGAACTACTTGGACTTCCGCATCCTTCCGTTGAAGGATTCGGCATTCGGTCCGCCACCTCATGCTCGGTAGGATCTGGCGACGCTTGAGTGCGTCCGCACTGCTACCACTCGAATGAGGGGTGAATGAGCATGCGCCAAGCACCATATGGCTGTCGGAGGCCCCGCCAGTCGCGCGAACGGATACAGTTGTCCTTTCAGGCGGGCGGTACGCCCCGTTGGGAGGGGAGCAATGCAGACTTGGTTGCCATGGGCGATTGTGCTTACGCCGGGAGGGCTCAGTCTGTGCCTGGCTGTCTGGTCTCTGCTGAGCGAAGGCTGGGACGACGCTTCCATGGTTGAGGCTTTGCAGGATCTGAGTCTGCATTCCGTCTTTTACGCGCCAACGATGGTGGCGGCGGTAATGGGCCTTTTCATGCCCGTCGATGAGGTCAAGAAGCTGGGCATTTGGATTGGGTTGGCGTCCATTCCGGTGATGATGCTGTTCTTCATGTTTGGCTTGCGGTGTATCGTTCGGCGGAGTCAGATAGAGCGCCGAGCAGAGCAAGAGGCTGAGCGCCGGCGATTGGAGGACGACAAATGAGGCTGCAGCGAACGCAAATGGGGACCACGGTCGATGGCGACCGAGATGACTCCCTAGCTGGCAGGGGTTTGCAGGTAGACATTCGGCGCGGCCCAAGCGCAGAATGACCACCATGGGTATTCAGCTGTTAGTCGGACTTTTACTCATGCTCGTGGCCCTGTTGGTGGCCTCGGCATCGATCGCTCGTTCGATCCGTCGCGACGACACAGCCATTGCTGATGGCGATGTTGAGTTGCGCGCGCTGCGTGCGGCGCGGCGCGCTCGTGACGCCGCTCGTGACGCAAAGGCGCGCCTGCAGGCTGCCAAGTCAGCGCAGTCCGAAGTTGCTCAGTTCCCGCTGACGGTAGACACCGTCAATGGCCCTGTAGTCATCGAGCGCCGGCCTGGAGGCTTTGTCATGCACCAAGTGGTCAGCGAACGGACACCTGCTAAAGGTGTTGGCGCGAGCCCGGTTGCGAACACTGTAGTGCTCGATCTGTCTCTGTCGGCGAGGGGGACCGCACAGGTGCCTTCACAAGCCGCGACGGTAGCGACTGAAGCCGAACGTCGT
>Ga0209673_1002533_pt1 | contig 12501 bp, 14 predicted proteins | sample AraplaCol_mMS_r2_2_FD_184274 | JGI IMG/M metagenome (GOLD analysis project Ga0209673, IMG submission 184274) | Arabidopsis root microbial communities from North Carolina, USA - plate scrape MF_Col_mMS_r2 (SPAdes) (version 3) | ecosystem: Host-associated > Plants > Roots > Endosphere | place... | reverse complement strand
GCGCAATCAGTCCTCTTTGGCGAGGCCGGTATCGTTTAAGGTAAGTTGTGATTTTCACAATCCTCGCTATGAAGTCTTGATGGCTAACTATCTCTATCATAGTCCTTCCAGAGAACGCAACTCTTCTCCTCTGCTCCACCGTTCCGGCTTCGTATGCGCAGTCCGTCGCCGCGGAGCTGCAGTCACGCGGTCGTGGCGATATCTACTTCATCGATGCTCCTGTTTCTGGCGGCGCTAAGCGTGCTGCTGATGGAACTTTATCTATCATGGCAGGCGCATCGGATTCTGCCCTTGAGAAGGGTCGTTTCCTGCTTCAAGAAATGTCTGATGCTGATAAGTTGTACCTCGTACCCGGTGGCATTGGTGCTGGAAGCAACATGAAGATGGTCCACCAGGTCCTGGCCGGTATTCACATCCTGGGAGCTAGTGAAGCCCAGGGGTTCGCTGCGCAGCTGGGATTGGATGCTGTGAAGACCGCGGAAGCAATCAAGTCTTCCGGTTCTCACACATGGATGCATGAGAACCGCTTACAACGCATGCTGGAAGAGGATTGGCACCCTGGTGCCAGTGCCTTGACTATCATTTTGAAGGATGTGGTAAGTGTCAAATTAATGAATTGTGTTTGAAAGATTCAAATGTTAATCAAGGTGAATTAGGGCATCATCACCACTTCTGCGCGCCAGAACCAATTTCCCACGCCTCTTTGTACTACCGCAGAGCAGATATATTTGTCTGCTTTGTTACAGGACTATGGACCTGTTGATGATTCTTCAATGGTTCGCCAATACTTTAAAGAGCCTATTACCAAAGTCACCTCGACCAAGTCTGCCGAGGAAACTGCTGAGGCTTTACAGCTGGTACTCGATGTGATGGAGGTGACCAACCTTGTCGCTGCTGCTGAAGCCATCAGTTTCGCGCGTTATCTCAAAGTTGATCTTAAGCAATTCTTTACTCTTGTCAGTGATGCCGCGGGCGCCAGTCGCCAGTTCATGACCAAGGGCCTGGAAATGATCGAGGGCAATATCGGCAAAAATCCCGAGACCATCAATGAAGCTATTGCTCGATTGGAGAAGGGAGTTCAGAAAGCTAGGGATCTCCACTGCCCGCTACATCTCGGAAATGCGGCGATCAATGTCTTGTTCATGGCGAAGAGGGCTGGTCTGGGTGCTGAAGGTAGCACGAGTGTGATCAAGGCTTTTGGCAATTAGTTGTAGATATCCCATTCTGTTCGAATAAATCAATTGTGCTTCAGATTTGAATCTATTTCTTTTTTTTTTTTTTTTTTTTTTTTTTTTAATTTGGCTTTAATAAATTCAATTTTGTAGTTGTCTTTTCCATTGTTGAGCTGTTAATGGAAGCCCTGTCGTATACTACATATCCTACTTTAGCCTCACTTCGCACAACCGAGGACAAAAGAGAAAGAATAAATAAACCACGCCATACAATTGTCATTTTCTGCAGGAGTTTCACACAAAAACAACATCTACTTGACAGCCCTTCGCCGGTTTTGCGATCCGACCGGGTCAATTTGACGTAACGAGGTCCGCTCGGAGCATCTCCGGCCACTCGGACAAGATGCGAACTATCGCAAGAATCGGACAGAACAACGAGCGCTCATAGAAAAGAATCTTGTGGAGAGAGAGTCTTCAAGCTCCCCGCATAAATCTCTCGCATACCCACTTCATTTGTTTTTCCACAAAATACCACACACTCCCTCAAGATGCCTCTCACTGACAACCGCGCCCTGCGCATTCTCGACCATGCCGCCACCAACCATTACGGTGTGCCCGCAATGTGCTGCTACAATGTCGAAGGCATCTTAGCTACTGTCCGAGCCGCCGAGGCGAAACGCTCTCCAGCTATGATCCTGCTTTTCCCATGGGCAGTGCACTATGCCGATGGCATCCTCGTCCACGCCGCCGCCGAAGCCGCGCGCAAAGCCTCGGTCCCTATTACAGTGCACATGGATCACGCGCAAACTCCGGAGATCATCCGTTACGCAGCAGATCTTGGAGGATTCGATAGTATCATGGTCGATATGTCACACTATGAAAAGGCGGAGAATTTGGCGCTGACTCGGGAATTGGTGGAATATTGTCACGCGCGGGGGATCGCCACGGAGGCGGAGCCTGGCCGCATTGAAGGTGGAGAAGATGGAGTCGCAGATACAGCTGATTTGGAGGGATTGTTGACAACTCCCGAGGAGAGTCAGGAATTTGTTGATACGGGAATTGATTGGCTTGCGCCTGCGTTTGGCAATGTTCATGGCGAGTACGGACCTCGAGGTATTCAGCTCGAGTATGATCGACTCCAGTCTATCAATGAGGCTGTCGGTGGAAAAGTTCGCCTGGTCTTACATGGCGCGGACCCTTTTACCAAGGAAATTTTCCAGAAGTGCATTGATTGTGGCGTGTCCAAGATCAATATCAACAAGGTCTTGAATAACGAGTACATCAAGGTGCAGCAAGAGAAGGCAGGCAAGGTGCCGCTGACTACATTATTGGAGGAAGCAACAAATGCTATGCAGAAGGCCGTTGAGGGGTGCATGGATCGCTTGGGCTCCACTGGAAGATACCCTTAGACTACTTTACGAATGATGAAGCGTTATTATTATGAGAAGAATTGGTATTGAGTACTGGAGATGGCGCGAAATTGAAAGAATTGAAACGGACAAAGATCAGAATCACCTCCCAAAACGCCCTTTTCATTAAAAATTTCTTTGGATATCAATGAAGCCCAGAAGCCAAGCGCGCCGAGTCCCTTGCCGAAGTTAAGAAGTACAAGAAGTGCATAATAATAAAAGAGTGATAGGCTGCTACATCACGACTTGCAAGATGAGGTTTATAGACCAATACGGCCCAAGAGACCACCGAGGACGGGCACGTTGTCAAGCATACCGCCCAGAGGACCCAAAGGGTTGGCTGGCTCAGCACTCGCGGAGGGAGTTGCGGAGCCGGAAGGAGTGGCACTTGACGAGGCTGAGGCCTTGCTCGAGGCCATATGCTGCTCGTGGATCATGACCGAGTGTGTAGGTCGAGCCTTGGTGGACATTGTGACGATGAGCTGGTGGGTGGGGGTAGGCTGCATCATGACGGAGTGGGTAGAAATGGGCATAGGCTGAGACAGAACGGGCATCATAACCGAGTGGGTTGATGAAGCCTTTGGCTCTGGCTTGGCCATGGGTGTCTGCATGATGGAGTGTGTCATGGAAGACATAGCAGAGTGAGCCTTGGGGATGGGAGCAATGGTAAAGACGGCCTCGGTAGAGAAGGAGGATGAATAGGTCTCTGGCAACTCGGACATCTCAGGAATCTGGGACATCTGAGGCACCATAGGAGCCTCAGAGATCATGGGCATATCATCAGACTCCGATGAAGAAGCCGGCATCTGCATAGGAGGCACCGGATCCGACAGAGGGGCCGGCGCAATGTTGGTGATAGCTGCCGGGATGCTGTGGGAGTGGTGCTCATGAGGCTTCTGAACAACTTCAGGTTTGATGACAGGAGCTTGGGTAGGTTGAGGTGGTACAGCCTCAGATGTCTTGAAGATAGGGGTGGCATGTTGCTCGGGAGCTTCAGATGAAGCAGGAGCAGGATCGGCCTGAGGGGCCTGGAACGTAGGGGCTGGATCAGCTTGAGGGGCTTGGAACGTAGGAGCAGGTTCCTGCTCGTGCTGTTGTTGTTGCTGAGGAGCCTGGAAAGTAGGTGTCGGCTGCTGGGCTTGCTGGGCAGGCTGTTGGAAAGACTGAGTTGAAGCCGGAGCTGAGTTGAAGTTACCGGACTGAGCAGACTGGGCAATCTGCATGGCCTCCATGTATGCAGGAATGGGGTTATCCATGCCATCGTCATCCTCGACAGCAGCAGTGGTGTCCGACATGAATGGGAAGCTGCTGAAAGGATCACTTGACATGTCCGACTTGGGCATAGATGGCGCAGCAGCGGCGCCAACGGCCATCACGGCCAGAGAAATGTAAGAACCATGCATTTTGGGCGGGGAAGGTCTTGACCTGGACCAGGGGGAAGTATCGAAATGAGAGTATTGGGTCAGATAGGAAACTTTGCACTTGGGATCGGGGGTAAAGGGATGCAATGGCTTTTATGTCGAGGTCGTTGGATTCTTGATCGTCGCGCTGTTGTGATTATTTTCTCTGCCGCGTCCTCCATACCTTATACTCCGGAGCACGCGCACTGATCAAGATCAGCGTCGCTTGCTCTGATGACGAGTGTTGCATAGCATAAGGGGCAGGCTGGTATTAGAGGTATGGAAACCTAGCGGAGATTCTTGGATTCCAGCTCCTTTGTCGTGATTATGGTTGGCCACTGTGGAATGATCGTCCGAAAGTTTACCTCGACAAGTTGATTGGGGGTTGGAACGACGGCACAACTATAGATCTCTCATATTCAATGCAAAGCACACCTTTTCTGGTGGCCGGTTGCTCTATTGAAAGTCACGGGCCTCCTAATGGAGCTGTACGGACTACGGTGGGAGAGGCTGGTTTGTCGCGTGAAGCTGCAAGATTCAGCCACGTTAATATCACAGGTTTCCTCGTGGGGATGCATTGTGTCGTCAGTTATTGTCCTATGGAGAACCCTAGATATGCAGATTAGTCTCTGTATACAATTGTAACTCAACGAGCAGTCTATTCAACCCTTCACCAAGATTAAGCCCCTGTCACCTCCTTCAATCTACTCAGCGTGTGTACGCGATTTTTTATTCCCGCAGAGTTGTATTTCTCCTCTGATTGGTACTATGAAGGGATATTCAGGCACGCGGAAATCCATTCCCCTAGCAACCCTGGCCTATCTCCCCCTTGCGCCACTGGCCACCAGCTCCGTGGATCTTCTTTGACTGCTAAAATTCTCACTACTGTATAATATTCTTCTAACAGCCTTATGGTATATGCTGAGATAACACCAGCCCTCACTTTGTTGTGATCCACATGCGAGATTCTCCAACATTTTTTATCCGGTCGAATGTAACAACCGTCACCCTTGACTTGGGACTGTCAATCTGACAGGTCATCTGAAATCGAAACACTCGAACAGCCTTTGAGCGGATGCATGACTGTACAGTAGATCCTTTTCGATATCAATAGTTTCCATGATCACACTATCTAAATCTCTTCGAAGAGACGATACTAGTATTGGTTCGTAAAAATAGGCTTAGTTCATACTCTCATGCCAGAAATTTTTCTTGGGAGACTTCAAGTTGATTTCTCATGTTACCAGAATAATGTGATACTTTTCCATAACGAAGAATTATGTTTGGCTCGAGGCCTTCTATCAGGACAAGTAAACTTTCTCGATTATTCTATTGGTCTTTCTGGGGTCCATGTGTGCCGTTCTCGCCTTACTGAATGGAGGCATGTATGGATTTATGATGGTCTGTCTATATATAGTCTTCTGCACCTGTTAACGGCTTGCTTAAATTTGAAGTTATTATGCCGGAGCCCGGATTTCTACGATATGTCTACATATCAGCTCAATATATGTAATCTTAGCTCATCTGAAATTCTAAATTGCCGGAACTTGAATTTTGGCATCGTTTACACTATGGTCGCTGGTCGGTACCAGTGATAGCCCTGATATATGTCTGTGGACCAGCCTGAAAGGGTTCCCCGGAATGATCGAGGTTATATTTGGTCTAGATTCAGTATGCTAGAACATTCAACTGGCACAAAAACGTATTACCCGTGAATCTAAAGATATAAAGCTCAGAAATTGATACTAAAACATGATCAAAAGAGATGTTAGTAGCATAATAGCTGGCGGACTCGAAGTCTATTCGCATGGCTTTAAGGGATCTACCTCCAAGGCTGAGCTCAAACAACACTAACAGAGTATGGCCATTATTTTACATTTCCAATGCAAGAAAATTCAATTATATATCATCCTTGATCCTGGCATCTTACTAGCGTATCTGAAATGCCCGATATATATTACTATAGTAAGCGCTTAAGCCACGCGCTAATCGAGTAGCCGAAATGGTGATCTCTCCCCCCGCTTTGCCAATCTGACATTATCCAGATGATATATATACACCAGTTAGCCATTCTCATTGACATGGCTACTATAACATTAACGCAAGCCCTAAACTCATCCGAGCTGCCAGTCTCCGAGCATAACCAGAATATTGATGTGGAAGATGTTCGAAGCATTGCGAACTCGAGATTTTCCGTGGATGAGACCCCGCCATCTCATGCTTTCAGCGTTGCCCCGAGATGGAACGAGTCGAAAACTATGGTTTGGCGGCTGACCGCTACCTGGTGGTGTGCCTTTGTGATGGGCGCCAATGATGCTGCGTACGGTGCTATTATATCCTCTGTTCGTACTACCTAGCTAGCTCTCGAGGATCGGAAAATACTTTTCCACGCTAACGGGGGTATCAAAACATATAGCTGGAATCCTACTATCAAAAAAGCTACACGGTCATTTCTCTAGTCTTTCTCTCACCCTTTGTTGGATATGTTATTTCAGCGGTTCTGAGCTATTCCATACATCAAAAATTCGGTAGAAGAGGAATTGCCATCATCGGCCCTGCATGTCATCTACTCACATTCGCAGTGATATCTGTTCACCCGCCTTTCCCAGTTCTGGTCCTGATGTATGTTCTAGTCGGACTTGGGAGCGGCATGCAGAACGCCGCATGGAACGTTTGGATTGGGAACATGGCAAACTCGAATGAAGTACTCGGGTTCTTTCATGGATTCTTCGGCGTGGGGGCTACTGTTAGTCCTCTGGTTGCAACAAGTTTAATTTCCAAGGCGGGTTGGCCGTGGTACTCCTTCTATCATCTCATGGTATCTACATTCTTCCCTTACTTACCCCAGCCACCCATCTTCACCACCACGCGCGAAAACAAACGAATTATTCTCACAAGCAAAATAGACAGGAGCCGCATTCATAGAGCTGATATATGCTGCAAGTGCATTTTGGACTGAAACTGGTGCCAAGTACAGACAGGAGAGTGCTGGCACTACCGCTAGAGGAGGAGCGCTTCGGCAGACGCGGCTTTCTCTCACGTACAAGGTAACCTGGATCATTGCAATTTTCCTTTTTCTCTATGGCGGAACAGAGGTAGCTATTGGTGGATGGATTGTTGTTTTCATGACGAACATCCGTCATGGCAGCGCATTTGCATCTGGAATGACAGAGACGGGCTTCTGGCTCGGTATTACGGTGGGGAGATTCGTCCTGGGCTTTGTTTCACCTAGGATCGGCGAGAAACTGGCAATCACAATATACATTCTTTGCGCCATCGCGCTCGAACTCATATTCTGGTTGGTTCCGGAATTCATTGTTTCCGCGGTGGCAGTGTCACTTGTTGGCTTCTTTTTGGGTACCATTTTCCCCGGAGTTGTGGTAGTCGGTACACGCCTTCTGCCAAAGAATCTACATGTCGCGGCTATCGGGTTTGCTGCTGCGTTTTCGATGGGAGGTGGTGCCGTTTTCCCTTTCATGATTGGTGCCATTGCCCAGGCAAAAGGAGTCAGTGTGCTCCAGCCTGTTTTGCTGGCAATGCTGGCAGTCTCCTTGGGTATTTGGTCCACCATTTTTAAAGTATCGAGCGTGGAGCAACGTTAAACTTGTGTTGGATGAGCTCAAGTGTGCTCATTTTTTGTTTTGACCATCGTACAGCTCGCCAGACTAAACTATTAAGTCGGAGTACTCCTTTGGTGAAATACCTTAGAATAGATCCCTTTAGGATGATTTAAGGAAACTAATATCATTGTTCATTCCTTTGAGTTCCTCTTCTTGGAAGAAAAAAAAATGAAGTGAAATCACAGACAAAGACAACCCATAGAGCGTATTGAGTATCTTCAAGATAATTTGAATGCCTTTGTCGTGCATATTATTTTGGAAAATAAAGCTGTATGGGTTATCTTTGTCTTCCAAAGCCGCTAGATATCTCTTTGCACGACAAACGCATTCAAATTATCTTGAAGATACTGACAATTCAATGTTCCCAAAATAGCCACAGAAGTATAAAAATCTCTCGAGTATCTCACGCAGGGTATATTTCACTTGGGAACTGCGATTATATTCCACACGGACGCTTTCCTGGTTTTCAACTTAAACCAACAGGACCATATTAGATCTTTCTGAGTGACTCACTAGCAATACAGGTGCTCCTATTGAAGATATATCAACTGATTATACACTATGGCATCTCAGTACCCCAGTGAAATATACCCTGCGTGGGAATCAAAAGGTCGAAAATTATGGCAGTGGATGAGCAATCCCGCAGACAATAGCTGTAAGATCTCCAAAACTTCACTTACATTTTCTTATTTGCTGGAACAACCAAGATTCTCAATTTTTACTGTGAACGAAACTTCTGAAGATGGGAAAACAGCTTTATTACGCCATATCGGTGGTGTCCCGATCGAGAAGGGAACAAATGGACATGACGTCGAATATAGATCAACTGATATCGTCAGTTATCGGTATCATCCGACTCGCATAGGAATTGAGTGGTTTGGATTCTCTGAACTAGGTATGCTGTTTCTTTCATGGATATCTAGACCTGACGAGCCATGCGAGGACCCTTACACTGCGGAAATAGCAAAAGCTGTGTACGAGAAGGACTTTCTTTTGGATACACTGAAACGCGTCTTTGTGACCCATATAATAAATGAAGACACCAGGGATCTTTTGAACAGACTTATAATCGAAAACTCTGAGATGATGGGCATTCAAAGCTGGGAATATCCAGAGCCCGAATTCTCTGCCTTACTTGGCACGAGACTTGGGAGTACGGTTGCGTATCTTGTTCTCTGTGCTTATGGACAAGGCGTGAAGTGTGTGAGCAAAATCACTTTAGTAGCAGAGGATGTTGGGACTGAAAGATTACGTTACGATTTGATATTTGACATTGAAACTGTTTCCTAGGTGAGTTCATGCTACTAATAAGCACCAGGGCTACCATCTAGTTTGTTTTCCTACTTTCGCTCTGGCATTTTGTCAATTGTTATAGATTTATTCTTTGATATAAGAAAATGAGTGAAAAGATTTTGAATGAAATTATTATACGATATCGTAGCTCTTATTGAGTAAATACTCGGGAAAGTAGACTTCAATCACGCATTATCAGGTTTCAGGCTTGACATATTTTACGTAATCGAATTGAGTTAAGCGATCAAAATTCCCTACACGAAGGGAATAGTGTAGAAGAATTTCATGGATCACCTACGTTTAGTGTTGATTAACTTAAAGAGTTCTCCATAAAACCCAAGAAATTGACCAGTGATAGCGTCCACCAAAGCAAGGTATAGGAAAAATATTCAAAAGCAATTTTAGCAAGACAAATCACCCGCGATTTACTCCCAAATCAATCTTCCAAAACAGCTCTGATCTTTCCCTGGACATCAAAAAATCCATTTTTAGGGCATCCAATACCCATATCCCGATAAACGCGGATATTCTCGATTGTAGTCCCATGCGGCTCAAAATCAAAACGGCGTACAATGTGTGCCAGAGTCAGGTATATCTCTGCATAAGCAAGACTAAGCCATGTCAGTTGTGTTTAAACGAGGGGGCTCACTGGCGTCGCTCTTGCAAGCTTCAGTAGAGATACGAGGAGAACTTTAGAGTCCCAGGGCTACCTACTTCATTCCTAGACATTGTCGACTACCTTTTGTAAAGGCTACAATGAACCTACTAAGATGCTCACCGTTTTTTGCAGCGCGGACCCATCGATCAGGGTTAAAGCTGTGAGGTTCCGGAAAAAGGGACTCGTCCATGTGGACGAAGTAATTCGATTGGCTGATTGGAGTCTATGGTGACAAGGCATCAATACCCACTGTATGAAACAAGCTGAAGAGTATGGAATATATATGTTGGGTAAGTTACTCACGCCCGCTGGAATGATCCAATCCTTGTAATTAATAGGGTCATGAGTGGAAATACGACCCAATCTTGTCGTCATACCATGGCTCAATCGTAGGCCTTCATTAACAACTCCCGTCTATCATGCCGGAAATGCATATAAGCAATCAAAACCTCTCGCTATAATTGAAGAGCAATCAAACGCGGAACCATAACTTACCAAATAGGGTAGCTGCTCGAGTTCCAACCATGAAGCCTTAGATAAAGGTGTTTCCATGACTATTCTTAGCTCACCACGTAACTTCATTCCTATTTCCTTATTACTCATGACATGAAACATTGAAACAGCAAGGGCCCTAGCCGTTGTCTCGGTCCCAGCACCAAGAAGCAAAGCTCCTTCATCCTCTAATCGATCCAGTGATTTCTCAATTTCCGGGACCTCTGGCCCAGTCAGCGCATCAAATATATTACCTCCGGGCCCTGCTTTGATATGCATCGAACTTCTCTTTTCAAGAGTCTCCTTAGCTTGCTGTCGCAAACGCGCTTTCGTATCAAATAAATCCGCCATACATGGCTGGATCCGCCGTACTAAGGCCAGCGGTAGAGCAAGAAGATATTTGATGAGGAATGGGAAGAAGCGATTGACATGAAACATGGTCATGAGACCGTTCACAGCGTCGACAAGATCGTTGCTCTTTGAGCTATCTTCGTCATCGAGATACCCGCGTGCCCAGCCGTAGCAATAATGGGTAATCACGTCGGCTGTCAATGCAGCGAAGTCAAGCTGCAAGTGAAGGACTGCAGAATCCCTAAATGCATTTTCGAACCGTTGGATTAGTTTGTCGACCTTTTCGTGAATAACAGGCGTGAGACTCGTGACCGAACGCTTAGAGAAGAAACTACTTAAAAAGCTGCGTCGAAGTCGGTGGTGATCATAGCCTATTGTGCCCACGAGCGAATACGGTGCTCCAAAGGCAACGGCATATTTGGGGTCTCTGGCGCGCCTTTTCGATGGTCCCGCGTGTATCTCCTCGTAGAAATATGGGTCTTTGATATGGAGTTCTCTGGGGCTGATACGAACTATTGGACCTGGAATCATGTTAGTTTCATGATATTCCTCGTACGATACATACTCAGACGCATCTCATCCCATTGGTACATCAGTAGATGCTATTATATCTTCCAAAAGATATTTAATTAGAGTAAAACCTACCATACGTCTTGTGCATGCGCTCAATTTCCCAAATGAACATGCCCCTCTTAACTATGTCATAGTAGAACTCGTAGAGAAAAGTAGCAGCAGCAAGCTTAGGGCCTGGAAAGGCAGCCAGAGGATGGGTGCATAAGCGATAATGAAGTATACGAACTGCTATGAATAGAAGCAGTGCCCCGGTAACGGCGAGTATTAGCATAGTGTGCTCCATGTCAGAAATGGCGATTCGATGTGCAATTCAGAAGGCCCTGGTGAGTATCGTCTACTAATAAAAACCCCTTCTAGGGTGAACCATGGGAGTAGAAAGCTGGGGAGCGGGGGTAGACTATGGGGGGGAAAGACGTATTTAATGATAGGGAAAGAGGGGGGGGGGACAAGTGGTTCCAGAGACTAATGCATATTATCATCATTGCCATAGTCATGATGATAATAAGTCTCGATTATCTGATCCCTGTTACATCAGGGCAAGGGGAACACTATCCCCGATTGAGATTTCCGCTTATGTACTATATGCTAGGATGCCCAGAGATAAAGAGATAGACTCTTTCCTGACTGGGCTAAGGTAGCACCTAGACTCGATATCTGTTCGCCTCGCCCAGTACATGTCGAGCAAGTGGTCAGCGAGAACGAATTACACGACAAGCTTGAACTCGGTAGCCAGAGACCCATGGCATTGTTCAGGGATCAACAATGTGATGACTACGAACGACACACAACGTGCGTCGATGCCTCTCCTCCCAGTTCACATCTGATATGCATATGGATGACGCGCTTTATTAATATGGGCTGGTCCGGTAGCCTGACAATGGTTGCACTTTATCCTTGGGTGCTCAAAATTGGGCGGAATAGAAATCCGACTTATCCTGCAGCGCAGGTATTGAACCAAATTAGCGTTTTATGGATGACAGCGGGTGATAGTCGCGCAGTGTATGTACATATGTATGCCATTGTCGGTTGAAGCGCCAATCATCGTCGAGCGAAAAAACATTACAGTAAGAAAACAAAGGCGGAAAAAGAAAATCGAAGAAAAGAAGAATCGAACGGGGAGCTTCTGTAGTCACGTGATGGGTTGGCAAAACGAATAGCCGACACGCTTTGGGAGGAAAAAAGTAAAGGAGGACTTAGGAGGAACCATAATAATGACAATATCTTGAATTATATGATTACATATTGTGTAGAAGAAATATTATAAGAGCTCCAATTACAATGAATAGACCTCACAAGATCTCCGTTCAAGTGATTCGAGTGTTGCTCGCAAACACGGGTTTACTGTGGCAACGGGGGTGAGGGCAGAAGGGCATATAGCCGAATCAACCACCCGGCAAAACAGGTTTCCAGTTTAGAGGGCCAATTTCAGTCAATGGATCACCAGTGCATTCCTGTATCAAATGTCCACAATTTACACCTATGAAAACATCCGTAGTAGGCTTGAAAAAAAAAAAAGAAGAAAAAAGTAAAAGG
>Ga0209673_1002502_pt1 | contig 12633 bp, 12 predicted proteins | sample AraplaCol_mMS_r2_2_FD_184274 | JGI IMG/M metagenome (GOLD analysis project Ga0209673, IMG submission 184274) | Arabidopsis root microbial communities from North Carolina, USA - plate scrape MF_Col_mMS_r2 (SPAdes) (version 3) | ecosystem: Host-associated > Plants > Roots > Endosphere | place... | reverse complement strand
ACGAATCGATTGCCACCTCTGATGTTTGCACAATCCCCATCAATCATCATTAAGAAACTCGGTTTTCTATGTCTCAGATATCGCAAGATGGCACTCCCTACAAGTAGTCCCTCCCCAAAGCTTGATCGTTTCCAATCAGCCATGGAAGCGGTCTATGGGGACTTCAGCAACATCGAAGAGCCAGAGAAATGGACGCCACCCCGACGATCGGGTGGTCATCGCGGATGCTATCTGTGGTCTGATGCTTTCGGGGTGATCAATCTGTTAACAATGCATAATGAGTATTCGAAGGCAGGTGGAGGTGCCGTCAATGATGACCGGTATCTCTTAATGGCTGGACGCTTAATTGAGACCGTGCATAACGTTCTTGGTTGGACTAGAGATGGGCTATCCAGGTTACCAGGAGCTACAGACGCCAACCCCTTGGGTGGCGGACTCAGAATTGGCAAAATTGACGAGCATGGATCTGATTGTGACGGGCAATACCATCACTACTTGACGATTTGGATGTTTGCACTGAATCGTATGTCCAAAGCCTCAGGGGATATCAAATACAATCGCATGGCCGTTGAGCTGGCCCGAGCAATTCATCCAAAATTCTTTCTTGATCGCTTTGGCCCAAAACCACGAATGGTTTGGAAGATGTCCATGAATCTTTCATTGCCTCTTGTTTCTTCTGAAGGAAATCTTGACCCTATTGATGGATTTGTTGTTTTTCGACTTCTGCAAGCTGCTGCAATGGAAGCAGGTGACGGCAGTGTCCTAGCCGAAGAAATCAATGACTATAAACGAGTCATGGAGCGCAAGGGCGAACACTTTGTCTCGAGTGACCCTCTGGATCTAGGCATGACTCTTTGGACATCACATTGGTTCTCCGAAAAAGAAAGTTGGGCATCAAATTTAGCCAGAAAATGCTTCGAGCAATTATGTTAGTTACTCTTGACAGGTCCTACCTTTTTTCAAACCCGATCTGACGTTATTCCCCAGACGATCTCTTCGAGATAAACCAATATCTCATGCGGAATATCAAGTTTCGCTTGGCTTTTCGAGAATTTGGAACCTCCATGGGAGCTCAATGTCAATCAGAGCATATGACAGAAAAAGAGGGATCTATTGATCTGAAGTCTTGGGCCGATTCCATCATCGCTGCATGGGATCCTTATATGGAACTCACGATAGCCAAGGGACTTACACCTGATAGTTTGAAACCAATCACGCGTGTCATGTACGCATCAGCTCTTATCCCGGGAGGTAAGGATGAGCTAGATATCTCAGTGTTTGCTGTTTACATGCTGACTTTCTATATCAAGCTTTCTGTGCAGGATATTTCGGAAAAGAGCCCGATGCCGCTGTCGTGGAGTGAGACAAGAGCGATTACTCAGAATTGTTCAGTGAATGAATGTGTATGCTACACTTAGCTCAAATATTTCAAGGGTTGGGAAGTGTCAAAAATCAAATAAGGATTGGGTCGCATATGCTGTTTCTATATGCAGGTCTGCGCCGACTGAATGCCATCTATCATACATACACGAGAATATTCACAATAATAAAGAACACCTTGCCAGAGCGCCTATACCCCTGGAACACCAATGATATCTCTCCAGGGTGCCAGGGTTCTAGGAAGAAGATAAAGAACGTATACAGTACCTAAAGCGACAGCTAAACCAGACCACTGAAACAAGAATGTTAGTATTAGTCTCAAAAATATCGTGGAAGTGAAGGTGTGACGCCTTACCTTTTCTAGCCACGTATGGAACCATATAGCCGTCATGAAAAGCATCCACCAACCAAGTCCAACCACGCCCCAGACTAGACGCAGACACCATCTTCTCAGTGGGTCGGATAGATCTGATTGTTCATCAACCGATAGGCTTGCAGGGTCGCTCGACTTGCGAATGCGGGATGCTTCGCCGTTGGCCTGTGGGGTCGTGGATGGTGCAGCGAAAGCCCCAACACCGATTGCTTCGAATGATAGAAGGGCAGTCGCCAAAACAAGCATGAAAACATGTCCGCTGATATCATGCCCTCCTGCCCAGGCTCCGCCAGCAGCCTTGCAAGTGGCAGCGCTGAAAAGTGTCTCTAGCTGGGCAGAAGGACTCTCACTTGATTGCGAACCTAGATTCTCAACTTTGTCCATTATTTGTTCGCACTTGCCACCAGTGACGACGAAGCCGCGATCAATAATGGCAGGGCCAAAGAACCACTGTGTCATCAAATACCAGACTGATGTTGCGAATGCATAACGGAGGACGGCTTGGAGGATACGTCGGGAACGTGTTTGTTGTTGGGAGGAAGAACGGTAGGCTGGTTGGCAAATGAGAAGTGAAGCGAAAGCTAATGTTGTCCACAGCCATCCAATCTTTACAAAGTAGACATTAAAGATGTTGTTCTTCCGAGCGAAGTAGTTTACGGGACTTTCGGACATGTGCAGGTCGGCAGCGAGGGAGGGAGCCAGAGCACCAGACGGTGGCGTAGCTGAACTTCCTCTTGATGCGCGTGCGGTCGGAGAAATTATGGAAAACAATGATCCAACTAGTAAAGTTATTGGATATACCAGGAGGACGACCGGGGCTGGGGGTTTTCTAGTGGGTGAGGTCATTGTTGATTCGAGGCAAAGAGGTTGAGAGAGGATAGCGCGGCTTTTTTCGTGGATGATGCACCGTAAAATGGTAGGGAGATCATTCGTATCGATATAAAGATATTGCGAGGCGCTGCACAAAGGAGAAAGAAGTGTGTAAATTGGAAGGCGAATGGACGAGGGAATCTTGGATGATTTGGAGACTTCCAGTTGAGCGGAGATGACATCAACCGAGGCATCAATATATCAATACCTTACGAATAAGGCAGCAACTGCCTTGTTAAGGCCGACAAAAGAAAATGAAGAAAATCTCGACATCCGAGAAACTATGGGAGTATGAGAACTCGTCAGATGGATAATGGAGATCGGGGATACTGATTCTAGTCTTCGATTCTCTCTGTCAACTTGGATAGAATACCCTGGACTTGAAGAAATGCGACACCAGTCCAAATTCAACCAATTCCAGTTCTTCCAGTCGACCTATCATCTTGTGGTCTATCGATATACAGCAAGGAGATCAAAGGATCATTGGGAAATTGGAATCGAAAAGTTCTTCAACACATAACTTAGGTCATACGAGGTTGAAAGTTCATAGTCAAGCTATTATTCATGGGAGATTTAGCATATTCAATTCAGTCTAAGGAAAATAAATGTGCCGTTTGGAATAGTATTCATAGGTAAAGAAGGCCGTAATATGGTTCAGAAAGTTGGTAGAACATTTTCCCTCCAGCTCATTGAATACAGATGGGCCGACGAAAACTGTTAAGTGGCCGATCTGATATGCCCAAAGACGGAATGGAATGCACAAAGCGAGATGAATTCAAAAGAGAGGGGCACCCGAGACGAGCTCTCATCGATTATTGTCCTTGGGAAAGAAGACGCCAAGACATGCTTATAACTCCGCTCAGGGTGATCCAGTCAGTCGGGTTCGACTAGTACGTGTGTACAGAATGTGTGTGTGTGTGTGTCGTGAGAATCACTGCGGCTAACCCCATATCCCGGTTCATTAGCCCACGTAATGTCACGTACGGTGTATTGATTGACTATGGACTGTGGGCATTCTCGGAAGAAAAAGCAATGAAAAGGTTGTACAATTATGTAGGACATCAAGAGTAAAGAAGAAAACCGGAAACTGCATGATGATCGATCCATATTATCTGCCCACCTGTGTACTGCACCTATCCTTTAGCGCCTTCGAGGTCCCGATTGTCGCAGTTGTTCTCTCCAATTTCAAGGTGAGGAAATGTATGTAAAAATGGTACCAGATCCTCGCAGCCCGGCCCACATTCCTCTGCAGCAGTTGATTGGATTTGAGCAGGTCCGTTCTCGACCTTCTGCGGATCAGCACTTCCAAATCGACTAATCATATCCACCTGTTGAGGGCACTATTGGTCGATACCTTTCATGACGACCAAACAAATTCCCGTGAGCTGCATTTAGAGCCTAATACCAGACTGTCGGGATTGCAGCTGGTTTCTTTCCGGAACAAAATGGAACCCTTGTGCCCTTGTTCGGAAGTGGAGGGGAGAAATCATGACCGAACGGCAGTCCCGAGGCTCTGGCACCCTAACAACTGTCTCCAAAGCTGGAGGGGTCATAAGACTGTAGTCGGTGTGGCGGAGAAGAAGAGTTTCTTAGATTTTCTCTCTCCTTCAAACATACTTTATCGCCCGGTGCGCGTCTTTAGATCGATTTTTCATTTACTCTGATTCGGGGCTCACACGATCCATCCCTAGCCTAGCCAATAAGGTGTGGTAGGGCATGCATCACCAAATTGACAACGGCTCGTTTGTCCACGAAGCCGACGTGTGTTACTCTTCATTTACCCTCGAGAAGCTCTGGGTTAGACTAAATATCCTTTAATTATAGGTATCCGATGTCGACTCAGCATACAATGGCTCGTGAGTAGCCGGTTATGTCTTTAAAAATCGAATTGCTAACCCCCTGAATAAGGATAAGCAATGAGAGCTACACCGAGAGTATCACTTCGACCGCATTCAATTATCAGTATGTGTATATCGCAAAACACCATTGGGCAAATTTCGATTTTAACCAGGATGCAGATATGAGGTGAATATCCCAGTGTCTGACCTTGTGACTTGCGTTAAGTCTGTAGAACGGTCGCAGATATCATTCATTCCACGAAGGGGAATATTTATTGGTATGAGACTCTCTTCAAATCAAAAGACTTGAACTAACCTGTTTTTTAGCCCAACGATGAGCGAGAGCAAGATCGTCTCGATCTAGTTAGTTTGCTGCTGTCCACGAACTCGAATGAGCTAAAGCTAACTCACAAATCACGTCAGAGCCATCATATCTATTTGATGCTGCTCAAAGGCGAGCTCCATCTAGCGCCAGTTAAAAATCCGGGAAGAGTTTTAGATTTAGGAACTGGCACTGGGATATGGGCACTCGATTTTGCAGAGTAAGTGCTCATAAATAAAAATGATCAATGAAAACGAAGGGCCTTAACATTTCCTAGTGACAATCCGGCTTCTGAAGTCATTGGTATGTTAAGCTTTTCGCATTAGGAAATCATCTCGGGACTAAATCGAACCAGGGATCGATCTCAGCCCCATACAACCTGCATGGTAAGAATCATTTCAAACAAATGTTAAAGGATAACAATGACCAACTTTGACAGGGTACCACCAAACTGCCGATTTGAAGTGGACGACTTTGAAGAGCCGTGGACGTATAGCAATAAATTCGACTATGTCCATGGACGAGAAATGGAAGGGAGCATAAGGGACCATGATCAGTTATTCCAACGCATATACGAAAATCTGAATCCTGGTGGCTGGTGCGAAATGTCCAGCATGGAGGTCAATACATATTCTGATGATGACACTCACCTCAGAGCATCGAGTATGCTAGACGTCGCAAAGGAGCTACACGGAGCTTCAAGAGTCTTCGGAAAAGACATGTCGTCAATATCAACTTGGAAAGATCGAATGGAGAGAGCAGGATATATTAACGTGAAAGAAGTAATATTCAAGGTTCGTTTTCTGCTTCAGCTATTGGTTTGAAAAACGCTTACACTGTATACTAGCTGCCTCAAAGTCCATGGTCAAAGGATCCGAAGCTAAAAGAGCTAGGTAGATTCCACCAGCTTAACATGCTCGAAGCCATGCCTCCATATTGCTATGCTCTGTTTACTCGTACGCTTGGTTGGCATCGTATACAGATTGAAGCACTTTTAGCCGGCGTACGCCGCGAACTCAAAGATTTATCACTTCATCTCTATACCAAAGTGCATTTTGTCTACGGGCAAAAGCCGGGGTGACACGACAAAATCCACTTGAAAGAAAAGAAAAAAAAATCAAATATGTACCTAATTCTTGACGAAATAACGAAGATATCCCATTCACAAACTCAAGGAAAAATGCTAGTTCCAATCTTGGCGGCTAACACACTGTATCAACGATAAGCACGTGGTAGTCTACAACAGTTAGTTAGTAGCTCAGCAGGTCTACTCACTTTCTATAAATTCCTTCCAGATCTCATCAATGTGAAACAATGCTGAACTATGACCTCCGGGGATTTCCTTTAATCTTGCTAATCGGTAACTCTTCAAGAGCCATGAATTGGCACTTCCACCAATCTGATCGGCTGTTGACTCGACCAGAAGTACGGGTTTAGACCCGTGCTGATCATCAAGTTGTCTCGGATCAAACCCCCAATCAGAGTGGATGATATCAGATAATTCCATAAACCCATCCCAGTTCAGACAACCCTTCATACTTCCCTTGGCCATCTCATCAACGAATTCGTTCTCAGTCAACTCATTTTTCTCCAGCCAATTTTCCATCGCTATCTTCTCATTTGTATTCATTTTATTGATGGCTGTTTGATATAAAAAGTCCCTCGTCCCATTTAGATCTTTCAGCTGTCGCCCAACAAATATTCTGAAAACCCATTGGAGTAGATGAAAAGGTAACAGCTGTGTCAGAGGCCCAAATAAGAACCAACCCTGCCAGCTGAGATCCTTCGCGTAGCCTTCATGATATTGAACAGGTGAAAGGCCTACTATCAAGAGGCATCCGGCAATTTTGCGCCCGGCTGGGAATAAGTCGTAATTTGCCCCGTATATCATCTGAGCAGGGACCGTCCCATATGATCCGCCTGAAATATAGAGTGTATCGAAATCATTTGTTGGATATAAATGTTGGAGGAGGGCGGCTATGTCTCTCGCGAGGCAAACATGGTAAGGCACCGTAGGGTCTCGTGTACTGGTGTTGCCCATCCCTAATAATGTAGGGGCAATCCAATGGACTCCGATTTCACGGCATGGTTCTGGAATCCTAGGTGCGGATCCAACGCTGAAAAGTCCAGTGAAGAATAGCACAACCGTACGTGAGGCTGTTGGTCCGTTATGCGCATATGCTAGATTTCTCCCGTCTGGCAAGATGAGGATATGCTCTTTTTCTCCTGCTATGCGATCGTATTCATGATTTTCTGTCGCCATTTATGAGATTTGAACAGATTTACTGCATCTTAAAATTATTCAGTGATATCCCTTAATATACTAGTGTAGCGATCTGTACCACGACATCATGGGATCTACAAGATATGTACCGATTCGGACAAATAGTGCGAAGGGGCACTTCATGTTTCGGTCTGGACGAGGCTCGGTCGGAGTACCCGAGTGGTCCTCCTAACCCTAAGAACGCCCATGTGAAAAAGGTGGTATATGAATTTATATTGAATAACTGCTTGATTTTTGCGTAGGCAAGTGAATTTGTATCAGATTCTTGATGCTGGATGGCATATCTTGGCTTTTGCCTATTTTATAAAAGTTTACCGTGGAAAAAATGTCTTGATAAAAGGATATTGTCATTTACACTAGTACAACGACTTAAACCCCTCGTGAAAAAATAACAAGACCCATTCGTCGCATCGGTTTATCGTTAAATGTACTGGAAATCGCTTCGCTCAAAGATCAATATCGATACAAGAATTTTCAGCCCTTTCATTTTATCCGGGCATTGTCCATCTCCGCAATGATATTCGAAAGTGAGGCTGATTGATGCAACCGAACATCATTGCGAGTCTGTTTCCAGCCTAAAATCTCATTCATTTCGTGACTTTCATGATATGGTTGATCGGGAGTTGCTGGACTTCCAAGATACTCAACCGATATATTCTCTGGTGTCCGAGTAATGATAATTTTAGGGACTGATCTCGGAGATTCGGACGGTGCCACTGTCGTGTCTCCCGGTAACTCTGCAATGACAGTCTCTGGCTTTGATTCTGAAGCAAGCTCGGCTGGTGTTGGAGCAAAGATAGCATCGCCAGTGAGCTCCGCGACAGGCCTTACAGCATCTAGTTCCGGTGTGATGACTGGATGAGGCTCTTGCGAATCTGGGCTTGTATCTGGACTGGAAACCGGGGTATGTCTTTGCTCGGAGGAAAGACTTTGGAGATGAGCGAAGACTTTGTCGAGGCTTTCTTGATGCCTGAATAGTCGAGACTGCTTTTCATAGGCCTTCTGACAGTCCTCATTTTTCCAGCGCTTCTTGTTGGAAGAACCGATTTTGCCCTTTCGCTTGACCATATCCAGCCGATGCGGTTCGAGCAGTTTAGCCAAATCTTGACTCATGCGCCGCGCATCGTTAATAGCAGAGTCGATCCATTGATACTCAATCTCTCCCAAAAGCTCCGATTTCGCCTTTTGAAGCTGTTTTGTCTGGTGTAACTGAAAGAATGTATGGTCGGTCATATTAAACAACTCTCGAATCTGTTCATCTTGCTTCTGGTCCTTCGAGGAAGGGTCAATCAAATTGTACTTGGATGGCATTGGGGCAGTAGGCGATTGGGAGGGTGCCTCAGCGGTCTGTGGAGAAGAAGAGGATATCGTAGTTTCCGAGGACTGAATTGATTGTGGCGATTCAGTTGAGGAATAATATGATGGTGGCTGTGAGGGATATGAGTTTCGCGAAGCTGGCTCGGAAGATTGACTGGTTTGGTGTTGAAGGGATGAGGGTAACGCTGGGGTTGATTCAGACGGCTGAATAGTCTGAATTTGATTATCCGAAGATTTTGTTTGACCATGCGGTAATCGTTGTAGTTGGTTAGTTGACTGGTAGAGTTTCATGGCTGAACGACTCAGCATCTCGGCGGTCGATTGTCGGCATCGAGCCTTAGAGCTCTTCCAGCTGTTGGTAGATCGTTGCCAGGCGTCCATAGTCGATTGCTGACACCGTTCTTTTGATTGAGCCAGCGTCATCGAAGACCGACGCCATGCCTCCGTGGTGCTCTGTTCGTATCGATTTTTGGAGTTCGCTAGCGAGTCAGACGACCGGTGCCATGTCTCCAAGGTCGCTTGATGATATCGATCTTTGGAGTCTGACCATACTTGGGTGGACCGACGCCATATATCCTTCGTAGAATCTTGCCATTTGTCTGTGATTCGTTGTGTCTCTTCGCTCTCTTTATTTTGTGGGTTTGCAGCTGCCATTTGGATGGATCTATTATCATTCGTCTATTTGAGAGAAATTCTCCGTAATCTTCGGGTAACGAATCAGCGATCGAGAAGGTCTGTCGCAGTAAGATTCCATCAGCATAAACAAATTCAAACATTCAGGTGGGCAGCCTGGTCCAGCTCCCCATATTATAAGTTTCAAGCCTTTGAGAAGCCTCAATGACTGTCTAATCAATCAGATGCCCCTGGGTGGGGGTGTAAGCATGGGTTATTGGGAGAAGCCTTGGTCGGGGCGGAATTGTTTAGTGGCTTAGAGCCAAAAGGGTAGTTCGATATTCAGAAGCCTGCGAATGGATGCAGATCTGCCTTGTTCTGTGGGCAAGATTGGTTAGCAATCCGGCACTAAAGTCGGCGCAGTTGGGGCCAAAACCGCGGTGGAGAGTTAGGGTTTAACATCATTGGCTGCTTCGTATAGAGCTCACCTCGTCTTCACAGCCTTGCTATTTTTATCATGCAAGATGAGGACGGTCAACCTGTCAACCTCACGGAGTGATCGTTTGATATAGTGGCGCCTATTGATGATATAGAGATCTTATTTATCCATACCCATCGCTTTTCGAGGTGGATGCCCCAGTGATTCCTAAAATGTGACCTCGCCTTCGAATTGGGGCTGCAATAAATATGGCAAGGTATATAAGATTATGTTTCCTGTCTCAAGAAACATTAGAAACCATACTAAGTTTATCATCAGTCAAAGCCATATACTATAGTTGTTAGGGAAGAGTACTTATCATTTCCAGTTTCTTGCGTTCGTCGAATATAAGCACTATGACATATACCAGCAACTCAATTGAAGATGACTGTTGTTTACTAAAAGAATCCGATTCTTACAATCTACGTTTTGCTCCGGCCGCAAAGAACTTCGAAGCGTAGCTTCATGGGACTTCAATGGCTTACTATGATGTTTCGATATAGTTAAATGAGCCTTAGCAACAAATTCATTTTCGCTATGCAAACCCAGAATACTGGCAATCAACACTATAGAGAGTATAAAGTACACATTGTAGCTCCATTATGCAAATTCTTTTTAAATTGATGATTGGGAATAGTACTCCTGAGCAGGGCCAGGCTTGAAATGCCTTTGTGCTTTGGTCGGATGAGGCTCACCGTATGGGGGCGGAGCTAGATTTTCTGGGGTCGGATAGTACATTTGCGAGCCCTCGATAGAGCGTGATTGTCCTTGGTGTTGTGTGTGACCCATTGGTGGCCCATGATATGGGCGATACTCATGAGGTGGGACACATTGCGGATATTCTGCCCCGTTGTAAGGTTGGCTTGGATATTGATTTCGATACAAGTAATCCATATTTGAAGTGTTTGGCTCTTGGTGGTACACTGATGGGCCGTATTGACCACTCTTATTCTGGCGCTTTTGTTTCTTATCTTCGTAATCGTTCGCGGCTCTGTTGACTAGCATTAGTATATGATTTCTGGCTGATAGATAGATAGAGTCTGGATAACTGACCTTGATACAGCCCTAATTAGACCATATCCGCCGGCTAAAGTAAGACCAGTTCTGATAAGACCCATTTTCGTTATAAATTTGGGGATTGGAGGTTGTCTTCAACAAGGCGCAATAGTTGACTACGCCACAAGAAATGTTCAATGTTTTGAAGAGGTGAACTGTACTCGCTGATGCGTTTGAATGAATATTGTAGCTCCAGGGACAGTATGACAGTTATAAGAACCAATTTCTTCATTCAATGTTAGCCTTTGTACCAAAAAATGCAGCCTTGCTTGAGAATGGCTTGGTTTTGCAGACGACGATCTACTCAGCCTTGTTGCATTGGGTCCATCTAAGCAAAGCCTTCATGTGGCCAATGAGAAGTGTATAAAAAGTCTTGTTTGGCGCTATTCCCAAAACAATGTAACAAACCGAGCCCGATACCGAGTTTCTTTGGGGGCCATTTCGCTGTCGTCTAATAGCCGCAGTTCCCAGGACCTACTAACTATAATTCAACTGTGCCTAGAAGGGCAAAAAGCTTCTTACCGAAATCGAGATCAACAAGCTTTGCTTGAAGCTCATCGTACCTCGCATTTGAACGGCTTCTTTTAGCCATAATCGTTCGTCGGCCCAGTGATGCCGCCGTTGCCTAAGCCACCGCAAGTCCACTACCGGCTGTTTAAGATGTAAAACAAGAAAAGTCAAGGTGAGGGACCCTGACCACCTCAAATCCATACACATGCCAATTCTTCAGTAGTGCGATGAAAAAAGGCCTCGCTACAGCCATTGCTCTCGTCATAATGTCATATGTGAATGGCCTCAACTAGAGACTCGTGTCTACAAACCAAAGCAAGCCAAATCTCAAAATGACACCTCCACAAGACAGCTGCAGTCAAATCCCCGAGTAGGACTTCCCTCCCCGGAGCTTGGTGCCTTGCGTGTTCTTGAACTGCGGCTCATGCACCACTGGACGACGGCAACCGCAGGTACAATGAGCTCCGCACAGCTTGCATCTGTGAAAGAAATGTGGAGCATATCTGTTCCCCAGATGGCCTTCGAATATGAGCCACTTCTTCACACATTACTCGCGCTCGGAGCAGCGCATCGCTCCACGCTAATTCCTTCCGAGGCAGATACATTGCACCCTGTTCATCAAGGGTACATCGACTCCACCCTACAGCGGCATAGACCCGTGATGTCTCAATTAGATGAGAATACCAATGAGGCAGTCTGTCTGAATGCTGTTTTAATATCGCTCTATACGCTATTTCTACGATCTGAGCCATCGACAGAGCCTTACCAGCCTCCGATGCTTTGGCTCTCTATGGCGCATGGAATTCGAACCATTATGAAAAGTGTCATTCACCAGCTAGTCCGAAATAATTCTCGAATATTGCCCCTCATATTCGCGCAGCCTACTCTTTGGGGCAAAGAACAATCTTGTTTATACGAGGCGCCCTTGAAACCCTTTCATTTTCTTCTGGAATATCGTCTCGACGAAGAAATGGACGAGAAAGATAAAGAAGCTTATACAGGAGCCGTCGAATACCTCGAAGTTTGTATATTGCAATGGAAACACGCGAGCCAGAATTCATTATTCGCAAGATGTTCAGTGGATTCCCGTCAGTGGTATCTCGAGACTTTATCCAGCTTATATCTCGAAAAAGACCCCGTGCTCTTGCAATTTTAGCCCGTCTTTTTGCCATAGGCATGATAGTGGATAATATATGGTGGCTTCGCGGAATTCCAGAGAAAGAAATTATCGGGGTCAACAGTATTATGCCTATTTCATGGAAGTGGACAATGGATTGGCCACTCAGCCTGGTCTCTACGAGATCGCCCGCCGAGCCTATTACAACACCTAACATCGAGCGAACGGGAATAGATGCTCTTTTTTGAATAAAATGGCAACTATGAATCTAGCACATAGCCAATACTTCTGATAATATTCGACAACGTACTAGCTAGTTGGCTTTTGCAACCGTTTCAAGAAGGGTTGAGTGTATGCAGCCTGCCAAAGGACTGAAGATCCAGCACATTCATGAATGACCCATCGAAAACAGTTGAATCCTTTTTTTCTCTTTTCAAAAAAAAAAAAAAAAAGAAAAAGAAAAAAAAAATAAAAAA
>Ga0209673_1002490_pt1 | contig 12691 bp, 8 predicted proteins | sample AraplaCol_mMS_r2_2_FD_184274 | JGI IMG/M metagenome (GOLD analysis project Ga0209673, IMG submission 184274) | Arabidopsis root microbial communities from North Carolina, USA - plate scrape MF_Col_mMS_r2 (SPAdes) (version 3) | ecosystem: Host-associated > Plants > Roots > Endosphere | place: USA... | reverse complement strand
GACCTTGACGAGCATCGGGACGATCATCACCCAGATCAGCAGCCCGACCGGCAGATTGACCTGCGCGTACGCCATCCGGCCGATCGCCTGGAACGGGCCGGGCAGCGCCTGGCCGAGCGCAATGCCCACGACGATGCACAGCGCCACCCAGACGGTCAGATAGCGTTCGAAGAAGTTGATGGCGGGTCTCGCGACCGCCGTACCGGGCGGCGTGATGTTGGACGTATTCATCGGACGAGGGTCGGTCTTGAAGTCGTGGGCGGCTGCGCGTTTCGGCACATCGCAGCGCGCGATCAGTATTGCGCAATCTCGATCAGCGCGGCCCGGAGTGCATCGTCGCTCATGCGGTCGAGCGGCAGCGCCAGCAACTGCAGCATCCGGTAACCGATCGCTTGCCGTGTCAGTTCGAAGGCGAGACGCTTGCCTTCGTCGCCGCCCGTCGCGTTCGACGGATCGGCGTAGCCCCAATGCACCTTGACCGGGCTGCCGGGCCAGTACGGGCACGTCTCGGACGCCGCGCTGTCGCACACCGTGATGACGACGCGCATTTCCGGCGCACCGTCGCCGACGAATTCGTCCCAGCTTTTGCTGCGATAGCCGCCGACGTCGACGCCGGCATGCGTCAGCGCTTCCAGCGCGAACGGATTCAGCCGGCCGCTCGGCGCGCTGCCGGCGCTGTAGGCGCGCACATCCTTGCCGAGCTTCGCGGCCCAGTGATTGAGCATGCCTTCCGACAGGACGCTGCGCGCGGAGTTGTGGGTGCAGAGGATCAGGACGTTCGTGGTCATCAGCGGGGCGCGCGAATGTGCGTCAGGATTGACGCGTGCGGTTGATCTTTCCGGAAGGCGAACAGGCGGACACCGGCGAGCACGGATTGCCGCCGCAACAGTTTTCCGTGAGATAGCCCAGCAGCCCGTTCATCGTGTCGAAGTTCGCGCCATAGAACACGAAGCGGCCCTCCTGACGGCTCGTCACGAGTTGCGCGTGCGCGAGTTCTTTCAGATGAAAGGACAGCGACGACGGCGGCACGTCGAGCAGCGTGGCGATCTGGCCGGCCGGCATGCCTTGCGGCCCGGCCTGCACGAGCGCGCGGAAAACCGCGAGGCGGGATTCATGCGCGAGCGCCGCGAGGGCGGCAATGGTTTCGTTCGTTTCCATATTTCGATAATAATCGAAATATGGAAACCAGGGAAGCGACGCCGAACCATGGCGTCGCCGGAATGGTCTGCCCCCAAGACAACGCGCGACATGCGCCGTCAGCGCCCAATCAGCCGTGTGTGACTCGGCAACGCGACCGTGAGATCGGTGTCGACCGCTGCCGGCCGCGACGCGTCGCGCGTCGTGGCAAGCCATTGCGCGAACTCGGCGGCGGTCATGCCGACGGCCTCGGCCGAACTCGATGCGGGAGTGCCCGCCGGCTCGCCTGCCGCGTGTGCGGCCCGTTGCGCATGCGTTGCCGCACCACGAGATGGCGGGGCCGCCGGCGCGTTCGACGCCGCGTCCGGCGCCTTTTTGCCGCGCGACATGGCGCCAGGCTTCGCCGCCGAACGCGCGGCGGCAGCAACCGGCTTCGAGGTGACCGGCGATGCGGGTTCGGCATCCGGCGCCGCGGCTTGCGCCACGACGGCATCCGATGCGATCGCCATCGCCACGGCCACCGGCGCATCGCCCGACGGCGCGCGGCCGGCATGCAGCGCACGCGATGCGGCGGATGCCGCTTCCGCCGCTTCCGCCGCGACAGCCGCTGGACCGGCAACCTGGCCGTCCGCGGTCGTCGCACGATCGGCCGGCACGATCGCCACTTCCGCCGCCCTGCCGGTCGCCTGCGCCACCTGCGTCGCGGCAACGGCCGCCGTCGGCGCCGCCAGGATTGCCGCCGAATAGACGACGCCATGCTGCGCCGCATGCTGACGTTCATCGACGAAATGCGTCGCGAAAACGCATGTCGCACCGAACAGCGTGCACGCCATCAGCGTGAGCCGCCAGTGGCGGCGCAGCGGGTGCGGCCGGACCCATGCCCGGTTATCCGAACCGAAATCCTCCGCACGCACCGCCTTCTCGGCCTTGCGCGACTTCGTTGCGCGAACAACCATGTCGGCTTGCCCGGCCGCGGGCATCGCCGCGCGGCGCGTGCCCTTCAGGTCGAACACGTTCGGTTTCGGCCGCCGGCTCGCCACGAACGGCCGGCGCCGCCGGCCGTACGGCGGCGGCACATCCGAGAACGGATGCGCGAGCGGAATCGCGTAATGGCCGGTGATGTCCTGCATGCTCATGATGTCGACGACGTATTGCGCGACATCCGCCGCGGCAATCCGTGCTCCCGTAGTTGAACGAATGACCCCGAGTATCGCCGTCGCGCCGGTTTCGGTAAATCGGACTGCGTTACCTTCAACCCGGACGTTAGTCGGCTTGGTCCTACCGATGCGCGGCCGGCCCTGCGGACGGCACTTAGAACCGGCCGCGCAAGCCGATGAACACTTCGTTCGACGACAGCTTCGACTTCAGTTGTTCGTCGCGCGCGTTGACGCGGTTCGCGAACGTATTGAAGCCGGTCTCGACGTTGCCCATGTCGACATAGCGATACCCGAGGTCTATCGAGAAGCGCTTGTTGATCGCATAGCTCACGCCCGCGCCGGCCGAATACGCGAGATTGGTCTGCGTCTTCGACGCGAAGCGGCGCGTGTCGTTGGTCTGCCAGCCGTCGGCCGACACGATCGCGACGCCGATGCCGAGCGTGCCGTACACGGAGAAGCCTCGGCCGAGATCGAAGTCCTTGTAGCCGTTCAGCATCAGGCGCTGCGCCGACACATGGAATTCGTTCGCGTTCGCGTCGAACGGCGCCCAGTAGCTGGTGAAGTTGTTGGTCCGCTTGAACACGTATTCGCCTTCCGCGCGCCAGCCGTTGCCGAACTGGTAGCCGAGGCCGAGCGAGCCGGTGACGTTCGAGCCCGTGTCCGGGCCGCCGACGCGGCTCGCGACGCGCGGGCTCGTCAGCTCCATGTTCACCGCGTTGTCGAACGCGCCGATGATGCGGCCCGTCGCGTAGTAGCCGGCGTCGCCAAGCTCGGCGGTCTTCTTCGTTTCCGGCACGGCAACGGTATCGGCAAAAGCGGCGCCCGAGAACAGCAGGGCGAGCGTGGACGGCAGGGCAAAGCGCTTGATCATGATGAATCGAATCCTTGACGATGGATGACTTGTCGGAGAAGCCGTCATCGTAGGAATCGCGCAGCGATCGTTGAACCCGTTCGGCTACGGGTTGCGCCTCCGTAGCGCTACGGAGGCGCTACGACAGCGCCGTGCCCGCGAGCGCCGCGTAATCGCGAACAAGCTCGACGAGCGACGCGGCCTGCAGCTTGTCGAACACGTTCGCGCGATAGGTCTCGACTGTGCGCGGCGACAGCCCGAGCGCACGCGCGATCTCCTTGTTGCTCCAGCCGCGCACGATCCCTTCCAGCACTTCGCGTTCGCGTGTACTCAGCGTCGCGACGCGGGCCGCGCGCGTCTGGCCGGCGTCGTCCTGCCCGCGTTGCGCCGCCTGCCGCCGCAGCGCCTGCTGCACCGTGTCGATCAGCTCGTCGTCGTCCACCGGCTTGCGCAGGAAATCGAGCGCGCCGCGCTTGAACGCGCGCCGGCACGCATCGACGTTGCCGTGGCCCGTCAGCACGATCACCGGCAGTGCGCGCCGCGCGCTCAACCGGTCGAGCGCGTCGAGGCCGCTCATGCCCGGCATGCGCAGGTCGAGCAGCACGCAGCCGAGCGCGCGGTCGTCGGCGTCGGCGAGAAACGCCTGGGCATCCGCATAACAACGCGTCGGCAGCCCGACCGTGCGCAGCAGCAGCGCGAGGCCGTCGCGCACGGGTTCGTCGTCGTCGACGATCGCGACGATCGGCCTGTCGGGCGGCATCGCTTGTGTCCCGCTCATGCGCCCGCCTCCTCTGCCAGCGGCAGCAGCAGCGTCGCCTCGACGCCGCCCGACGGCCGGTTCCGGATCATCAGCGAGCCGTCCTGCCGTTGCGCGAGCGTGTCGCACAGCGGCAGCCCGAGGCCGAGCCCGTTTTCGCGCGTCGTGAAGAACGGCTCGAACAGGCGCGGAAGCGCGTCGTCGGGCACGCCGGGGCCGTTGTCGACGACGCTGAAGCGATAGTGCCGGCCCGCGCGGCCCCCGCTGATGCGGATCTCGCCGAGCGGCATGCCGGCCAGCGCGTCGCGCGCATTGCGGATCAGGTTGTGCAGGATCTGTTCGACCGCGACCGGCTCGGCCACCGGCGCGGTGCGCGGCGCCGCGTTGTGCCACTGCAGTGCGATGCCTTCGCGCGCGAGTTCGTCGCGATGCAGGAACAGCACGGCCTCCATCACGGCATCGGGATCGAGCGCGTGGGCGCGTCCGCCGCCGGCGGACGTCATCGCGCCGCGCAGCCGGTCGAGGATCGTCGCCGCACGCTTCGCCTGCGCGACGCTCGACTGCAGCGCGCGGCGCACGCCGTCGCGTTCGGCCGGCAGGTCGAGCATGCGTTCGGCCGCGCGCGTGTGCGCGACGATCGCGGCCAGCGGCTGGTTGAGTTCGTGCGCGATTCCCGCCGCCATCTCGCCCAGCGTGTCGAGGCGGCCGAAGCGGTCGATCCGCTCGCGCGCATGTTCGCGCCGCCGCGCTTCCCGCAAGCGCCACGCGCCGAGCACGCCCGCGACGAGCAGCGCGGCCACCGCGTTCCACAGCGCGATCGTCAGCCACGGCAAGTCCGCAACAGTCAGCGTGCGCGTGGTCGTCAGCACGAACGCCTGCGGCTGCGCAGGCAGGCGCTTCTCCACGCGCATCGTCCAGCCGAACGGCGTCGCGGTCGCGTCGCGCTGCAACAGGTCGAAGGTGCGATCGCGCAGCTGCAGCGTCGCCGACGACAGCGAATCGGGCCAGTCGCCCGGCTGCAACAACCGGCGCGGATCGATCAGCACGGCCCATCCCGTATCGCCGACGAGCCAGTATCCGTCGTCCGCGTCGAACGTCAGCGCGAACGTCGCGGCGCCGTCGCGCGAGGGCGCGCCGACGGGCAGCCGCCCGCCCGTGCCGAGCCATCCGGCGCCGCGCTGCCAGTGCGCGAGCGCGTCGAGCTGCGGCATGCGCTCGCGCAGGCTGTCGAGCATGGTCGACGGCGGCGCGGGCAACGCGGTGGCGCCCAGCGTCGCGAGGATCGCTTCGTGCTGCGCGGCCTTCTGCGCGAGCAGGCGAATCACGATGCTCGAATTCTGGAAGAAGCGGTCGTGCGCGTCGGCGACGAAGCGCGACGTGACGAACGCCGTGCCGGCCAGGCTGAGTGCGAGCCATGCGAGCAGCACGGCGACGCGGAGGGAGGGTTTCATCATCGATGGCGGAAACGGACGGCGTGCGAAACACACGGGATGCGCGGCCGACGCGCGACACATCGCACATGGCGCGCGCACCGGCGGCAAGGTTGCATGCGCAACGACACGGCCATGCCGCGGCGCCGCGCAGGTTCCGTCACATTGTCGGCAATACAACCCCGCCCATGGTCCGATAACGCCTATAGCAACGATCAGCCCCGTCCTAAATCGCGGCGCGGCCCGCGTTTTCCGGAAGAACATGCCGGAAATCCGCACACATTCGGACTGGGCCGATGTTCTTGCGATGCCGAAGCCGCCACAATGGCTTCACCTGCCGCTCGCTGCCAGGATGCGAGCGGTTGGGGTTTCCATAGTCGATATTTGTCCCGCCCTCCCCGGCGGGATCTTTTTTCGAAGGCGTCGCATCGTGACTGACGCATCCCCGCTCGCCATCGCCATCCTGACGATCGACCATCCGAGCCGCCACGCGTTCGACGATCGCCTGCGCCGCGCGGGATACGGCTACGATCGCCTGCGCATCGACGACATCCTCAGGAAATCCGGCTACCGGCCCACCCGCTTCGAATATCTGCCCGAGCTGCTGTCCGCCTGCGACACGCGGCCGTTCGACCTGTTCGTCGTGCAGAGCGAATCGACCTGCTACCGCACGCTGGAAGCGATCCGCACGCTGCGTGCGCGCTTTTCCGATACCGCGCCGATTCTGTCGGTCAGCCAGCGCGACGACGACACGTCGCGCACCACCTGTTTCATGGCCGGCGCCAACGAGCACCTGCCCTACTCGTCGTCGCCCGAGCTGCTCGTCGCGAGCGTGTCGACGTGGCTCAAGTGGGCGCATCACCGCACGACGTATCATCGGTGCTGGCGGGTCGGCCAGTTCGAATTCGATGCGGCCGAACGCACGATTCGCGTCGCCGGCCGCGAGCACGTGCTGACCGAGAAGCACTTCCAGATCACGACCGCGTTCTTCCTGAACCTGGGCCGCCCGCTCGCCCGCGCGCATCTGAGCCAGCTCGTGTGGGGCTCGCTCGTCGCATCGTCGAGCCGCCGCGTCGATACGCACGTCGCCACCCTGCGCGACCGGCTCCAACTCGACGGACGGCACGGCGTGCGGCTGATGACGATGTACGGGTTCGGCTATCGGCTCGTGATGTGCGAGCCGGGCGATCTCGACGAAGCCGACGAAACCCGCACAACCCACGGCATCGACGGCATGGCCTGAACGCCCCGGCAGCGCTGGCGCGCGCCCTCGCTGCCGCCATGCAGCATGGGAGCGGGTCCGACTCCATTATCATGGCGGAACCCTGGCCGACTCCCCGCTCCCGATGGACCACCGCGCCGCACCCGATCGCCCCCACCCCAGCGCCCGCGCCGCGCACCGTCTCCGCACGCCGGTCGGCCGCCGGCAGCGCGCGCTGCTCTACGGCGGCGGCATCGCCGTGACGATCGCGATCCTGCTCGCCAGCGGCCTGATGCTGTATGCGGTCGCGAAGGAAACCATCCAGGAACGCTATACGGCGTTCGCCGTGCGCCACTTCCTCGTCCAGTTCGAATTCAAGCTGCGCATGACCGGCATGGTTTCGCTCGTCACGCACGACGAGGCGTTCCACGAGACGCGCCTGACCGACCCGGCGCTGGTCGCCGAACTCGACGCCGGGCATGGCCGGCTCGAACTGAAAGGCAGCGACCGCATCCCGTCGATGCTGGTGCTCGCCGACCTGTCGCCGGCCACGCCGGCATCGTCGTACGAGCGCGATCTCGCGATGGCGAGCGACCTCACCTATCGCGTCGGCGCCTATCTCGCGAACCATGACGCCGAGCGCGCCGTCGCGGGTTACGTGTACCGCCCCGATCGCCGCTTCGCGCTGGTGATCCCGGCCCCCGCCGCGGGTTCGCCGACGGCGGGCGCGACCGGCGCGTCGGCATTGCTCGCGCAGGTCGCGGCCGGCCTCGAACCGCCCGCCGCCGGCCGGTTCACGTGGCTCGCACCCGCTTACGATCCGGTGCAGCGGCGCGACGTGTTCCGGCTCGTCGGCGCCGCCTATGCGGGCGGCCAGCCGTTCGAGGTGCTCGTGTCGACGCTGCCCGTCGACGTGCTGCGCACGCGCCTGACCACCGAGTACGCGACCAACGGCGCGATCATCGCCGACGCGCAGGGCAACGCGCTGCTGCGCACCGGCGCGGCCGTGAGCGATGCGGCCACGCTCGCGACGCTGAAGCGCGTCGCCGCCGGCCCCCGCGCGGCCGCCGGCAGCGGCCCGCGCTCCACCTACGCGGGCGGCCTGTTCGCGCTGAGCCAGCCGATTCCCGATACCGACTGGACGATCGTGCAGGCGTTCACGCTGCGCTCGCTCGTCGCCGCGGTCGGCCTGCAGGCCGGCTGGTACGTCGCGGTGATGGTGGCCGCGCTCGTGCTCGTGTGGGCGCTGCTGGTGCTGTTCGACCGCCGCGTGCTGATACCCGACGATGCGCGCACGCGCCGCGTGGTCGAAAGCGAGAACCTGAACCGGACGATCGTCGAAGCCGCGCCGTCCGGCATCGCGCTGCTGTCGCTCGCCGACGGCGCGGTGCTGCTGCAGAACGACACGATGCGCGCATACGACGCGCGGATCGCCGCCGCGCCGTCGCTCGCGGCGCGGCTGCTGGCCCGCTTCGACGCATCGCCCGGCGCGAGCGCGTGGCAATCCGACCTGCACGTCACGCTGCCGACCGGCGGCGACGAAACCGTCGACCTGCTCGTCAATCTCGTGCGCACCCGCTACCGCGACGCGGACGTCGTGCTGTGCAACTTCTCCGACATCACGTCGCAGAAGAACATCGAGCGCAAGCTCGACGAAGCGCTGCGCGCGGCCGACGCCGCGAACGACGCGAAATCCGCGTTCCTCGCGACGATGAGCCATGAAATCCGCACGCCGCTCAACGCGATCCTCGGCAACCTCGAACTGATCGGCCGCGAGCCGCTCGCCGACACGCAGCGCGAGCGGCTGCAGACGGTCGAGGGCGCGTCGTCGGTGCTGCTGAACCTGATCAGCGACATCCTCGACCTGTCGAAGATCGAGGCCGGCCAGATGACGATCGAGGCGATCCCGTTCGATCTCGCGGAAGCGATCGAGCAGACCGGCGCGATGTTCGAGCCGCTCGCGACGGCGAAGGGGCTGCAGTACGACGTCATCGTCGACGATGCGCTCGCGTCGCGCTACGTCGGCGATCCGGTGCGGATCCGGCAGATCGCCGCGAACCTCGTCGGCAACGCGATCAAGTTCACCGACCGCGGCGACGTGACGCTCGAAGTCTATCTGCGCGACGACGCGGACCCGGCGTCGCCCGTCGTGATCGGCGTGAGCGACACGGGCATCGGCATGACCGACGCGCAGCGCGCGGCGCTGTTCCGGCCGTTCACGCAGGCCGATACGTCGATCACGCGCCGCTACGGCGGTACGGGCCTCGGACTCGCGCTGACCAAGCACCTCACGCAGATGATGGACGGCGCGATCGACGTGAAGAGCGCGCCCGGCGAAGGCAGCACGTTCGTCGTCACGCTGCCGCTGCGCGCGGCGACCGACGCGGAAATCGCGCGGCACCGCGCCGAGACCGCCGACGCGGACTCCAGCACCGTCGCGGCGCGGCCGGCGCTGGCCGCGCGCGTGCTCGTCGTCGACGATCATCCGGTGAACCGCACGCTGCAGCAGAGCCAGCTCGTCACGCTCGGCTACGCGGCCGATGCGGCCGACGACGGTGCGTCCGCACTGCGCCGCTGCGCCGACACGCGCTACGACCTCGTGATGACCGACCTGAACATGCCCGGCATGGACGGCTACACGCTCGCGCGCGTGCTGCGCGCGCGCTACCCCGACCTGCCGGTGATCGCGATCACAGCGCATGCGAGCGCGGCCGAGCACGCGCGCTGCGCGGAAGCCGGCATCGTCGCGGTGCTCGTGAAGCCGGTGCTGCTCGACACGATCGATCGCACCGTGCGCCGCTTCGCGAAGATTTCAGCGACAAGCCGGCCCGCGCGAAACACGCTCGTCGATCTGGCCGAAGGGCCGTTGCCGCCGGACGTGCACCGGTTGTTCGGCACCACGCTCGATCGTTCGCTCGCCGCGATTCGCGATGCGCTCGCACGTGGCGACGCGCCCGCGCTGCGGGCGGAACTGCATGCGCTGCGCGGCGCGTTCGCGACGATCCACGAGCACGCGGTGGCCGATGCGGTGCGCGACATGCAGGACGCCGTGCAGGCCGGCGATCTGGCCGCGCTCGGGCCGATGGTCGACCGCACCGAGCGCCTCGCGCGCGACACGCTCCGGCGCCGCGCGGCGCAAGCCCCACAAGCCTGAAACAGCCGCCGTCCGGCGGCTGTCTTTACTTCCCTCCCTGCTCTCTCCATGGCCGCCCGTCGCGGCGGCCCGTTCGCGCGTGCGCGTGTGTAGGACTCGTCCTACAAACATCCCTTCCCGAATAGGTTTTGGACGACAGATTCGGACGAGACCGATCCCTACCATTGGCTTACCAACCTGACGAACTGAAAGGAGTAGGGTCAATGAACAAGACGTATCGCAACATCTGGAACGCGGCGACGGGCACATGGACGGCCGTGGCCGAAACGGCGCGCTCGCGCTCGAAGGGGTCGGCGCGCGCGGCGCGCCAGGCCGTGGCGGTGCTCGCGCTGGGCAGCGCATCGATCGGCGGCGCGTTCGCGGCCGATGCATGCACGACCGAGGACGGCGCAAGCGGGTCGGTCGACGCGGCCGGCGTGTGCAAAGTAGCGAGCAAGATCGGCACGAGTGCGATTGGCACAACGGCCGCACTCGACGACACGTACGTGAAAGTTCGGTCCGGGACTTACGCGCTCCCCAACGCCGCCCTGGCGGCCGATAGCGCGACCGCTATCGGCGCGAATGCCAGCGCCGCAGGACAGTCGTCCGTCGCGATCGGCGGCAATACCATGGCAACCGTGAACGGCGTGGCGATTGGCACACTTTCGCAAGCAACCGGAGCGAATTCGACGGCAGTCGGCGTAGGCGCCGCGGCTACCGCGTCCGCGGCTTCGGCACTGGGACGCGGCGCGGCAGCTAGCGGAACAAACACGTCGGCATTTGGCAACGGCGCTCGGGCTAGCGGCGATAGCGCATCGGCATTGGGCCGTGGCGCCGTGGCAAGCGAAGCCAATTCGGTTGCGCTTGGTGCCAATTCCACCGCTGATCGCGCGAATGCCGTCTCGGTTGGCACTACGAGCGCTCAGCGGCAGATCATCAATGTCGCCGACGGTACGGCCGGTACGGATGCGGTCAACCTGAATCAGTTGAACGCCGCGATCGCGGCGAGCGATCAGTATTTCATGGTCAACAGCACGAGCGCGAATCTCGCGAATGCGACGGGCGCCAATGCTGTTGCGATCGGGCAAGCCGTGACGTCCAGCGGCTCCAGCTCGGTTGCGATCGGTTCGGGTACCTCAGCAGACGGGCTTCATTCGATGGCACTCGGTGCGTCGTCGCGCGTCGTGGGCGACAGCAACCTGGCAGTGGGCGATGGTGCAACGGTAACGAGTTTGACCACTGCGCCGACGAACGCCATTGCAATCGGCAAGGGCGCCAACGTATCCGACGCCGGGGTAGCCGGAGCGACCGGCTCGATCGCAATCGGCACTAACGCGGCTGCCGGCGGCACGGGCACGATCATGATCGGGACGAGCACGCGCCATGCGGGCTCCGGCGCCACGGTCCTGGGCACCAATGCGAGCGCGATGGGCGGTGGCGCGGGTGTTGCGATGGGGATCAACAGCGCCGCCGCGGGCAATGCTTCGGTTGCGATGGGCCCGAACGCCACAGCCGCTGGCGCTGGCTCGATCGTAATCGGCAATCAGGCTGCAACCACGGCCGCTAACAGCGTGGCACTCGGCAATGCAGCCACAGGCAGCGCCGTCAACACCACCGCGATCGGCAGCAATGCCAAGGCAACCGGGAACAACTCGACCGTGCTCGGCCAAAGCTCGTCCGCGAGCGGCCTGTCGGCGGTCGGCATCGGCTTCCGGGCCAATGCATCCGGGCAGGAGGCCATTTCGCTCGGTTCGGACTCAGTAGCGACCGGACCGCAAAGCACCGCCATTGGTACGTCGGCAACCGCAAACAGCACGGGTTCGGTTGCGCTCGGCAACGGAGCCACGAGCAGCGGCGCCAATGCCACCGCAATCGGCCGTCTTGCTACTGCCGGCGCCGCCAACGCCACGGTATTGGGCGGAAGCGCGACTGCAACGGGTCAAAGCGCAATCGCGATCGGCCAAAGCGCGCATGCAAACGGTCTGTCGGCAATCGGCATCGGCTTCCTCAGCGACGCGCAAGCCGACAACTCGGTCGCACTCGGCGCCCGCTCCGTCGCGAATCGCGACAACACCGTTTCCGTCGGTTCGGCCAGCCAGCAGCGTCAGATCGTCAACGTCGCAGCCGGCACGCAAGGTTCCGACGCGGTGAACGTCAGCCAGCTCGCGCCGGTCGTGACCGCTCTCGGCGGCGGCGCAACCATCGATTCGGCGACGGGCGCCGTGACCGGCCCCACGTACACGCTCACCAACGGCGGCGCACAAACGACGGTCGGTGGCGCACTCGGCGCACTCGACAGCGCGCTCACGACTGCCAACGGCAACATCGCACGCAACACGGGCGACATCACGACGATCAACACCAAGCTCGACGGCCTGTCGAACGGCACGGTTGGCCTCGTCCAGCAATCGGCTGCCGGTGCTGACATCACCGTCGGCGCGAACACCGATGGCGCAGCCGTCGACTTCACCGGCACGACCGGCGCACGCAAGCTGACCGGCGTCGACGCAGGTGCGGTCTCGGCGTCGAGCAGGGATGCGGTGAACGGCTCGCAGCTGCACGGCGTGTCGAGCAGCGTCGCATCGGCCATCGGCGGCGGTTCCGTCGTCAATGCCGACGGTTCGATCTCCGCACCGAGCTTCACGGTCGGCGACGGCAGCGGCGGCACCACCACGGTTCGCTCGGTCGGCGGCGCAGTCGCCAACCTCGACGGTCGTGTGACGACGAACGAAGGCGACATCGCATCGCTGGCCGACCAGATCGGCAGCGGCACGCTCGGCCTCGTCCAGCAATCGGCTGCGGGCGCTGACATCACCGTCGGCGCGAACACCGACGGCGCAGCCGTCGACTTCACCGGCACGGCCGGCGCACGCAAGCTGACCGGCGTCGATGCTGGCACGGTTTCGGCATCGAGCAAGGATGCGGTGAACGGCTCGCAACTGCACGGCGTGTCGAGCAGCGTCGCATCGGCCATCGGCGGTGGTTCCGTCGTCAACACCGACGGTTCGATCTCGGCACCGAGCTTC
>Ga0209673_1002474_pt1 | contig 12774 bp, 13 predicted proteins | sample AraplaCol_mMS_r2_2_FD_184274 | JGI IMG/M metagenome (GOLD analysis project Ga0209673, IMG submission 184274) | Arabidopsis root microbial communities from North Carolina, USA - plate scrape MF_Col_mMS_r2 (SPAdes) (version 3) | ecosystem: Host-associated > Plants > Roots > Endosphere | place... | reverse complement strand
AAAAAAAAGGAAAAAAAAAAAAAAATACGCACTCTGCTGTCGAGCCTGATTCTTCTTCTGATATTGCTGAAGCAGCATATCATACGGCAAAGACCGACCCGGCACCGCACGCTTCGCACCCATCGAATGACTCTTACAAGTCAACGAACGAGCGCATTGAGCACCATTAGGCAAAGTAACTCCACACTGTTTCTCAACATCAACAGGACCCTTCGGTTTAGCCGTCTTCGCTTTAGGCTCATCCTTCTTCTTCTTTTTTGGCTTGGTATCATCCTCATCAGCCTTGCGTTTCTTCCCCTTCTTCGTCCCATCATCCGTCCCCTTAGCAGCACTTTTCTTCGCACTCTTCTGACCCATCATCGAATCATCCCCACCATCCTTCTCGTCAATATCACCCACATCGCCGGCCTTAGCTCTATTCGCCGCGTCGCGTGCCTCCTTCTTCTTCCGCGCTTTCTCCTGCTTCGCTTTAAGACATCCGCGGATGTGATCGGCCGCACTGGATTTAAGTGTAGGACGTTTGCAGTGCTTGCAAATGACTGTTTCTATCAAATCCTGCTCGCGTGGTTTACCCGTCGGGAAAGAAGCGGCGATCTTATCGTCTAATTTCGGTAATGGGGAGGAACCGGGTGAAGTATCGAGAGGTCCATCTTTGGTGTCTGCAGAGTAGAATGAATGAGCTTGATGTTTTGTTTTGTTTTTCCCCCTCAAAATCCAGATCAGAAGTTGCCAGTCTCATCTTATAGAAACGTACCCTCTGCTTTCTTCTTGGTTGAGGCCTTTGCGGTCTTCTTGACCTTCATCTTGCCGGGTTTTGTATCCTTTTCCGTAAACTTGTAGCCCGATGCCTCGACCAAGTTGCCTGAGGCTGTTTAATTGAATAACATCATTAGCATCTCATAGTTCATCTTGCTGATCACAGTAAGGCGCGGCTGTTTGTCGCGCCTTCGAAAGGGTTGTAGTGGCGTGCCTACCTCGGCTGGAATCGCCGTTGGTCGCCATGATGAGGGCGAATATTGAATGACCCTGACTCTGCTATAGTTTATCTGGCAATCTATGCTTCTTCCTTGTGGTGCCAGTGTGGTTGCTGGGTGATGTTCACTTTCATCTTCAACTGCGTCGTCGGACAGTCGGGCTGGGGCTCCGCATTGGGATAGGTCACGTGTCCAGCCAGCATGTAGTTCGATGAACATCAGCAGAATGGAATTATCAGGCTAAATTAGTCTAGGAGAGGATTTGGTGTGACTTGGAAAGTAAAATGAGCTTATAAGTATAGGAGCTATACTTAAAGAGAAGCAATTTTACTCTACTCCAGGGCTGTGAATACAACACCATCGGATAGATATATAAGTATTGCACTTGGGGAAATTACAGCACATGATTTCTTGAAATAAAGAAATATTAATTCTGGATGGATTTAGCCGTCATCTAAGCTGCATTTTGATTTATCGCATTTGTAAATTATCACTAAATTTTGAGGGTTGGGTTTGAGAATGGCATCCATCACCAGACTTCCATAGGTAGTAAGGTTACTTTACTACCTAGCAAAATGACACCTAAACTTTAGGTACATTGAACGTAATAGATATTACATTGAGAAATTGTAGAGCTGCAACCTTGCAGCTAAATTGGAATTTACTCAAGACTAAGTCGAACTTACCATTCCAATGGTAAGGTTACTAGTACTACAAATACTTAAATAGGTATTTGTAGTATACAAGTATAGAAAGCTACTACTAGTATATACTCAGAATAAAAGATCACCATTAATTAGCCCACTATTCATAATATCAGGCAAATCTATCACTCATCTCCGAAAATATCGTACATTACAACCCTCAGACCCTCACTCATGTCTAACAAAACACAAACTACTATTAGTCCCACCAAATCCAAAACTATTCGTCAACACCACATCAATGCGCCGAGACTGCGTCTCATTCGCCGCATAATTGCAATCAAATCCATTCGCCAACCGATCCAAGTTAATAGTTGGTGGCATAACATTCTGTAATTGATCAGTTTGATAACTTTCACATAACAACAATTGGGGCAGAATTAACGAAAGAAACATATCAACTAGCCATCTACTCACATCTTGTATAGCAAGCACACTAAAAGCAGCCTCGATGGCGCCCGCACCACCCAGTAAATGACCAACAGCACCCTTGGTACTGCTAATATTAACGTCCTGCGCTTTGTCTTTACCTTCCGGCCCAAGAAGAAGTGCTTTGATAGCAGCATTCTCCGCAGCATCACCAACAATCGTCGAAGTTGCATGCGCATTGACATAGTCCACCGCGGAAGGAGGTAATTGTGCTTGTTTCAATGCCTTTTTCATAGCCATATATGCTCCTTCGCCATTATCTTTGGGGGAGGTCATATGGTGCGAATCAGCAGAGCATCCATACCCTTTGACCTCGGCGTAGATTCGTGCGCCTCGCGCGCGAGCATGTTCCAGTTCCTATATGTTCATTAAACCCGTTTCTTCGTATTTTTGGGGAAAGACTATGATCTTCGAACTATGAGCCATACCTCAAGGATAAGAACGGCAGCACCTTCACCGACAACGAATCCTTTTCGATCTGCATCAAATGGTCTAGATGCTTTCTCTGGATTGTCGTTATAATCAGTTGCTAGACTCCGGGCTCGAGCAAAGCCTCCAATTGCGAGAGGGTGAATGCATGATTCGGCTCCACCGGCGACCATCACATCTGCGTCTCCGCAGGCAATGAAGCGAGCTGCATCGCCAACTGAATGTGCGCCGGTAGTACAAGCTGTTGTTGCGGCATGATTTGGTCCCTGCAATTTCAATAAGTCTACTATTCTTCTCATGGTAGTAGACATATTGGATATGACATACCATGAATCCGTACTTCATAGAGATATGACCTGCACCGAGATTAATCAATAGCCTAGGGACAAAAAGCGGGTTGACCTTTTTGTAGCCCTTAAATGACCTGTTAATATCACAAGTCGAGATCTGGATGCAGCGTGATGACTTACGCCTTTTTCGTATGCGACGACAGTATCATATATTTCGTCGAAATTGCCAATTCCTGAACCGAGACAGACTCCCTGCATATATTAGACCAATTCTTTCTTCCCATAATACTTGACAGAGTCAAAGCCAAGATCTAGGCTCATACCGTTGCTTCTCTTTGCTCGAAAGGCTCCGGTTTCCAACCTGCATCTTCTAATGCCTCCTCCGTAGCAGCCATAGCATATTGCGCAAACAAAGCCATTTTTCGTTCATCCTGAAGAACTAAAGGTCAATATACTCCCATCCTTCAGAAGAATCCCTGCAGCATGAATATACACTCACACCACGACTCAACCATTCCGACGCCGTCCACCCTCCATCTTTACGACTGCCTTTAGGCACAACAGCCGCAATCTGACAAGGGACCTCGTTGAATCGTTCATCGCGATGATTAACATTCACAATACCACAATGACCATCCAGTAATCGTTTCCAAGTATGTCGCAAACCTGCAGCCAAACCCGTTAGTTCCAACCGAGGGACAAAACTAGAGACGATCTTCCCCTCTCTCGGTCTATCATCTTCTTCTCCCATCTACAGATAATCACGGCATGCCGTCATTGGCTGTTAAGACTTTCCCCATCCGGCGAAGTGGAGACCTCCGGCAATTTTTCTTGCGGCGAAAAGTCCGGGGATGCGGTGTGTCTCGGCGATGGCAGGGCGATTGTGGATAGGAGATTGAAGGTAGAAGATTTGAGAAGTGGAAAGATTCAATGTTGTTCATTGAATAATATAGGGAAAAAAGGTCCTGGTACTCACCAACTCCTAGCGGAGTGACCGCGCCCAAACCAGTGACGACAACACGGCGCATACCAAGGAGGTGCACAATGGCAATTGACCAGCTCCGACTGCCTCTGTAAATACTTAGCTGCGCAGTGATCCAGCTGTATAGAATGTCTCTAAGTGTAAAGCTGTGAAGGGTGCGAAGGTGGAAGAACAGAAGTGGAAGCCAAGAAAGGAAAGTCCGCACGATCCAGCGGGGCGTCTGTTGCTCCTTCCCTTTCGAATTGCGCGCCGATTAGGAAGTTCGGCGGAGAAGCTCGTTTCTTTCTTTCTTTTTTATACTCAACTCTTTCCCTCTTCAACAAAGCTTTGTTTTGATTCTTTGAGTTCCATTGCATTGCATTGCATTGCTACATTATGCCTGCTTGGAAGTCTTTCGTCGGTTTACTGGCGTTGGCCGGTGGCGCTGTCTCTTGTGCCCATCACGGAGATACTGAGGTTGTACCGGAACATGAACGCGAGGAGCTACTCAAGAAGTGGGATCAAGAGGTAAGCTACTCAGATTGAAGAGATAGTCAATGATCATTTCTAACGTATCTAGTGGTCATTCACTGGTATTGCTAGTTTTGCCCACCTCAAGCCGGTCAAATGTTTGATCGAGCCAAGCGAGAACTATGACATCGCCGTGATTGGCGCGCCTTTCGATACGGCCGTTAGCTACCGACCTGGTAAGTAATTATCGACACAACCCTTGAGGTAGTGCAGCTATGCAAGAGTCAAAAAGATAAAGAAAAGAAAAAAAAAAGAATACAAGCTTATAATATGTAATTAGGCGCCCGCTTCGGTCCCCGCGCTATTCGCGCCGCCAGTGCTCGTCAAATGTCCGGTACCAGCTTTAACACCCGCGCCGGAATTAACCCATACAAGTCATGGGCGAAGATCACTGATTGCGGCGATATCCCCATCACCCCCTTCGACAACGGGCTCGCCGAGCGCCAAATGTACGAAGCTTTCCTGGAGCTGGGCTCCCGAAAGACCGTCAACGCTGCGCCCAAGGGTGGCGATAGTATTGGAACCGGGCACCCGAAGCTTGTCACTTTGGGCGGTGATCACAGTGTTGCGCTCCCTGCCCTGCGAGCCCTGCACCAGATTTATCAGAAGCCTATTACGGTGCTTCACTTTGATGCGCATCTGGATACTTGGAATCCTGTGCGATACTCTGCGTACTGGCAGAGTGAGCAGACTCAGTTCAATCACGGTAGTTTCTTCCATAAGGCTAGTCGGGAGGGATTGATTTGTAACTCTACCTCTGCGCATGCCGGTCTGCGGACTAGACTTACTGGTGTTGATGCGGGGGATTATACGAATCCTGGACCTGAGCAGGGCTTTATTCGGATTCACGCGGATGATATTGATGAGCTTGGTCCTATGGGTGTTGTCGAGACTATTATCCAGCGTACTGGTCTTGATCCTGAACAGCCCGTTTATCTTTCTGTTGACATCGACGTTTTGGACCCCTCGACTGCCCCTGGTACTGGTACCCCCGAGCCGGGTGGTTGGACTACGCGCGAGTTCATTCGGATCCTGCGCGGTCTGGAGAAGTTGAACCTTGTTGGTGCGGATATTGTTGAGGTCTCGCCTGCTTATGATAATAAGGGTGAGACTACTGCTCTTGCTGCGGCGCAGGTTGCTTTTGAGATTATTACTAGCATGGTTAAGTCGGGTGTTAAGGAGGATTTGGGTGGTTGGTATGGACATTTGTATGATGATGTGACTGTTGGTCAGACTGAGGCCGACTCGGAAGTTACCCGTGATGAGCTTTGAGTTGTATATGACATGATGTAGTATGATAGTATGAAGATAAAAGAATGAATGATGACTATATTTACTGTGACTATTCAGCTCAGCTTTGCTCTGCTTCAAGTTGATGTACTACTAGATTCCAAGGTTCTTACTGAGAACTGTACACGGCTATTCACTACAACTGCCATTATGAGTACACTAGTATTTTATGGCAACTGCTCCACGACAATGACTAGTACAATACTCAAATCAAAGACTTGTCAATTGAGAGTCCAGTCTGCCATCTAAGAACCAGACCGATTAATCGCAACCGAGAAACAACGTAGCGAAAAAATCAGTCACCAGAACTAATCTAGCAGGATAATAAGTTAAATAGCGGGACAAATGCTTGTATCTTGAAAAAAAAGGAAGAGGAGGAGAGCATCGAGCGTAGAAATGGAAGAGAGAAAAAAGAGAAAAGAAACCGCATGCAGAAGAACATCTGGTTCAAAATAAACAGCAAGCTCAAACTTGATGGTATTGTCCAATAGGAGAGTTGAATGGAAAACAGCAGAAAAAACGGGGAAAGAAAAATGGGACGGGGGAGATAAAATGGGATTTGGGAGAAGTGGGAGATGAAGGATTTTAAAAGGGGTGGAAGAGGACGGAAATCATCAGCCAAATACACGACGCCCTGACGTCCAACGCCACAAGACGATGAGAACGGGTGGTAAACAGGAGAGTAGGGATCGCGGAGGATAGGAGAATGGTAAGGGAGATGGTGATGGAAGCGCTGGAAATCGTGAAGGAGAGGATGGCGGTTGTTGTAATAGGGGAAGAGTATAATCGAGATCCGCAGAGATACGGCAGGAGGTGAAGTTGGTCAGGCGAAGCTGGAACAAAGAAGTGAACAGCGAAGGTGGGGAGGATACAGACCGGTCTGGTTCCAAGAATGTGTTAAAGATTTGAGACCAAGAGTCGAGTTAAACAGATATATCGAAGTAGGTTGGCTTGAAGCTCGATTCCCAAACAAGCCCCAATTCAAACCATCCAAAACAAACCCGAGCCCTCTCAGTTAAGTAGTGGGCCAGAATCGTGGAGAAAAGAATCCGGGAAAGCACGTAGAGTGAAGAGTGTGGAAAATGCTTTCAAGTTGGCAACGCTAGCTTCAATAAACAAGAATTTCCTCGTTTTGATCCCGTCGCTTCAAATTTGCCCATTCGAGAACCAGACCAGCCGGGTTTACCTCCCCAAACGAGAATCAAGAACAAAGCGCGAGAATAAAGAAAGAACATAAAACAAAACAGGTAGGTTTCATTCCGTCGTATCTGAAAGGTTCGAAGTCGGTTGAGGGGGTGGTGTGTACCTTCACATTGCGCGCAAGAGACAATGCAGTGGCCGACCAACGTTCGAAAGATGTCCGAGATATGCGCGATTACAGCAGGCGGCAGCCGCGTGACTTCTTTTTGGGCGCGGGCTCGAGGGCGGCAACGATAGCCTGTGGAGAGAATGGGGCGAGTTAGCGGTGTACAACTGGCGTGGGGAGACCAAGACAACGGGCGAATCCCAGCTTGCTTGGGATTGAGTGGGCTTTTCGGAGTGGAGTGAAGTAGAGAAAGGAGGAAAAAATTGAAAGAATCAAAGGAAAAATGTTGCAGAAAAGAAAGGGAAGGGAGTAGATGAAAACAAGCAGTGAAATCCTGCTAATACTGAAACTGAAACTGAAAATACATACCTCATCAAAGACATCTTTCAACTTGTACTGCGTAAGAGCTGAACACTCGACATATTTCACAGCACCAAGCTCCTTCGCCATGCGGTCACCATCCTCCTTACGGATAGGCTGCATTTTCTGGCGAGCTAACTTGTCGCGCACGTTAGGATCGTCGCGCAAATCGGTCTGGGTACCGACAATCAGGCAGGGTACACCAGGACAGTGGTGGTGCACTTCGGGGAACCATTTCTCGCGGACGTTTTCGAAGGAGGCGGGGGAGGTCACGGAGAAGCAGACAAGGAAAACGTCGGTCTGGGGGTAGGACAACGGGCGCAGACGATCGTAATCTTCCTGACCGGCTGTATCGAACAGACCAAGGGTATAGGGTTCATCGCCGATCCTGAAATTCTTATATTAGTATATTGAAAAGACTTGCAGGATTTTCAGCTGGAGCTGTCGCTATGCTGCTGCCACTGCTACTACTGCCGGTCTACCGCCTCACGATATCAGCGGAGTGGCGGGGTTGAACTCACATCACGGTCACGGCATAGTTGTCAAAGACGGTGGGTACATATTCCGAAGGGAACTTGTTAGTTGTGTATGAGATGAGTAGACAGGTCTTTCCGACAGCACCGTCCCCCACCACGACACATCTGCAGAAGAAAGTCGGGGGTTAGCCAAGAGAGAAGAGGGGAGACACGGACACAAGAGGGGATGAACGGGAAGGGAGGGGAGGAGGAGGAAGGGGGAGGGGGTAAAGCGCACTTGATGGTAGCGACGACCATGATTTCGGAGCGAAGATGGAGAGAAGAAGAAAGTAAAAAGAAGAGGGTGGGCGATTAGGGGGAGGAGAAAAGGGTTGTGGGAGACAAAAAGGGAGGAGGAGAGCTGTTGGTTTGAATGGGTCACTTTCGGAGGTCTAGACGTATGTGTATGGCCTGTGACAATACCGTATTACAGACACTCACTGTAGTTAACTATACTTATGCATCATATTGTTTAGAGTTATTATTTTTTATTCACTATTGCTAGCAATAAATAATTTTATTTTATTATTATCTTATTCTATTTATCTTTTGCTAGCTCTAATTACAATACTCGCTGTATACTCGGCCAACCGCGTCGGCTAAGCGCGTGATCCACAGTGGACTTCTAGAACGAACACGTCTGCTATTGCAATGAAAGATACTATGGAATTTATTATCTACAGTATTATTAGTTATATGATATACTATATCAAGAATACAAATATTCTAATGCTTTGCAATACACGAGTGTCCTATAGAATATACTGAATACTAAACTGCTTGTAACTAATGATATCAATGTATGATAACCGTATGGATCCACCATCTCCTATCCAATTCAATTCAATTTCCTTCGCCGTTTCACCCCAGACTCCGAGGCTGGAGGCTTGCTCCTGTCCGTAAATTGCAATTACGCTAGTCCAGTTCAGTTCACTACGCTGTATTCCCAGATACCCCTATACCATTTCATATACTATAGTGTAGTACTTTGTTAGATCTGTGAATTACCTTAGTCTGAGATTGATCTACACTAGTGCAAATCGATTTATGAATAGGTTTAAAAATACTGCCAGTAGGCTATGTATACTGATGAGGTATTACTATTCAATACTTATAAATACCGATTCTTTTGTGCTGGTACGAACGGGAGTATAAGGTAAGTCACAGGGTACCTAGAGTATCTAGAATACTTAGAGCAGCACAATTTGACACTCGCGTCCAGTAATAAATCAACTTGATTTATTAATATGATTCTACTACTTCAAGCAGTATCATATTAATACCAACAACTGAGGTTAAACACAATTATATTATCCCAGCTTGATAATCTTCAATACACGGTGCAGGCTAAGCAGTATCGACATGTCTGCTGCACTGATTATGCAGGTACTGCATCAATGCATTTGCTGGCACCAGAGAATAAGAAGACAAGTCACTACCCAAATTAAATACAATCAACAGTGTATGTAAATCCCCACTAGCATTTCTTCATCTCACGCCGTACCCCCCAATAGTATTGGGTAGATACGACACTGCGACTAGTGAAGCTGGCATAGTCACTTTTCAAAGACCTCGCAAAAAGACATACTGAAAATGAAATACTCGATAATACTAATTAAAATCAGGCATGCATCACACATATGGTACTGGTACCTGAATTTTGGATTGTTGTGGTGTAGAATAATTCATTGGATGAGGTGTTATCGTAGATTCAGGCTGGGGCAATATTGGGCGGCTAGTGCTGCTTGGATATAGAAGGGGGACCATGGATAGGTCAATTTGATATTCTGTCTACGGTATTAGGATTTTTTTAGTCACTCGCGACTTGTATTATTCGAATACTATAGAGGATGGATATGCCGATTCAACTCAATCGGAGTTGGCAGACTTATTAACTGGGTGAACGGTTACTGTGAATTTCCATAGTGATTAATATCCTAGTCCTTGCTATTGAAGTAATTTGCTAGTGATTAACTTTGAAATAAATTGGGAGATACAATATGTTTCTATTTTTATAGTACTCACCACGCAGTAAAAGCAGTATCAGTGACCGCTGGCGGGGCATCATTGACTTAGGCAACACGTCATACAATTGAATTTCGACAATTAGAGTGCACACTCTATGCATCTAGTATATCTTATTCCAATACAAATCTAATTACAAATAAATCTAGCCAAGCCGTATTAACAATCACATTTCATTCAGTCTATACGAAACTCTGCAGCTCTAAACATGACCAGATCAAAACTCCAGCAATGGGGGGTCTGTATAAAAAGAAATGCAATTTTAACTCTTCAGAACGCCAGATAATGATTGATAACAGATAGTGCAAAAACTTTCATAAATTTCCAAAAATCAAAGACAGGGTCATCAGTCGTGATACGTGCGTTGCGTGGCTTGTGCGATGCAGGATGCGAATATCAAATAAATGTGCTGAAATATGCAGATCAAGTACGCTTCGAATGAGAGTCTTCTGACTCGGATTCTGGAGAAATAGGTAACGGGGTACTTTCATCCTCACTACTCGGACTCATCTAAACCAGACAGAAAAAAAAACAAAGTTAGTCTTTTTTATTACTCGAACGCTCTGAGCTAGCTTTCCGCGACTGTCTCACCTTATCTAATTTGTAATTCTCCATGATAAGACTGAGTGGAATGAGAGGGAGAGTAACGATGATGGCTAAGGTGAGTAGTCGATTCATCGTCTCCTGATAACTGCGATTGATAGCCATGCGCGTAGGTGAACCAACAGGATACTCCAAAGCCTTCGCGAGACTTCCAAAAATCTCCGCGGCCGCGGACTTGGTTTCGTTGGGCAGGTACTGAAGGAGTTTCTGCGGAATGAAATGAGTCCAGACGGCTCCTGAGATGGCAGCACCGACGGCACCGCCTAGTTCCATTGAGGTGAGGAACATTGCTGTTGCGGCGGCGACTTCTTGGTGAGATGCGGATGCTTGGACGCCGAGTTGGACAGGGACGTTGAGGAGGCCCCCTCCGCAGCCGACGAGGATTTGAGTGCCGAGGATTTGGGCGTGCGAGGCGTTTTCGGTTCGGTAGGTTAGCATCAGGATCAGTCCTGTCATGTAGATGACACAGCCGATTGTTACGAAGATGCGGTAGCGACGGGTATATTTAATCAAGAGGGAGACGCCGAAGGCGGCGATGGTGGAAGTGAAGGCGAAGGTTTGTGTAACGCGGCCGGCTGTAGCGACGTCGTAGTTGTGTACAACTTGAAGGTAGGAATTTAGGTATGGTTGAACGGAGAAGTAAAATGCCACTAATGAAAGCAGTTAGTGACTGTCAACCTGTGATTTGAAAGAGGGGACCGGAGAAGAACATACTGAAATACCAAAATGCGAGAAAGCAGCCCGCGAGCGCAGTCTTTTGCTTAAGTAGATGCAGAGATAGTAATGGTTTGGGTGCGAGTTTCTTGGAGGATTCATAAAGAGGTACGATAACCAGGCACAGCAGTCCAACAACCATCATCGCAATGATACTGGGATTCATCCATCCATCTTTAGCATTAGCAGCCAAAGTCAGAGGGACAAGTAACAGAGTCACAGCAGCAGAGAGCAGAGTCAAACCACCAACATCCAGATCGTGCCAAGTACGTCTCGCGATGGCGAAAACACTGCGTCTTCGCTTTCGAGAGGAGGACTTGATCAGATTCAACCGTCGTGCTTTACGCTGATTCAAAAGCAACGACAGCGCGAGAGGCAAAAAGGCAGCAGGCAAAATGATGGCCCACATACCATATCCCCATCGCCATGATGAAGTGCGAAGAACAGCATCTGCAATCGTTGGACCTAGCCATACTGTAACCAAGAAAGGGAATTCAGGAAGCAAGGCCAGAAAAGCACGGTTGAGCAAGTCACTGCTATCAGCGATAAATACCTGTTGCAGGATCTGCAGGCCTGTTGAACCGGCAGAGTAAAAGATCTGAGCGGAGGCATAGGTTTGGACATTGGTGGAGGATGCCATTTGGATATAACCCAAGATGTATATTAAGATGCTCACACAGAAAGCTTCAAAGCGACCAAAGACATCAGCGACTTTTGCCATGGGTGGTTTGATCACAGCTGCACGACATTAGCCTCTTACTACATAGTAAGTCAATTCCGCGACGGTAGTACAAGGCTCAGCTTACCGTTGACGACATTCTGCACGACGAGAACCGTCGATATCAAAGAATGCTTGCTAAAAGCACTGGTCGCATAAACCGAGAGGGACATGACTGTTTGACTCTCAAGCGAAGTGCAAAATGCCATCAAGAATATACTTTGACGCAATTGTTAGTGGGGGTGGAAAGATTGCCAAAGGGAACAGCTGCAAGCCACACGAACCTGACGTAGGCGATAATCAACGAGCGCGTTGTCCAAGTCATATTGATCGCCTCAATTTTCCGCACACCTTCCTGTGCCTCATCTAACGAGGAGACCTCACTCTCTTCCCCCTCAGGATGATAGTGGTGATCATCTTGAAGCAGACGATTCCGCTCCGCCCGTTCACCCCGCTCATCCCGTTCCGAGTAAGAGTAGTGTTGTCCCTGGGCACTATATTGAGTATAGGAATGATCATCTTCAATCGCGCCATAGGAAGGACCGGTGCGAGGATCGAGAAGAGGCATTTCGGCTTTTGAGACGAGGATGGCCGAAAATGGATATCTTATGCGATCACGAGAGACACGGAGAGGTCAAGGCGTCCATCGGACGAGCGACAACAACAGAAGAACACTTGTGAAGGGGAAGTATGATTGTGATGGGCAAGGGAGATCATCGAAAAGAGTTTCATGCAATGAGGTATCAACCGACTAATGAAAATAAAAGGAGAAAAGGAAGAGAAGAAGAGAAGAGGAAAGTTTGAAGAAGGGGAAACCTGCTTGACTCAAGCGCAACACGCTTGGGCACAGCCTTAGTTTCTCCCCCCTTTGGGGCCGAAGCTGAGCTGAGAGCCAGTCAGCTCAGCCTGAAAATGGAAATAGAAA
>Ga0209673_1002468_pt1 | contig 12787 bp, 10 predicted proteins | sample AraplaCol_mMS_r2_2_FD_184274 | JGI IMG/M metagenome (GOLD analysis project Ga0209673, IMG submission 184274) | Arabidopsis root microbial communities from North Carolina, USA - plate scrape MF_Col_mMS_r2 (SPAdes) (version 3) | ecosystem: Host-associated > Plants > Roots > Endosphere | place... | reverse complement strand
CGGCGTCGGCCGGATAGACCGCCGGAGCGCTCCACGCCGCAGCGCCAGCGTAGGCGGCAGCCAGTTCCGCGCTCGTTTGGGCCGCAGCCCGATCAGCACGCGTTGCCGCGCGATCAGTTGCCGTTGCAACCGCATCGGCGTCAGCCCGAGCAACGCTGGCATCCACCTGGTCGAAGGCGGTGTTGAGCTCTTTGACCATCACGGTCAGCGACGCAACATGCTTGTCCGCCGCGAGCACGAACGCCTCGGGCGACTGCTGCCGATTCGGAGCAGGCGGCAGGGAAGTAATGTCGTAGATCGGCATTAGATGAGCCCCTCGATTTCAAGGGAGCAGTCGGACCATTTCGGCCCGGAGATCACGATGTCCACGTCCTTGTAGTAGCCGTAGACGATGGAGGCGTCGTAGAGCGCCGTCGCCACCCAAACGAGCGGGACGGCACGGTATTGCGCGAGCAGACGGAAGACACGATCAACGTCACCAGCCCGAATGCGGATCGGCGCGCGCAGCTTCTTGCTGTAGGGGCGCTGCACCACGCGCCACTCGCCGAAGCTGTCGCGCTCCTTCACGCTGTAGTCGGTGATCCCGAGGCTGAGACCGAACTTGGTATCGCCCAGCTCGTGTTGCTGACCCAGAGCGACCACGCCCACGCTGGCATCGCCCTCACTGTTCATGATCTCGATTTGCACCTGCGCGTCGTTGTAGGGCGGCAAGTCAAACAACACCAGATCGCGACGCCGCAGGATCGGCTCGAAGTAGTACGCATACCAGTCGCTGATGCCGCTCGCACTGACCAGATCGACGGTGCGGTCGTACACCAGCCCATCAACCTTGTCGGTCACACGGACGCGAACCTTGGTCGCCTCCATGTCCATCACGGCAACGGCGTTCACGCGACCTTCGCCCTGAATCGTGATGTCGATCAGCGCAGGCATCGAGGTCGTGGTCCCCACTGCCGCGTCAAACGCGGCCCAGCGATTCGTGGCGCCAACGTCTACCCACGCAGTCGGGCTCGCGGCCGGCGCCTTGCCAGTGTTCCCATCGGTGAGGCTTTCGTATCGCCGATGGGTTGCAGCCACCACCACTCGGTCACCCTTCTTGTAGGTGGTGGCTGCCGCCCAGGCGGGATGATCGGTCTCGGGCACGTTGCTGCGAAGCAGCGCCGCATCCGTCACCTTCATAGGTCGGATCACTTTCATGGCTCGAAGAAGAAGCCCGGCCGAAGCCGGGCGGTTGTACGTCAGGCCGCCGCTTCCCGCGTGACCAGCGCATCCCCCGCGGGGGACACGCGCTCAAGCACCTTGGCCGCACGCTGCGTGCTGGAGGCGATGGCGAACTGCGAGGCTTCCTGCTCGGCTCTGAACTGCTCCACCTCGGACCGCAGCTTGCGAACCTCCTGCAGCAGCTCGTCATTCGGCGAGGCTGCGGCCGAAGCACCGCCTGCGATCAGGGACGCGTCATAGCCCGCCGCGCCGCCAGCCATGACGGCGGCGGAGACCACTCCCTGCTGCTTCTGCCGAGCACGGACTTCCGTCAGCGTCGCCTCCAGGCTGGCCATCGTGGCCGCCTGCAGGCGACGCAGCTCGACAGAGCTGCTCGCATTTGCCGCCGCGGCCTCCAGCAGCGAACCGCTCAGCTGCGGCAGCCGGGCCGCCGCCTCCTGATCGCCGGCACGAGCTGCCGCAGTGTCGATTGCGAACTGCGCCTGCAAGGTGCTCAGGCTGGAGTCCGGGCTATCCGAGAGCAGTCCGCGGATGCGGTTGATCTCTTCTTCAATCCCGTCGCCCAATCGCTCCCATGCCTCGCTCGCGCGCGTCACAGCCTCCGCCGCGGCCTCCGCTGCCACCTTCTCGTCCTGAATGGCCCAGATGCGTTCCTGCAGAGGCCGCAGGCTGGCGTCCATCTTCGCTAGCTCGGCCGCTCGGATCTCCGCAGTGGTCCCCGTCAGTTGGAGCAGCTGCGACTGCAAGCCTTCGCGCTGGCTGGCCAGCTGCTGCTGAGCCTGTGCCGCAGCCTGGGCAGCCGCCTGCTCATCCTGCAGGGCGTAGATGCGCTCCTGCAGGGGACGCAGGCTCGCATCGAGCTTTTCCAGCTCGCGGCGGCGCAGCTCGGCGGTATTGCCCTGAAGCTGCAGCAGTTGTCCCTCCAGGCTCTCGCGCTGGCTGGCCAGCTGCTGCTGCGACTGAGCTGCGGCCTGGGCCGCCGCCTGCTCGTCCTGCAAGGCCCAGATGCGCTCCTGCAAGGGGCGCAGGCTCGCATCCATGCCTGTCAATTCACGGCGCCTCAGCTCAGCGGTATTCCCCTGCAGCTGCAGCAGCTCGTTCTCGAGCTGCAGGCGATCAGCGACGAGCTGGCTGGACGACTCGGCCGCGCCGGCCAGCACCTCCTGCAGCGCGGCGAAGCTGCCGGACAGCGTGATGACGCGGCCGAACAACTCCTGGCCCGCGGCGGTGCTGGTGTCGATCCCCTGCACGAGCCGCCGAAAGCCGTCGATGGACGATGGCATCGACAGGCCCAGTGCAGAGAACTTCTCTGACAGCCGCCGCGACATCTCCGATGTGCGCTCGCCTTCCGTCAGGAACTTGTCGAAGTAGACCTGAAGACCGTCGCTGAGGGCGTCAACGCCCCCAGCGCCGCGGATCATCTCCGCGCCCAGGGACCGCACATCGACACCAACGGCACGCAGCCCATCCCGCATTCCGGCCAGGCTCCCCCACAGAGTCGCCAGTTCGTCCGCCGAGCCGCTGAACGCCTCCACGATGTCCCCGACGCCTGTGGTCAGCCCGTAGCGCGCATGCTCCCAGGCCAGCAGGCTCTCCCTGATAACCTCGGTGCCAACATCGCCCTGCTTGTTCACGACGTTCGTGTATGCGACGGCGGACACGCCCAATCGGTCCAGAACAGACCGCGCCGACTCAACGCCGGAGGCGACCCGAACAACGGTCTCGAAGTAACCCTCCCCGACCTTCTGGAAGTCTCGGAGGCCGGGTAGAGCAGCGCCTGCGATGTTGTCGGCAGCGGCGCCGAAGACGGCCGTGAGCTTCTCCTGGATCTGCTGTCCGGTCAGCCCCTTCAGGTCAATCTTGCCGATGCTGACCACGAACGACGACAGGCGCTTGCGCACCTCATCGAGGTTGGCACCCAAGGGCTGAGCAGCCAGCTCGATGCCGTTATAGAACTGCTGGAACATCAGGCCGAACTGCTGCTGCAACAGCGGATCTGCCGCTGAGAACCGCGTGCTCGAACTACTGCTGTAGGTGAAGCCCAAAGCCTTGCGCTTCTTCTTGACGTCGATGTAGTTCTGTAGATTCGCGCCATCGGTCACGATGCTCCCAAAGGTCTGATTGCCCATGTAGAGACCCGTGCCATTCACCGTGGTTTTCGACCCGAACAGTGAACCCAACACTTTGCCGACGACCGGCAGCTTGCTTGCCAAGCTAACGGCCACTCCGATTGCGCCACCCAGGACTCCCGCGAGCGCCGGGTTTGAAATGGAACCGGGTAGCTTCGTCCCTTCCTGCACGCCAAAGTTTGCGCCCGTGGTCAGATTTCCATCGCGCACGATCAGCCCGGACAGGCCGCTGATGCCGCTTGCAATCGTGTTGAGTGCGGAGAGCATGCCCTGGCTGTAGCGCAGCGACACGTCGCTGTTCTTGGCCAAATGCTCGATGGCGTTCGTGATGCTCGCGCTCTTGGCTGAACTGTCCCCCAGCACCGTGCCGGTCCCGGTGTTGCCTGGGTCCGCCTTCGATCCCCCGCCGATGCCACCGACGAGGAACCCAAGCGCAGCCATGATGGCGGCCATGGCCGCCATGCGCGGAATGGCCGAATACGGATCTCCCATCGCCTGATTGGCGACGCCTGCGACGGCCGCTGCCTGACCTGCGGCGGTATTCGCTGCCACCTGCTGCGCGGCCGACGCAACGCTCGACTGCGCGGCGAGCTGATCGCCCGTGACCTTGGCAGCGGTCACGGTGGTCACCTCCAGCAGCCGCTGCGCCATGGACTTCACCGACATCGCCAGCTCGAAGGCACGGAACACTTGCTCCGCTTTCTGTAGCGCGGAGTACCCCTTCGTCCCCTCCTTGAAGAAGCCCTTCGCTGCGCCGGCGATGTTCCCGTAGGCATTGAGCTGCTGGGTAGTGCCCTTGTCGGTGATCTGCTGCTGAACCTTGGCGAACTTGGCCCAGTCCCTTCCGTTGGCCTTCAGGTTGTCGCGCATCGCCTGCGCCTGCGCCTGCGCCTGCTGCACGTCCACCAGCCCGCGCACGCCCGCGACGAACTGCCCCAGGCTTTGGCTCGCCTTGTCGAAGCCCGCGGCCAGATCCACGCCGATGTCCTTGCCGAGATACTGCTTCAGCGACTCAGCGGCCTCCTTCCCTTGCTCTCGCAGCTCTTTCGCTCCTGCGAGCTTGGCCAGCTTCTGGCGGGCTGCAATCTCCGCGTTGATCGCATCGAGCCGCTCCTGCTCGCCGCTGCTGCGCGCGACCATCGCCGCCTCTTGCAAACGCGCGATCTGCACTTGCTCGACCGCTTCGGCCAGCGTGATGTTGGCGCGCGCCGCAAGCGCCACCCCTGCCTCCTCCAGTTGCAAGGCCACGAGACGCTCGGCCGCCTGCTTCGCATCCTGCTCGGCGGCCTTGACCATCGCCACGTAGGTTTTCTCGACCTCCTCACGCGCAGCCTGCGCGGCCTTCTGCTCCGCCTCCATGCTCGCCTTGATGGCGGGCTGCTGCTCCAGCAGCAGGCGCTGCGCCTGCTCCAGCTGCAGGGCACTGATGCGACTGGCGCGATACGCCGCACTCAGGCTGTCCCACTTCTCGGCGAAGTCCGCCGCGAGCCCGCTGCCCTGAGCGGTGAGATCGCCATAGAGCTTCGTCCCCGCCTTCACCATGTCCGCAGCGGCCTTGTTGACCGGTTCCGCGAACTTCTTGCGAATGGCCGTCTCCACTTCGGGCGGGACCACTCCATTGAAGTCAGCCCGTGCCTTCTTCAGCTCTTGTTGAAGTTGCACGGCCTTGTCGCCGAGCTGCGCCAGCCACTTCGTCCGCTTGTCTCCCTGCTCACGCTCCTGAGCCATGGCCTGCTGCCGCGCCTTCTCCTCCGCCAAGGCTTTCATCTGCCCGAGGTGCAGGTTGAGCGCGTACTTCTCGTTTTCGAGATCGAGCGTGGACGCGTTCCAGCCGCGCCGCTTCGCCAGCTCGTCCTCGATCTCAACCAAACGCGATCGCGCCGCCGCAATCGAGCGCACGTCCTCGTCCGAGCCGCCAGCGAGCGCCCTCTGGCCGGAGTTGCTCAGTGAGTTCCGCTCGCGCAGCAGGTCCACTTCGCGCTCCAGGCGCTTCACGGATTCCTCCAGTTTCCCGCCAAGCGTGTCGGCTGCGTCCGCTGCCTGCTTGCTCGAATTGCCCCACATCGCCCATGCCGCAGCGCCCGCGCCGAGCAGTGTGAGGATGATTCCCAGCGGCCCGCCCAGCAGGCCAAGCGCGCCAGTCGCAAGCGATGCCGCCATGCCGCCCGCGGACGTGACGGCATTCAGCCCGGCCTGCGCGGCCGCACGAGCCGTCTGCGCCTGCATCAGCCGCACCTCGGCAGCAGCGAGCGCTGTAGCGCTTCCGACTCCGAGATTCATGGCTTGAGCGGCGCCGAGCTGGGCCATCGCTTGAGCCACAGCCGCCTCGGTCTGAAGTACCGTCGCCCGGGCCAACTCGATGGTGACTGCACGATCCGCGATCTTGGCGACCATAGAGCTGCCCAGCGACTGCAGCATCTTGCCCGCCATCACGCCCGCGACGGCGCCGCCCGCGACCACAAGCACGTCGAGATTCGCGCCCAGGGCGCCGATGGCGTCGGCTACCAATCGACTCGCACCCGTCACCTTGTCGAAGTCACCGACGATGCGCAGCGCGTCGTTGCGCAGCAACGTGGTCGCCTGCCCGATCGTCAGCGGCAGCTTGGAGGTGGACTGGGTCAATTCCTCGCTCGCCTGCACGACCGCTGCAAAGAATTCCTTGCTCGACACCTTGCCCTCGGACACCAACTCCTTGAGCTTGGACACGCTGCCACCGGCTCCGTCGATATGCTTCGCCGCAGCCGCCAGAAGCGGTCGCGCACCGTCCAGGATGCTATTGAATTCCTCGGCCTGCAGGTTCGTGCCGCCAATGGCTTGGCCGAGCTGCAAAAGCGCACCGGCGGACTCCTTCGCGCTGGTGCCCTGCAGCAAGAGCGAAGCAGCCACCGCCTCAGTGAACTTCGCGACATCCTTCTGGCTCGCGCCCAGATCAGACGCGACGCTGGCTGTCTTCGTGTACAGGCCGCCGACCTCGGCCAGTCCCGCTCGCTGGTCGTCAGCAATCTGCGCGATGTCCTTCTGCGCCTGCGCGTACTCGCGCGAACTGCTTGTGACCAGCTTCAGCCGGCCCTCCATGCCAGCCAGCTCGTCCGCCATGCCGGAGAGCACCGATGTGACCTGACCGAGCCCCACACCGCCCAGCACGGCTCCCGTGACGGTGCCCACCTTGCCCACCGCGGACGCGAGGCGGTCCGTCGCCTCGATGGCTCGCGCCGCCTCGCCAACGTGCGTCGCTCCGAATCGCGTGCTAGCCAGACGCAGCGCATCCAGCTCACGCGACACGCTCGCCGAGTGGGAGCCGAACATGCGTTCAACGCCCGTGAGCTGCGCCTGCAGGCCCGACGGGTCAACGGCCAATCGGTACTTGATCTCGGACACCGTTTGCCCTCCTAGGTATTCGCGGCTTCCCGCTTCTGACGCCAGCCCTGAAGCCAGCCGCGCTCAAGGCACTGGATCTCGGCGAATCGCTCAGTGCGCTCCCGCGCCTTGATCCCGCGAACCCGCAGCAGCGCCTCAACGCTCGGATACGACAAGCCAACTGGGCCGGCCATGCCGACTACCCATTGGGTCTGCAGGGCCAGGAACAGCTCGAAGGCATCGAGGCAATCGGGCCATAGGTGCCACTCGCGCTCCCGCGCCGCGGCGTCGTCCTCCTCCAGCACGAGTCCGAAGGCTGCGAGCGCATCCGCGACCGCGCCTTTCTGCTCCTCCACCTCTCCGCCCAGCTGCAGCTCACCGCGAGCCAGCAGCCGGCCGGTCTCGGTCAGTTTTTTTCCTTCGCCCCGAACTCCTTCAGGTAGGACTGGTACGCCGCGAACGCGGCGCCGGGGAAGTTGAAGAGCGCCGCCAGCGCGTCAGCACAGAACTCGGCCGGCTTGCCGGTGCTTTCTTCCAGCACCAGCGTCTGACCGGACCATCCCTTGGTCACGTCCGTCATGAAGTCCTTGACGGTCTGGCTGTCGTCCTTGACGCGCTCCGAAACCTCGGCCTGGTTGAGCCGGTCGCACTGCAGCGAGAACTTGAATGTGGCCGCCTTGTCACCGTCATTGACGACGAGGCGAACCGGAACGTTGACGATGGGGGCGACGGCGAACTTGTAGGACATGGATGCTCCTGAGGATCTGAAACGACAGCGGCCCCGGACTGATCGCCGGGGCCGCGCAGCTGGGCGCCTTCGCGCTCGATGTGTTTGGGGTAGCCGCCCAAAGGCAGCGGTGTGGGTTACAGCAGGACCAGACGCAACTCGTCGTTGCCACTCTTCGGCACGAAGCGAAGGTCATAGCTGGCCATCGCTCGACCGTTGTAGTCCTCGTAGCTCGGGCTCAGCCGCTGAACCGCGGGCCCGAACAGCAGAACGATGTTGCCGGCCTGCGTGCCGAACTGATAGGACAGCGTGGTCACGACGTTGGCTTTCACGTCCGCCATGGCCGCGACGTACTGCGCAGGCGTCAGGTCCAGCGAGACCTTGCCGCTGACGGCGCGGCCCGTCAGGTCAATGCCCTCCGAGCTGGTCAGCGGCACGAACTGCACTTCGTTGCCCAGGCTGAGCGAGAGGCCCTTGCCCGGATAGCCCTGGCCACCAGTCACGGCGCCGGCCGCCAGCGCGCCGCCCAGCGTCACATCGCCGCTGTTCGCATCGTTGATGACGACTGGCGTCTTGAAGGCGGAGAGCGTGGTGGCGGGCGTGGCCGCGACCGTGTCGCCGCCGTCAATGCCTTGGAACGTGAACTTCAGCTTCGGGATCTCGCCGATGCCGGCGCTGATCTCGCAGTTGCCACGAGCGCCGAGCAGCTTGTGCAGCACGCCGTCCATGTAGTAGTAGATGGTCACGCTCGGCACGTTGTCCGTGATGGGCGTGTATTCGATGCGAGCCGGCGTCGCAGCGGTGGTCTCCGCGAAGCCGCACGCACACAGCAACGCGCCCCACGGCGGCGCGGTGCCCGCGGTGCCGCTGCCGGCCAATTCGATGTCAAAGGACACCTCCTTGTAGGCGGTCCCCACCAGCTGCTCGCTGCCGCCGAAGTAGGCCCGCACGTTGTCGCGGTCCACGTTCGTCGCGTTGAGCGGGTTGATGCTCTGGTTGGAGACCAGCAGCGCATTGGCCGCGCCCGTCGGGGCGGCATCGACGCCTGCGGTGGCCTCCTTCGCCGCCAGGATGGCGGACTTTCGCGTATAGCGGGGCATTCTGTTGCTCCTTCGTTGGGTCAGCGCACGCGCTTCTTCGCCGCGGCGTCCGCGACCTCGGCACCGTCGAGCGCGGCGACTTCCTCGGGCCAGGACAGCCCGGCCGCCGCCGCGGTTGCACGGTCGGACGGCCGCAGACCGCCGTCGTCATCACGGGTCCACTGGCCGCCGACGGGCGGCAGCGGTTCAGGGTTGCCCTCGGTGGGCTCGATACGGGTCTTCGTGTTCATCGTCGTTTCGGTGAAGGGTTGGGTCAGGTGTCGGAGATCAGCGAGCCCGGCTGCGTGCGATGCAGCACGGTGAAGGCGAGCCGCACGGTCGCGATGGCGGTGTCCGCTTCAGCGATGTCCCACTCGACGCGCGGCGTGCCCATGGCCTCCACAACTGCCGGGCAGAAGTCGGCCAGGCGCGTGAGCCGGGCATAGGCATCGCAGAGCAGCACGTCCAGCGCGTCCTCGGGTTCCTGGCCGGCATGGGCGCGGGCCTGCAGCTCCACGACAACCGTGGTGCGCCAGTCCCGCGGCCCATTCGTGTGCTCGTCGTCGCCCTGGGCGACCGCTGGCAACACCAGGGCGGCGACAGCTTGCCCGGCCTGAAGAGGCCGGGGCTGGCCGCGACGGACGTTTCCATTCGCCACGGCCGGCTCGGCCTGAAGCGCTCGCTTCGCGGCGAGCGTCACGTCACTGAAGCCGGAAGCGCTCATGCGGCCTCGCTGAGCTTCAGCACCGTCAGGCCGGTGCCGTCGGGCTCGTGCTCTCGCACAGCAAAGCGCCGCAGGACTCCGCGATACAGGAGCTGCAGCGGCGCATCCGTCACGTTCGCCGGGACATCGGAGCTGGGCATGCGGTACTGGGGCCGACCCGCGGCAACACCGAGACCGCCAAGCGGATCGACCGTCAGGGGCTCCTCGAATATCCCGAGGACGGAGGTGCCGGCCAGCTCAGCCGGCGTCCCCTCCAACTTCATCAGCTCCCGCAGATCCGCATCGGTCTCACCGGCCGCCATGTCTTAGCTCTTGGCCGGATTGGTCAGATTGGCCGGGTTGGCTGGCACCACGCCGGCAGCCTGCAGCGCCGCGGCGACTGCAGCCGCCACGGTGGTGGCGATGCGCTCGTCGGCGGCGGCCTGGGCGTCGGCCGCCTTGCCGGCCTCGGCGCTGGCCAGCTTCTTGGCGGCCTTGGCCCGGTCCTGATACTCGGCGATCAGCTCCTCGGTGGCGACTCGCACCTTGCCAGCCGCGGCCAGCTCCATGGCCAGATCGGGCGGGACTTGCTTGAGCACCGTACCGGCCTCGATGGGCTGGGCGTCGATGCGGGTGGGCTCGATGACGATCAGGTCAACGGGCTTGGCGGTCTGTTGGAACATTGGTTTCTCCAAACGGAAAAGCCCGCTCGGGCGAAGCCCGGCGGGCAGGGAACAGGGTGGGGTTGGCCGACCAGCGCGTCACACGCGCCGGCCAGTTCAGGAGATGCGCGCGAACGATCAGCCAGCCAGAGCGTCGTCCATCACCGAGAAGTCGGCCGCACGGCGAGCGCCCGTGTCCACGAAGGCATTGAGCAGCAGCCGGTTGAGGCCGTTGGCGGCCAGACTCACCTCGTCCAGCAGCAGCTCGATGGCGCCGAACTGGGCCATCACGAACATCTCCCAGTTGCTGCCGAAGATCAGCGAGCTGCAGACGCCCGCGCTCGTGCCCTTGGACAGGCTGTTGGGCACGATGTTGGTCACCTCGGCGCGGTAGCCGTTCAGCGGCGTTGCGCCGTTCTCCCAGATGAAAGGCAGGTTCGCCGCCTTCTGCGTGGTCTTGAACGTGCCGCGCAAGCGCGTGTTGATGAGGTAGCCGCTGCGCGCATCGGGTTCGGCATTGACGTTGGCGCAGGCGCTCTCCAGCGCCACGGCATGCGCCCAGGTCGGCGAGGCACCGTTGGCACCGCCCACCACCGAGCCCACGCCACTGGTGTTGCGCAGGCCACGCGGCTGACCGGCAGCGCCCGAGCCGTTGATGGCCGCGGTCTCGAACTGCACCTGATACTCGGACATCACATCCTGACGCAGCAGCGGCTCCACCGCCATCGCCGATTGGATGACGGCCTGCTTGCTGAACTCGATGACACCGCCGATGCGCTTGGGCGTCAGGCTGACCTTCCCGGTGTTGACCTGCGTGGTGGCGGCGCCGGCGACTTCCGTCAGCCAGCTCAGCGCACTTCCCGAAGTCTTGCGCGGCAGATCCACGTTGCCGGTCAGCCCGAACAGCATCGTGGCACCTAGCCGACCCATGGCCAGACGGCTTCGCAGCACGTCGGCGAACATGTCGTCACGCAGCGTCGTGGGCACCAGATTACCGGCTTCCGCCGCGGTGCCCACGTTGAACGAGCGGCTCATCACGTCCATCGGCAGCAGCAGGCCGCGCGAGGTGCCACCGAACATCTTGGCGGCGGCTTCACTGGCTTCGCGCTCCAGGCCGGCCGCCTTCCAGTCGCCCGTCACCATGGCGGCCACGGCGCGAGCCACGCTGTAGCGGCCGACGTCTTTATCGCTCATGCCGATATGCGCATTGCGCGTGTCACTGTGCTTGCTGGTCATGCGCTGGATGACCAGCTCCTGCAGCTGCTCGGGCGTGTGGCCATCGCGGCAGGCGGTTTGCACATCGGCGATGCTGATGTAATCGGCATAACGCTGACCCAGGCCCAGCAGGGCGTCGCGGCGGACCACGTCGGCGTTCTCCGGTGGCTGGGTCGGGGTTTCAATCGTTTGCGGCATGGAACGGTTTTCCTTCGGCGTTGCGGGAATGGTTGTGGGATCGGTTGTGGGGACGGTTGCAGGATCTGCGGCCACCGAGGCCGCAGCCGAAACAGAGAAGAGATCGGCGCTTCGGCCGACGCCCACCGAGTGGTCGGCGGGAATGGTCACCATGGAAAGCTCATAGGGCTCCCAGTCGGTGATTCGGTAGGTGCGGATTCCGTCCTCGTCGGACTCCAGCACCATCGCGGACACGGCATAGCCGACCGAGACGTGACGCAGGACGCCGTTGAGCACCTGGCGCCAGCGCTTCTCAGCCTCTTCGGAGGTGTCGAAGCGCACGACTGCGCGGCAGACGCGATCCGAGCCGATGCTGACGCTCTCGACCACGCCGATGAGGCCGTCGCGGTCATGGTTGAACAGCAGCGGCGCGCCATCCATCAGCCGCGCTAGGCGAATGCTGTCGGTCGTGCAGTCCAGCACCTCGAAGCCGAACCAGCGGGGCACAGGCGCCTCGCTGGCCCACGCGATCTCGACGGTGCGCGCCTCCTCGTTGATGCTTTCCTTGTCGACCTTGGCGTACAGGCGCAGCACGTCGGACGCGTGCAGCCGAACGGCAAGCTGCTGCGGCGTTTCGCCGACCGGAGCTGCCATGGCTCGCTCGGCCACAGCCGGCCCCGCCATCGCCAGGGCAGCGGCGACAAGGGCCGCGCGCTGGAACGTATTCATTCTTCGAGTTCCTTTTCTTCTTCAGGGTTGGCGGCGACGGGGGCCGCCTTCTGTGGCGGCGGCCCGGCCTGAGCCGCACCCAGGGTCACGCCGTGCGCGGCCAGGATCTCGCTCTCCTGCGCCAGCTCGGCCACGTTGTCCTCAAAGTCGCCGCCCTTCGCGGCCACGACCTGCGTGCGCGTGGTGAAGCCCTCCTCGCGGGCAATGCGCGCCGCATTGACCTCCTTGAGCGGGTCCACCCAGTCCCAGCCGCGGCCGTGGAATTGCACTCCGGCCAGGTACTTGTCCAGCTTGCTGGCGGGAAGCGCCGCGCCGCTAGGTAGCCGGATCGCACTGGCCAAGAGACTCAGTTGCAGCCACTCGCGGAAGACCGGTACCACCCAGGCCCCAATGAACCAGTGCGCCACGCCGCGCCAGCCGTCGCGCTCAGCGAGCTCAGCGATTCGCGCCGAGCTGTAGTTCACGCCGGTCATGTCGCCACTGAGGTTGTGGTGGGCCACGTTGAGGCCGGCCGCAATGTCCTGCTTCACTGCATTGGTGAACGGACCGAAGGCATCGCTCGGATACTTCGGATCGAAGCCCACGAACGTGACGCCGGGCGGCAGCAGATCGACGGCACCGGGGCGCAGCTCCTTGCTCAGTTCGCCGTCAGCGTCGGGCTTCACGCCCAGCTCCTCGGGTCGAAGCGGTCCGCCTTCGCCGGCCGTCTGCTGCAGGAAGCCCATTTGGGAGGCTCCCGCACGGGCGGCGAAGACCGCGCTCTCCGAGAAGCCCGCGAGCATGTGCGA
>Ga0209673_1002466_pt1 | contig 12793 bp, 11 predicted proteins | sample AraplaCol_mMS_r2_2_FD_184274 | JGI IMG/M metagenome (GOLD analysis project Ga0209673, IMG submission 184274) | Arabidopsis root microbial communities from North Carolina, USA - plate scrape MF_Col_mMS_r2 (SPAdes) (version 3) | ecosystem: Host-associated > Plants > Roots > Endosphere | place... | reverse complement strand
CTGGTAAGCGTTCGCTCGGGCGTGTCGGAAGCCACCGTCTACAGCGCGTTCCCGATCGATGCGGCGCAGCTGACGGCCGTGCTCGGCGCGCTCGAGAAGCGCTTCGGCCGCAAGCTGACGGCCAGCGTGCAGGTCGAGCCCGAACTGATCGGCGGCATCCGCGTGGTGGTCGGCGACGAGGTGCTCGACACCTCGGTCAAGGCCCGTCTCGAACAAATGAAGGTGGCGCTCACGGCGTGACGACCCGCAAGGGTTGTCCGCCGCAGGCGACAGCATTCCAACCTGCAGGCCAGCGTGCCGCGGACCGGAGAAAGCAATGCAACTGAATCCCGCAGAAATTTCCGAACTGATCAAGTCCCGCATCGAGGGCCTGGCCGGTTCGACCGACATTCGCAACCAGGGCACCGTGGTGTCGGTGACCGACGGCATCTGCCGCATCCACGGCCTGTCGGACGTGATGCAGGGCGAAATGCTGGAGTTCCCCGGCAACACCTTCGGCCTGGCGCTGAACCTCGAGCGCGACTCCGTCGGCGCGGTGATTCTGGGTGAGTACGAGCACATCTCCGAAGGCGACACGGTCAAGTGCACCGGCCGCATCCTCGAAGTGCCGGTCGGCCCCGAGCTGATCGGCCGCGTCGTCAACGCGCTGGGCCAGCCGATCGACGGCAAGGGTCCGGTCAACGCCAAGCTGTCGGCGCCTATCGAGAAGATCGCCCCGGGCGTGATCGCCCGCAAGTCGGTCGACCAGCCGATGCAGACCGGCCTGAAGTCCATCGACTCGATGGTGCCGGTCGGCCGTGGCCAGCGCGAACTGATCATCGGCGACCGCCAGACCGGCAAGACCGCCGTCGCGATCGACGCGATCATCAACCAGAAGGGTCAGAACATGACCTGCATCTACGTTGCGATCGGCCAGAAGGCGTCGTCGATCAAGAACGTGGTGCGCTCGCTCGAAGCCAACGGCGCGATGGACTACACCATCGTCGTCGCCGCGTCGGCTGCCGAATCGGCCGCGATGCAGTACGTGTCCGCCTACTCCGGCTGCACGATGGGCGAGTACTTCCGCGACCGCGGGCAAGACGCGCTGATCGTCTATGACGACCTGTCGAAGCAGGCCGTGGCCTACCGCCAGGTCTCGCTGCTGCTGCGCCGCCCGCCGGGCCGCGAAGCCTACCCCGGCGACGTGTTCTACCTGCACAGCCGCCTGCTGGAGCGCGCCGCGCGCGTGAACGCCGACTACGTCGAAGCCTTCACGAAGGGTGAAGTCAAGGGCAAGACCGGCTCGCTGACCGCGCTGCCGATCATCGAGACGCAGGCCGGCGACGTGTCCGCGTTCGTGCCGACCAACGTGATCTCGATCACCGACGGCCAGATCTTCCTGGAAACCTCGCTGTTCAACGCCGGCATCCGCCCCGCGATCAACGCCGGCATCTCGGTGTCGCGCGTCGGCTCGTCGGCGCAGACCAAGATCATCAAGGGCCAGTCCGGCGGCATCCGTACCGACCTGGCGCAGTACCGCGAACTGGCGGCCTTCGCGCAGTTCGCCTCCGACCTCGATGACGCGACCCGCAAGCAGCTCGACCGCGGCGCCCGCGTGACCGAACTGCTGAAGCAGGCGCAGTACTCGCCGCTGTCGATCAGCCTGATGGGCGCGACGCTGTTCGCGGTCAACAAGGGTTTCATGGACGACGTCGAGGTCAAGAAGATCCTGGCCTTCGAAGCCGGCCTGCACCAGTTCCTGAAGACCAGCCACGCCGGGCTGCTGAAGGGCATCGAGGACTCGAAGGCGCTGAGCAAGGAAGCCGAGCCGGAGCTGTCTGCCGCGATTGCCGCGTTCAAGAAGAGCTTCGCCTGAAGAACCCCTGTCGCCCCCGGGTGACACGCAAAACCAAAGGAGTTCGCTGATGGCAGCAGGCAAGGAAATACGCGGCAAGATCAAATCGGTGGAGAACACCAAGAAGATCACCAAGGCCATGGAGATGGTTGCCGCCTCCAAGATGCGCAAGGCGCAGGACCGCATGCGCCATGCGCGTCCGTACGCCGAGAAGATCCGCAACCTGGCGGCCAACCTGTCGACGGCCACGCCCGAGTACAAGCACCCGTTCATGGTCGCCAACGAAGGTGCCAAGACGGTCGGCTTCATCGTCGTGACCACCGACAAGGGCCTGTGCGGCGGCCTGAACACCAACGTGCTGCGCGCCGTCACCGGCAAGCTGCGCGAGCTGGAAACGCAGGGCCTGGGTGCCGAGGCGGTGGCCATCGGCAACAAGGGCCTGGGCTTCCTGAACCGCGTCGGCGCAAAGGTGGTGTCGCAGGCCACGCAGCTGGGCGACAAGCCGCATCTCGACAAGCTGATCGGCCCGGTGAAGGTGCTGTTCGACGCGTATGCCGAGGGCAAGCTGAAGCAGGTGTTCCTGTGCTACACGCGTTTCATCAACACGATGAAGCAGGAACCGGTGGTGCTGCAGCTGCTGCCGCTCGCGGCCGACAGCCTGGTGGTCGACAAGGGCACGCACGGCTGGGACTACCTGTACGAGCCCGACGCGCCGACGGTGATCAACGAGCTGCTGGTCCGCTACACCGAAGCGCTGGTCTACCAGGCGGTGGCCGAGAACATGGCGTCCGAGCAGTCGGCGCGCATGGTGGCGATGAAGTCGGCGACCGACAACGCCGGCAGCGTCATCGGCGAGCTGAAGCTGGTCTACAACAAGACCCGCCAGGCGGCGATCACCAAAGAACTGTCCGAGATCGTTGCCGGTGCGGCGGCGGTCTGACCCAGAAGATTTGATTCAAAGGAAAGAACATGGCTTCGGTTTCTGCAGAAGGCAAGATCGTTCAGTGCATCGGCGCAGTGGTGGACGTGGAGTTCCCGCGCAACGCCATGCCCCGGATCTATGACGCGCTGAAGATGGAAGGCTCGAACCTGACGCTGGAAGTGCAGCAGCAGCTGGGCGACGGCGTGGTGCGCACGATTGCGCTGGGCTCGTCCGACGGCCTGCGCCGCGGCCTGACGGTGAAGAACACCGCCAAGCCGATCACCGTGCCGGTGGGCCGCGCAACGCTCGGCCGCATCATGGACGTGCTGGGTTCGCCGATCGACGAACGCGGCCCGGTCGGTCAGGAGCTGACCGCCTCCATCCACCGCAAGCCGCCGGCCTACGACGAGCTGAGCCCGTCGCAGGACCTGCTCGAAACCGGCATCAAGGTGATCGACCTGGTGTGCCCGTTCGCCAAGGGCGGCAAGGTCGGCCTGTTCGGCGGCGCCGGCGTCGGCAAGACCGTCAACATGATGGAGCTGATCAACAACATCGCAAAGGCTCACTCGGGCCTGTCGGTGTTCGCCGGTGTCGGCGAGCGCACCCGCGAGGGCAACGACTTCTATCACGAGATGGCCGATTCCGGCGTCGTGAACCTGGAGAACCTGCCCGAGTCGAAGGTCGCGATGGTCTACGGCCAGATGAACGAGCCGCCGGGCAACCGCCTGCGCGTCGCGCTGACCGGCCTGACGATCGCCGAGTCGTTCCGCGACGAAGGCAAGGACGTGCTGTTCTTCGTCGACAACATCTACCGCTACACGCTGGCCGGCACCGAAGTGTCGGCACTGCTGGGGCGCATGCCGTCGGCCGTGGGCTACCAGCCGACGCTGGCCGAGGAAATGGGCCGCCTGCAAGAGCGCATCACCTCCACCAAGGTCGGCTCGATCACGTCGATCCAGGCCGTGTACGTCCCCGCGGACGACCTGACCGACCCGTCGCCGGCGACCACTTTCGCCCACCTGGACTCCACCGTGGTGCTGTCGCGCGACATCGCGTCGCTGGGCATCTACCCGGCCGTGGACCCTCTCGACTCGACCAGCCGCCAGCTCGACCCGAACGTGGTCGGCGAAGAGCACTACGGCGTCGCCCGTGCGGTGCAAGGCACGCTGCAGCGCTACAAGGAACTGCGCGACATCATCGCGATCCTGGGCATGGACGAACTGGCCCCCGAAGACAAGCTGGCCGTGGCCCGCGCGCGCAAGATCCAGCGCTTCCTGAGCCAGCCGTTCCACGTGGCCGAGGTCTTCACCGGCTCGCCGGGCAAGTACGTGCCGCTGAAGGAAACGATCCGCGGCTTCAAGATGATCGTCAACGGCGAGTGCGACAGCCTGCCGGAACAGGCGTTCTACATGGTCGGCACGATCGACGAAGCGATCGCCAAGGCCAAGACCATTCAATGATCCCCCCCGAGGCGCTTCGCGCCTCCCCCCAGGGGGCGCCTCCAGTGGCCCGGCGAAGCCGGTTCCACGGAGGCAGCTGGGTCACGGGACCAAACTGAATCAAAGGAAATCGCATGGCGACTTTGCATGTCGACGTTGTCTCTGCCGAGGAAGCCATCTTCTCCGGCGAAGCGAAGTTCGTGGCGCTGCCGGGTGAGAACGGCGAGCTGGGCATCCTGCCCCGCCACACGCCGCTGATCACCCGCATCCGGCCGGGCGCGGTGCGCATCCAGCGCGCCGACACCGGCGAGGAAGAGTTCGTGTTCGTGGCCGGCGGCATCCTCGAAGTGCAGCCGGGCACGGTCACCGTGCTGGCCGACACAGCGATCCGCGGCAAGGACCTGGACGAGGCCAAGGCCGCCGAAGCGAAGAAGATCGCCGAAGAGGCTGTCAAGAACGCGAAGAGCGACCTCGACCTGGCCAAGGCGCAGAACGAGCTGGTGGCGCTGGCCGCGCAAATCGCTGCGCTGCGCAAGTACCGCAAAAAGTAAGCCGCTGCGGCTTCACGACCAACCCGCCCGGCGCGAGCCCGGCGGGTTTCGTTTTGGCGCCGTGCCCTAGGGCTTGCCGGACGCGGCAGGTGCGGTCATCGGCTGCACCGTGCCGCAATCGCTGCCCAGCCACCGGGCCGTCATCGTCATCTGCGACGTGCGCGCCTGCCCCTTCATCGTCATCGTCGTCGAGGTCTTCACCGCGTAGCTCTCGGGGCTGGTGAAGGTGACCTCGCCGTCGGTCTCCGACGGCATTGGCTCGGTGCAGCTCGAATGCCACTTCCAGACGCTGCCGCTGCGCGAGCCGACGTCGGTCTTGCAGCGCGTCTGCGCCTCCTGCCAGCGGCCCTGGTCCAGCGATTCCTTCGTGTGGCAGATCTTCAGGCCGCCGCTCGGGCCGCCGCGCGCCTTCATCGCCGCCTCCATGCGGGCCCGCGCTTCGGGCGGCATGTCCTTCAGGCGCTGCGCCATGTCGGGCATCGGCTGGCCGTTGACGAGCCGCTCGCTCTTCACCTCCCACAGCCCCGGCTTGATCGGTGGCGCGTTCTGGGCCTGCGCCTGCGCCTGCGCGGCCATGGCGACGCACGACAACAGCAGGCCCGGTGACGCAAGGCGGAAGCGGCGCATGGCGGTCTCCTGACGGATGGGTGGGCCGATGATGGCACGCGGCGGACCCGCCACCAAGCGGACCGATACTGCAGCGATGTCGCTGATCGATGAAGCCCTGCGTGCCGGCCACGCCCCCGTGCCGCGCAGCCCCACCGCATTGCAACGCGTGCTGGTCGCCGGTGGCGGCGGCCCGCTCGGCTCGGCCTTGCTCCAAAGCCTGCTGTCGGTGCGGGCCTTCGCGCCGGTCAGCGTGCTCGTCACGCAGCCGACGCGCGCCGCGTTGCATGGCCTGCACGCGCTGCTGTGGCCTGCCGGCGCCGCGCTGCCGCCGGGCGACGAGCGGGTCGGCGTGATCGTGTTCGACCGCGAGCGCCATGCCAACGGCCGCGAACTGGCGTTCTACCGGCCCGAACCGGCCGATCTGCCGGCCATCGCGGCGCAATGGCAGGCGCGCGGCGTGCGCCACCTGCTGGTGGTGATGCCGCACACGACGGCGAGCCTGCCCGATGCGCTGAAGCGCGGGCTGGCCAACCTCGACGAGCACGCTGTCGCGGCGCTCGGCTTCGAGCACCTGGTTTTTGTGCGCACCGCCCAGGCGGGCGCGCACGAACGCGTCAGCCACCCGGCGCAGCGCCTGGCGCACTGGATGCTGTCGCAGCTGCAGATGATGGTGCCGCAGCGAGACCGCCCGGTGCGTGCGCAGAAGGTCGCGCAGTTCGCCGCGCAGCTGGCGGCGCGGCTTGCGCACAGCACGCCCGGCACGCGCGTGGTGCCGCCGGAGACGGTGTGGGAGGCCGCGCAGGTCGACGACATCGCCGGCCTCGCGCAGCGCTGGCTCAACGGGCCAGCGCCAGTGCCAGCGCCTGCTGGATCGGAGCCGCCGGCGCAGCCGTAGCGTCCTCCGGGGACACGCTCCTGGCGCCGCCACCGCGCGCCGGCGGCTTCGGCGTGCGCGGCAGCGGCCGCATCTGCGACAGCACCCAGCGCACGCGCGCTGCATTGACCTCGCCGCGCGCATCGAAGCGCGCCAATTCCAGGTCGGGGTTGTGCAGCAGGCTGGCCAGCCACGCCGCTTCGGCCGGTGTCAGCTGGTCGACGCGCTTGTGCAGCAGCTGCGCTGCGGCTGCATGCGCGCCGCAGCGCCCCTGGCCCCACGGGACCAGCGACAGGTAGAGGTGCATCACGCGCGCCTTGCCGAGCGTGCGGTCCAGTTCGACGGCGTACAGCAGCTCGCGCAGCTTGCGCGCATGGCCGCGCGCGCCGCCGGTGTAGACCAGCCGCGCGAGCTGCTGCGACAGCGTGCTCGCGCCGCGTTGCGGCTCGAACGACAGTGCATGGCCGATCTCGTCGAGGTCGTAGCCGGTGTGCTCGTGGAAGCGCTGGTCCTCGGCGGCGATCACCGCGCGCGGCAGCCAGGTGCCGAAGCCGCCGGCCGGCACCGCGCCCTCCGCGGTGCATTGCGGCGCGGCGTTCAGCAGCGCCTCGGTGCCCAGCCCGGCGACGCGAAAACCGTCGAGCCGCGGCCGGAATTCCAGCGTGCGCTCCGGCAGGCGCAGCCGCAGGTCGAAGCGCATCAGCCCGTCGACCTGCGCGCGCGGCAGCTCGGGAATGGTCGATGCGAACAGCGCGAACGCATCGGCGATCGGCGTCACGTCGCCTTGCACGTTCAGCTCGAGCTGCTGTGGCGTCAGCGCCGCGCGCCAGCGGCCACGCACCGCATGCGCCGGCTCGCCGAGCGCGAAGTCGCCTTGCAGGTTCATGTCGGCATCGCGCGCCAGCGTGAACACCAGGCGCGTCAGTCGCACCGCATCGCCGGGCAGCCCGATGCCGCGCAGCGCGCAGGGGGCGCAGGTCATCCGCCAGCCATCGGGTCCGTCAGGCTCCACCGCGACACGCCCGAACGGCGTGCGCAGCGTGCGGCCTTCGAGTACGCGCAGCGTCACCGGGTGCGTCGCGAGCCGGATCACCGTCGGCACGCTGATCGCGCGCTGCCACGGGCCGAGGTGCAGCGTCTGCGTCTTGTCGTCGGCCAACGCCTCGATCGCCTCGGCGGCATCCTGGGCAATCCCGCTAAGGTCGAGCCGGCGGAACATCGCCCGGCGATCGCCGCCCTCGACTTCGGTGATCCGCAGGATCGCGGCGAACATCGCGAGTATCTCCTCGCTCTGCGCCAGTGCTTCCTCGACCTGCGGACGCAGCGCATCGGCCGCCGGCGTCGCGGCAAGGCGGGCGAGCTGGGCGTGCAGGCGGGCGAGAGGGGTGCGCAGATCGTGTGCGACGTCGTTCGAGATTTGCGAGAGGCTGGTCATCAGCGCCTCGATCCGGTCGAGCATGTGGTTGAAGGCCTGGGCCTGGCGCCCGAAGGCGGTGCCGGCACCTTCCACCGGCACGCGGGCGCGCAGGTCGCCGTCGACGATCGCCTCCGCCGCGCCGCGCACCGCCTCGATGTTCCGGCGGATCGCCAGGCTGAGCGCGAAGATGCCGAGGCCGACGAGCAGCAGGATCGTGCCGAAACCCGAAGCGAGGATCAGCAGGCGCTGCGCATCATGATCGTCGATTGGTTCGCTTTCCGCCGCCAGCGCCAGCGTCATGCCCTCGGGCAGGGCGTGGACCAGCGCCCGGCCGCGGGTGAGCCCGGGGATCCCGGCGCTTTGGTCGATCGTCGAAAGGCCGAGCGGGAAGCCGTGCGCCGGCGTCATGTTGCCGGCCAGGTGCCTGCCGTTCCGGTCGGTCAGCAGGAAGCCGATATCGCCGCTGTCGCGCCGTCGCGTCTCCTCCATGATCCGCTGCATGAGCAGGGTCTGGTCCGGACCGTCGGCGAGGAGCTCGGCTGCCTCGCCGTGCAGCCGCTTGTCGATCTGGCGGTCGATCGTGGCCAGCAGTGCCAGATAGACGGCGAGGCAGGTGAGCACCGTCGCCAGCCCGATGGCGGTGAGGAAGGCGAATGCGATCGCCCGGAGCGAGCGCAGCGGCGCCATGGCTCAGACGCGGAACATGTAGCCGACCCCGCGCACGGTCACGATCGGATCGGGCAGGCCAGGCAGCTCGAGCCGCTGGCGCAGGCGGCGGATATAGGCATCGACGATGTTGGTGGTGGGGACGAAATCATAGCCCCAGACGCGCTCGAGCAGCAGCGGCCGGCTGAGCACCGTGCCCGCCTCGCGGACCAGCTCGGCGAGCAGTCGGATCTCGGTCTTGTGCATCTCGACCGGCTGGCCGGCGCGGGTGACGCGGTGGCGGGCGACGCTCACCGTCACGTCGCCGGCGCTCACCGTGGCGCTGTCGGCGCTGTTTGCCTGGCGGCGGCGGAGCAGGGCGCGGATGCGGGCGTGCAGCTCGTCGATCTCGAACGGCTTGACGACATAGTCGTCGGCACCGGCCTCGAGCCCCTCGACCCGCTCGGGCAGGCGGCCGAGCGCAGTCAGCAGGATCACCGGGGTCATCACTTCCTGCTCGCGCAGCCAGCGCAGCACGTCGACGCCGTCGACAAAGGGAAGCATCCGGTCGAGGATGATAGCGTCGAACGGATCGCCGCCGACCGCGGCGATCGCCGCGCGCCCGTCACCGACCGACTGGACCTCGTAGCCGAGTGCCTGCAACTGCTCGCCGAGCAGGCGGCGCAGCGGCTCGTCATCCTCCACCAGCAGGAGGCGTATGGGTTCTTCGGGCGTTGGTTGGCTGCTCAAGATTCGCATCCGCGCGGAGTTTGCCCCGCTGTAGAGAGCGGCCGTGCAAAGGTCGATGCGAAAGCGCTCAGCCGCGCGCCTCGATCAGTCCCAGGTCGATCAAGCTGCGCGCGGTGGCGAGGATCGCCTCCTCGTTGCTGCGCGGCTGCCAGCCGAGCAACTCGCGGGCCTTGGCGTTGCTGGCGCTGGAGCGGATGCCGAGCCGCGGCGCCGCCTCGCGTGCCATCGGGTTGAACAGCGCCATGATGTGCACGACCCAGCTGGGCACGCGGCGGCGGGTGATCCGGGTGCCGGCTGGCCCCAGGCCGCTGCGCAGCACCTCCGCCATCTCGGGGATCGACATCGCCTTGCCCGCCACGGCGAGGAAGCGCTCGCCGGCCGCCTTCTCGTGCGTCATCGCGTCGACCTGCAGGCTCGCCACGTCGCGGACATCGACCACGCCGAACCACAGGTCGGGCAGGCCGGGCATCCTGCCCTCGATCATCGACTTGACCAGCCAGACCGAGGTGGAGAGATCGTCGTTGAGCGCGGGGCCGAAGATGCCGACCGGGTTGACCACAGCCAGCTCCAGGCCCTTGCCCTCGGCCGCGACGAAGTCCCAGGCGGCGCGCTCGGCCAGCGTCTTGGATTTCATGTAGGGCTGCACGGCCGGGCCGTTCACATCGGTCCAGTCGGCCTCGGTATAGTCGCTGTGGCGCTGGCCGTGGCCATAGCCGATCGCGGCGAAGCTGGAGGTGAGCACGACGCGCTGCACCCCGGCATCGCGCGCGGCGCGCAGGACGCGCAGCGTACCGTTCACCGCGGGGCGGATCAGCTCCTGCTCGTCCTCGGGCTGGCTCTGGGGGAAGGGCGAGGCGACGTGTTGGACATGGTCGCAGCCGGCCACTGCCTCGGCCCAGCCTCCGTCCTTCTCCAGATCGGCGGCGAAGAAACGCAGCCGGCTGGTGTCGGCGCCCGCCTTCTCCAACGTCGCGCGCACCTGGGGCTCGCGGGCGAGGCTGCGGACGGTGGTGCGCACGTCGTGCCCCGCCGCCAGCAGCTGGAGGATGACATGGCTGCCCACGAAGCCGGAGCCGCCGGTGACCAGGACCGTGTGCGTCGTCATTGCGCCATCATGCGGCGGCGTTGTTGCACCTGCAAGGCCGCGAAGGCGTCGACCAGCAGCCGTACCGCCAGGAAGGCGAGCAGCGGCCAGACGACATAGGCATAGCGCGGGATCGGCAGGACCAGCGCATAGGGCAGGCCGGCCAAAGCGATGTAGAGCGCGAGCAGCCCGTAATGGCGCCGCCGCTGGACGAGGCCGATCAGCAGGCCGAGCAGTCCGAGCGCCGCAATGGCACGGATCGCCTCGATGCGGAGCGTCGGGAAGGCCTGCCAGTTGGTCAGCGCGCCCTGCCAGCGATCGGGAAAGTAGAACTGGCGATAGTGGCGTAGCGCCAGCCGGGCGAAGTCGAGCGGATGCGCGCGGATCCACGCCCAGGTCTCGCGGCCCAGCCCCTGCGCATAGGCGACCTCGCCGCCCGCTGCGCGGAGCCGGGAGAGTGCCTCTGGATTCTGATAGGGATGTATCGCCCGCATCCGCGCTTGGGATTCGGCATGCGGATCCGCGGGATCGAGCGCGCCGGGGTAGTTGGCGAGTGCGGTCTCCAGCCCGAAATTGTCGCGCAGCAGAATCGGCTTTCCCATCACCTGCGCATTGCGGAGCACCCAGGGCGCCAGGACCAGGGCGAGCGCCGCCGCGGCGGTGGCGGCGAAGCCGGCGGCCTGGCGGAAGGGGAGGCGGCGCAGCGCCAGCCAGGCCCAGCAGGCATCGACCGCCAGGCCGGTGGTGGGGCTGACGAAGAAGGTGGCGGCCGACAGCGCCGCGCCGAGCAGCAGCGGCTGCCACTCAATCGACGCACGCCGGTCGAGCGTGACGATCAGCCAGAGATTGGCGAGTGCGAGTAGCGTCGCGAGCCCGCCTTCCCAGACACGGAAGTCGGCAGCCTCCTGCGAGATGTGGGCGGGCACCAGGCAAAGCAGCGCCAGCCCGCCGATCAGCGCCGCGCGGTTCCATCCGGCGCCGGCGAACAGGGCGCGGGCGATCAGCCAGATCGCCGCGAGCTGGGCGAGCGTCCACAGGCTCAGCAGCAGGTTGCCCAGCGCAGAATCCGCGCCGAACGCGCGCTGCACCGCGCCGACGATCACCACGACCACGGGCATCAGATGCGCGGTCGGGCCGGAGCCGGGACCGAAGGCATCGGCGATCGTGCCGGTGCGGGCCAGCGCCGCGGCGGCCTGGCTCGCCTCGCCAAGCTCGAGCGGGTGGGCCAGCGCGCCTACCAGCGCGAGCCAGGCGATACGCAGGATCAGCCCGGCCAGCACCAGCCGTACCGCCACCCTCTGCGTCGCCTTCAACAACTGCCCCGATTCGTCCCCGGCGATGGCGCCCTCCCGCAAAACCCCTTGTCGAGGCTAACCATAACCAAGGCTTGAACTCCGAACGTCAAGCGCCGATGTTGGCCTGGGCAAAACAGACATAACGAGATTTTCACCCATGCATCCGCTTTCCGATCAGATGACCATTGATCCCGTCACCGGCGGCCTCGTGCCCATCGTGATCGAACAGTCGAGCCGCGGCGAGCGCAGCTTCGACATCTATTCGCGCCTGCTGCGCGAGCGAATCGTGTTCGTGACCGGCCCGGTCGAAGACCATATGGCCTCGCTGATCACCGCCCAGTTGCTCTTCCTCGAGTCCGAGAACCCGAAGAAGGACATCTGGATGTACATCAACTCGCCGGGTGGCGTGGTGACCGCCGGCATGGCGATCCACGACACCATGCAGTATATCCGTCCGCGCGTCGGCACGGTCTGCATCGGCCAGGCCGCCTCGATGGGCTCGTTCCTGCTCGCCGCCGGTGAGCCGGGCCTGCGCGTGGCGCTCACCAATGCCCGCATCATGCTCCACCAGCCCTCGGGCGGCGCGCAGGGCATGGCGTCGGACATCGAGATCCAGGCCAAGGAGATCCTGCGCATCCGCAAGCGGATGAACGATCTCTATGCGAAGTATACGGGCCAGCCGCTCGAGCGAATCGAGCAGGTCATGGACCGCGACAGCTTCTTCGAGGCCGACGAAGCCAAGGCGTTCGGCGTGGTCGACGAAGTCTATGAAAAGCGGCCGGTTCCGACCGACGGCGAGGCTGCTGCAGCCTGATCGGCAGGACCTATTTAAGGAGTCTGGCGTAATAGCCAGATTCCGGTTTGCCGGAATATCGCCCGCGTGTAGGATGGCGGGTGGCGTAACGTGCGCGCGACGCACGAAGGATGGAAGTGAATGACCAAGCTCAGCGGCGGTGACTCGAAGAGCACGCTCTATTGTTCGTTCTGCGGCAAGTCGCAGCACGAAGTGCGCAAGCTCATCGCGGGCCCGACCGTGTTCATCTGCGACGAGTGCGTCGAGCTCTGCAACGATATCATTCGGGAAGAGACCAAGTCGGCGCTCGTCAGCAAGAAGGACGGCGGGGTTCCGACGCCGCAGGAGATCTGCGACGTCCTCGATGACTATGTGATCGGCCAGAAGCGCGCCAAGCGCGTGCTGTCGGTGGCGGTGCACAACCACTACAAGCGGCTGAACCACGGCGCCAAGGGCGCGGACGTCGAGCTGTCCAAGTCGAACATCCTGCTCGTCGGCCCGACCGGCTGCGGCAAGACGCTTCTGGCGCAGACGCTCGCCCGCATACTCGACGTGCCGTTCACCATGGCGGACGCCACCA
>Ga0209673_1002456_pt1 | contig 12829 bp, 14 predicted proteins | sample AraplaCol_mMS_r2_2_FD_184274 | JGI IMG/M metagenome (GOLD analysis project Ga0209673, IMG submission 184274) | Arabidopsis root microbial communities from North Carolina, USA - plate scrape MF_Col_mMS_r2 (SPAdes) (version 3) | ecosystem: Host-associated > Plants > Roots > Endosphere | place... | reverse complement strand
TCGATGCGGTCGACCTGCAGCACGTCGAGGGCGGTGCGCACGTTGGTCCATGGCATGCCGAACTCGCCCGCGTGCGCCGTGGCCTTGAGCCCCGCGCGCCGCGCGTCGGCGTAGGCCTGGGTGAACAGTTCGGGCGGCCGGTCGACCTCGCGGTAGTCGATGCCGATGCCGATCACCTCGTCGCAGCGGTGGGCCTTGACCCACTCCACCATTTCCACCGCGGCCTGTGGGCTGGCCTCTCGATCGATGGCGGCGATGAGCCGGCCGGTGATGCCGAATTCCTGCTGCGCGTCTTGGATGGCTCGGACGATCGCGCCCTGCGCCATCGGGTAGGCGATGCCGGAGCCATGCACCGTGCCCGTCGGGTTCCAGAAGAACTCGGCATATCGCACGTTGTGGGCGGCCGCGTCCTCGAGGTATTCGCGCGTCAGCTGGTACAGGTCGCCGGGGCTGCGCACCAGCTGCGCGTCGAGCGCGCGCAGCACTCGCAGCACGCCGACCGGTTTTTCTCCGCGTGTATAGAAGCCTTCGATCTCGTCCGACGCAAGCGGCGCGCCGGCGCGATGGTTGAGTTGCTTGAAGGTTTCGTGGCGCACCGTTCCGAACAGGTGACAGTGCAGCTCCACCTTGGGAATTGCCCGCAGCATGGATTCCAGCGAAAGCAGCGGCGGCACGGGATGGGTCATGCCGTCCAGTCTAGGGAAGGGCGGCTCATAAGCAAAATTTTGAATTTCTATAATTTGATTCACTGAATTGATCACGGGAACGCATGGCTTCCTTGCCGCTTCGGGCGCTCACCTTGCGCCAGCTTCAGTTCTTCTCGGTGCTGGTGGAAGAAGGGCACTTCGGCCGCGCGGCGCGGCGCCTCGCCATCACGCAGCCGGCGCTGAGCAATGCCATCAAGCAGATGGAAAAACTGCTCGGCGCTGAACTACTGACCCGCTCCACCCACCGGCTCGAACTCACGCCGGTGGGCGCCGAGGTGCTTGCGCGCACCGACTTCCTGGTCAACACCTTCGAGGTGGCGTTGCGCGACATCGAGAGCACGGTGCAGCGCGGCCGGGCCTTCGTGCGCGTGGGCGTGATCCCGTCGGCCAGCGCGCGCGTGACGGCTGCGGCCAGCGAGTTTCTCCAAGCCGGCGATCGCGAGGTCGAAATCGCCTGGCGCGATGCGCCTTCGACCCTGCTGCTGGCCGAACTTCGCAGTGGCCAGCTCGACATGGCCGTGGCCGCCATCACTGAGCCGCCGGGCGGCCTGGCCTGCATTGACCTGTTCCGAGACCCGCTGGTGCTGGTGGTGCGGCGCGACCATGCGCTGGCAGCGTCCGGCGACGCGAGCTGGGAGGCCATCGGCAAGGAGCGGCTGGTGCTGTTCGAAAGCGGCAGCATGCCGGCGCTAGGCAATCCGGCGCGCGCGCAATTCGAGCAGGGCGCCGAGCCTTATCGCGTGAGCTATTCCGAAACACTGTATGCGCTGGTGCGCAGCGGCCAGGCACTGGGACTGATGCCGCGGCTGTACACCTCGTCGCTGCGAGATCCCGAACTGGTGGTGCTGCCGCTGCTGAAGCCGCGCATAGAGCGGCGCGTGGTGCTGGCCTACCTGCCGGGGCCGATGCGCAACGTGGCGGCGCAGGCGCTGATTGCTTTCCTGCGCGAACGGCTCCCGCAGCCCGGCGAGACCGCGGTGCGGCGTGTGGCGGCCAAGGGAAAGCGCAGCCGGCGTTGAAGCGGGACACAGCCGGGCAGCTGGCTCAGTACAACTCGGCCGCGGCGTGGATGGTTTCGCGCACGCGCGGGTAGATCTGCGCGTTCCACTTGCTGCCGCTGAAAACGCCATAGTGGCCCACGCCGGCCTGCAGGTGATGGACCTTGAGATAAGGCCGGATGCCGGTGCAGAGGTCTTGCGCCGCCACCGTCTGGCCGACCGAACAGATGTCGTCGCGCTCGCCTTCCACCGTGAGCAGGGCGGTGCGGCGGATGGCCGCAGGGTTCACCGTGCGATCGCCCACGGTGAGCACGCCGCGCGGCAGGTCGTAGGTCTGGAACACGCGTTCCACGGTCTCCAGGTAGAACTCGGCCGGCAGGTCGTTCACCGCCAGGTATTCGTCGTAGAAGACGCCGATGGTGCGGGCCTTCTCGATGTCGCCCTCGATCAGGTGGTGGACCATGTCCTGGAACTGCTTCTTGTGGCGCTCGGGGTTCATGCTCAGGAAGGCCGCAAGCTGCAGAAAGCCAGGGTACACGCGCCGCATCATGCCGGCATGCGGCCACGGCACGTGGGTGATGAGGTTGCGGCGAAACCACTCGATGGGCTTGCTGTTCGCGAGCACGTTCACGCCCGTGGGATTGACGCGGCAATCGACCGGGCCGGCCATGAGCGTGAGGCTGCGCGGCGTGGCGGGGTTGTCGTCTTCGGCCATCAGTGCCGTGGCCGCCAGGGCCGCCACGCAGGGCTGGCAGACCGCAACCATGTGCACGCCGGGGCCGATGGCTTCGAGAAACCGGATGACCTGCAGCGTGTAGTCGTCCAGGCTGAAGCCGCCGTGCCACAGCGGCACGTCGCGCGCGTTGTGCCAATCGGTCAGGTACACGTCGTGGTCGCGCAGCAGGGTGCGCACGGTTTCGCGCAGCAGGGTCGCGAAATGGCCCGACAGTGGTGCGACCAGCAGCACGGGCGGATGCACGGCCTGCGTGTCCTTGCGGAAATGCAGCAGCGTGCCGAAGGGCGAGATCAGCGCCGTTTCTTCATGCACCGCGGTTTCCACGCCATCGACCGGCACGCTCGCAATTCCGTAATCGGGGCGTGAATGGGTCAGCCGCATGCGCGAAAACACGTCGAACTGGGCGGCCATGCGCCGCAACATGGTGCGTTCGGTGCCGTCCTTCCAGAGCGCCTGGCCGAGGTACTGGGCTGCGAGCCGGGAGGGCGAGAGCAGGTCGGCTTGGTTCTGGTAGGCCCGGTACAACATGAAAGTAGTACAGGCAAGTTGCGGGCCAAGCGTGGCACAGGCCTTGCAGGCCATCAAAGCCAACCGGCAGCAAGGCAGCAAGTCCGTCCAGGAGATCCACGATGGCAAAACCCGTTCTCACGATCAGCAGCAAGAACTACGGCGCGTGGGCGCTGCGCGGCTGGCTGATGTGCAGGCTGGCCGGACTCGACTTCAGCGAGAAGATCATCCCGCCCGACGACCCGGCCATGAAGGCCGAGATGCTGCTGCTCTCCTCGTCGATGCTGGTGCCCTCTCTACAGAACGGCAGCCTCAAGGTGTGGGACACGCTGGCCATCGGCGAATACCTGAACGAGATCAAGCCCAAGGGCGCGCTGCTGCCGGCGGACATCCAGGCGCGCGCGCACTGCCGCGCCATCTGCGGCGAAATGCATTCGGGCTTTGCCTCGATGCGCGGCGCCTTGCCGATGAACATCAAGGCCCAGTTCCGCGGCTTCAAGATCTGGTCGCGCGCGCAGGCCGACATCGACCGCATCGTCGCCATCTGGCGCGAATGCCTGAAGACCTACGGCGGCCCCTTTCTTTTCGGCAAGCAGGCTGGCATGGCCGACGCCATGTACGCGCCGGTGGTCACGCGCTTCCTGACCTACGACGTGCCGCTCGACAGCGTGTGCGCCGCCTACTGTAAGCGTGTGATGGATTTGCCCGCCATGCGAGAGTGGGTGGTCGCCGCGAAGGAAGAGCCCGAGGAAATCGACGAGCTCGATGCGGAGTTCTGACCCTCGTGGAGTGCCAGCTAGCGCTGGCTAGTGCCGGAACATCCGCAGGTCGAGCGGGCGCTCTTCGCCGAGCCACATCGCATGCGCCGTATGGTCCGCAAAGTCGTCTCCGGTGACGCCGTGCACGAAGATGTCCAGGCCGTTGCGATGCGCCTCGAGCCATTCGATGACCTGGTCGAACTCGGCGGCATCGAATGCCAGCTGGCAGCTCCAGTGCGTGTGCGGGCCGACCAGCCGCTCGTGCAGCCGGCCGACCACCACCATCAGCTCACGGCCTGCCTGCTCGCACAACTGCCTGGCCTGGGCCACCGTGGCGGGGCCGAAGTAGACGTGGGCGTGGTATTGCGGGTAAAGGTTCTCAGGGCGGCGCGGCATGATGCGTTCATTGTGAACCCAACCGGAAGCGCCCGCTGTAGCGAAACACGTCGCCGAACCAGCGGTGGCGCAGCACCATCTTCATGGTGAAGCGGTCGGCATCGTCCGGGTCGGGACGCTCCTCGACGTAGGCGGTTCCCATCAACAAGCCAAGCGGCAGCGGCAGATGCAGGCGGCCAAGGCGCCAGACGTAGCCGAGGTCGCGAAACACCAGCGCGCCTTCTTCCGCGCTCACCGCCAGGCGCATGCCGAGTGGAAAACAGGGGGCATGTCTTTCATGCGGCCGCCGCGGCGGTTTCGCTGCGCGCCTTGTAGAAGCGCAGGATATGCTCGGAGAAGTCCCCAAGCAAAAACTGCGCTACGCGGTCCGCATACCAGTTGAAGCGCGTGCTCACGCGCCAGGAGACGTCGATGCGAAGCTCCGTACCGCCCACCCGCGGCGTGAGCGTGTAGGCCGAATCGCGCAGGTCGAAATAGTGGCCGCCAATCACCACGTGGTCGTCCAGCGCGCCGGCCGGAAAGGAGTCCGGCGAAAAGCGGTAGCGCCAGCCCACGCGTTGCAACGGCTTCCACTCGGTGATGACCTCCTCGAAATGCACGTTCTTCTGCCATTGCACCTTGCGCACGCGGCCTTCCGGGGTGTCTTCGGTCATGGCGCCCACCGGCATCGGCACGCCGATGCGGTAGGCCCACGCGTCGCCCACTTCGCTCGGCCGTATGTCGCGCGCATCGTTGAGTTCATGCCATACGCGCTCGGCAGGCGCGGCGATGAAGAGCGTGCGCGAGGTCTTCGAGATCTGCTCCGGGTTGGGCCAGTGCGGCTCGATGGCGCCCAGCGCCAGCGGCAGCACCGCGAAGCCGTAGAGCGCAGGCTTCGGCCAATGGGTGATCCGGCAGACGATGCCCATCGCCAGGCCGCCCAGGCTCCCCATGACGCCGAACAAGGGCACGATGACGACGGCGCAGATCATTCCCTCAATGAACACCAGCAGCGTGCCGACGACGAACAACGCGGTCGAGACCCACGGCGCCCAGATGTAGTAGCCCCAGCTGCGCCGCCCGATGCGTTCGGCCATGTAGACCGTGACGGCGCCGCACACCGCGGGCGCAAGATAGATGAAGGAGCCCAGCATGGCGGAAAAGCGCTGGCCCGGCAGGCCACTGAAGGCGATGCGAAGCACCAGGGCTGCCGCTGCGCCGACGATGAGCGGCCAGAACCATGCGAAGGGCATGCGCCGTACGGGCATGTCGCGCATCTGCGCCTCGGCCTCGATGGGTGCCAGTTCCCCGAGACTGGTTTCGGCGGGTTCGGTGCTCATGGAAGTTTCTTCTCCTCGTGTGTTGTTGTGATCTGGCTGGCGTTCAGCCGCTGCGCTTCGCGGTCACCATGCAATAGTCGAAGTCGCGCCAGAAAAGCCCCAGCACCAGCGCGCAGTAGCTGGCCACGATGTGCTTGCGGCGCCACGGGCTCAACCTGCCGCGCGCCTTCCAGAGTTCGGCCAGCGCAAAGCGCGTGGCAAGTGCCGGAATGTGCAGGGCACTGGGCGCCACGCGCCAGCGCAGCGACTGCACTTCGACATCCTCGAATCCGTTGCTGCGCAGCGCGTCAACGAAATCGTCGCGGACGGCCAGCGTGGGCACGGCCCAGCTGTCGGCCCACAGGCGGTGCAGCCAGCCGGCAAGCTGGCCCGGGCGAGGCCGCAGAAGGAAGCCGTCGACCACCGCGAGCCGCGCACCCGGCTTCAGCAGTCGGGCCGCCTCGCGCACGAAGTCCGCCTTGGCCGTGCCGCTCGCGTAGCAGGCGCTTTCCACAGCCCAGGCGCCGTCTGCCTGTGCGGTGGGCAGGCCGGTGCGCGTGTAGTCGGCTTCGATGTGCGCCATGCGGTCGGCCACGCCGGCGCCCGCGTCGAGCCGCACGGCGATGCTGTTCTGCACCGGCACGTTGGTGACGGTGACGGCATAGAGCGAAGGATCGTCGCCCACCAGCGTGCGCGCAGTGGCGCCGGCCCCGCAGCCGAGGTCGATCACGCAGCGTCGGCGTGGCGCTTCTTGCGAAGACTGGGGCTCGTCGAGCTTCAGCGCGCGGCCGACCGCACGGTTCATTTCCACCAGCATGCCTTCGCGCCGCAGCGGATTCAGCCCGGGTCGCCAGAAGCCGAAGTGCATGTTGTAGCTGGGGCTCCATGCGCGGTAATCGTCGGCCACCTCGGTGAAGTAGTCCTGCGTGTCGGCCTTGGTGATGAGCGGCGCGGCTTCGGGCGAAGGGGTCTCGGCCGCATCGGCTGTTCGAGGCGCGCGGAAGTCGGGCTGGAAGACATTCGGCATGAGGGCTCCTTTTTTCAGATACGGCAATTGCCGCCGGCGCAGGTGCGGGACGACCGAGCCGCTTTGCCGGCGACCAGGGCCACCAGCCAGCGCGGCAGCCGGTAGCGGTTGCGCGCAAGCAGCGTGTATGCGCGGTCGGCCAACGGTGCGATCCACGGCAGATCGAGCAGGAAGCTGCCGCTTGGTAAGCCGACGGCATCGCGGCATGCGCGGATGGCGGGAACGCCGATGAAGACCTGGCCCTCTGCATCCACGGCGTGGATGGCCGTCATCAACGCCTCGCGCGGCGCCGGTCCGGCATCGAAGCCGGGGGGCGAGCAGTCGACGAGCGTCAGCCGGGCCGCGGCATCGCGCGCTTTCATCAGGCTCATTTCCGCCGAGCACAGCACGCAGGTGGCGTCGAAGTAGACGGTGAGTGGGTATGCGGAAGAGGGCATTGCAGCTTTTGTTTTCGTTGTTTCTGTCAAAACAGAAATGATGAGGCAAAAAAAGGGAGACTCAGATCATCGGCAGGCTGGCATGGTGGGCATCGGGGTCGTCGTCTTTCTTCGAGCCCGAAGACGCCGCCGGGGCTGCATCGCCGCGAACGAACTTCTGCACGCTGGCGCCGAGTGTCAGCACCTTGTCGAGCGTGCCGGGCGAGAGCCGAAGCATCTCGTCGGCCCAGGTGGCGAGCTTTGTCATCAGGTCCATGGTGGAGCGGATGCGGTCTTGTGCATCGGCGGGCTCCTTCAGGAAATCGGGGCTGGAGACGATCTCGCGCAGCACGCGGATGGTGGGGTCGAACTCGCGTTCCTTGCGCTCGCGCACCACCGTGCGGAACAGCTCCCACACGTCCACGCTGGTTTCGAAATAGTCGCGCCGGTCGCCCAGGATGTGCGTGACGCGCACCAGGTTCCAGGCCTGCAGTTCCTTCAGGCTGTTGCTCACGTTGGAACGGGCCACGCCCAGCGTTTCTGAGAGTTCTTCCGCGTGCATGGGCTTGCCGCGTGCGAACAGCAGCGCATGGATTTGCGAGACCGTGCGGTTCACGCCCCACATTGAACCCATTTCACCCCAGTGAAGAACGAACTTGCGTTGAATGTCGGTGAGTTCCATGCCTTGAAGTCTAAGATTTTAGAAATTTCTGTCAAGAGAGAAATATAAAACTCGGGTTGCCCAATCGGTGCTGGAGGAATACTGTACGAACATACAGTATTTTAGCGAAAGGACTTGCCATGCCGACCGCCTACATTCCCATTCACGCCATCAAGGGCCGCGGCGCCGCCACGCGCCTGGCGCACCGTTTTTCGCGCGACGAGCGCAACGCGTTCGACGACGGCTGGGGCACGCTCGAAGAGGGGGCGGCCGAATCTGAAGAGCTGCCGCCGCTCGCCACCGAAGTGCGCTTCGAAGACGTGAAATCGGTGCTGAACGAAAACGACTCGCCCGACGTGTCGTTCGACCGCTCGCTCAACCCGTACCGCGGCTGCGAGCACGGCTGCATCTACTGCTTTGCACGGCCCACGCACAGCTACCTCAATCTCTCGCCCGGGCTCGACTTTGAAACCAAGCTCATCGCCAAGCGCAACATCGTCGAAGTGCTGCGCACCGAACTCGGCCGCAAGAACTACAAGCCGAGCCACGTCGCCATCGGCACCGCCACCGACTGCTACCAGCCCATCGAGCGCGAGCTGCGGCTCACCCGTTCGGTGATCGAGCTGCTGCAAGAAACGCGGCATCCATTTGCGCTGGTCACCAAATCGAGCGCGGTGGAGCGCGACCTCGACCTGATCGCGCCCATGGCCGCCGAGCACCTTGCCGCCGTGTACATCACCGTAACCACGCTAGACGGCGAGCTGGCCCGCAAGCTCGAGCCGCGCGCCGCCGCGCCGCATCGGCGGCTGCGCACCATCCGCACCCTGTCGGAGGCGGGCGTGCCGGTGGGCGTGAGCGTGGCGCCGCAGATTCCGTTCGTCAACGAAGACATGGAGCAAGTGCTCGAAGCCGCATGGGATGCCGGTGCGCGCAGCGCGTTCTACACCGTGATCCGGCTGCCCTGGGAGGTGGCGCCGCTCTTCAAGGAATGGCTTGCGCTGCACTACCCGCAGCGCGCGGACCGCATCATGGCGCGCATCCACGAGATGCGCGGCGGCAAAGACTACGACGCCGACTTTGCGACGCGCATGAAGGGCACTGGCCTGTGGGCCGACCTGATTCGCCAGCGCTTCGAGAAGGCGGCCAACCGTATTGGCTTCAATCGCGAGCGCATCGAACTCGACCTCAGCGCGTTCCGGCCGCCTGGCGCAGCGGGGCAGGGCAGCCTGTTTTAGGATTGGCCGCTGCGGTGGTGCCTGTCCTGGCGGAAAATTTTTGCATCATGAGGAAGTGGATTCGAGTTCCGCCAATGCACGGAGAATGCCCCCCGCGATCTCACCAAAAAGGGGGTACTTATGAATGGGCTATGGCTGGTGGTGATGGGTGTTTCGGGCTGCGGCAAGTCGAGCCTCGGCGCTGCGCTCGCGGTCGGGTTCGGGCTGCCGCTGATCGAGGGCGACGACTACCACCCGCCGTCCAACGTCGAGAAGATGAGCCGAGGCATTGCGCTGACCGACGCGGACCGCGCCGGCTGGCTCGCGACGCTCGGGCACACGCTGGCCGACTCGTCGCTCGGCGCGGTGCTGACCTGCTCGGCGCTCAAGCGCAACTACCGCGACCAATTGCGTGCAGCTGTGCCAGGGCTGCGCTTCGTGTTCATGGACATCGAGCGCGCCGAGGCCGAACGCCGCGTGGCCGCACGGGCCGGCGCGGGCGAGCACATGTTTCCCGCCAGCCTGGTGGCCAACCAGTTCGCCACATTGGAGTCGCCGGTCGGCGAGCCGGGCGTGCTGGCAGTGGACGCGACCGCGCCGCTGGGGCAACTGGTCGCGCAGGTGAAGGCGTGGCTGCCGGCGGGCTGACTTGGCCCTGCGTCAGCCGATGACTTCCGGCCAGTTGGTGTGGAAGAACTGGCCTTCGGGCTTGTCGATGCGTTCGTACGTATGGGCGCCGAAGAAATCGCGCTGCGCCTGCAGCAGGTTGGCCGGGAGCCGCTCGGTGCGGTAGCTGTCGTAGTAGGCGAGCGAGGCGCTGAACGCCGGCACCGGGATGCCATTGGTCACTGCCAGGGCCACCACTTCGCGCCAGTTCTGCTGCGTGCGGTTGAGCAGGTCCTTGAAGAAGGGGTCGAGCATCAGGTTGCCCAGCGCCGCGTCGGTGCGATAGGCGTCGGTGATGCGGTTCAAGAAGCGCGCGCGAATGATGCAGCCGCCACGCCAGATAGACGCGATTCCGCTCAGGTCGAGCTTCCACGCTTTCTTTTCGCCCATCGTCTGGATGAGGTCGAAGCCTTGCGTGTAGCTGATCACTTTCGACGCATAAAGCGCGTCATGCACCTTGGCCACCAGCGCCTTCTTGTCGAGCGAGAGTTCGACCTTCGGCCCCTGCAGCACCTTGCTGGCCGCCACGCGCGCTTTCTTCTGCGACGACAGCACGCGCGCCTCGACCGCCGCGTTGATGGTGCTGATGACCACCGCGTTCTCGGCCGCGTTGACGAGCGTCCACTGCCCCGTGCCCTTCTGGCCCGCCTTGTCCAGGATGAGATCGACAATCGGCTGGCCGGTCTCGGTGTCTTTCTGCTCCAGCGCCTTGGCGGTGATCTGGATCAGGTAGCTCTGCAGCTCGCCTTCGTTCCATTCGCGGAAGACGGCGGCCATCTCGTCGGTGCTGAAGCCCGCGGCCTTGAACAGGCTGTACGCCTCGCAGATCAACTGCATGTCGCCGTATTCGATGCCGTTGTGCACCATCTTCACGAAGTGGCCTGCGCCGCCTGGCCCGATGTGGATCACGCAGGGCTCGCCGTCCACCTTGGCCGCGATGCTCTCGAAGATCGGCTTCATCACCTCCCAGGTGGAGAGCGGGCCACCCGGCATGATCGCCGGACCCTTGCGCGCACCTTCCTCGCCGCCAGAAACGCCCGCGCCAATGAAGCGCAGGCCCTTGCTCGATAGGTACGCATCGCGGCGCTCGGTGTCGGTGTAGAGGCTGTTGCCGCCGTCGATCACGATGTCGTCCTTGTCGAGCAGCGGAATCAACTGCTCGATCACCTGGTCGACCGGCGCGCCGGCCTTCACCATGATCTGGATCTTGCGGGGCTTGGCGAGGCTCTGCACGAACTCTTCGAGCGTCCTGGCGCCGACCAGCTTCTTGCCGGGGTTCTCTGCCAGGAAGGCTTCGGTGGTGGCCTCGGTGCGGTTGTACACGCTGACCTGGAAGCCGCGGCTTTCCACGTTCAGCACCAGGTTCTGGCCCATCACGGCCAGGCCGATCAATCCGAAATCGCTTTTGTTGTTGCTCATTGCCCTTCTTTCGTCTGCGGTAGAGGTGACGGGCATTGTGCCGGTGGCGCCCCGGCGCTGCCATGGGAGCCGTCTATACCCGCTTGGCAAGTGCGCGCGGCTTGGGTATGTTGGCGCGATGAACGGAAATGCCTCCCCCGCGATCGCCTCACCCGCGACAGCTTCCGCCGCGGTCCACACCTGGTCCACGGACGCCGTGCCGCCGGCGCAGCGGCTCGACTACTGGATCGGCGCGGTGTGCGAAGGCTTTCTCGAGATGGACGTGACCAGTTCGCTGGCCGGCCGCTTCGGCGCCACGCTCGAATCCGCGCCGCTCGGCGCCATCGGCGTGAACCGGGTGTGTGGCAGCGCGCAGGACGTGTACCGCACGCGCGGGGCCATTGCACACAGCCGCAGCAACTACTACTACCTGCTGTGCAAGACCGATTCGGCCTGGGTCGCCGTGCAGGACGGCCGCTCGGCGCGCATGCTGCCGGGCGACGTGGTGCTGGTCGACTCGCGGCGCTGCTATGAATTGCATCTGCTCCAGTCGGCCGATACGCTGTCGCTCGAACTGCCTACCGCGTGGGTCGAGTCGTGGCTTCCCGATGCCGGTGCCCAGGTGGCGCGGCGCATCGATGGGCAAACGGGATGGGGCCGCGTGCTGAGCGGCTTCGCCCAGCAGCTTTCGCCGCAGGGCGTGTTGAGGCCGCCTTTGCCTCCGGCATTGCTGACCGATCATCTCGGCGGGCTGCTTGCGCTTGCCGCCGGCACTGCGGCCGAGGCGAGCGGGCCAACCACACCCGGAGAAAACACTCGTGCCGCGCTGCGCCGCCGCGTGCTCGACGCCACGCGCGATCGCCATGCCGAGCCCGGCCTCACGGCTGCCAGCGTGGCGCGCGGACTGGGCATCTCGGAGCGCAGCCTGCACCGCAGCCTGAATGAAGGGGCGACCACCTTCGCGGCCGCTCTGTCCGGCTTTCGCATGCAGGTCGCGCGGCGCATGCTGGGCGATGCGCGATTTGATCGCCTGGGCATCGCGGAGATCGGTTTTCGCGTCGGCTTCACCGACGCATCGCACTTCGTGCGCCAGTGCCGCCGGTCTTTCGGCCTGACCCCGGGGGCCTTGCGGCGCCAGCGCTGAGAAAACAGCAGGGCAGTGGCAGGCGCAAATCGGCCACCGCCCTGGCAGCCGGCGGCCATTCGCGCCCGCCTATGTTTCCTAAAGTCGTCGTTATCCAAACGACGACGAAGGAGACACGCATGTCCGACACCTATGTTCTGATCCACGGCGCCTGGCACACCGGCGCCGAAATGGAAGCCGTGGCCGCCGGCCTGCGCGAAGCCGGCCACGTGGTGCATTGCCCCACGCTCGCGGGCAACCGCGCGGGCGACGACCGATCGCGCATCGGCCTCGATGAAGCGATTGGCTCGGCCGTCCGCTTCATCGAAGAGAAAGAGCTCTCAGAGGTTCGCCTGGTGGGCCACAGCTATGGCGGCATGGTGATCTCGGGCGCGGCGGACCGCATTGCGCAGCGGCTCAAACGCCTGGTCTACGTCAACGCTTTCGTGCCGCTCGATGGCGAATCACTCAACGACATGGCGCCGCCGCACTACGTCGCGATGTTCGATGCCGTGGCCGCAGCCAACGGCAACGCGGTGAGCCTGCCGTTCGAGGTCTGGCGCGAGGCTTTCATCAACGACGCCGACCTGCCGCTGGCGCAGGCCAGCTACGCGCAGTTGAACCCGCATCCCTACCGCACCTTCACCGACAAGATCCGGCTGCGCGAGCCGCTGGCGGCGTTGCAGATCGGCAAGTCCTACGTCAACTGCCAGCAGGACACGGCCATGCCGCACAGCCTGCCGTGGCATCCGCGCCTGTCGGAGCGGCTCGGCCTGTTCAGGCTGGTGGAGTGCCCCGGCAGCCACGAGATGTTCTTCTCCAACCCGAAGCGGCTGGCGCAAGCGATCCTCGAGGCAGGGCGGGATTAGGTTGCGGCGAACAGCGCGTCGAAGACGCGGATCGATGCATAAGCGTCGTTGGCCG
>Ga0209673_1002448_pt1 | contig 12876 bp, 13 predicted proteins | sample AraplaCol_mMS_r2_2_FD_184274 | JGI IMG/M metagenome (GOLD analysis project Ga0209673, IMG submission 184274) | Arabidopsis root microbial communities from North Carolina, USA - plate scrape MF_Col_mMS_r2 (SPAdes) (version 3) | ecosystem: Host-associated > Plants > Roots > Endosphere | place... | reverse complement strand
TCAAGGAAAGATGAAAGTGGATTGGGTCCGGACCTCTTCGCCCAGGCCGATGGTGGCGCGGCGAGCGCCGGGTTGTTGTGTTTGCAGACGGAACACGATCTGTGTCGGCTCTGCCGGGTCGGCGGCGAACACGTAACCTATCCGGCCATCACGCGCGAAGGTCGCCTTCTGGGGCGGGTCTATGCCCTGAACCGAGAAGGTTCGAAGAAAGGCGGCATCGATCGTGAAGACCCTGTCTTCGGATGAGGCTAGGAAATTCACCGTCATATCCTCGGGAGCATTCCACCGGGAGATGACGGGAAAGTCCACGGACCCATCTGATAACATCAATGTTTGCCGCGAAAACGGGCCGCCTCTTCCAAGTAAACCGAGCAAGCAGATCGCCAGAAGAAGCGTGAACATGATCCAGGAAAGACGTTGAAGGGCCCAGAACCGTTGCTGGAATTCGGTATGATCGAGCACGCCTTCAGGCAGCGCCGGCAACCTGTATGTTGTTTCCATGCCCGCTCCCTGTACTCTTGGCTGAGAACCTGGGCCGGCCGCAAAAGTTCCCGGCGATGGCACCGTCGCCGTGTACATCGGATGTGCCGCAGTCCAGGCGTCTTCACCGATCAGGGGAACGAAGACCACCCCGCCGAGATCGTCTTCCTCGAACGCCGCGGGCCCGGTGCGCGTGACGCGTTTCAGGCGCTGCTCTTGACCGCGGCCGACCGGGATGATGAGCCGCCCTCCGAGGTTCAACTGTTCCTTCAAGGCGGACGGCACCTCGGGTGCTGCCGCAGAAACGACAATGGCGTCGAATGGGGCGGCGTCCGGCCAGCCCTTGCTGCCGTCACCCACGCGGACCTCAATATTGTGGTATCCGAGCGTCTCGAACCGGTCCCTGGCCTGAAGCGCCAGCCTTTCATGGCGCTCGATGGAATAGACCTGCCTTACGATCCGGCTCATCAGGGCTGAAGCGTAACCCGAGCCCGTGCCGACCTCGAGCGCCTTGTCGCCGGCTTTCAGACCGGCCTTTTCGAGCATCAGAGCCACAATGAACGGCTGCGAAATCGTCTGGCCGTCGCCGATCGACAGCGGCGCATCCTCATAGGCAAAATCCTCGAAGCCTGGAGCGACAAATTTTTCGCGGGGCACCGTGCGCATCGCCTCGATGACGCTTCGATCATCAATGCCACGTCGCGTCAGTTGGTGCTCCACCATGTGATCTCGGATGCGCGTCATATCCATGGATCAGTCCACCGTCGCCGTTAGCACCTTGGCTTCCGGGCCGGGCAGGATGGAAACAACGGGAGAGCCCGTGATTGCGATGCGTTGCTCGGTCCATTTGGGGAACTTAGTGTGAAGAGCAAAGTTCGACAGGCATATGCGAACCTGGAGGCATCAAATCAGTAGTCGCGGCTACACGGTACGTTGGTAAATCACGCTCCCGCGACTACTTTATGTGCGGTCATCCCTCCTCTCGGTGGAAGAGAGGAGAAGAACGGGAGCAGCTCATGTGCCGAAATATCAAACCACTGTTCAATTTCGATCCGCCAGCGACGGACGATGAGATCCATGACGCCGCGCTTCAGTTCGTGCGAAAGTTGAGCGGAACCACCAAGCCGTCGAAACGCAATGAGGCGGCGTTCGAGCAGGCGGTCATGTCGATCGCCAAGTGCGCTCACGAGCTGCTGAGTTCGCTTGAGACCTCCCAACCTCCTCGTGATCGAGAGGAAGTTGCCGCAAAGGCGCGGGCGAGAACGGCGATCCGCTTCGCGTAAGACAACTCTTCGGCTTACCTTGCCCCATGATCCGAGCAGATGCGCGCTGCTTGCGCTTCGACGTCTTTCGGATCCAAGGTCGCCGTACCGCCCTGGCGATAGATGTCCGTCGAAACGGTTTTCAGGCATCGATCGAAACCAGTCCGGCGAAGCAGAATGGCACCCGCAACGGTGCCGGCCGACAACAAGGCCACAATGGCCGGTAAAATAGGATTTCGCATCGGCGCCGTTCCTAAGATCTCGCTGGCACCCGGAAAGTGCCGACAGAATCCGGCGACATGTGGCCGACGTCAGCGTGCCGTCAAGACGCTTCGGCGACTTGCCCATCACTTCACGCTACCCCAGTGCGATAGTCGAGGCGGGTTGCCAAGCGCCTTGGATCGCTTACCTGATAGCGATGGATGTGCGGGTTCGATGGAGTAGGCTCCTTGTTCGAAAAATTGCGGCATGGATTTCAATCGCCCGGAGCCAGCTTGGCTGAAATAGAAGAATGCGAAACCGAACTCGGGATCATATTGCCTGACGACTATAAGGCATTCCTGCGTGTCTCAAATGGGTTCAATGACGAGATAGGTCGGGGCTACCTGGTTGTTTGGAGCATCCAGGAGCTTGCATTGGCTGCCGGGTACGACATGTTTGAGCTCCAGGAGCGTCGCTTTCTGATCGGTTCGAACGGCGGGCCAGCTGCCTATGGCATCATAGATGGAAACTACATCTCGATCCCGTTTGTGTTCGCCGGCCCATGGGAGGATGAGGTGAGAGTGCTCGGGGGCGGCTTCGAGGAGTTCATCATGGCGATCGAAAATGGAGAGGGTTGGTAACGGCCGCCCGTTTTGTGTTTGAACGAGAGCCTGATCTGCTTAGTCCTCGCGCGATTGCTTGATCTCGACAGGCGTCTTCATGATGATCTCCCGATGCGGGAACGGGATGGAGATGCCGGCTTGCTTGAACGCGTCCCAAAGCGCCATCAGCACCTGACCCCTGACATTCGTCAGGCCATTTGCGGGATCGGAGATCCAGAAGCGGAGCCGGAAGTCCAGCGACGAAGCACCAAAGCAGATGAGCCAGCATACCGGCGGCTTGTATTGATTGGCGACGCGGTCCAGCGTCGAGGCGGTTGCGATTGCGATGCTGACGACCTCATGCGGGTCGCTGTCATAAGCCGTGCCGAAGTCGACGTCGATCCTGACGTAGTCGCTGGAGAACGACCAGTTGACCACCTGTTGGGAGATAAAGTCCTCGTTGGGGATGAGGTATTCTTTACCGTCACGCGTGATGACCGAGACGAACCGCGAACGCAGATCGCGGATCGAACCGAAGGTATCGCCGAGCGTGATCGTGTCGCCCGGCTTGATGGATTTGTCGAGGAGGATGATGATGCCGGAGATGAAGTTCGATACGACCTTCTGAAGGCCGAAGCCTATGCCTACGCCAACGGCACCGGAAAAAACGGTCAATGCGGTGAGGTCGATGCCGGTGGCTGATAAGGCGATTGCGCCGGCGATTATGATCAAGCCGATTTTTATGAATTTGCTGATTAGAACCTTGATCGATGGCGAAAGGTCGCCCGACCTCTGCACCCAATGGGAAAGGACATTGCCGACGAGAACCGCGACCCAGATGAGCGTGACGGCCAGGACGACGGCTTTGAGCACAAGAAGCAGTGAAAGGCGCACCGCGCCCAGATTGACAGCCAGCCCATCGAGCGCGGAGAGCACGGGATCGTCAAGCCGAAGTGCGTACAACGCGACGTAGCTCCAGCTGAAGATTGCGACGATACGCGACAATGTGGGATTGCGGATGATCTTGGTCAGGACGGAGATGATGAACCACGCCGCCGTCAGCGTCAGGGCGGTCGAGACCAGCCACCGTCGCGACGGCCAGGTCGTTTGTGTGAGAGCGACGTTTGCAAGCCATAGCCATACGGCCAGAAAGAGCCACTTCAAGCGGCGCATGAAAGCGATTATGACGCGCAACAGGTCCGGATTACCTTTGATGCGCCTCGCTTTCGATTCCAATGCAGGCTCGGTGCGCGATGCCAGAAAAGACGCAGCGAGGTAACCGACGGCGATGATCCCGAATTGGTAAAACGTCCATTCGCTCAACACGAACGTTCTGAGCCACTGTTCGACCGCGTCGATTGTCTGCCTGACGTCCATGGTCCTGGCCTTTAGCAAGCTTCAAGGCAGATAAGGCGTCGACACGAGTTTTGTTCAATTCACCCAAGGATGGCCGGTGCTCCCCGGCGAGGCCATTGATCGGGTCTACTACCGCGACATCGGTCGGGTTCCGCGAATGACTACCGCCATGTCTCGGTTAGAAATCCCGACGGGCCTTGAACGGGATCGCTGTGGGGTAGGGGAACGGACGAGATTTTCGCCAGCATTTCGCTTGAAGCAGCCGAAGTCTGGATGTCGGCATGCTGTCCCTTGGGATAGGCGCCGACGACCTGGAAGTCCGCTGTGCAACCGAGATTTTGGTGCCCCGTCCCGGCTGGAAGCACCAAACAGTCTCCCGCAGCGACCTTGAGTGCCTGACCGCCGGGACCGCCGATCAGCAGGGTAGCGCCACCAATTGCAATCCCAAGCACCTCATGGGCGCCGGAATGGTAATGCTGATAATTGAAGACGCCGTTTGTCCAGATGCCTGTCCAACCATTGGCTACGAAGCGATTTTCGAAATCAGCTGGTCCACCGTAGCCAAAAAGGCCTCGATAAATCAACACCGGAAGACGCGGATTGTTCGGAACCCAGTCGCTCGGCTCGAAAATTATCGTCTCGGCGTGCATGTTGAATACCTAAGATTGCCATTGATTGCCACGGAGCGTTCAGCTGTTCTTGCAGGTTTCGACGCATTCTCATTGAACGCATCTGTGCTGCCGCCTCAAAAAGCTAAACCGGGATGTTCGCCAAGGGTTCCTTGATAGGCTGTAGCTTCGGGAAGGATGGCTACCTCTCAGTGAAAGGTAATCTCGCCGAGACATCCGACGCGGACTATCTATGCAATAGAGCGACAAGCGACATCGGTATGTCGACCGCGAAAAAATCCATTGCCGTACCGATAATCACCGCCCACACGACTATGAGGAAAATGAGCGCTGCAATCCTGATTTCTACTGGTTGCATTATCTGCTCCATCCCAGCATATGCGTCCCCCCGGACAAAGCTTTTTATTCCCCGCGCCAATTCGCTATGCGCGAGGGTGAGCGACCGTAGCAAGCGCCTAAACGTGCAGCGCCGAAGTCTCGGCTCTCTCCAAACCGATGTCGCTTCCACCCATCACGTCCCCGGCCATAACTTTGCTGCTGCCGCGTTCGAGATAATGACCATCCAGGAAGGAGCGATAGGCGTCTTCGATACCCTCCTTCAGATCTATCTTGGGTGACCAGCCGAGTGTGCGAAGCTTATCGACATTCAAGAGTTTTCGTGGCGTGCCGTCTGGCTTGGTGAGGTCGCGCCTGATCTTGCCTTTGAAGCCAACGACCTTGGAGACGAGATGCGCCAATTCGAGGATGGTAATGTCTTCGCCGGAACCGACGTTCACATGACTTTCGGCGGAATAGGTCTTCATGAGATGGACGCAGGCGTTGGCGCAATCGTCAACATGCAGGAATTCGCGCAGCGGTGTGCCAGTACCCCAGATGCATATCTCTTGCTGCTCGTTGATCTTGGCATCATGCGCCTTGCGTATTAGCGCCGGCATCACATGGCTGGATCCGAGGTCAAAATTGTCCTCAGGGCCGTAAAGATTGGTGGGCATGGCCGAGATGAAATCTCTGCCATGCTGTTTGCGATAGGCTTGGCAAAGCTTTAATCCGGCGATTTTGGCAATCGCATACCATTCGTTCGTAGGCTCAAGCGATCCAGTGAGAAGTGCCTCCTCGACGATCGGTTGGTCGGCGAGTTTCGGGTAGATGCAGGACGAACCTAGAAACATCAGTTTTTCGACGTCGGCTCGATGGGCCGCGTGGATGACATTGGCTTGGAGAACGAGGTTGTCATAAAGGAAGTCGGCCGGATAGGTCGCGTTTGCGAGAATGCCGCCGACCCTCGCAGCAGCGAGGAAGACAGCGTGGGGACGATTCTTGCTCATCCAAGCTTCCACCTCCTCCTGCCGTCTGAGGTCGACCTCGGCACGGGTCGCCGTCAAAATCTCGCAGCCCTCCGAAGCAAGACGCCGCACGATCGCAGAGCCCACCATGCCGCGGTGGCCCGCGACATAGACCCTTTTTCCAGCAAGGCTGTAGATCACCTCAGGCATAGGCAAAACCCTTGGTTACACCTGCCGACGGAACATTTCGTGCCATGACTTTGAGGTCCTCGCGAACCATCTCCGCAACCAGCTGATCAAGACTGGTCTCATGTTTCCAGCCAAGCTTCGTGTGCGCCTTCGTCGGGTCGCCGATCAGAAGATCAACTTCAGTCGGACGGAAATAAGCGGGATCGATCTCCACCACACACCGACCGGATGTCTTGTCGTATCCCTTTTCCTCAACGCCGTTCCCACGCCAATCAATTTGCATGCCCACCTTGGCAAAAGCCTTGTCGACAAAGGAACGAACCGAGTGCGTTTCGCCGGTTGCAAGGACATAGTCCTCCGGTTGGTCCTGTTGCAGCATCAGCCACATGCCGCGGACATATTCTCGTGCATGTCCCCAGTCGCGCTTGGCATCGAGATTGCCGAGATAGAGCCTGTCCTGCAGGCCAAGATGGATCGCCGCCGCCGCCCGGGTGATCTTGCGGGTCACGAATGTTTCGCCGCGGATCGGGCTTTCATGATTGAACAAGATGCCGTTCGAGGCGTGCATGCCATATGCCTCGCGATAATTGACCACAATCCAATAGGCGTAGAGCTTGGCGGCCGCGTAGGGTGATCGAGGGTAGAAAGGCGTCGTTTCGCTCTGCGGGACTTCCTGGACTTTGCCGTAGAGCTCGGAGGTGGACGCTTGATAGAAGCGGGTCTTCTTGGTCAGCCCCAGGAGGCGAATTGCTTCAAGTAACCGAAGGGTGCCGGTTCCATCCGCGTTCGCTGTGTATTCCGGCGTCTCGAAAGAGACTTGAACGTGGCTCTGTGCGGCGAGATTGTAGATCTCGTCCGGCTGCGTTTCCTGAACGACACGGATGAGATTCGTTGAATCGGTCATGTCCCCGAAATGCAGGATAAAGCGAGGATTCTCGATGTGGGGATCCTCGTAGAGATGCTCGATGCGACTGGTGTTGAAGGATGATGAGCGGCGCTTCAGGCCGTGAACGATATAGCCTTTCTCCAACAGCATTTCGGCCAGATACGCGCCGTCCTGACCGGTTATGCCCGTAATCAGCGCAACTTTTCGGTTCTCTCTCATTCCCGTATCCATGGTTCCTCCAACTCGATACCAATCCAGAAGCAAATTGAGCGTTTAAACACTGCGTGCGATGTATTCATGCTTTGAATTTGTAGTATTTCATCAGAGATTTCGAAAACAATTCCGAGTCGCTGAAATTATACAATGCGTGCTTTTCGGGGTTTACGTTGTTGATCGCGACGATGATTTCCGAATTTCGTGAGCTTTTCATTTGCTGCAGGCTGAACTCGACTGCGCGTCGGCTCGTCTTTCCCCATCTAACGATTGCCAGTGTTCTTTCCGCCAGGGAGGTCAAAAGCACGGTATCTGCCGAGGCGAGTACAGGCGCGCTGTCGAAGATGACAATCTGGCCGGCCGCGACCGCCATCTCGATGATTTCTGCCAGGCCGTTCGGACGGACCCGCCGCTGGAGACTGAATTTTCCAGATGGAATGAAATCGATGCCGCTCGGATGGTGGTAGACGATGTCGCGGAAATCGGCCTGACCGTTCAGGAATTCGTTCAGTCCGCACATGACCCCCGACCTGAAAAACGCATCGAGTTTTCCCCGTCGGAGGTCGCCATCGACCAGCAGGACCGGAATCGCGGCAGCGGCAAGTTCCATGGCCAGCGATCGCGCGACAAGCGACTTGCCATCTCCGCTGTGAGCCGAGGTAACGACAATACTGTTCGGCAATTTGCCGCCATTGGACTGCTTGAGTGAAAGCACCACGGTCCGGATTGCTTCGTCAAACATCGGGACCGGCATATGTGCGAACATCGTCTTCGAATTTTCACTCCGCGCCAGACGTGGGATAAGTCCAGCCGGTAAGGTGCGCGCCATTCCAGCTATTTGGTCGAAACTGCGGACCGTCCGGTCCCACATTTCGATCACGAAAGCAGCCGTTACGGCGGCAGAGATCGCAGCCAGGAGTGCGCCCACCAGATAGGAGAGCCGTCCACGTCCCGTTGACGTGAGCGGCACTGTAGCCGGTGTTAGAACTTCCAACTCCGCCCCCGGCAGCATGGCTTTCGCGGCGAGGTCACGGCGCTGGTTCTCAAGCTTGTCGAGTGCCGTTTGTTCCTTTTCGGCGATTTTCTGCAGTCGCAACAATTCCGTCTGCACCAGCGCATCGCGTATGCGTTTTTCATTAGCAACAACCAACCTGGATTGTACTGCTTCAGCTTCATGATCAAGTGCGACGAGCTTGGCGCGCATTGTCTGGAGATACTGTTTGGTCGCCAGTTCGAGACCGGCACGGGATTCTTGGATCTCTCCACGTAGCTCCACCACGGCCTCGGCATTGCCGTCATATGTCTCGAGAAGACGGGCGAGATCCTGCTCCTGTCCGCGAAGATCGCGTTGCTTTATGGCAATGCTGTCAGGGACGACGATATTCTGCGCAGCGACCGAAGCGTTATCCGCTGATTCCAGCGTCGAGATCACCGCCTCTACCTCAACCCGGCTTTCTTCGATTTTCCCTTCTCGGCCAGTGAGTTCCAGAAATGACTTGATCCGTTCCTCCTGAGCGTCCTCTTTCGAGACGACGTCCATCGATTCTTGATAGTTGCGGGCAGCGTCGCGAGACGTGTCAGCGCGAACCTGCTGTTCCGTGATGCGCTGTCGTATCCACTCTTCCGCTGCATCCAGGCGGCCACGCACGCTCTCCTTCCGCTCATCGAGGTAAATGCCGATGACCCGGTTCGGCACCACGGCTGCCAGTTCAGGATCAGTCGAATTGAAGCTGATCTGGATGACGTCACTCTTATCTTCATGCCACACGCCGAGCGCCCTATAATATTCTGGGATGATGGCGTTGATGTTGTCCCGTAAAGGCGAGGTGGGCTTTTTCGTGTCGAACAGGCCGCGCAGCTTCGTCCGGATCCTTTCGATGAGGGAGATCTCCCGCAGCGCCGGATTGAATTCCTCCCGCACGTTAAGCTGCAGTTCGCGGACAACTCGCTCTGCGATGCTTCTGGATAGAAGCCGCTCAGTCTCCGATTTCGCGTCAAGCAGATCACTGTGGCTGGAATCATCCGCATCAAGTGATGTTGCAAGGGGCTGGTGGACAATCAACCGGGCCCAGCCCTGGTAGGTGGGCTTCAGCCCAAAGATCATAATCGCCGCGGGCGCCATGAGCAGCATGGTTATCGTGATGATCATGATCATTCTTCGGCGGACGAGACGGTAAATCGATGCCAGATCGAAGTTGTCCGCCTTGGTCTCTACCTGAAAGCGCGGGTCATAGCGCATCGGCGAGATCGGAAGATTGCGGTCCGGCGGAAGAGTGGAAATCGTCATCGGGCGCCAACCACTGCTTGAGGTTTCGCGGAAAAGGTTTCGTATAGTTGCTCGAGCGACCGCATATAGGCCTTCATGCTGAAATGGTTGAGGTAATGCATGCGCCCCTGGACCGAGAGGCGGATGCAGGTTTCCGGATCGGTCACCAGTTTCGCCAAGGCTGCAGCCAAGGCATTCGGATCTCCGATGGGCACGAAGATCCCGGTTTCACCGTCGGTAATAACTTCGTCGTGTGCTCCGACACGCGTCGTGACGACTGCGAGCCCGTGGGACAGCCCTTCGAGCACGGCCATTGCCAGACCTTCGGCGTGCGAAGGCAGGACCAGGATATCTGCACGCGCACACAGGGCTCGCGCCTCAGCTGCGTCGAGCCAGCCGGGCATCTCTACCAAATTGGAAAGCGACATGGCGTCGGCCTGACGGCGATAATCCTCGACGGGCCCGTCGCCTGCCAATACAGCCCTCCACTTGAGGTCTTTCATGACGGGGTGGCTGAGGGCCAGCAGAAGCTCCGTGACGCCCTTGCGTTCGCTCAACCGGCCAAGGAATATGATCAGCGGTGTCTGGCCGGCGCGAATATCGTGCGCCCCGGGATCGGGGACGCAATTATGGGCAACGACCGTGCGGCGCTCGTCAACGCCCAGAAGGGTCGTCAGCGTCATGCGGTCGCGCCGGCCCAGCGCCACAACGCAATCGGCATTCTGGAACATCCGACGGATGAGCCGTTGTTGGCGCGGCGAGCGTTGCGCAAAGTCGCCGGCATAGTCGTAGTCGTGCAGGTGCAACATGTGGCAGCATCCGAATAAACGGGCAGCCTCCGTCAGGATCAGTTTTCGCGAGGTGCTGCCGCGGCCGGCGAGATGGATATGGTGAATGCGGTCGGGTGCAACGATCCGGTCCTTCGCCATCGTCAGGATGGCGCCGATGAGGCGCGCCGGCGACGTCAATTTGGACCATCGCGCCCCTCTCGTATCGGTGACGAAATGTTTGGCGCCGGTCTCTTTCGCCGTCTCGGTTATATAGCCGACCAGCCTGCCAATGCCGCCGCCGTTTTCGCAGCCGCCTGGAACATAGTGGCGGACGCTAGCTGCGCTCCGTGCCGCCAGCCGACTTCTGTCCGTGAGCGCCTCCATCAGCATGACCCGACCACCTCTCGATAAACGGCCGCGGCCTGACCGCCGACCCGTTCCGGCGAATTCGGTCCTTTGGCCCATTGAAGCGCATTGGTGCCGAACTTGTTTCTAAGCTCGCCGCTGTCTGCCAATGTCCTCACCGCTGCCGCGAGCTCTTTGGCATCTCCGGGAGGGACCACCATTCCCAACCCGTTGGGCTGAACGGTGCCACCCAACTCGCCGACATCCGTAACGATGACCGGTTTGCCAAATGCGGCCGCAAGGTTGAGCACACCGCTTTGGGATGCTTCCGTGTAGGGAAGCACGACGATGTCGGTGTCGAGGAATAGCTGGGCGACCTCCGTATCCTCGATGAAACGATTGCGAATATCGTAACGGCCGGCATCGCCCATAAGCGCCTGGAATATCCGCGGGTCGTCGCCGCGGCCCGCGACCGTGATGCGCAGGTTGGGAAGCACATCCTTGAGTATCGCTTCGGCCCGGACCAGATGTTCCAGACCCTTGTAGGCAAAAATCCGCCCGAACAGCAGCACGCGTATAGTTCCATCGGCTTCGCGCGGCGTCATCTTCTGTCGCCGCGCGAGTTCCGCATAACGAAGGATGGAGGGATGCGACAGGACATGGACGTGATCGGCGGATTTCGCGTATCGATCGAGAACCAGTTGCTTCAGTCCCTCCCCGTGGACGACAAGATGTCCGGATTGCCTTACCATCAGTTCGGGAGCCCAGCCGGGCAGCGTACGCGTCTCCATATCGCCGGGATGGATTTCCACGTCATGGATGGTCGTCACAAGCGGGATCGGGCGCCAGAACGGCACGGCGAGGTTCAGCCAAAGCGTCGAATTGCTAAGGAGATGAATAAGGTTCGGCTGCTCCCGCCGGATCAGGCGCGTGAGCTGGTACAGAAACCAGGGATTGGAGAGAGAACGGTGTCTCGGCCAGTCGAGAAGGTGCAGATCAACAGCCGGATCGAAGGAAGAGGCGAGATGCGCATAGCGCCGGCGCGGCACGGCAAGCACAACGTCCAGGTGTTGGGCAACGCCGCTGGCGAAGGAGATGGTATAATCTTCCAGTTCGGAAACCAATAACAGCGCCTTCATTTCGCTGCCTCCGACAATCCTACATCAAGACCGATCCGTGACAGGCCGCGCGCCGAGCGCAAACTATCGCGCGTCCGCCTGAGCAGGTTCGGTTCGCCGGCAAAGAAGAGGCCTTCGACCGCAAGCTTGAACCGGCTGAGAGCGTCGGCGCCCTGCAGCTTCGCCGAGGCAACGCGATAGGGATAGTGATCCGCCAGATGTAGTCTTGCCGGCAGGTCATGGGTTGAGAGAAACAGGTTCGTTACCTCAACGGTATGCCGCCAGTGCGTCATCCGCCGCCGTAGCGTGGTGGCGTCCTCGGTTGAGCGATGCCAGTTGTTGTTGTGGATGCGGTAGAATCCAAGCGGATCCGGCATGGCAATCACGTCCCCCAGAAACGGATAGATGCCCACGAGCCAGGCGTCGGCTGATATGCGGAACTGTTCTGGAATGCTGCCCGCAGCATCCCATGCGCTTCGACGTACCGCGACGGCCGACGTCATCGGAAAAGGCCACCAACCAGCCGATCGTGTGAGTAGCGGCGACAAGGCGCCGGAACACAGCGTTCGAGGGATCGGCTTGGAAGTCGGCGTGCCATCGACAAGCGTCGGCTGCAGTCGATGATAGACGAGCGATGCCTGAGGGTTGGCGCGGAACGCTGCAGCCATCGCTGACAGCTTGCTCGGCGCCCACCAGTCGTCGGCATCCAGAAAACAGAGGATCTGGCCCACGCTTGATCTCACGGCGGTATTGATCGCGGCGGCCTGTCCGGCGTTCTCCTGAAAGATCACCTTTACTCGGCCGTCATACGCTTGCAGAACAGACCGCGACTGGTCGGTCGAGCCGTCATCGACGACGATGATCTCGACGTTGCACGCGTCTTGGTTCAATACGCTGTCTATGGCCCGTCCGACAAAGCGAGCGTAGTTGTAATTGTTGATGAGGACACTGAGGGCCGGCCGCTCCATGGCGCGCTCTCAGGCGGGCTGCCGCGATGCACCGCTGTGCAGCGCAACTTTGCTTAAGAGATAGCCCTTTGCGCAGCCATCGCGGTTTGGAATGGTGATATCCAAAATACCTTGTCGGCCAAACGGCATTTCGCGCCGAGCCGATGAGATCGCTGCTGACAATGCCACGACGAGTAGAGCGCCCGTCGTGTTGCATAGAGAACTAGGATCATGACGCAGAAACATAGCAATCCTAACCTTCCAGGCTTCGACTGCAGAGATAGACTCTGTCAGAATTGTTGCCTCATTGCAGTGGAACCGCAGCTTAC
>Ga0209673_1002444_pt1 | contig 12892 bp, 16 predicted proteins | sample AraplaCol_mMS_r2_2_FD_184274 | JGI IMG/M metagenome (GOLD analysis project Ga0209673, IMG submission 184274) | Arabidopsis root microbial communities from North Carolina, USA - plate scrape MF_Col_mMS_r2 (SPAdes) (version 3) | ecosystem: Host-associated > Plants > Roots > Endosphere | place... | reverse complement strand
CGAAGTAGGTCGGCTCGATGTCCACGCTCAGCCGCTCGGGCGTGGCCTTGCGCACATACACGCTCTTGAGGATGTAGGAGGTGGGTCGGTCGAACTGCTCGCGCATCTCGCGCTGCCACTCGCGCCGCGCACGGAAGCCGCCATCGCTCAGGCCAGCGGCATAGGCCTGCTTCGCCTGCTGGCCCGACAGCTTGGCGAGCTGCGCCTGCACGCTGGCGAGGCCAGCACCACTGAAGCCCACGGTTACGCGCATACCGCCTCCCCTGCCCTTCGGGCGGCACGCATCACCCGTGCAGTGAACGTGGGATAGTTCTCGCCGCGTCCCACCGAGAAGGCCGCCTCATCCCACGGCGCGAGGCCCAGCGCACGCGCCTTCCCGTCGATGCCGCTGCGCGTCTCGTGCCATGCCCCGGCAGCGGCGGCACTCGGCGCGCCAAGCACGCGGGGCACGTCCCGCCACCTTTCATTGCGCAGCCAGGTGGCGAACTCGGGCACGAACTCGCCATCGTCCTTGGTCCACCTCCTGCTAAGCCTTTGGGCCTCGATGGCCGAGCGCATCGTCTGCTGCAGCGCGGCGGTCGGCGCAAGCCGACGGTATCGGCGCTCGGCCTTCGACCGGTTGTCGTGGTTCGGATAGATCGCAAAAAGCTCATCGAACCCGTCCGCTCCCCCGCCGGGGGGTAGGGGGGATTGGTTCATTGATGGTTCTGAAGATTCGGGTGTCATAGCTGTGACACCCCTCTCGCCTCTGGTGACACCCCTCTCGTCCGTGGTGACACCCCTCTCGGGTTTGGAGACGGGTGTCAGATTGACACCCGTGTGGATAACTTCAGCTGGGGGCACATCGTCGAGGGGTGTCAGATTGACACCCCTCGATGGCGTCGGCACTTCCCCGCCCTCGATCCACTCGGGACAGATGCGGTACTCGTTCGTGATGCCCGGCCGCCCGGTCGCCGTCCTGACCTGAATCAGCCAGCCGATCGCCACCATCCGGCGAATCTGCCGTTGCACGCTGCTGCGGCTCTGCATGGTCTTGCGCGCCAGCTCATCCACCGAGGGCCAGATACGCCGGCCGTCATCGCTGGCATGGTCGGCCATCGCAAGCGCAAGCAACCGCTCCATGCCGCCCGATGGATAGCGATCAAAGACCATCGACATGACTTTGATGCTCATGGGGTCGCGCGCCCTCCCCGGCCAGGTCGAACCGCTGCGCTCATGCCTTCGGTTCCTCCCGCATCAAGCCGCGCAGCATCGCCAGCGAGTGGCCGACGTTGGCGACCGCTTCGGCCGCGTGGTGCTCCGCCTTGCGCATCTGGTTGCGCGACACGCCGTCCTTGCGGCGCGTCAACGCCTCGCCAAGCGCTTGCACGTAGTCGGCGAACGCCATCTGCAGCTGCACCAGGGTGTCGAGCGGGTCGCCTTCGGAGTGCGCCGGCGTGGCGCGGATGCACACGTGGTCCAGCTCGCCGGCCATGGCATGCAGGACGCGGTAGTCGCGGCTCTGCCACTGCATCTCGATGGCATCGCGCAGCGTGAGGTGATGGGTCGCGTTTTGCAGGTTGACCTTGTGCGTCAACGTGTTGGGGTTGTGGCCCATGCGCTTAGCAAGGGCCGCAATGCCGCCCTCGTAGCCGTGCGCCGTGTCGTAGGCAGCAACCGCCGCATCGTGGCCGCGCAGCTTGTCGGGCACGGGTTCATCGGCGCCATAGCCGTGCGCTTCGTCAATTGAGATATTCGTTCTCATGCAGACCTCAGAGAAAAGCAGCCAACGCTCCGCGCAAACGAGTCCAGCTCCGACGCTGGCGGAGCGGATCGACGCCATCGAGCAATTCCTGCAGCAGCTCGTGCAACTGCTGGAAGTCGAACCAGACCTGAACCGCGAGAGCATTGCGGCGTGGATAGAAATAACGACCGCAAGCGCAGGCGCCCAAGGGTTGCAGGCGCTACGTCAGCGCGCAGCTTTAACGCAGCTGTGCGAGCGCGTGCTTTCGCCCGCCGTAGACGTGCTACGGCCGGCGGGCGGATGGCTTTCGTGAGCGGGCGGCTAACCATGTCGCCTCCCACGCGGACCGAGTGCAGTCAGCGGGCGCGCTTGACTCCTAGAATTCGCGTCGCACGACAACAAACTTTCTTCGGAGAGGGACGCCACTATGGAAGACAAAGAGCCTGCACCGTATTCGCTGGATATGGCGCGGAGAGACATCGTTGCGCTCAACAACGAGCGGCTTGCGCAACTCAATCGCATCTTGGCAACCGAGGCAATCATCAAAGCGATCATTTCGGAGTTGGACCTCCCAGCGCTTCGGAACTTGGAAGAGAGCTACGACTCGCGGGTGATTCACGCGATGGGGCATTTACAACCATCTCAGCAGCGGCCGCACCTCTGGGAGCCGTACCTCGAAAAGATTCGAGAAGTGATCGCGTTGCGACACAAATCGCAACCGGGCACAGAGCCCTGATATCGGGCACTGCCTCGATAAACGGATTAAGGGGGCTCTCATCAGACATGGGCGCGCTCCTCTCCTGGCACCCGCAACACACCCCACGCGACATCAGGCCGCAAGTCTTCGCACCTCACCTGCCCGCCGGTCAGTCGCTCGATTGCAGGGCAATGCTCTGCAGGAACACGCCTCCCAGCGTCCTTCCATTGCCCAACCGCTGCCTTCGTGACCTTCAGCGCCATGGCAAGCGCAGTTTGAGAGCCCACGACCCGCGCCGCCCGTTCAATTGGATGTTCCATGTTCAGCATTCCTGAGAAAAGCAGCGAGAAGTCTAGCTATTCTAGACTTTCGAATCAAGAATTAATTGCCGTGCCGAGTCAAGTAGCTCTTTACCATGGCCGAATGGAACTAGATAAGTGGGTGCGCGCTGCCCGAAAGCACAAAGGCTGGACCCTCGAAGCGTTGGGCGAGGCTCTCGGCCGCAGCAAGGCCACGGCAGGCTTCTGGGAAACCGGAAAGTCAAAGCCCAGCTTCGCTCAGGTCATGCGCATAGCGGAAGTGACGGGTTATCCGGCGCCACAATTAACTCCTGAGTCCCTCCCCACTACCCCTCACGGCGACGATCCCGAGTTCGCGGGATTTGCGCGAGCATCTCGGCGCATCCCGGTGGTTGGAACCGCACGAATGGGGGACGATGGTTTCTACGAAGAGATCAGCAGCGTCACCGGTGCCGGAGATGGCCACATACAAATCGCCACCGATGACCCCAACGCCTATGGCTTGCGGGTCAAGGGGCAAAGCATGTTTCCGGCTATTCGAGACGGCTGGTATGTCTTGGTCGAGCCAAATGGCGCCCCACGAGAGGGAGAGTACGTGCTGCTCAAGCTCAAGGACGGCCGGAAGATGGTCAAGGAACTGCTCTTTCGACGAGCGGAAGGCATCGAGGTCATGAGCGTTAACGGAGGTGAGCGGCTTTCGTTCGACAACTCCGATTTGGACGGCATTCAGGCCGTTGGCGCCGTCGTTTCCCCTAGCAAGTACCGACACGACTAACGATTTCTAGTTTTTCTAGCCGAAAAGGAAAGTTTTGCTTGACTCATAAAGTCTAGCCACTCTAGACTTCGCCCCATCCCAACACGGAGATGGAAATGGCGAAAGCACTCATCGCGGGCCGTAGGTACCGCTGCTACTACACCCCACGCGACAAGCTGGGCCACCTCATCCAGTCGGACACCGGCTATCTCCCGTTCGTGCAGCTTCGCGCCGCGAATGCTGAAGACGCCCAGGTCGCCGCCAATCACGTCACCGGCTGCCCCGTCGCCGATGTCGTTCGCCTCGAGCATGTGAGCTAAGCGATGCGCGGCGTCAAAGCTCACCACGCCACGAGCACGGGCGCAGCCTCTGGCTTCGTTCCTACCGGCTCGACGCGCGTAGATATCTGGATTCGCAAGGTCGGTACTCGCCGCCAGGCTTTCTACCGCTGCCCCGCCGTGGGCGTGTCGGCATGGAGGGCCATGGGCCTTCCGCTTGCGGACAAAGCCCTAAGAGCCGGCACCGTTTCGCTCCCGGGCATCCAAGACGGCGCAGTGCGTCTGCATACGGAAGACGCCCCTGCTCACCCGATGCAAGGTCAGTTCGCCACTCAGGCGCGCTCCCTGAACCTTCAGATTGCCGAGCTGAATGTGTCGGCGAGCAGGGCATCGGCGTGATGGCGTTCCTCTTTCGTTGCCCCGATTGCCGAACGCGGCGCCGCAGCCATGGCCTTTTCACGCAGCACCTGCGCGCAACCGGCCATCGCCTGTGCCGGTGCGGCGGATACCACTACGAGCACCGCCCGGGTTCGCCGTTCTGCGAGCACAACCCGATGAGCGCGGCGCTGCTGGCGAGCCGGCACGGCGCCTCTGACGAAGAGGTGTTCGACATCGCGCTCGAAATCGCCCTTACCACACCGGGCCGCGCCGTCGCGGCCTGCCCGTTCTGAAACGGCTGTCATGCGCTCGACCTCTTTCCAAGAAACCGGCGTTGGCCTCATGAGGACATCGCCAGTCACGCCCGCTCCGGACTTCCTCGCGACCGCTGCCGCGCTGGCGATCTTCATCGTCCTGCCCATCGCGCTTGCCGCGATGTGTGTCTACGGCTGGAGCACACCATGATCGTGATCGTTTCCCCTCGCCCGCGGCGTCCGAAGCAGCCGCAACGAACCGGCCCCATTGGTGGCCTCATCGACAGCCGCTTTCAATACACGCAGAGCGTCGCCACCGACATCCGCAAGACCTTCAAGCGCCTACGCGCCGAGCAGCGAGGGGCACGGTCATGACGACGACGACGACCGGCGTTTTCTTCGTCGGCAAAGACCGCCCAGGACGCCCCGCCATCAGCGAACACAAGTCCGATGCGGGCGAGTTTGTTCTGAAGATGCGCCTCATCGACAACCAAGGACCGCGCGCCGTCGAGATCTATGTCGTGCGCTGGATCGGCCCGGCCGCCGCCGCGTGGCGCGCTCAGCACAGCGACCTCAGTGCCGGCGACGCCCTACGCCTGGTGCTCACCAATCCTCGCGCGATGCCCGGCGCCATGTCGCCGGAAACGCACGCTGCCATCTGTTCTTGCGAGCTGCTACCCGCACGCGCATCCGCGGCTGCACAAGCCGCCTAGTTCACCGCCCACGAACCGAACCTATGAACGTCATCTCGCCCCCGGTGAAGCGCCCCGCCCTTCACCATCTCATCGCCCTCACTGGTCACGCCGGCGTCGGCAAAGACACCGTGGCCGACCTTCTCGTCGCGCACGCCCGCTTTCGCAAACTTGCATTCGCAGATGCGCTGCGCGGCGAAATCTCCTACGCCTTCGACCTCTCGCTCGGCGACCTCATCAACCCGAACCTGAAGAACGTTCCGACCGTCGCGCTTCGCATGCGCCTTGCGCCGCGCGACTTCCTTGCGGCCGTGGTCCTGTCGCTGTCCGCAGCCGCACCCGACCATCGCACGCCACTCAGCGATGCATGGCTCGACGAGCCGCGCAGCCCCCGGCAGATCATGCAATGGTGGGGCACGGAGTACCGGCGCGCGCAGTCGCCGCGCTACTGGACCGAGCAGCTGATGAAGCGGCTCACCTACTACCGCCGGGAAGGCGAAACACGCTTTGCGGTCACCGATGTGCGCTTCGACAACGAGGCGCACACGCTGCGCATGGCGGGCGCCGTGCTTTGGCAAGTCGTCCGCCCGGGACACACCGGCGCCGCAGAGGGCCAACACATTAGCGCCACTGACGGAAGTCGCTTCAATCCCGAGGTGGTCATCACCAACGCCCACGACGTGCGCCACCTTCAAGGACTCGTTCTCAGTGAGTTTGTCGCCCGAGACTTCGGCCTCGACCGTGCGACCATTCAACTGACGGTGAGCGCATGAGAGCCGCTGACCTTTTCGCAGGCGCCGGCGGCTTCTCGACCGGCGCCAAGCAGGCAGGCTGCAAAGTCGTGTGGGCGGCCAACCATTGGCAGGCCGCGGTCGACATCCACGCGGCCAATCATCCTAAAACTGTTCACGCATGCCAGGATCTGAATCAAGCCGATTGGCGAGACGTGCCAGCGCACGACATCTTGCTCGCTTCGCCAGCGTGCCAAGGCCACACGCCAGCGCGCGGGAAAGAAAAGCCGCACCACGACGCCCAACGCAGCACAGCCTGGGCCGTGGTTGCAGCACTCGAGTACCACCGCCCGCCGGTAGCGGTCATTGAGAACGTTACCGAATTTCTGAAATGGACATTGTTCCCGGCATGGCGCCATGCAATGGAAGCCCTTGGCTATTCGCTGGCTCCGCACATCATCGACTCCGCGGATCACGGGGTTCCGCAACATCGCCGCCGAGCCTTCATCGTCTGCACTCGCAGCAAGAACCCGCTGCAGCTTCGCATCGCGCCGCGCGCCTACGTCGGTGCAGACAAGATCATCAATTTCGCCTCGGGCAGATGGGCTGACATCGATCGGCCGGGACGCTCTGCCGCGACTCTCGCGCGCGTTGCGGCAGGCCGGGCACGCTTCGGAGAGCGATTCCTGATGCCGTACTACGGAAGTGGCTCAGGCCTTACCGGCCGCTGCCTGTCGCGCCCACTTGGAACCGTCACCACGGTGGACCGCTGGGCAGTCGTAGATGACAAACGCATGCGCATGCTTACAGCCGCAGAGAACCGCGATGCCATGGGTTTCCCCGAAACGTACCAACTTCCTGCGCGCCACCGCCAGGCAGTGCACATGCTTGGCAATGCCGTTTGCCCGCCCGTCGCGCGAGACGTGATCGCTGCCATCTTAGAGGCCGCATGACGACGCAAGGCCTCATCGATCGCATGATGACTACCCCCACCACCGTTAATACGAAGTCGCTCCGTGAATACGAAATGCCTGATCGACTTTTTCTGACGGGGCAAGAAATAAAGGAGCTCTCCGGCTTCTCGTGGAAGTCGAAGCAAATCGCTTGGTTGAAGGCGACGGCAATTCCATTCCGCATCAATGCCACAGGGCATCCAGTGATAACGCGCACAGCGATTCAAGGTCGACCCGCAACAGTTCACACAACCGAGGCGGCGCCATCGCGAGGCTGGTCACCCAGGGCCATCGGAGCATAGTCATGGGACGAAAGCCAACTCGATGGACCAATCTACCCAAGGGAATGCGTGCGCGCCCTCGCGGAAACAAAATCTTCTTCTACCTTGATACCGGAGAACGCCCTCGCCGAGAAATTCCACTCGGTAGTGACTACGTAGCTGCGGTCGGCAAGTGGGCTGAACTCACCAGTCGTCCCGCCCCTTTCAAACAGGCTCCGCCAACGTTCGCTGATGCGGTAAATGGGTATGGAGAAGTCAAAGGCTATCGTAAGGATGTGCTGCCAGGCAAAGCGCCACGCACCCAACAAGACAACGAAAAGGAACTCCAATGGCTTTTGAAGTTCTTCGATGATCCGCCGGCGCCACTAGACAACATCGAGCCTCTGCACGTCTCTCAGTACAAGAAGTGGCGCCTGATTGCCGCGCGGCAAAAAGCCGAGCAACGAAACATCGAAAGGATACAGGCTGGACGGTCGCCGCAGCCGGTAGCAGCAAACGTGGGACATGTTCGGGCGAATCGCGAAAAGGCCTTGTTCTCACATATCTGGAACTACGCGCGCGAGACTGGCCTAACGAGGCTCCCGAACCCTGCCACGGGTGTAGCCGGCTTCCATGAGGAAGGCCGCGACGTTGCGCCAGACGCAGCTACGGTACAGAAAGTGATCGACAAATCGGGCAAGCCACTTGAGTTCGCCTTGCGTCTCGCAGACATCATCGGGCAGCGGCCTGGCGACGTACTGCGTGTAAGTGAAAAGCACATCGTCGGCGACGTGCCCGGTGGCGTGCTAGACCTTCGCCAAGGCAAGACGAGAGAAAAGCTTCGCATCGAACTCGAGGGGGCGCTCGCCGAACTAATCCTTGAAATTCGCTCGTACAAGCGAGTCATTCAACAAGAGCACAAGGTGTACGCCATGTCATTGCTGGTCAACGAGTTAGGCAAGCCTCTGACAAAAGCGATGCTTCGCGATCGTTTTGATGAAGCTAGAGCGGCAGCCAGCGTGCCAAAGGCAGAGTTTCAGTTTCGAGACTTGCGTGCCAAAGCAGCGACTGAGCTTGATGATGAACGCGGGATTCGCGACGCACAGGCTCTCCTAGGACATACGACGGAAGGGATGACCGCCAATTACATCCGCCGGAAGGTAGGTAAGAAAATTCGCCCTCTAAGATAATCGCTACCCTTTTGGAGTTTTCAGAACGGGTATGCCAGCGGCGTTGCATATTGCATCCATAAATGGACGGAAAGATTTGCACCTGCCATAGACCTTGTCTAAATCCAAATAGGATGCAATTTTCTGATTGTGTGCGGCATGATTATACGGAGGTGAAGTCCCCTTTTTGCACAATTTCACAAGATATTCCTTTGAATGTTGGATATTCTCAGGATGGGTAATCTCGTTTAGCGTTTTCCACTTCCCGAATATGTTCGCGGCCGCATTAATGTCTGCGAGTATCCAAGCCTCTATTTCCCAAGTTGGGACGACGACAGTGCAGCCCTTCCCAACTCCAGATGCAACGACAACTTTTTCAAGAACCTCCTTCTGCCTTCTCTCGCTATCGAGCTCATCAGCATCAACGCAGACAATAAACGCTTTATTTCTTGGGAGCGCAGCCAGCGCTTTCAAAGATCGATGCCCGTCCTTCAGAAGTTGCGATGCACCGGAAAATCCGCGACCAGTCACGGGCATATTCGGCTGTGTAGCGCGTCGAATTAAAGCTGCGAGGGTCTGATAGTCCGATTGATCTTCAGCGAGCACGGCAAACACGCGACACCTCAACCTTCAACTAAGTCGAGAAAATCAGCGAGAGCGCCCTCGTCGCGCACAAACGTATGCGCGGCATCCAACTCGTCACTAGTCAGAGTCCTTATGGCGGTCTCGCCTGAGGACATGCTAACCAGCCGGATTTGCTCGGGTCGAGCGCGATTCAGTATGTCCGCCGCATGCGTTGCAACGAACAATTGGCAGACTTCACAATACGATTCCAAGGTAGGAATCAGCTTATGGAGCAGTCCCTTATGAATACCATCTTCTGGCTGCTCGATCAAAAGCACTGTCGGACGCTCATGAAGCATGATCACAAAGAGCCGCAATAGTCGCCGCGTGCCATAAGAAAGATCGCTAAAAGAATGTCCGAATGTTTCTCTTCCTTGGACCGGATTCCATCTAACAAAATAATATATTTCGTTCCGCTTTCCACCGTCCATGGGGAATTTAAATTCACTGATCTGGAGGTTCGAAATAATGCCAAGACCCTTTTCGCCGACCAAGTCGACAAGTTCGGCATATCTCTCCGCATAATTCAAATACAAATCAAGAACTTGAATTTGCAATTGTTTGATATCGTCATTTGACCTCGCAGTGCGCGCCTTCCAAGCGACGTACTCCGATTCTCGAACTATCCAATTATCACTATCTTCACGTGCGGGAGTATCAAGCGGCAAGTATCGAAGTTTAGCGAGAAAACCCATTACCTGCTTGATCGATTCTGTCGCCGGATCATTGGGCAGTAAGGAAGCGACCGCAAACGCGGCAGGACTATTAGAAGAAATTTCCAGTTTCTTTTTATCTGGGCCGCACTCTACTGTTTTACCTTCGCGGGCGAACAACGAAATCCAGCCGCCTCCATCGAACTTTTCAACCAGCGACTCTGATACCAAGCGGATCGGAGCCACGTATTCATCCTTAGCGCTGTCTTGATCTATAAGTTCAATACGCAGCCAGTATTCGAAAGTTCGGCTGTTTAGCTTCAGCTGTAGCGTCACATCGCCCGTAGAAGTGCCTTCGGCAGTGTCGGGCGCTTCCCCGCTCGTGCTGGACCCCACCTGCGCCGCCCACTCTAATGCGAGCAGGATATTGGTCTTGCCGACGCCGTTGCGCCCCAAGAGTACGAGCATCGAGCCGATGTCATCGACTCGCACGTCAATGCAAGACCTGAAGTTGTGAATGTGTGCTGATATGAGCATGGACGCGACTCTGCCGGGACACGGCCCTGGCTTCGAGTCATTCTATGGGGCAGCTGCCCCGGCCTGAACGATCTGATGCGCGGCGTCGCTTTTTTGGGATGCGGCTACCCGGATTTGAGGAACACATCCAAGAATTGCGGAACAGCGCTACAAAAACCGTAGCACGAACCTCAATCCAGACGTTGAAAGTTGGTAGGCCGTGATGGGCTTGAACCATCGACCAACGGATTATGAGTCCGCTGCTCTAACCAACTGAGCTAACGGCCCACGAGAGGCCATGATTCTATTCGCGGCGGCGCCTACTTGCGGTGGCTCAGCGCATTGCTGACCAGCCGAGAGGTGATGTCGACGATCTGGATCATGCGCTCGTAGGGCATGCGCGTGGGCCCGATGACGCCCAAGGTGCCCACCACCTGGCCGTCGACTTCATAGTTGGCGCTGACGATGGAAAGCTCCTCGAACGGCACCACCTGGCTTTCGCCGCCGATGAAGATGCGCACGCCTTCGGCCTTGCTCGACACGTCGAGCAGCCGCATCAGTTGCGCCTTTTGCTCGAACAGCTCGAAGGCACGGCGCAGCTGCCCCATGTCGCTCGAAAAGTCGGTAACCGACAGCAGGTTGCGCTCGCCTGAGATCACGACGTCGTCTTCTTGCGCCTCGGTAAGCACCTCGGAGCTGACCTTCACAGCCGCCTGCATCAGCGCGGCAATCTCGCCGCGCAGTTTTTCGACTTCGGATTGAAGCCGGTCGCGCACCTGCTCGATGGTCAGGCCGGCGTAGTGGGCATTGATGTAGTTGGATGCTTCCACCAACTGCGACTGCGAATAGTCGGCCTCCGGAAAGATCACCCGGTTCTGCACGTCGCCATCGGGCGAGACGATGATCACCAGCAGTCGCTGGTCGGAGAGCTTCAGGAATTCGATCTGCTTGAAGACCGAGGCGCGCCGCGGCGCCATGACGACGCCGACGAACTGCGACAGGTTCGACAGCAGGTGGGCCGCGTTGGCAATCACCTTCTGCGGCTGGTCGGGCGCAAGACTCGGAGCGCTCATCTGCTCGCGCTGCGCCGTGAGCATGGTGTCGACGAAAAGCCGATAGCCGCGAGCGGTAGGAATGCGTCCTGCCGAGGTGTGCGGGCTCGCAATCAGCCCCAGCGACTCGAGGTCCGACATCACATTGCGGATGGTCGCGGGGGACAGGTCCAAACCGGGCGCGCGCGACAAAGTCCGCGACCCGACCGGCTGGCCTTCGGCGATGTAACGCTCCACCAGCGTCTTGAGGAGCAACTTGGCACGGTCGTCCAGCATTGGAAGATTTTAGTGTTGTAATTTGTACATGACTTCCCGCTTTCGTCACGTCGCGCTGATCGGCAAATACCAGGCTTCAGGCGCCCGGGCGCAGGCAGACGCGCGCGACGGCGTCATGGAAGATATCGGCGCGTTTCTGGAATCTCAAGGGTGCCAGGTTTTCGTCGAAAAATCGGCGGACAGTGAAGCCGATGCGGACGCGATTGTCGGCGGCCGCTACGAAGCGCTGAGCGTCGAGGAGATCGGCCAGCGCTGCGATCTGGGCCTGGTGGTGGGCGGCGACGGCACCATGCTCGGCATCGGCCGGCAGCTGGCGTGCTACGGCATTCCGCTGATCGGCATCAATCGTGGCCGGCTCGGCTTCATCACCGACATTCCGCTCGACAACTACCAGGCCACGCTGGTTCCGATGCTGGCCGGCGAGTATGAAGAAGACCATCGCAGCCTCATGCATGCGCAGGTCATGCGCGATGGCGCCTCGGTGTTCGACGCACTGGCAATGAACGACGTGGTGGTGAACCGCGGCGCCACGTCGGGCATGGTGGAGCTGCGCGTTTCGGTCGGCCGGCATTTCGTGGCCAACCAGCGCGCCGACGGCCTGATCATCGCCACGCCGACGGGCTCGACGGCCTATGCGCTGTCCGCCGGCGGGCCGCTGCTGCATCCGGCGGTGCCGGGCTGGGTGCTGGTGCCCATCGCACCGCACACGCTCTCGAACCGCCCGGTGCTGCTGCCGGATGCCGACGAGATCGTGATCGAACTCGTGGCCGGGCGCGATGCCAGCGCCAATTTCGACATGCAGTCGCTGGCGTCGCTCGCCATCGGCGACCGCGTGGTGGTGCGCCGCTCCGACTTCCGGGTGCGCTTTCTGCACCCGCGCGGGTGGAGCTATTTCGACACGCTGCGCAAGAAACTTCATTGGAACGAAGGGGGCTCCTGAGATGGCGCTGCGACGCATCGCACTGCGCGACTTCGTGATCGTGCGATCACTCGAACTGGATCTGTCCACCGGCTTCACGGTCCTCACCGGCGAAACCGGCGCAGGCAAATCGATCCTGATCGATGCGCTTCAGCTGGCGCTCGGCAACCGCGCCGACGCGGGCGCGGTGCGCGAGGGGTCCGAGCGGCTCGACGTCAGCGCCGAGTTCGACGCCGACCCGGCTTTTGCGGCCTGGCTCGACGAAGGCGGGTTCGAATCCGGCGACGCCCTGCTGCTGCGCCGCACCGTCGACCTGCAGGGCCGCAGCCGCGGCTGGATCAACGGCAGCCCGGCCACGGCCACGCAGTTGCGGGAGCTTGGCGATCGCCTGCTCGACATTCACGGGCAGCATGCATGGCAGAGCCTGACGCGCCCCGAGGCCGTGCGCGGCCTGCTCGATGCCTACGCCGGTGTGCGCACCGATGCGCTGGATGCGGCCTGGCAAGGCTGGCGGCAGGCACTCTCCGCGCTCGACCATGCGCGCTCGGCGCAAGATTCCCTGCAGCGCGAGCGCGAGCGGCTGCAATGGCAGATTGCCGAGGTTATGAAGCTCGCCCCGGCCGAAGGCGAATGGGAAGAGCTCTCGACCCAGCATGCACGCGCC
>Ga0209673_1002443_pt1 | contig 12902 bp, 8 predicted proteins | sample AraplaCol_mMS_r2_2_FD_184274 | JGI IMG/M metagenome (GOLD analysis project Ga0209673, IMG submission 184274) | Arabidopsis root microbial communities from North Carolina, USA - plate scrape MF_Col_mMS_r2 (SPAdes) (version 3) | ecosystem: Host-associated > Plants > Roots > Endosphere | place: USA... | reverse complement strand
CGCCGTGATCCTCGTGCTCGTGGTGCTGATGAGCACGATCGCGATCGTCCCCGAAAGCAAGCAGGTCGTGATCCTGCGGCTCGAACAGCCGCTCCGCACGGTCAACGCCTATCGGCCGGGCGAGCAGTTCGGCCGCACCCAGGCGGGGCCGATCTTCCGCATCCCGTTCATCGACCGCGTCGTGTGGGTCGACAAGCGCGTGCTCGACATCGACTTGCCCAACCAGCCGGTGCTCTCCACCGACCAGTTGCGGCTCGAGGTCGATGCCTATGCCCGGTTCCGCGTGGTCGATCCGCTCAGGATGGTCGTGACCGTGGGCTCCGAGGAACGCGTGCGCGATCAGCTGCAGCCGCTGTTCGGCTCTTCGCTGCGCAACGAGCTCGGCAAGCGGCCCTCGTCCACCTTGCTCAGCCCCGAGCGGGGCGAAGTGATGGACAATATCCAGAACGCGCTGCAACGGCTGGCCAGCCAGTACGGCGTCGAGATCGTCGACGTCCGGATCAAGCAGACCGAGCTGCCGAGCGGATCGCCGCTCGACAGCGCGCTCAACCGGATGGCGACGGCCCGGCGGCAGGAAGCGGCGACGATCAAGGCGCAGGGCCTGAAGGAAGCGCAGATCATCCGCGCCACCGCCCAGGCGCAGGCCGCGCAGGTCTATGCCCAGGCGTTCAACAAGGACCCGGCCTTCTACGACTTCTACCGCGCGATGCAGTCCTATCGGACGACCTTCCTCGCGCAGGGCGAAGGCAAGGGGGATACGTCGATCGTGCTGTCTCCGCAGAACAGCTATCTGCGCGAGTTCATGGGGCAACGATGATCCTGCAGCTTCGTTCATATTCAATCAGCGTTCAGCATTCGGGCGCGACAAACGCGCCCGAATACATGCTCATCCTTTGAAGGGATTCGTATCCGTGCGTTACGCCTACGCTCTCACCACTGCCCTTGCCCTGAGCGGCGCCGCCGCCGTCATGACGCTGAACACCACCGCCGGCGCGCAGACCGCGCAGAACGAGCCGGGCGCGATCCAGGCGAGCGTGCCGCGCGCCGGCGCGCCGATGAGCTTCGCCGACATGGTCGCCAAGCTCCAGCCCGCGGTGGTCAACATCTCGACCACGCAGCGCGTGCAGGTGAACACCAATCCGTTCGCCGGCACGCCCTTCGAAGGGCTGGTCCCCGGCCAGGGCGGCCAGCCGGTGACGCGCCAGGCCGAATCGCTCGGTTCGGGCTTCGTCATCTCGGCCGACGGCTATGTCGTCACCAACAACCACGTCATCTCCGCCGGCCAGCGCGGCGCCGTGGTCGAATCGATCACGGTCACCTTCCCCGATCGCCGCGAGTTCAAGGCCAAATTGATCGGCCGCGACGTCCAGTCGGACCTCGCGGTGCTCAAGATCGAAGGCACCAACCTGCCCTTCGTCCGCTTCGGCGATTCGCGCCAGGCGCGCGTCGGCGACTGGGTGGTGGCGATCGGCAATCCGTTCGGCCTCGGCGGATCGGTGACCGCGGGCATCATCTCGGCGACGCACCGCGTCACCGGCCAGGGCGGCGCCTATGACCGCTTCCTCCAGACCGACGCCTCGATCAACCGGGGCAATTCAGGCGGCCCGATGTTCGATCTGCAGGGCAACGTGATCGGCATCAACTCGCAGATCCTCTCGCCGACCGGCGGCAATGTCGGCATCGGCTTCGCGATCCCCGCCGAACAGGCCAAGCCGATCGTCGACACGCTGATGGGTGGCGGCGCGATCAAGCGCGGCTATCTGGGCGTGCAGATGCAGGAACTGACCGCCGATCTCGCCGAATCGTTCGGCGTGCCCAAGAATGGCGGTACCATCGTCGCGCGAGTCGAGCCCGGCCAGGCCGCCGAGAAGGCAGGCATCCGCCAGGGCGACGTGATCGTCCGCGTCAACAACCAGGACGTCACGCCCGACCAGACGCTGAGCTTCATCGTCGCCAATGTCGCCCCCGGTTCGCGTATTCCGGTCGACTTGATCCGCGACGGCAAGCGCCAGACGGTGACCGTCACCGTCGGGACCCGTCCGCCCGAGGAGGAGCTTGCGCAGCAGCAGTTCGATCCCGAGGACAATAACAGCGGGCCGCAGGACGGCGAGACGATGGGCGCCGCGTCGCTCGGCATCGCGCTCACGCCGCTGACTCCGCAGATCGCGCGCTCGATCGGTGCCGATGCCAATGCGCGGGGCGTGGTGGTGCTCGGTGTCGATGCGAGCAGCGACGCCGCCGGCAAGGGCCTTGCCCGCGGCGACCTGATCACCACGGTCAACCGCACGCCGGTCACCACCGCGGCGGACGTCGCGCGCATCGTCGGCCAGGCCAAGAGCGGCGGCGCCAAGCAGGTTCTGCTGTTCGTCCAGCGCCGCGGGCTCGGCCGCTATGTGTCGGTGCAGATTCCCGGCTGATCGAACGCCTTCAATGGCTGACTATTGCCCGTTTCTCCCCTAGAACCGGTCTTCTGAAAAGGAGTTCGGCATGGCGGGAGAGACGGGCATTTTCATAGGCGCGGCCGGCGAGGCCCGCCAGGAGCTGATACTCCGCCGCGCCAATCGCCACGGGCTGATCGCCGGCGCGACCGGCACCGGCAAGACCGTGACGCTGCAGGGTCTGGCCGAGGGTTTCTCGAATGCCGGCGTCCCGGTGTTCGTCTCCGACGTGAAGGGCGATCTTTCCGGGCTGGGCATGGCCGGATCGCCGACCTCCAAGATGCACGAGATCTTCGCCAAGCGCGCGCAGGAGATCGGCGACGCCGAATGGCGCTATGGCGAACTGCCGGTGCAGCTCTGGGACCTGTTCGGCGAGCAGGGCCATCCGATCCGCGCGACGATCTCCGAGATGGGGCCGCTGCTGCTCGCGCGGCTGCTCGATCTCAACGAGACGCAGGAAGGCGTGCTCAACGTCGCCTTCCACGTCGCCGACGAGGAAGGGCTGCTGCTGCTCGACCTTGACGATCTGCAATCGATGCTCGCGCATTGCGCCGAGCGGGCGGGCGAGCTCTCGACCAAGTTCGGCAACATCACCAAGGCGAGCGTCGGCACGATCCAGCGCCAGTTGCTCCAGCTGCGGACGCAGGGCGCCGAACATTTCTTCGGCGAGCCGGCGCTCGACATCGGCGAGTTCATCCGCACCAACGATCGTGGAAGGGGCGTGGTCAACATCCTCGCCGCGGACAAATTGATGGCGAGCCCGCGGCTCTATGGCAGCTTCCTGCTGTGGATGCTGTCCGAGCTGTTCGAAACACTTCCCGAAGTCGGCGATCCCGACAAGCCCAAGCTCGTCTTCTTCTTCGACGAGGCGCATCTGCTGTTCGACGATGCGCCCAAGGCGCTGCTCGACAAGATCGAGCAGGTCGTGCGGCTGATCCGATCGAAGGGCGTCGGCGTCTATTTCGTCACGCAGAACCCGATCGACATTCCCGAGGACGTGGCGGGACAGCTCGGCAACCGGGTGCAGCATGCATTGCGGGCGTTCACGCCCAAGGACGCCAAGGCAGTGAAATCCGCTGCGGAAACCTTCCGCGCCAATCCCGATGTCGATGTCGCGACGGTGATCACCGAGCTTAAGGTCGGCGAGGCGCTGGTCTCGGTGCTGCAGGAGGATGGTTCGCCCTCCCCGGTGCAGCGCACCTTGATCCGCGCGCCGGGGACTCGCGTAGGGCCGCTGGTGCCGGCCGAGCGCGCGGTGCTGATCACCACCGACGCGGTGGGCGATAAATACGACACGCTGATCGATCGCGAATCCGCCGAGGAGATCCTTGCGGCAAAGGCCAATGAGGCCGTCGCCGCCGCCGCCGAGGCGCAGGCCGAGAGTGAGGCCGACAAGGCCGCCGCCGCGCAGGCGAAGGAGGACGCGCGGCTGGCCAAGGAGGCTGAGCGCACTCGCCTCGCCACCGAACGCGCGCAGGCGACCGCGACATCGCCCTGGGCCAAGATGGCGACTTCCGCCGCACGCTCGGCTTCGTCCTCGCTCGGCCGCCAGGTCGCGAACGAGATCGGCCGCGAGATCTTCGGCGGCAGCAAGCGGCGCTCGTCCGGCGGCGGGCTCGGCGCGCAACTGATCCGCGGGGTTCTGGGCGGGCTGTTCAGAGGCTGACAAGCGCGGCATAGTATCTCCCGATACCTTGGGGAGATAAGGACTTGGCGACCGACGCCGCGGCCCGTGCGCCGCTAGAACTCACGCTTCGCGGCGTTTTGCTGGGGGGCGCGATCACGCTGCTGTTCACTGCGGCGAACGTCTATGCGGGCCTCAAGGTCGGGCTGACCTTCGCGACCTCGATCCCCGCCGCGGTGGTCTCGATGGCGATCCTGCGCTTCTTCCGCGGCGCCACGATCCTCGAGAACAACATCGTCCAGACCATCGCGAGCGCGGCGGGCACCCTTGCCGCCATCGTCTTCGTGCTGCCGGGGTTGATCATGGTCGGCTGGTGGTCGGGCTTCCCCTATTGGACCACGGTGGCGGTGTGCATCACCGGCGGGGTGCTCGGCGTGATGTTCTCGGTGCCGCTCAGGCGCGCGCTGGTGACGGGATCGGACCTTCCCTATCCCGAGGGCGTCGCCGCAGCCGAAGTGCTCAAGGTCGGGTCGAACAGCCGCGCCGGCGATGTCGAGAACGCCAGGGGACTGCGCGTGCTGATGCTCGGCTCGCTCTTTTCGGGTGGCTTCGCATTGCTCGCCAAGATGAAGCTGGTCGCCGAGGAAGCCGGCAAGAATTTCGCGATCGGCGGCACCGCTTCCGGTTTCTCGACGAGCTGGTCGATGCTGCTGATCGGCGTGGGGCATCTCGTCGGCATTTCGGTGGGCGCGGCGATGTTCTTCGGGATGTTGATCTCGTGGACCGTGCTCGTGCCGTATTTCGCATCGGGCGGTGACTTCTCCGCCGGCATCGACGCGCTGGTCGGCGGCACGTTCCGCGGCCAGGTGCGCTTCATCGGCGCCGGCACGATCGGCGTGGCGGCGATCTGGTCGCTGCTCAAGATCATCGGTCCGATCATCGCGGGGCTCCGTTCGGCGCTGGCGGCATCACGCGCGCGCACTGCGGGCGAGACGCTCGATTTGACCGAGCGCGACTTGCCGATCGGCGTAGTTGCGCTGGTCTCGCTGCTGATCCTCGCGCCGATCGCCTGGCTGCTCTGGGACTTTTCCACCGGCGGACCGGTGCACGATTATCCGGTCGCGGTGATCGGCGGCTCGCTGGTCTATGTGCTGATCGTCGGCGTGCTGATCGCAGCGATCTGCGGCTATATGGCGGGCCTGATCGGTGCGTCGAACTCGCCGGTCTCCGGCGTCGGCATCCTCGCGGTGCTCGGCGCGTCGCTGCTGCTCGTGCTGATCTTCGGGCACGAAGCCGATCCGACGCGGACCAACGCACTGATCGCCTATGCGCTGTTCACCACGGCGATCGTCTTTTCGATCGCGACGATCTCGAACGACAATCTCCAGGATCTCAAGACCGGCCAGCTGGTCGGCGCGACGCCGTGGAAGCAGCAGGTCGCGCTGGTGATGGGCGTGGTGTTCGGCAGCCTCGCGATTCCGCTGGTGCTCGATCTGCTCAAAAGCACCCTCGGCTTCGTCGGCATGCCCGGTGCCGGCCCCAACGCGCTCTCCGCGCCGCAAGCCGCATTGATTTCGTCGATCGCCAAGGGCGTGCTGGGCGGCGATATCGACTGGGGACTGATCGGGATCGGCGCGGCGATCGGCGTTGGCGTGATCCTCATAGACGAGACGCTCGGCCGCGCCGGCAAGATGCGCCTGCCGCCGCTCGCCGTGGGTATGGGCATCTATCTGCCGATGGCGCTCACCTTGCTGATCCCGGTCGGCGCGCTGATCGGCAATTTCTACGACCGCTGGGCCAAGCGCAGTGCCAATCCGGACTTCGCAGAGCGGATGGGCGTGCTGGCGGCGACGGGGCTGATCGTCGGCGAGAGCCTGTTCGGCGTCGCGTTCGCGGGCATCCTGGCCTGGGCGAATCGCACTTCGCCGATCCCGCCCAACGACGCGCCTCTCGCGCTGATGGGCGAGAGCTTCGAGAGGGTGGCATTGTGGCTGGCGCCGCTCTTGTTCTTCGGGCTGATCGCAATCGCCTATGCGATCACGCGGCGAATGGTGGCCAGCGTGCCGCCGAGCAACATGCCCGAGGGCGAAGCCGACATCGCGACCTACCGGTGACTTGAATCCTCCCTCGCTTCGGCGGGGGAGGATTCAGAAAGTCAGTCCATCTGCTCCAGCAGCGACTTGATCGGCACGAACGCGAACGCCACCGAGCTGTCGGCCACCCCATAAGGGATGAACAGCTTGCTGCCGTGCCGGATCGCGCCGCAGGTGTAGACGACGTTGGGGACATAGCCCTCGCGGTCCTGATCCGCCGCCGCCAGCAGCGGCTCCTTCGAGCGCGCAAGCACTTTCGACGGATCGTTCTTGTCGAGCAACGCCGCGCCGATCGAATATTTGCGCATCGCGCCGACGCCGTGGGTGAGCACCAGCCAGCCCTCGTCCACTTCGATCGGCGGGCCGCAATTGCCCATCTGGACGAGCTCCCACGGATATTGCGGCTTGATCAGCAGCTCGCCGCCTTCCCAATGGGTGATGTCGTCCGAGGTGTGGAGGAAGATGTTCTCGCCGTCCTGCCGGCCGAGCATCATGTACTTGCCATCGATCTTGCGCGGGAACAGCGCCATGCCCTTGTTGCGCGAGGCGCCGCCGCTCATCGGCACGAGATCGATCGCGCGCCAGTCGCGCGTGCGCATCAGCTCCGACTGGATCACCGAGCCGTTATAGGCGGTGTAGGTGCCGATCCATTCCTCGCTGCCGTCGTCATGCGTGAAGTGGCAGATGCGCAGATCCTCGAGTCCGTTGGACTGCGCCTTGGTGATCGGGAAGATGACGGTGCCCGACAGAGTCGAATCGCGGTGGCGATACACCGTCACCGGCCCCTCGGGTATTTTTGCCTCTTCCTCTTCGCGCGCATCGGCGGCGGTGGCGAAGGGGGGTTCGGGGGCGAGAGTCAGTTCGTTCTTGTCGGTGATGATGCCTTCGCGGAACGATACCGACGAAATGTGCCCCTCGCCCACCGCGCGCAGCGACATGAGGATGCGGAGCGAACCCTTGGGCATGCCCGACTGATCGTAATGCGGCACCGCGCTGGGGTTCATCAGCGCGGCGGCGGCATAGCTGTATTCGTGGCAGAAATAGGCGCCGAGCAGCTGGCGCTTCTCGTCGCCGATGTCGCCGCCGTCGAGCTTGAGCATCTCCTCGATCTCGTCATAGCGGGTCATGAACACGCGGCGCGTTTGCCAGTGGCGTGCCTCGAAATCCTTGAGCACGATCTCGAGCTGCGCGCTGGCCTCACCCGGCGACATCGCCAGCACTTTCTGGACGATGCGCTCGGAGCGGCTCGGGCCCGAGCCGTTTTGTGCCCAGGCGATGTGAAAGGGGCGAACCACAACGCGCGACGGATCTGCCCGCAGCCGCAGCGTGTGATTGAACAATTCCTGCATCAACCCCCCGTACCGTCCGAAAGCCGGCGCGCAGGGTTACGCGACAGCGGTGCGCGGGGTGCTTGCCACGTTTTCGGAGGGCTTTGAAAGGGCGGAAATGGCGCAATTCGCCAATTGGAGCGCCAGAATCGACTCGGCGCCCTGATTCCGGTTCAAACCGGTTGGCATCAGCCCGTCGAAGCAACCGCCGTCCGCGGCAGTCGCAAGCGGCAATTCAAGGTCGTTCGCGCCGAGATACCAGCGATAGGCCCGCATCGCCTCCTCGTGCCAGCTTCTGTCGCCGGTCACCTGATGCGCCGCGACGCAGGCATCGATAGTGGCCTGCGCCTCCAGCGGCTGCTGATCGAAAGGCAAGGGGTCCGAATAGGAGCGCCCGAAGCTTTCGGTCCCCACCGCACGGAAACGTCCCTCCGGCGAGGTCTGGCGTCCTACGATCCATGCGAGCGTTTCGAGCCCGACCGCGATGAAGTCCGGACGGTGCAGCACTTCGCCCGCGCGCAGCAGCGCCTCGGGAAGCCGGGCATTGTCGTAAGCGAGAACGATCTCGAACCACTGCCATTCGGGGCGCCGCGCCTCGTCCAGCAGCGTGATCAGCTCCTCGCCGTACCGCGTGAGGATCGTCCGCGAGAGCGCGTGGCCCGGATGCGCCTCGATCATCGCGGCGGCGCCCAGCATCGCGAAGGCATGGCTGCGTGGCGCTTCGAGCTCGAGCGCGATCGATGCGGTGGTGTCGAACAGCACCGAGGCCCAGTCGCGATGCTTCTGCGCCCGCGCGTCCCGCGCGGTGACGCCGAGCGCCCAGATCGCGCGACCGTTCGAATCCTCCGACCCCACGTCCTCGCACCAGGTGCGATCGAAATTCATGAAGTTGCGGAAGCGGCGCTGATCGGGGTTCCAGGCATATTGGACGAACGACGCATAAACGCTCGTCCAATTGTCACGCACGGCCTCGTCGATCCCGTCGATCTTCGACATCAGGATCAGCGCGCGGGCATTGTCGTCGATGCAATAGCCGTGGCGGCGATCGGGCACCGAATAGATCGAATGCTGCAGTATGCCGGTCGAATCACTCATCCGCTCGACCGCGGCGAGATTGGGCTGGAGCGTGGCGAGCTCGGCGGTCGACTTGGCGAAGCGGTGCGGCTGGGCGGCGACGATCGCAGCCAACTCGATCATCGCATTCTCGGCGAGACGCGGCCAGATCATCGTGCGGCCCCGGGCATAAGCGCGCTGCGCCAGCGCCAGCCGTTCTCCCTCGTCGGTCAGCAACCGGTCGATCTCGCGCGCGAAGCCGGCGCTGTCGCCGAAATTGACGAGCACGCCATGATTGTCGGCAAGGATCTCGGTGGCGTGAACATACGGCGTCGAGATCACCGGCTTGCCTACGCCGATGGCGTAGGAAAGCGTACCCGAAGTGATCTGCGCCGGATTGTTGTACGGCGTGACGTAGAGATCGGCTGCCTGGAGATAGTCGATCAGCTCGTCATGTTCGACGAAAGCATCGATGAACTGGACATGCGCGGCGACGCCTTTTTCCTCGGCTAGCGCCTTGAGCCGATCGCGATATGCCTCGCCTTCGTGCGCGACGAGATTGGGATGCGTCGCGCCGAGCACCACGTACAGCGCGCGCGGGTGATTGGAGACGACCTGCGGCAGCGCCGCGATCATCGTTTCGATACCCTTGTTGGGCGCGAGCAGGCCGAAGGTCAGCACCACCTCGCGGCCTTCCCAGCCGAACCGGGCCTTCATGCTGTCCGGATCGGCAAAGGCGCGATCGGGCACGCCGTGCGGGATCATCACGATGCTCTTGTCGTCGGCACCGTGGACGCGCTTGAGAATATCGCGCCCCTTCTCCGCCATGACGATGATCCGCGACGAGCGGCGGAGCAGGGCCTCCATCACCCGGCGCTCGTCGGCGCTGGGCCGTTCGAGCACGGTGTGGAGCGTGGTGATGACGGGGATCGAGAGCCGGTCGGTCAGCGCGATCAGGAAGTCGCCCGCCGGGCCGCCATAGATGCCGTATTCGTGCTGGATCCACAGCGCCTGCGCGCCGCTCGCCTCGATCGCGCGGGCGGCATCGAGATAGGCGGCGCGATCATGCTGCGGGATCGCGCGCGTAACCGCATCGGGATAATCGTAACGGCCGGGATGATCGTCCATCGCATAGACGTCGACCTGAAGATCGGGATAGCGCTGCTTGAGCGCGTTGAAAGTGTCCGTCGTATAGGTCGCGATGCCGCATTTGCGCGGCAGGAAATTACCGATGAGCGCTAGATGGTCGATACCCGGTGCGAGCATGAACGGCGCCATTCCCTTTCCTTCGCTACTGCAACAATCGGGCTGTCCAAAGCCCGTTCCCGCCTCCCAACTCTTGCAAAGCAATATGGTTTCATTCTTGTTGCATTGCAACATCAATGAATCCGACGAATCGTGTCGTAAATCTGAGGTTCAGCCTCGGCCGCGATATCCGGGTACGTCCTGCGGCGGAATCCAGACACCGGCGGGAGCCTCTCCCGACTGCCAGAAGACGTCGATCGGGATGCCGCCGCGCGGATACCAATAGCCGCCGATCCGCAGCCATTCGGGCTTCATCTCGGCGAACAGCCGTTCGCCGATGCCGACGGTGCAATCCTCGTGGAAGGCGCCGTGATTGCGGAAGGATCCCAGGAACAGCTTGAGCGACTTGGATTCGACGATCGTCGCGCCGGGCACATAGTCGATCACGAGGTGCGCGAAATCGGGCTGGCCGGTGATCGGGCAGAGCGACGTGAATTCGGGCGCGGCGAAGCGGATCATATACCGGCTGCCGGGGCGCGGATTGGGGACATAATCGAGCTCGGCCGCTTCGGGCGAGGCGGGGAGCGCGGAGGTCTTGCCGAGATGTTTAGCGTCCATCGCGGGCATGTAGGCGTTTGCGGAGCGCTTTGCATCCTTCTAGGACCACAGCGATGGACGCACTCGTAACGACAGAGTGGCTGGCAGGCGCACTGGGCTCTGAAGGCCTCGTGATCCTCGACGCCACCTACACCTCGACGCTGCCGGGATCGGCGAAGCAGGACCCCGAAGCCGAATATGCCGCCGCGCACATTCCCGGCGCGCTGCTGCTCGACCTCGACACGTTGGTGGACGTGGACGACCCATTGCCGTCGATGCTGCCGCCGCGCGATCTGTTCGAGGCGCGGATGGCGGCACTGGGCATCACCGCGGAGAGCCGGGTGGTGCTCTACGACAACAGCCCGCACCATACTTCGTGCCGCGCCTGGTGGGTACTCGGCCGGTTCGGAGTCGAGGCCTCGTTGCTCGACGGCGGCATCGCGAAGTGGAAGGCGGAAGGCCGGCCGCTCGAACAAGATGCCCCGAGCCCCATTCGCAGCCGGTTCGAGGCCGGCGCGCCGCGGACGCAGGTGCGCAGCCTCGTCGAAATGCAGGCGACCGACGAGCAGATCGTCGATGCGCGCTCGGCGGCACGCTTCACCGGCGACGAGCCCGATCCGCGCAAGGAATGCGCCCCCGGCCATATCCCCGGGTCGAAGAACATCCCACAGGGCCGCTTTTTCGAGGCGGACGGCACCTGGAAATCGCCCGCGAAGCTCCGCGACCTCTTCGAGGAGGCGGGCCTCGATATTGGCAAGCCGCTGGTGGCGACGTGCGGATCGGGGATCACCGCGTCGGTGATCGCCTTCGCCGCGCACCTGCTGGGCCGCGATGTACCGGTCTATGACGGCAGCTGGTCCGAATGGGGCGCATCGCCCACGACCGCAAAAGCGCTGGGGCCGGCATGAGCGGCGAGAAGGATGCGACCAAAGTGGTCCAGGCCGGCCGGCGGCCCGAATGGACGCAGGGCATCGTCAATCCGCCGTTGTGGCGCGCCTCGACGATCCTCTACGATTCGGTCGCCGATCTCCGCGCGCGTGGCGCCGCCGACACCCACCACAAACTCTTTTACGGCCGGCGCGGGACGCCGACCCAATGGTCGCTCGCCGAGGCGCTGACCGAACTCGAGCCCGGCGCCGAGGCGACTTTACTCTACCCTTCCGGCGTGGCGGCAGTGGCCGCGGCCTTGCTCGCAGTGCTCTCGCCCGGCGACGAATTGCTGCTGGTGGACAGCGCCTATGATCCGACGCGCAATCTCGCGAACGGACTGCTCGAGCGTTTCGGCATCACCACCACCTTCTACGATCCGCTGATCGGCGCGGGCATCGCCGATCTCTGCACCGATCGCACCAAGGCGATCTTCATGGAGAGCCCTGGCAGCCTGACCTTCGAGGTGCAGGACATTCCCGCGATCGTGGGCGTCGCGAAGGAACGCGGTATCGCCACCCTGCTCGACAATACCTGGGCGACGCCGCTGCTGCTGCCCGCAATCCCGCTGGGCGTGGATTATTCGATCCTCGCCTGCACCAAGTACGTCGTCGGCCATTCGGACGTGATGCTCGGATCGGTGACCGCCGCCGAGGGCCAATATGAGCGGCTCCGCGCCGTGACCTACCAGCTCGGCCAGACCGCGAGCCCCGACGACGCCTGGCTCGGCGCGCGCGGTCTCAGGACGATGGCGGTGCGGCTCGACCAGCACGGCCGCTCGGCACTGAAGATCGCCAAGTGGCTCGAGACCCGGCCCGAAGTCGCACGCGTTCTCCACCCGGCGCTGCCCGGATGCCCGGGGCACGAAGCGTTCGTCCGCGACTTTCGGGGTGCATCGGGACTATTCTCGTTCGTGCTGAACGGAGGCACCGACAAGGCGCGCTCGGCGCTGATCGACGGGCTCAGGCATTTCGGGATCGGCTATAGCTGGGGCGGATTCGAGAGCCTCGCCATCCCGGTCGATCCGCAGCGCTATCGCAGCGCGACGAAGTGGGAAGCCGAAGGTCCAATGGTCCGCCTCCAGATCGGACTCGAAGATGCCGACGATCTGATCGCCGATCTCGAAGCGGGGCTGACCCGCTTCGCCGAGGTTTGCGGCTGATGGAGCGGCTCGGGGCCTGGCTGGCGGGACATAATCTGCCGGGCACCGCCGAGCTTTCGGAAGCCGCCATCGCCGGCGGGCTGACTACGATCGCGATGATCCTCGGCTGGCTCGCCGGACGGCATATCGGCTCGCGGATCGCCGCGGCCTGGGCAGAGCGCATCAACGGCAACGCCGCGACCTTCCACCTGCGCGCCTGCGCGATCGTGCGCTGGAGCTCGGCGGCGATCCTGCTCGGGCTGATCGCCGTGAGCTGGCCGTGGATGCCGCTGGGCGCGCTGGTCGTCGGGCTGGTCCAGGCCTTTTCGGTGGCGATGCTGGTGGTCGCCGTGCTGCGCGGCCTCAATCTGCCGCGCTGGGCGGCCTGGACACTGGCGGCGCTCGCCTTCGTCGCGGTGCTCAGCCATGCGATCGGCGGCTTCTCGGTGGTCGAGG
>Ga0209673_1002416_pt1 | contig 13031 bp, 15 predicted proteins | sample AraplaCol_mMS_r2_2_FD_184274 | JGI IMG/M metagenome (GOLD analysis project Ga0209673, IMG submission 184274) | Arabidopsis root microbial communities from North Carolina, USA - plate scrape MF_Col_mMS_r2 (SPAdes) (version 3) | ecosystem: Host-associated > Plants > Roots > Endosphere | place... | reverse complement strand
TTTTTGTTTTTTTTTTTTTTTGATTTGGATGGGATGGTTGGTGTTGGCCTCTTTGATTAGATATATGCATTTCCATGGCCTGGCGTTTAGGATTGGGGTGATTTTTTTGTGGTATACTTGGTTCTGGGGCTAGATTGTGATGTGATATATGAGGATCTGGTATATTTACTGGATTTACTATGTTGTTAATAATATTATCTACTATGATTAATTCGAGCTTTTCTTTGTTTAATACACGATTATTGAATAATAGCTATACTCTGTCATCAAGTTATTGTCCACTTCTCTAGACTGCCGATGACCATGTAGATACTCATATCAAAGTACAGCATCATCCATCATGAACATAGCTAAACAATGGAACCTCCGGCCACCCACTCACCGGCATTTTCGGCGCATAATCAGATAATTCAGGCATGATCTCCGCATGTCTCTCCTCAGAGCCTAACAGTAAACCCTCCGCCATACCCCCTCGACAATCATCCACAGAAACATTCCCTATTCCAACAAACATTTCCTCATTATTCAAAGCATCAAAAATAACCTTCTGACTCGCAGCCTCCCACAATAACGAATCATGACTAACAACATGCGGAAATCTCCCCTCACCAATGGCCATCCCAGCACAAAGCTTGAAAACATCAACATTACTCACAGACACCTCCTCCCCATCCCTCAACCTCCAACTATCCCTAAACCCAGCCCACTCCCACCCTTCCCCATAAAATCCAGGTTGGATCATAAGATCCGTACTAGATCCAATAGAAGTAGTAGGAACCTGTGCCCTCCCACCACCAAATTTCACCAACGCAAAAAGAAACTTAGACCAAGGAACCTGCTGAACAATAGCCGGTGTATACAAGTTCAAATAAACAAGCGGAACCATAGACCAAGATCCATGGAAATCTGCCCCAATAGCAATGAATCGTTTCACTTTTTCCCGGGTCTGCGGATAAAACGTCAAAGTCCATTGCGTCGTTAACGCACCAGCTGACCAAGATATAATCGAGATCCGACCACCACCAGCAGTGGAATCCGTGGAAAGATGATTGATTGCATAACTGAGATATTCCGCACTGATTTGGATATCGTTCATGAGTCTACTCGGGATTCGAATGTAACAAGGTTGAAAGTTCGAATTTATGAGTGGTTGTAGTAAAGTATGATCCCAATTTGTTTCCGGACTGGAGTATCATAGCGTAAGACAGAGATAAGTTAGTTAGTGATGGTTGAGTTCGGGGGAATTTCGCTGCATTCTCACGTTATACCAGTCCCATGAACTAAAAGGACTGTCTCCTTTGCATTGGAGACTTTAACCGGGCAGTAAACTGCATTTTCCAGATCTTCTTGTTCAACTGTGTAGATCGGATCGAGATTCGTGGATAATCTCGCGGTATCGATTATGGCCGTATAATTTCTTTCAGAGATAGCCCACCAAATTGCGACTAGGAGGGTGAGTAGTGTAGTTGAGACTCTGAATAAACCCATTTTATCATGAAACCTCGCGGAATATACCTAGACGATGGTTGTTTATCAAAAAGTTTATTCTAGGTGGGCATTTCTAGTAAGAGAAGACGTTGGGAGGTGGCGGGTTTCAGCCCCCACGACTAGTAAGCTTCAAAGTACGAGATCTTACGTTTCGGAGTATACTCGGACCGATGGATAATCAATTCGGAGTTTAAAGATGTATATGCCAGGTCGATATTATTCATTGTCAGTATGAGATTGTATTCCGATTGAATCAAAGATTATCGATTGGATCACTTCACTACTTGCTTGTATACTGCAAAATTTCAACGGCAATCACCGAGGATTGCTGATACAAAACCAAAAAATATTCTATTGGATAATAATATATTTTGCTCCATTCATGGAAGCGTCTAGCCCAAAGAAATCCAGAATGAGTGACCGGTTCTTATATTCGGATGATCTACCAAGTGTAAATTATATCCCTAGTATCAGATATAGCCACCCCATGGTCCTTCTTGGCGAGCTTATGGACTTAATATTAAATCTATGTATACCTCGTGCAAATTCCAATTTGAGGGTGAGATAAGACTATCCTCAAACTTCGCAGTGCGATAATTACAATTAATTATGTAATAGACAAAGAATACCATGACACCTCATGAGCAATATCAAGCCAGCAGATATCAGCCCAATAGGCATTAATCTCGTAGACAAATCACCACCTAAATCAAGCATTAGTTTCAATCCCAAGCTAGAGAGAAGATCAAACTCACGCAAAAGGCTCCGAATGTAGATAAATCTCCTCCACATCCCCATCCAACGCTCTAGCCTGCGCCAAAGCAGCTGCATTCCTCGTATCATGCAACATACTCGCAGGACCACAAACCAAAACACCAATTCGTTTCCTTTGACCCTCATGAGCAGTCTGTAATCGACTCACACCAGCAGTCCGGGCAATAAGACCAGGAATATCAGGTCTCGCATCACGATGAACATTCAAACTAAACATTCCAGTCGTGGTACTCTCCACCGGCATTTTCTTCCTCTCATCGGACATAGACCCACGACCCGAATCAACAGTTGCCATTGACTGAGACGTCAACGGAGGAGACGTAATATGCACCGAAACAGAAGTTTCATACCCGTACACCGAGTCTGCGAGAAGTTCCGTAGAATGCGTGAGGCGAGATTCAATTTCCTCCACGTACCAATCTGCCATTGCGGTATCACGAGTTGCAAAAATCACTTGGAGACTGCGATGACCTTGTGGAAATGATTTCCCATGTTTTGTTAAACTTGTTAGACGGAGAGCTTCGTCTACCATTGCAAGTGAGAATCCCCCACCTGATCCTCCGGCAATCACGAGAATTGTATCGAAGCGAGCGAGGTGATGGGCACTGACACCACCGTAAGGACCCTCGATGAAAATTTTCTTTTTACAGCCGGGTCGTTGGCGGGCGAGGGCGGCTAGACGGGCTGTTACGCCTTGTCGTGGTTTAATGTAAAAGATTAATTCCGAGTCTCGGCCATTTGGGTCTGTGTCTTTGCAGACGGAGGAGATTGTGAATGGGTGAGCTGTTAAAAGGTGGAGATCGGATGTGATGAAGCGGACGAAGACGTGTTGACCGGGTGTCCATTTGACGTTTGTAGGAACGGCGACGCGGACGAGGCCGCTTGGGAGAAGTTCGAGAGTGGCTGTGTGTAGACCGTGCATAAGATAGGTTCGGATATGAGCTGTGATGAGGGAGAGAAGGTATATGGCGCCTGAAGCAATGAAGTAGTCCCTGTTGCGTATTAGTTGATGTTTGGAAAATAACTGGCGGATGATCTTACCATGAAGATAGACGAAAGTCGCAATGAAGGAAGAAGAAGACGACAAAAATTAGAGCATCAAATAGGTGGGTGGCCTTGAAGAACTCATAAAAGCGGTTGCTGAAGAAATTAGCTAGAGTATCATTAGGTCACCGAGATCAATCATACCGAATCGAAGGCAAAGACATAACAGTCAAATAAGTTTGCGAGAGAAGTGCTGGGATACCAGTCCAGTAGACGATATTTGTTTTCCACTCTTTAACCATGTCACCTTTCTGGATGTGGAATATGATAAAAGGAAATGTATGGATGAGTGCCAAAACGAACATGGCATAACTAGTCCAGTGGTGAAAGACTTGTAGCTTCTCAGGCGGAATGCCAGTGATAGCTGAGATCATATTTGCTTTAACACTCAGTGCCCTTAATGAAGTTAGCAATCTGTCACACCAAAAAGTGTATTTATAGAGCTTACAGTATGAATGGCAGCAGTGCGAGAGCCATCCAACCAGCCCTCGTCGCGATTGGAGGACTACTTCCGTAGTTTGCATCTCTAGGCCAATAATAAGGTTGCGGGCCGAGTGTCATTGCTGCGGATAGTCGATCAGCAATTTATCAATCAGCGTTGGGGGGCAACATCGCGTTGCTCCGTAAGCGTCCCACATACCAAGGAAGAAAACAGCACCAGCCAGAGTCAAGAGAATAACACCTAATGATGGGGACCAGTATCTGAACGCGGGCAATCGATATCCCCTATAAGCCAAGTATCGGGAGGCAGATGTTGTCGTCCGCCAAATTCGAGTCCGTTTGAACCAATCGGGAGCAAATCGCACCAAAATATTGGAGATAGTGAAGACACCGATTACAGCGCAGAGAAAGTAAACCGTATTAAGAGCGTAGACATGGTCGGCTTCGTACCTGCGATCAAGATAGTGTATTAGAATATGTAAATGTGAATACATAAGATTGAGGTCAGCCTCATAGATCATACCAATAGCGCCAACGATAGTTTCGATAAGCGCATTGCACCGCAGACAATTTGCACTTGTCTTCACGAGACGAATGAAGCATCACAGGCTGATCTAGCCAGGGCACCGTCGGCACCTTGCTCTGCATATTCATGTTCATATCCATCTTCATCTCCATGGATCAAATCCAGAGCCACTCGTATACAGGCACACACACACACACACACACACGGTCAAGAGTCAACATCAAATCAAACACAATGAAAGATGGAGCGAATTCTCTTGTTATGGAGGCTTAGACCTGATCGGAGAAAACGGAGCTGATCGGCAAATCAAAGTCTGTAGTTACACATCATGACTGGTTTCAATTCTGCCCTTCTGCCTCGGTGTTGACAATTCGATAATAAAGGTTGCATGACCGAAAACGGGCATTTGCTTAACTCTGGGGGTGGATTTCCCTGAGAGCGAACCAAGGGAGAGGACAATTCTCCACCTGGGTTTAATTCATTCCGGACGATCTATCGCATTCTTGGGGGCAATGCCCCTTTCTTACTAGCATACATAATTTGTACAGTACCTTTGGATACATGATCTAAGGAAAGGAATGGTTCTATTTTGCTTCCATTCCGCTGCTCACATTAGAGCAGATTATCTTGGGTTTAAATTAGACTGTACCGTTTTAGTACCTGTTCGTTCCACATAATTCAAGCATGTGGAGAGTGATCGACCCCTGCATATCTGTAGATGTCAAGTCCAGACGAGAGGATACTACAGATTACTGACACACTTTTGTCAACCACCATTCGGATTACTCGGATAATTCAATATATAATACTTCAGGGCATCACTCATGGGTTAATTCGAGACTTCTCTTTCTTCACTGACGTAGCTATGTAACGTTCGCCCCTCCCCCAGAAAATACAAGGTGGATCCGTGAATCTTGGTCCAAACTTCTAGGGTTTCATGAACCACAACAAAAAGGGCATCATACTGTATGAAATGAAATCGATGATTCAATAGACAAGAGAGTATCATAGTATTCGTGTGCTGTATATACAAAATCATCAATTCAAACAAGCTTTCCCCCCAAACAACAAAAAGAAAAAAAAAACCCCAGAATTTCCGCATCGGGATTAGCGGCTCACATGGCCCATCCAACCCTACATTCTGTCCATCTTCTCTTGTATTCCCTTTTCCATTCCACTTAATCAAGGGGCACAGCCGACACCGAAACCGTAGTGGCAACAGGTACCTTGACCTTTTCATTCGAAGGGACCTCTTCACTGCCGATCCCATATACCTTCAAAGCCTGATAACCCCCACGTACACTATCCGCATCAAGACCTCGGGCCCGCAGGACACTGGTAGCCACGCGTGCTGTATCCCCATCATAGCACAAGACCAGAACGTGACACGAACCAAGATCCGATAGAATTCTAGACTGGAAGATCTGCTCTAATTCCACCCACTGCGCCTCCAGGATTGACGGATCTGAAAACGGGGACGGTGAGTGCGGTCCGATACTGTTCAGTGGCACGTTAATCGAGCCAGGTAAATGCCACGCCTGGAAATCCTCTGATTTGCGTAAATCCATGACCCGATGCTGCGGCTTCAGTGTAATTTCTCTGAGTGGTGTTTCTGACAGCGAGCGTGGCGAGCCGTATACCTCAGGTAGTACGTCTAAGGCATCACGTTCCCAGGCTTCGTCGTAGCGGTGGAGATCGACCTTTGTCAGGCGCTGCAGGGAAGAAAAAAAAAATCAGTATATTAGTAAATGGGGATATTTTGTGGCGTTGACGCGTCATGCGGTGCTGAAATTGAAAAACGTACCTCGTTGCGGATGGGAGGGAATTGCTCGGTCCCAAGTTTCTGGAAGTATTCGCTGATGTACTGGTATGGGAGATCGCAGCAAAGGAAGACACAGTGGGTCAAACCATCTGGACCCGCCAGATCGGATAAAGTACCAGCTGCCTTGCGCTTTGATACCATCTGGAACAAACCTTGTAAATTGAATCCGGAGGATGGACCACATACCAGTCCTTCACGACAAAGCTGTAAAGAAAGGGTGTACGAATCGGAAGACCCCACCTCTTGAATCTCGTCCACTGCTTCTTTCCATGGAAACTCGACAGGTCGCATCAGGGCGAAGGAACGAGGACCAGGGACCCGGTCTCCAGGGGCGGTACAAACGCCTAGTCGCATCACCGATGGCTTGACGCTTTTGAAGTATGTGCCGAGACCTGTCATGGTACCTGAAGTTCCCATACCTGCACAGAGGACATTGATCTCGGGCAGTTGTTTATAGATTTGAGGGCCCGTCCAGCGGATATGAGATTGCCAGTTCTTGTCATTTTCGTATTGGTTCGGATTGACGATGTCGTCGGCTTCTTCGGCCATTCGACGAGCATTCTGGATACCTCCTCGACTATCAATGGGCTCGGGCTGCGAAGGACCACCGAACAGGGTAATGTTGAGTCCGAAGAATTGCATCAGTTTCAACTTGGCATCACTTGTCTTGTTGCTTAAGAATGCTCGTGTATCTTGTACACCATGCATGACTCGTGCAATCATGGACATGGAGATGACGGTTGACCCAGAACTATACTCAATAATGGTATTGGTATTGGGCTGCACGCTGGATTCGAGCATGTTCAACGCTGTCGATAAAGTTAATATAAGCCCTCACGTTGTCTCTAATTCAAAAAAAAAAAATTCATGCATACCTGGCATGCTTTTAACATTATTAGCAGGATGCATGGTCATCATTTTGGCATATATCCGGACGCCATCGTGATAATATGGGTTCAGATGCTCTGGTAACTCTACCAAAGGTAGCGGAGGTTGACAATCCGGATTGAAGTAGTTCTTCAATGAATCCGTGCCGAAGTAGACATTCTTTTCGTTAATGTTGGCCATCTTCCGAGGCTGATCAGGCAGAGCAGTATTAGTGGAAGTAGAAGAAATATCAAATACTTTGCTTCCGCCAACACCCATAATACTGATAGAACTGGTAAAGACCAAGAAATAAAGCCTTATACTAGTACTTGAGGTGGTAGTACAAGGAAATGAAAGTCAGAAGAAAAACAAGCCGGGAACCAGCGTCTCAAATATACTTCTTCACCATCATCCAGCCGCTGAAGAGGGTCCCCTCTTCCTTTTGCGTCGGCTTGGCACCTGAAAAGGCAAAGAAAAGACTCAAAACGCCGCTCATCTTCCGATCCACCATGAGAAGTTGCCCCGTCTCTGGCATTCCAGTTGCTACCAGTGCCACAGCCAGAAGAGGGGTGAGACAAGGCAGACCCATCCAGTTCCAAGAACGCTGCAAGCGCCTAAATAATTAATATAGTAATACTATGTAATAATAATAACACTGATTGGGAAGACGAGCAGTGGATCAGCGAACTTGACACTCTGTACTGGGTACCTTAGGAAGATTACCTCGGGGAAATTTTGTAGTCTCGACAGATCTCTCGCAGCCCAATAGTGCAAAGTAAGCACTGAATGACGTGCAGAAAGAGTGTGGATTTCCCATGAAAGGCCGAATCGGGAAATTTGAAAACGGAGGAAGATCGACGAGGGGGGGGGACTCGCGTTAAGTCCCCGCCGTCGTATTTGCGGAGACCCATTGTTCTAGAAGGCAACGAGATGCCATTCGAGAATAACACAACAGACACATAACACTAGTATACAATACAACTTGTAGTAGTATAGATCAGCAGGGATAGTAGATACAAAGATAACAAGGTCCCCTTCTATAAAGCAGCCAAGACAATGCCGAGAAAATATAAACTGAAGGTCCTCGATTATCCTTTCAACATCTTGTACTGAACTAACTAGTTCTACAATCACATTCAATAATATTTCCCTTGTGAAATTGACATGTACTTTTAAGTACCTTGAGAGTGTTTGAGCAAGTTTGTAAACTTTTTTGCCGATCTGCGTCAAGCCGTCAAGTCGATCTATACCATTCTGGGCGAAATGAGCAGAAATGAGTCTACTAAAAAAAAAAAAAAAAATATACGGTCTGATTCGAGCAGATGAATTTATGTACAAAGTACTAATTATTTGAATATATTCGGTAAATCGGATAGATCCGTCTTGAACAAATCACTCGGTTCAAATTTCCTATCAAATTTTGCAATTTCTCGCAAAATTGGCGTTATTTTTTCTTACGAAATTGAAAAAGGGCAAATTGAATACCCGAATGCAGCTTGAGTATCACTCCTTCTTACATCCCTAGAAGGACGGCATAACAAGCATACTCAGCTTTCTTTCACGATTGTCATCCTATCTCAGTTGCACACAATATGCCTGGAGTGTTAGAAAAACCATCAGGCCATTCTAGCCCCGATAGCTCGCATGCTGATTTGGCGGATCAAAATGGGGCTCAGGTAGTTTTCAACGAGCAAACAAATTATGTGCCCAAGCGCACCATTATCACGGTAAGTTCATATCGCCAAATGCAAGTAAATTTAAATCACATCACGAAATGAAGGTGATTTTGGACGAAGCTAATCGTGTCAGATCTTTTTGGCCTGTTCGACTGTCGACCTTTTAGCATTGATGGACCAGACGACTCTGGCGTCCAGTCTGTCTATTATCGGCAACGCATTGGGAGCAAGTGACCAAACATCTTGGATTTCTGGTGGTTATTTTGTGTAAGTAATGGTTCTTAATATCTTTCATATGACACTGATTTACATCTCTATCACAACAATTCATCTTCATTCGTCTATGTGTACTATATTGAAAACTAACTTGCTACCCTCGCAGGACATCAACATGTTTCCAACTTATCTACGGTAAACTATCTGACATCTGGTCACGCAAGATCGTCCTATTCGTCGGATTAGGTATCTTCTTCATTGGATCCCTAGCAGCATCCCTCGCCCAAAACGTCACTCAACTCATCGTCTTCCGAGCACTCACCGGTGTCGGTGGTGGAGGTCTAATGACCGTCGCACAAATGATAGTTAGCGATGTCGTTCCTTTACGCGAAAGAGGCAAATATCAAGGAATTCTCGGTGCAGTAGTAGCCATTGCCAACGGTATTGGACCCGTGATTGGTGGTGCGCTAGCATCAATATCACACGATTCCTGGCGATGGATCTTTCGACTAAATTTACCCTTGACTGCACTGACAACTATTTTCGTGCTATTTTTCATGCCATTGCGCAAAGTTGAAGGGGATTGGAAACTCAAGTTGAAAGCTATTGACTTCTTCGGTGCACTTTTGGCTTTGGGTGGAACGGCCGTTCTACTTCTCGGTCTGAATTGGGGTGGTGGTGAGTATCAATGGAACTCGGCTCATGTCATTGCGACTTTGGTTGTTGGGTTTGCTATTTCTGTTGCCTTTGTCTTGTGGCAGTGGAAGGGGGCTCGGATTCCATTGGTACCCATGCATATATTCCGAGGCAGGATCGTAAATGGTGCCTGCTTGACGATGTTCGTTAATGGTTGGAACTTTCTGGTACAAGTTTACTATATTCCTACCTTCTATCAGCTTGTCTTTGAGTATTCTACAGTCAAAGCTGGAGCAATGCTCTTACCAATTACCTTGATGCAGAGTAAGTTATCGATTTGTCTTCTCCACGTATTTCAACACTGACCATAATTACACAGCTGTCAGTAGTACTCTTTCTGGCCTCGTGGTACACTGGGTTGGTCGTTATCGAGAGTGCATTCTCTTTGGCTGGGTTATTTGGGCCGTGGGCCTGGGTCTTTTCTCAACATTGGATCAATCATCTGGTATTGGGAAGCAAATTGGCTATGGAATTTTGACTGGTGTTGGTGTCGGAAATACTTTACAGCCGTATGTTACCTTTGCTCGCTTATTGATTCTGGACTATTCACTAATCGGTCTTCTAGATCTCTCATTGCAGTCCAAGCCGGCGTTGAAAGACGCGATATGGCCGTTGTCACGTCGTTCCGCAAGTAAGTGTTTACTACAGTCATTACGATATCTTTGACTAACGAATCTAGTTTTGTTCGAAATCTCGGCGGTACACTTGGACTAGCGATTGCCGGTACAATAATGTAAGTACAGCCCATCGCCATTCTATACACGCCCTTTCATTCTAACAAAAGCAGTAACAATATCCTTGGTTCATCAATCTCGGCCCTGGATCTAGGTGATTCCGAGTCACGCTCTCTCCTATCAAGTCCTCAAAACTATCTCTCGAAGCAAACTCCGGAGACAGCGCAGCATATCCGCAGTGTCATGATCCCAGCATATCAAAAAGGTTTCCGTATAATTTTTATCATTGGGGCCGGACTATCGGCATTAGCATTTTGCTTGGCATGGTGGCTAATGCCTCAGGTCGGGTTGAAGCGAGCTGATGATGAGACACTAAAAGAAGAGGCCAAGAAACGGATTAATGGAGAGCGGGATGAGGAAAAGCGTGGCTAAGGGTTGAAGGACTCTCAAGATGGATCCAAGGGAAATTACGGGATATTCCAAAAAAAAAATTCAATTTTAATTCTTTTATAAATTATTGTATAGATATATCATTAGATACTTTTATTTTGTTCAAAATGCATGGCGTCTTCTCATGTTCTAGTTCTGAATCAATATTATTTTTGCACCCCTTTCAAGATCATCATCTCAGTCTAACCCAGACAGACTATTTTCTGTAATAACAGTGAAAATATTCCTTGGTGTAAACTCGTCGAAATTTCCACTGGAAATTGCAGATCTTCACATAAGGTACTCAAAGATCGTCAGACCCTGCATATAGGTCAGATTCTGTCAAAGGGCCAAGACCCTGGGTACCCTGAGGAAGATCGAAAGTCTGTTGTCGTCGGCTAATTCCGAAACTACTACACAGTTCATTGATTATAAGATATTTATTTCACGTAAATTGACAAGAGCACTGATTAACACGGGTGCAGTTCGATTCACTTCTACATTTATATAGTCTGTCTCACTCCCTTGGAAGTCTCATAAGCTATACAGAATATGTTACTGCAGAAATGGCTGTGATATCGAGCCGTTGCTCCTCAGAAATTAATATCCAGGATCCTCCTTGCAAAGATGCTTAGGACTCTTGAATCCATCCATATTAGTCGCCTTGATAAATTCCTTCGTCTTCTCCAAATCACCACCACAAACAGGACCACACCAACAAGGCCGACTATCATGACCATAAGGCTGAAGAATATACTCACCAAGATCATAATTCTGACCAATTGTAGAGCTCACATCACAAACCGGGACAGTAAAGATACCCTCCCAAGCCGCACCCTTCGAACCAGGATTCGCCCACGCATTAGAAATCGCATCCTGCGCGCGTGAAGCAAGAGTATCGGAACTATAGTCATACCCAGCAACATTATACGCATCAAGCGAGGAGTTGATTATATCCTGAACGCTAACGCCGCTGTACTCATTCTGGCCCAACGAGTCAGAACCAGGAGGGGGGTTAACCCATCCCCACTGGTGTGAGGTAGTTGAGATCACATCATTCTCTTGCCAGTAGTATAAGTACCATGCTTTACCATCACGACAAACAACAGCTTCCTGGGGACCAGAACCTATTCCATCATTATCACCACAAGAGCCACCACCCATGATGAAAACCTTTTGTTGGCGGTATAATTGATTGATGGAAGTTCCAATGAGCATGTTGGTCATTGAGTCTGTGACTGCATTCTTATCAACGCCTTGATACTCGAGAAAAGCACCACCGGAAAGGTAACTGCGGATATCGGCGTTATTATATTCAGAACCACCCATCAGCTGGTTATTAGCTGTTGTGAATGATTTCAGAGAATCAACAACGACAGTTCCGAGAATTCCACCCAGATCAGCGGATTTCTGGAAAGTATCATCCTGGCTTGGAATAATCAGCATATAACTCAATCAATGTGAAGTTTTGATACCATCAGAAAACGTGAAAGTTTCCATAATGTGGTAGAAGAGGAAGTGATCAAAAAAAAAAACATACTGTTGTCCAAGAACATTACTAGCAGCACCATTTGCACCACTCATGAGAGCCGACCCAGCACCAGCAACAGCACCAGTAATCGGACCAGCAAGACCAGCAAACGAAGCACCGATTCCAACAATAGTAGTAAGACCCGTAAGAACCTCTTTCAACGCAGTAACACTCTTATCATCTTTATCTGTATAGAACGTCGTAGCCCAAGAATCCTTCGAAAGAGCCGCACCAAGAGCAGCAGTCGTAAAGGACTCCGAAACACCCTTGAAATAAGTATGTAGACGATTAATCGACTCAAGAACATAATAAGTAGATCTAATATCAGAACCACGATCATTCAAAACTCGATTATCGCAAAGATTCAAATCACAGTCTGAATTCGATCCGTCGTCCCGACAACTCCAATCTGGATTTCCCATGGCCCATTGTCCAAATGCACCTGCGAATCCTGCGGAATTATCCTTTATCAGATCGGTATGATTGTTCCACCAGTTATCGAGCCAGGTGCCGGTTTTGTAAGAGTCCCAGTCTTCGGTGTGTTGGCCGTAGTATTTGGAGACTTGACCACAGCGCTTGTATATACCACGCGGGGAGAGAGGGTTGGTGATTTCAAGATGGGAATTTGCCGGGACCGCCTGCGCTGCAGGCAGGAGTGCTAGAGCTGTGATAACGAAAGTGGGAAGCATATTGAGGTGGAAGTTGCTCCAGGTAGAAAAAGAGTGAATAGGAGGGTAAAATAACTTGAAAGAGAGATATCCTCAACTCAACCCGTTGGAGCGATAACTCCTGAATTGAGTTTATCACAAGAGGATAATTTTCGATATCTGGGGGGGGGGGGGGGGGG
>Ga0209673_1002413_pt1 | contig 13044 bp, 10 predicted proteins | sample AraplaCol_mMS_r2_2_FD_184274 | JGI IMG/M metagenome (GOLD analysis project Ga0209673, IMG submission 184274) | Arabidopsis root microbial communities from North Carolina, USA - plate scrape MF_Col_mMS_r2 (SPAdes) (version 3) | ecosystem: Host-associated > Plants > Roots > Endosphere | place... | reverse complement strand
GACACCGTGAATGGCTTTCACCCGCTCGATCTCGGCCGCAAGGGCGGCATGGTAGGGCGCATGGTATGTGCGCAGTCGTTCGGCGATATCGGCTTCGGTTGGTTCTGCCCCGGTCTTCCAGATCGGCCTGCCGTCGAAATCCGTCTCGGGGATCAGTCCGGTCGTGTTCTGGCCGGGATAGAGGCTCGTGCCGGCGGGATCGCGGTTGGCGTCCAGCACATAGCGATGGAAGGTGGCGCGCACGACGGTCGGGTTGTCGAGCAGACCATCATAGAGATGGTGGATGTGCCAGTCGGTATCGGCAAGCAGCCGGCCGGTCTCGTTCAGACGCTCCCAGATGTCGGCGGGAACATCGGTGCCCGTGTGCGGAAAGCCGAGGATGACGGGGGACGTGCCTTGCTTGACCTCGAAAACAGCCATGTCAGACCTCCAGAGCCGGCAGGATGCCGCTTGAAACGGATGCGTTGAGAGCACCGCCGCCAACGAGAATGCTGGCCGCCTTCAGGTCGTTTGCCATGTAGCGATCCTCCTCGAGCGAGGGCACGACGTTGCGGATCGCTGCGATCGCCTTGGTCAGTTCCGGGCTGGTCGCAAGCGGCGCGCGAAGCTCGACGCCTTGAGCGGCGGTCAAAGCCTCGATGCCGATGATGGCGAAGAGATTGTCGGTCATCGGCAGAAGCCGCCGCGCGCCATGACAGGCCATGGAGACGTGGTCTTCCTGATTGGCCGAGGTCGGCGTCGAATCGACGGAAGCCGGATGCGACATCTGCTTGTTCTCGCTCATCAGTGCGGCGGACGTGACCTCGGCGATCATTAGGCCGGAATTGAGCCCTGGCTTCTTGGCGAGGAACGCCGGCAATCCGTAGGAAAGCGCAGGATCGACGAGCAGCGCGATGCGGCGCTGGGCGATCGCCCCGATCTCGCAGACGGCAAGGGCGATCTGGTCGGCAGCGAAGGCAACAGGCTCGGCATGGAAATTGCCGCCGGAGACGACCGAATTGTCCGAGAGCACCAGCGGATTGTCCGTCACGGCATTGGCCTCGATTTCCAGCGTGCGTGCAACCGAGCGCAGGAGGTCCAGGCAGGCGCCATCGACCTGCGGCTGGCAGCGAATGCAGTAGGGATCCTGCACGCGCTCGTCGCCTTCGATATGGCTCTGGCGGATCGGCGAGTTTTCGAGCAGCGCGCGCAGGGCCGCTGCGGTATCAATCTGGCCGCGATGGCCGCGGAGCGTATGGATATCGGGATGGAACGGTGCGGACGAGCCCATGGCGGCATCCGTCGACATGGCGCCGGTAATCAGCGCCGATTGCGCCGCCCGGTGGGCGCGGAAGAGACCGGCGAGCGCGAGCGCCGTCGAGGTTTGCGTGCCGTTGATCAGCGCCAGGCCTTCCTTGGCGGCGAGCACGACGGGATGCAGCCCGGCCTTGAGCAGCGCAGTTGCGCCATGCAGCCTCTCGCCCCCGAAGAAGGCTTCGCCGTGCCCCATCATCACGGCCGTCATATGCGCAAGCGGGGCAAGGTCGCCGGAGGCGCCGACGGAGCCCTTTTCCGGAATGACAGGGATGACGCCGCGGGCCATCATCGCTTCGATCAGGCGCACCAGTTCCAGCCGCACGCCGGAAGCGCCGCGGCCGAGCGAAACGAGTTTCAGCGCCATGATCAGGCGCACGACATTTTCCGGCAGTGGCTCACCGACACCGCAGCAATGCGACAGGATGAGGTTGCGCTGCAGGGTCGCCACATCGGCGCTGTCGATCTTGATCGAGGCGAGCTTGCCGAAGCCGGTATTGATACCGTAGACCGGCGCATTGCCGGCGGCGATCTCGGCGATGCGGTTTGCCGCCTTGATGATGCCGGCGTCGAAGGATGGGTCGAGCTTTGCCGGGACGCAGGTCCAGTAAATTGTTGCGAGATCTTGCAGCGAGACGGAGCCCGGATGGAGGGTAATGGTCATCGGTCGATCCTCTGGCCCTTGAAAATATGTGCGTGAAGTGGGTTGAAGCCGATGCGGTAGACGAGCTCGGCGGGGCTTTCGATATCCCAGATCGCCAGATCAGCAGACTTGCCGGCCTCGATCGTGCCGGTCTCGCTAAGCAGGCCGAGTGCACGGGCGCCCTCGCGCGTTGCGCCGGCGATGCATTCCTCCACCGTCAGCCTGAACAGCGTCGCCGACATGTTCATGGTGAGCAGCAGCGATGTGAGAGGCGAAGTGCCGGGATTGCTGTCCGTGGCGATGGCGATGTGCACGCCGGCCTGCCTCAAGGCCTGAACCGGCGGCTTCTGCTTCTCGTTGATGGCGTAGAAGGCACCCGGGAGCAGAACCGCAACCGTGCCGGCCGCCGCCATTGCCTGCGCGCCATCTTCATCCAGATATTCCAGATGATCGGCCGAAAGCGCACCATAGGAGGCTGCGAGTTTCGCGCCGCCGAGATTGGAGAGCTGTTCGGCATGGAGCTTGACGGGAATACCGAGCGAACGGGCCTTGTCGAAGACCCGCGCGATCTCGTCGACTGAGAAGGCGATGCCTTCGCAAAAACCGTCAACGGCGTCGATGAGGCCTTCGGCACGTGCCCGCTCCAGGCCCGGCAGGACGACATCGGAAATGTAATCCTGGTTCCGTCCCTTGTATTCGACGGGTGTTGCATGGGCGCCAAGATAGGAGGTGATGACCCTTACCGGCCGGTGGTCTGCCAGTGCGCGCGCGGCGCGCAGCATCTTCAGTTCCGCCTCGATATTGAGCCCGTAGCCGGACTTGACCTCGATGGTGGCTACGCCTTCCGAGATCAGCGTGTCGAGCCGCGGCAGCGCGGCCTCGACGAGGCCTTCGACGGACAGCGCATTGGTTGCCTTCACCGAGGAGACGATGCCGCCGCCGGCGCGCGCGATTTCTTCATAGGTCGCGCCTTCGAGCCGCATCTCGAATTCCCGCGCACGGTTGCCGCCATAGACGATGTGGGTATGGCAGTCGACGAGGCCGGGCGTGACCCAGCGGCCTTCGAGATCGGTAATGTCGGCCGCCTCGATCAGCCAGGACGGCAGTTCGGCTTCCGGCCCTGCGTAAAGGATGCGCCCGCCTTCACAGACGAAGGCGCCTTTTTCGATAATGCCAAGGCCCGGCAGATCCTCCCGCAGGGTCGCAAGGCGTGCATTGCGCCATAGCGAGCGAGCGCTGGAATTGCGGCCCGATCCGGAAAATTTGTTCCCACTCATCAGCTTTACGCCTTTCCTTATGGCTGAATATGTATATACATAATAAAAAGGGTGACAAGTAGAAATTTATGGCCTTTCGCATAAAGGCAAGCGAAGCGGTCAATTGCGAAACGGGAGAGCGATCATGACGAAACTTCATGCGACAGCTGCCTTGCTGGCCGAAGGCTGGCGCAAGAATGTGCGCCTGACGCTTGCGGACGGACGCATTGCCGCAATCGAAATGGATGTCGCGCCTGACGCGGATAACGAGCGTCATGCTGTCCTGCTGCCGGCAATGCCGAACCTCCACAGCCATGCCTTTCAGCGGGCGATGGCGGGGCTTGCGGAAGTGCGCGGCCCGGCCAATGACAGTTTCTGGAGCTGGCGCACCGTCATGTACAAATTTGCGCTCTCGATGACGCCAGACCATGTCGAAGCTGTAGCGGCGAAACTCTATATGGAAATGCTGGAAGCCGGCTTCTGCCGCGTCGGCGAGTTCCACTATCTGCATCACGACAAGGATGGCAGCCCCTATACGAATATCGCCGAAATGGCCGAAAGGATTGGTGCTGCGAGTGCCGAAACCGGCATCGGATTGACGTTGCTGCCGGTTCTCTACGCTCATTCCGGCTTTGGCGGTGCGGCCCCCATCGAAGGACAGCGCCGCTTCATCAATTCCGCCGAGAGTTTTGCACGGCTGATGGAGGGCTGCCGGCAGGTCGCTGGAGGGCTTCCCGGTTCAGAGATCGGTGTCGCGCCGCACAGCCTGCGCGCCGTCACGCCGGAGGAACTATCTGTCGCCATTGCGCTTGCCGATGACGGCCCCATCCACATTCATGTCGCCGAGCAGGTCAGGGAGGTTGAGGATTGCCTCGCCTGGTCCGGTGCAAGGCCTGTCCAATGGCTGCTCGACAATGCGCCGGTTGATCAGCGCTGGTGTCTCATCCACGCAACCCACATGACAGGGGACGAAACCCGGCGGACGGCAAGGAGCGGCGCCATTGCCGGCCTCTGCCCGATTACCGAAGCCAATCTCGGCGACGGGACATTTTCGGCGCCGCTATTCTTGTCCGAAGCCGGGCGCTTCGGCATCGGGTCCGATTCCAACATTCTCATTTCCATTGCTGGGGAACTTCGCCAGCTCGAATATTCCGAGCGTCTGGCGCTGCGTGCCCGCAATGTCATCGCCGCCACTGGCGGTTCCACCGGCCAGGCGCTCTTCGAACACGCACTTGCCGGCGGTGGTGCGGCATTGAAGGCACCGGCGGGTCTTGCTGCAGGCAACTATGCCGACATCGTATCGCTTGATAAGAGAGCGGTTCCCTATCTTTCCGAAGGCCAGATTCTCGATCAGTGGATCTTTGCCGGTGATGTGGCAGTCGACAGCGTCTGGGCGCTCGGCCGCAAGCAGGTCGAAAACGGCCGGCATCTGCGCCGCGACCTGATCGACCGGCGCTTCATCGCCGCGATGAACGAGCTCTTGGCAGCATGACGATCTTTCCTCCGCGCTTCCCAGGCGCTACAGCGGGAGGGAAGCCGGAGCGTAATGATGAATGAACCCAAGGAAACGACCTTACACCAGCGTATCCTCAGTGATATCGAGGGCCGTATCGTTTCGGGCGAATGGCCGCCGGGCTACCGCATTCCCTTCGAAGTGGAGCTGACCAAGCAATACGATTGCTCCCGCATGACGGTAAACAAGGCCCTGACCCAGCTGGTGAAGGCCGGGCTCATCGAGCGCCGCAAGAAATCTGGCAGCTTCGTCATGCAGCCGCAAGCCCAGGCCGCGGTGCTCGAGATCCACGATATCAAGGCGGAGGTTCAATCCCTCAATCTCGCCTATTCGTACAAGGTCGCGAAACGCGTGCGCAGAAAGGCGCAGTCGCAGGATCGCCAGATGCTGGACCTCCAGCAAAATTCCAGCCTGATCGAAGTCATCTGCACGCACTATGCCGGATCGAAGCCTTTCTGCCTGGAAAAGCGGTTGATTAATCTTCAAACCGTGCCGGAAGCAGCAGACGAGGATTTCGAGGAAACGGCCCCGGGCCCGTGGCTTCTGAGCCTGGTTCCGTGGAGTGCGGCGGAGCATAAGATTTTTGCAGTTGGTGTCGATCAAGAGGAAGGCGCCATGCTTTCCATCCCCGAGGCAACTGCTTGCCTCGTCATCGAACGACGTACCTGGAACAAGTCCGGACCGGTAACGCATGTGCGCTTCGTCTATCCCGGAAATCGCCACGCGCTCTACGCGCGCTTCACTCCCGAAGCGGTGAAATAGGCCTGTTTCCCCGAAGAAAAGGCGTCCGGTCACCTCGTATGACCGAACGCCTGTTTTTGCCGCCGCACTGGGTCGACGGCTTCCCATAGAGAGCGACTTTCCCGGCGTCAACATCCCTAAAACAAAGGTATTGCGAAAGTCGACGCTTACCTTAAAGCAACAGATTGTTGGGGATTTCTGTCAGCACCTCGCCGACAGGATCGTCGCCTGGCCCGCAGCGGACAGCGCTGCCTAGGCTTCCTGCGCTTCCGGAATGAGCGGTGGCACCTGGATGACGACAGGTTTGTCGGCACCGGATTCGATGAGCTCGAAAACCTTGTTCAACATGCCCGGCACGTCCTGGCGCACCATCTCGATGCCATTGCCGAGCAGGGTCACAAAAGGGTCCCAGTCGAAACAGCCGAGCACAAGGCTGCGGTCGTCGAGATGGCCTGAGCGGCGGATCCAGCGCATGACACCTTCGAGCGAGATCGTCGAGTTGACGAACATGCCCTTGGGTAGGGCATTGCCGCGCAGCGCGCGCTCGTCCAACGCTTTTTCGGCCTTTTCAGGGGCGTAACCGCAGGCGAGGATATTCTCCTCGTGCACGGCGACACCGAGATCCTCATGCGCAGCGCGAAAACCGCGGATGCGCTCGGCCGTGTTGTGGTCGCTGCCGCGCCCGCCAATGAAGAGCAGCGGCTCCATCCTGCCGAGCCTTTGCTCGCTGTTTTTCAGGATCCGGCGTGTCAGTTCCCGCGCGCCGGCGAAATTGTCCGAGATGACCGAAGGGGCAAGCGCGCCTGGAAGGTCGAGGTTGAAGCTGCGCACGCCGGCCGCCGCGCACATTTCAGTGATCCGGTCGGGGTCGGTCGCGCCCGTCGCGATCAGGCATTCGACCTGGTAGGAGAGCATGGTGCGCGCCGCCTCGACTTCCAGCTGCGGGTCGCGGCGTGTACAAGTGATGATCGGAAAAAGGCCGCGCGCACGTGCCATGTCTTCGAAGAGTTCGACGATCGATCCGAAATAGCGGTTGTCGTATTTAGGCACGATCATGCCGATGATATGGGATTTTTCGCGCCTCAGCAGGCTCGCCTGCATGTTCAGCGCATACCCCTGCTCCTCGGCGATCCGGATGATCTTTTCGGCAAGCTGGCTGCTGATCCTGCGCTTCTTCCAGTTGCCATTGAGCACGGCGCTGACGGCGCTGGCCGATGTGCCGGCAAGCTCCGCCAGATCATAGATCGTCGTCCTCTTCGTCTGCTTCACCTGATTCAAAATGCCTTCTCCGTTTGACGGTAACTTGACATCAATCTGCGGAAGTGGCAATTCTTGCTTCATCGATTGAGCAAGCTTGCGCAATCGATGATACAAACCGGTTAATCGCCCGGTACAGGGAGGTATTTCTAAGGGGCTGCGGAGAGGCTGTCCTTTTGCAGGGGCGCTTTGCTCGCCGGTTTTATGGCGGCGAGAGCGGCGAGCGGGCAAACCGCAGTGACTTCCAGCAATGCCTGGTCCTGTCTTTCGATCACACCAAGGAGGAGAAAATGAATTATCGCAATTTGCTCATGGCATCCGTGACAGTTTTCATGGGGCTTGCCGGTGCGGCTTCAGCTCAGGAAGCTGCGACCGTCGCTTTCCTGATGCCTGACCAGGCATCCACACGTTATGAGCAGCACGATTTCCCCGGCTTCAAGGCTGAGATGGAAAAGCTGTGCCCGAAGTGCACGGTCATCTATCAGAACGCCAACGCCGACGCCTCGCTGCAGCAGCAGCAGTTCAACTCGGTGATAGCCCAGGGCGCCAAGGTCGTCGTGCTCGACCCCGTCGATTCTGCCGCCGCCGCTGGTCTCGTCGAGATCGCCCAGTCGCAGGACGTCAAGGTCATCGCTTATGACCGCCCGATTCCGGACAAGCCGGCTGACTATTACGTCTCCTTCGACAATGAAGGCATCGGCTATGCCATCGCCAAATCGCTTGTCGAACACCTGAAGGCTGCCGGCGTCGCCGATGGCGCGGGCGTGCTCGAAATCAACGGCTCGCCGACCGATGCGGCCGCAGGCCTGATCCGGGATGGTATCCATCGCGGTCTGAAGGAATCGGCGTACAAGACGCTTGCCGAATATGACACGCCGGAATGGGCGCCGCCGAAGGCACAGGAATGGGCTGCCGGCCAGATCACCCGCTTTGGCGCTGACATCAAGGGCGTGGTCGCCGCCAATGACGGCACGGCCGGCGGCGCGATTGCCGCGTTCAAGGCCGCCGGTGTCAAGCCGGTTCCCCCGGTCACCGGCAATGACGCGACGATTGCAGCGCTTCAGCTGGTCATTTCTGGAGACCAGTACAACACGATTTCCAAGCCATCGGAAATCGTCGCGGCAGCCGCTGCCAATGTTGCGGTGCAGATGATCAAGGGTGAAAAGCCCGAGGCCAAGACGACGCTTTACAATACGCCGTCTCAGCTGTTCATCCCTGCCGTCGTGACGGCAGAGAACATCAAGGCAGAAATCTTCGACAAGAAGATCCAGACGCCCGAGCAGATCTGCACCGGTGAATATGCCGAAGGCTGCAAGAAGCTTGGCATTACCAACTAAACGCGGTTGAGTGAACTTCGGCCGCGCCCGTCGCGGCCGGATGCCCCTATGGCAAGAAGGACTGCCCCATGAGCAGGGATCTGAAGGATATGCCGGAGAAGGGTCAGACGATCCTCCGGTTGAGCAATATTTCCAAAAATTTCGGCGCCGTGTCGGCGCTGACCGACATCGAATTGGACGTGAAGGCCGGCGAGGTCGTGGCGCTGGTCGGTGACAATGGTGCCGGCAAGTCGACGCTGATCAAGGTCCTGGCGGGCGTGCACCAGCCTTCGTCCGGAACGATCGAGTTCTGCGGCCAGAACGTCACGCTCGACAGTCCCGGCAAGGCGCTGGAACTCGGCATTGCCACCGTCTTCCAGGATCTCGCGCTCTGCGAAAACCTCGACGTCGTCGCCAATCTTTTCCTCGGCCATGAAATCTCTCCGTGGGGCCTCGATGAGGTGGCCATGGAAGTGCGAGCCTGGACGTTGCTCCGGGAACTTGCTGCCCGCATACCCTCGGTGCGCGAGCCGATCGCCTCGCTTTCCGGCGGTCAGCGCCAGACGGTTGCCATCGCGCGTTCGCTGTTGCTCGATCCGAAGATCATCATGCTGGACGAACCGACCGCAGCGCTCGGCGTTGCCCAGACTGCGGAGGTGCTGAACCTGATCGAGCGCGTCCGCGAGCGCGGCCTCGGTGTCATCATCATCAGCCACAATATGGAAGACGTGCGCGCCGTGGCGGACCGCATCGTCGTGCTGCGCCTTGGGCGCAACAATGGCGTCTTCACGCCGGATTCGTCCAATCAGGAACTCGTCGCCGCCATCACCGGCGCCACCGAAAACGCCGTCTCCCGGCGCATCGAGCGCAAGACGGGTGCTGCCCATGAAACCAGCGGGAGGCCCGCATGAGCCAGAAGATGTCAGAGACTATCCGCCAGCCGGCTACCCTTGACCGCAGCGACGAGCGCGTCCGCCACGACGACAACATTACGGGCATGGTCAAGGCCTTCTTCGACCGCGTACGCTCGGGCGATCTCGGCATGCTGCCGGTTTTTGTCGGCCTGATCGTCATCTCGACGGTCTTCTCGCTGCTCAATCCGGTGTTTCTGGCACCGAACAACCTCGTCAATCTGCTGTTCGACTGCGCCACCGTCGGCGTTATCTCGCTCGGCATCGTCTGCGTGCTGATGCTCGGAGAAATCGATCTCTCCGTCGGTTCGATGAGTGGTCTTTCCTCTGCCATCCTCGGCGTGCTTTGGGTCAACATGGGCTGGCCGATTCCTCTGGCGATCCTGGTCGCGATCGTTGCCGGCATTATCGTCGGCGCGCTCTACGCTGTTCTCTACAACAGGCTCGGCATGCCGAGCTTCGTCGCCACACTGGCCGGCCTGCTCGCGCTGCTCGGCATGCAGCTTTATATCCTCGGACCAACCGGCAGCATCAATCTGCCTTACGCCTCGCCGCTCGTCCGTTTCGGCCAGATCCTCGTCATGCCGGACTGGCTGTCCTACGTGCTTGCCCTGCTGCCGGGCGTGGTCCTTGTCGTCAATGAAATGCGAAAGCGCCGCCAGCGCCAGGCCTCGAATCTCTCCTCGCCACCGGTTGGCGCTCTCGCGATCAAGGCTGTCGTGCTCACTGCCGCGCTGGAATTTGCCGTCTATTATCTCAATCTTGGTCGCGGCGTGCCGTGGATGTTCGGTCTCTTCGTCGCCATCGCCGTCATCCTCAACTACGCGCTGACGCGCACAAAATGGGGACGCTCGATGTTTGCCGTCGGCGGCAATCGCGAAGCGGCACGCCGCGCCGGCATCAATGTGCGTCGCATCTATCTCAGCGCTTTCGTGCTTTGCTCGACGCTTGCCACGATCGGCGGCATCCTGTCAGCCTCGCGACTTGCCTCTTCCAGCCAGCAGGCCGGCACCGGCGATGTGAACCTGAACGCCATTGCGGCGGCGGTCATCGGCGGTACCAGCCTGTTCGGCGGGCGCGGCAGCGCCTATTCGGCTCTGCTCGGCATCATTGTCATCCAGGCGATTTCCAACGGGCTGACGCTGCTCAATCTCAGCTCGTCGCTGCGCTACATGATAACAGGTGCTGTTCTCGCCATCGCCGTCATCGTCGATTCGCTTGCCCGCCGGTCCCGTGTCAGCCACGGCCGCGCCTGACCCGCATTCTCAAGGAGTATTCACGTGACTGATCTCATGAAAGGCAAGGTTGCCGCCATTACCGGCGCGGCATCGGGCATTGGCCTGGAATGCGCCCGCACGCTTCATGCCGAAGGTGCAACCGTCGTGCTCATCGACCGTGCCAAGGACAAGCTCGAGTCTCTCTGCAAGGAGATCGGTAAGGGCGCCCTGCCGCTCGTCGTCGATCTTCTCGACGGCCCGCAGGTCTCCGGCATGTTGCCGCGCATCCTGGAATTGGCCGGCCGGCTTGATATCTTCCACGCCAATGCCGGCGCCTATATCGGCGGGCCGGTCGCCGAAGGCGATCCGGATGCCTGGGACCGGATGCTCAACCTCAATATCAATGCGGCCTTCCGCTCGGTCCACGCCGTGCTGCCGCACATGATCGAGCAGAAGTCCGGCGATATCCTGTTTACAAGCTCGATCGCCGGCGTCGTGCCGGTGGTCTGGGAGCCGATCTATACGGCCTCGAAATTTGCCGTTCAGGCCTTCGTCCATTCGACCCGCCGCCAGGTCGCACAGCATGGCGTGCGCGTCGGCGCCGTATTGCCGGGACCGGTCGTCACCGCGCTGTTGGATGACTGGCCGAAGGCCAAGATGGAAGAGGCGCTCGCCAACGGCAGCCTGATGCAGCCGAAGGAAGTGGCCGAGGCCGTGCTCTTCATGCTATCGCGGCCGCGCAATGTCACCGTCCGCGATCTGGTGATCCTGCCGAACAGTGTCGACCTCTGAGGTTGACAGGTCCGGTTCCGGATTGCTCTAGAACCTGAAACTGCCGATTTGAAACGAGAGATCATGAGCGACACTTCACGCACGCCACCAGCGGGTGCCAAACATGTTATCGGCGTCGATGTCGGCACCGGCAGCGCCCGTGCGGGCCTGTTCGACCTTGATGGGCGGATGCTTGCATCCGCCAAGCGGGATATCACGCTCTTCCACGAGACCGGTTCGATCGTCGAGCAATCGAGCACCGAAATCTGGGCAGCGGTCTGCGCCGCCGTTCGCGAAATCGTGGCGACAAGCGGTGTCGATCCGGCTTCGGTTGCCGGCCTGGGTTTCGACGCGACCTGCTCGCTGGTCGTGCTCGGCAAAGGTGGCGGACCACTGCCCGTCGGTCCTTCGGAAGATCCGAACCGTGACATCATTGTCTGGATGGATCATCGCGCCGTTCCGCAGGCGGAGCGCATCAACGCGCTCGGTCATGACGTGCTGCGTTATGTCGGCGGACGTATCTCGCCCGAGATGGAAACACCGAAACTGCTTTGGCTGAAGGAAAACCGGCCGCAGGTTTTCGATGCCGCCTGGCAGTTCTTCGATCTCGCTGATTTCCTGACCTGGCGGGCAACCGGCGACCTGTCGCGCTCGACCTGCACGGTCACGTGCAAGTGGACCTATCTCGCCCATGAGAAACGTTGGGATGCCTCCTATTTCCACCAGATCGGCCTCGGCGTACTGGCCGACGAAGGTTTTACCCGTATTGGGCAATCGATCGTCGAGCCGGGTTCGGCGCTCGGTCAGGGACTGACCGCGGCTGCGGCCGGTGAACTTGGTCTCCTGCCGGGAACGGCGGTTGCCGCCGGCCTCATCGATGCGCATGCCGGCGGTATCGGAACGGTCGGGATCGGCGCCGGCCCGCAGGCCAATCTCGGCTACGTCTTCGGCACCTCGTCCTGCACCATGACATCGACATCGCAGCCGGCCTTCGTTCCGGGCGTCTGGGGTCCCTATTTTTCGGCCATGGTGCCAGGCATGTGGTTGAACGAAGGTGGCCAGAGTGCGGCAGGCGCGGCCATCGATCAGCTGCTCTCTTTCCATCCGGCTGCCAGCGAGGCGCGAGAGCTTTCGAAACGTGCGGGTGTTCCGCTGCCGGCCCTGTTGGCGGATATGGCGGTGCGGAAGGCAGGGCGCTCCTCCGATGCCGTTGAGCTTGTCGCAGGCCTGCATGTCGTTCCTGAATTCCTCGGCAATCGCGCACCCTTTGCCGATCCGCATGCCCGCGCCGTCATCGCCGGCCTCGACATGGAGAGGGATATCGACAGTCTGGTCGCGCTCTACATCGCCGGTCTTTGCGGCATAGGCTATGGTCTGAGACAGATCATCAACACCCAGGCCGATGCCGGCGTTACCATCGAGAACGTCGTGATCAGCGGCGGCGCCGGCCAGCATGATTTCGTCCGTCAGATGCTTGCCGATGCGAGCGGCAAGCCGGTGATCGCGACGAAGGCCGAGGAACCTGTCCTTCTGGGCGCGGCGATCCTCGGCGCCGTCGCGGGCGGTCTGTTTTCCGATATGCGCGCGGCGATGACGAAACTCTCGGCCGTTGAGAAGACCTATGAGCCGGCGCAAGGTGCGATCGCTGATCGTCACGCAAAGCGTTATGAGGGTTTCAGGCAGTTCCAGACGCTGACACGTGAGTTGCGGAAATTCTGAACGGCCGTCGTCCCAGTCGCGAGTGTCTCACGGCCAGGCGGCAAAGGACGGGACGAGGTCTTTCTCCGACTGCGCGGCGATCTTGCGCCGGTAGGCGCCTGGCGGCTCGCCGACACGGCTCTTGAAAAAGCGGCTGAAATAGCCGGGATCGCGAAAACCGAGCCCGAAACCGATCTGCTCGACCGACTGCTGCGATTGCCCAAGCCGCAGTTTCGCCTCGGTGATCAACCTTTCGTGGATCATTTCCAGGGGGCTTTTCCCGACGCCGGCGATACAGACCCGATGCAGATGGTCATAGGTGATGCCCATGGTGCGAGCGATATCGGCAATCGCCGGCTGCTCGCGATAGCGCAGTTCGACGATCTGCCGGAACCGCTGCAGCGTCATTGCCCCGGTGCCAGACGTCG
>Ga0209673_1002412_pt1 | contig 13044 bp, 7 predicted proteins | sample AraplaCol_mMS_r2_2_FD_184274 | JGI IMG/M metagenome (GOLD analysis project Ga0209673, IMG submission 184274) | Arabidopsis root microbial communities from North Carolina, USA - plate scrape MF_Col_mMS_r2 (SPAdes) (version 3) | ecosystem: Host-associated > Plants > Roots > Endosphere | place: USA... | reverse complement strand
ATCGCTCAGAGCCTGCTCACTGATCGCTCAGAGCCTGCTCACTGATCGCTCAGAGCCTGCTCACTGATCGCTCAGAGCCTGCTCACTGATCGCTCAGAGTCTGCTTATACCAGAGCTCCAAAAATGTCTCAAGTTACTCTTGGAAATCAATCAACCCGCAATTAATCACCACCTATCTCGCGTGGCAAATTGCGACCCTTCTTTCTCATCATCTACCGTTTTATGCGGGCATCATCAATGCAATAATCCTTCTGCCCCTTCGGCTCTCAAATTCTACTTGGTTACATTTGTGCAATTCAATAATTGGAAATCTTGACTAAGCTACAAATTCTCCTGGATTATGAGAAAACATGTATTGTCTGTCCCAATGTGTGTATTTGCAGGCCATTTCTCTGCGCCTTATTTTCTTGTTTTGGGACATTAGATGTATCTTTCGCTAACCTACGCATAGAGGGAATGGTCCACAAACTAGGGACCGTCGCCGTCTTTCAAACTAAGCTAAAATATCAAGTAGAGCGACTGTAATTAATTCTCTATGCCATCAATAATCAAAGAAATGGGCAGCCATACAGTATTATTCCTACATCAAGTATATGTAACCGATTATGGCTAATATTGGCCAAATTACTGTTTTTTATTAAATCTAATAGATCATGGTAAGGAAAAGCTGCATATATTGTAGTGGTATCTCGCATTGGGTAGTAAGGTTGTATGGATGATTTTTTTACGCCGACCCTCACAAAAGCAGTACATATTTACTACTGTATGCTGTGCTAATTCTCACTGACTATACAATTCTAGCCGATTCTTCTCCCTTGCCAACGTCTTTCGTACACGTAAGGCTCTTTAAATCTATAGTTTTCTGATTTATGGTTTCAAATGCTTTGAACATCATTGATGCACACGGAATCCAGGATGAATAGTTATAATCGATCACTTCTGATTTACGTTATTGGGACTATACAACACGAACCAATTATCCAGCGAAATAGGAAAGCATTAGAGGATAATTGCTTTTTTAGCGGCTCTTGGGATCAAAGCCAGTGTTCTCTCGAATAATTATGATCGTTGCATTATTTACACGAGTAATCACAGCAGATTCCATAACGAATTGCTCACAATGAATTTCCCACAATGAATTTCCCACAATGAATTTCCCACAATGAATTTCCCACAATGAATTTCCCACAATGAATTTCCCACAATGAATTACTCACGGTGAATTACTCACGGTGAATTACTCACGGTGAATTACTCACGGTGAATTACTCACGGTGAATTACTCACTTACCAAGCATTGGAGTCATCCCCGAGAGCCGATACGCTCATGAAGTTGATTTATCCCATGCACCGTGGCCTCTAAGGGCTATCCGAGTAGCCTACTCTGCGGCCATAGAAACAATGTACTGCACTCCTAAGACCCATTAGTCCCCGGAACTATGTAACTGCGCTAGGCCCTAGATATGACAGCCTACGACCCCCACGAGCTCCAGGAATACTGTTGCTACCTATCAACGAACCCGGTACCGGAGCTAAGTATTTCCCAGTATGCTCAAATGATGCAACAAATCCAATCTTCCTTAAATAGCGCATCAGCCACAGTGTCTTCACACCACTGTGCTAGCTATACTCTGTGTCACCAGGAAGGCTAGGCTGACTCGTATAGCTTGGGGAGGAACAATCGGGCTCTATCTGAAGGAAGGCGTAGCTTATGGGAGAGCATGGAAACAAGGGCTAGACTATGCTCGCTAGGTGTGAACGTAATCGCGATTCCAAAATAAAGACCTAAGATCGCGCGGGGATCAAGAGCTGCCAGAACTGTTGATTCAAACACAAGAAAATTTCTCAATTTACTTACTTACTACACCTTTGCAATGAAGCCTTGGAGAAAAAGTTGCGCTGCGAAGTCGACAGCGTGTAAGCTATCGGACGGAGGAAAATCTGCAATTGATCCTTGAATAAGGGAGTATGCCGGGAAATCGATTTTCCTTTTCCTTTACGCTACCTGCTCAACACGAGCTGGGCATAAAGCGTATTCCATTCATATTCACCCCTTGCTTTACAGTAGTTTTCGAAATCAGTTTGACCCCAAACTCTTTGGACTTGGTTCCCGGAAAATAATTCCCAGGTGCCTGTTTAGTATCACCGCTCTGTTGCTTTGGCAGAAAAAGTGATGGTAATGACTTTACCGAATTGTTAACATTCTGTACTAGACTTGTACAGTACCAACCAATATTTTTTCACTTTCTATCTTGGATCCGGCCACAGGCCGGTGTATGTCTACCATCGAGGGGGATAATAAGCCGGTCAGTTATCTTGCGCAATATCTATTCTCGCAACCAGAATATCCTCTCAAAGGATAATCGCGCCTTGTGCTTGACGAGCTACAGTGCCGACCGTTATTGCCTTCCATATCAGACGACAATGAAACATTGTTTCAAACCCTAATCACATGATATGCTAGCCAAAATGAACTTGGGGTATATTACTGGTAATGTGTATACGGTGTAATAATACCTAAAATTTGTATCCATCTGTAGGTACATATTATAAATGGATGGGCCTACAATACAATTTGTAATCTGATGATTTCTCATCCTACCAAAATATGTAAAATTATGTTCATCACGTTGTAGCGCGAGAATACTCAATCTTCAACAGAATATCTTTAATCATGACCTGTATGTCACTTAATGACAATGATTCGGAGCGCACGATATTGACGATACAATCGATGTCGTCATCATTAGACTGCCGTATAGTCTCAATAAGGTCATCCAAAAATCCTCGGTAGAACTTCAGTTCTTCTTCGAGCTTTTTGGAATAGGCCTTACGTCGCTTATCGGAGTTCTCCTCGAAAAGACAAAGAGTGTTATGTTTTTTGCATTCTAAGCACGGGTTTCCAAAAGCGCACTACTTTTCAATAATCAAATCAGAAGCAGCTAAAATGATTAGTTTTATTTTTCGTACTTTCGTCCGTCGACGCTGACATTCTGTGCAAGCGACTGATCGCCTGTTTATCAATACTTCGTTCAAAGTGTTTTTATCTGTCTCTGCAACTGCAGAAACTATAGAATTTGGCGTACGAGGTCGAATAGGTCTGAAGCGATATTCAGACATCTTGTCTGAAGATGGTAGCAAATTAAATGATAGCTAGAGGAAAAAGGGAATTAAGTAGATGCAGACTGAAACGAAGGTGACGACAAAAGTGTGTCATCATATAGCCCTCTTCATTGGCGGTGAACAAAAGGACACGAGAATAGGCACAGCAATGCAGAAAGAAGGGTGACGCAACAAAAGCTTACTACTAACTGGTTTCGCTATTCAAGTTTCCTTTTGGACGTGTAGGATGTAGCATTACATAATTGTACAGTTTTCTACTTTGATCCTTATTACCAAATAAACATTGCCCTGAAACGAACGAAGTGAGAGAAAGGGTATTAATCAACATGGATGTACGTGTGCGCGAGAACGTGGTAAAAAAGGGGTTACGATTCATATATGGATTGTCTTGCCACGCACTTCTCTGATCCGCCCGTTTCGATGCCTCCACATTACTCTTTTCAGATTGGCTTCTGGTGGCTTTAGGGTTGTAGGGTTATATATACGCGTCCTTGCTCTCCTATTGCCTCGTGGCCTCGTCGTTTATTCGCTTTTACAGTGGCCGAACTTAGTATTATTGCCACTAGAAATGCCCTTATTTTCTCCTCGCTTCAATTTTCTACGTGGCGATCCGTATTTTTATCCGGTCTAGTTCTCTTCATACTATGCTCAACCTGCGTTCTTAAAATGATTGTACACTTATCGCCAAATGCGCCTATTATTATCTATTCCAACACCAAAGTACTATTATTGACGCTTATCTCATTCACGGTCAAATATTAATACTTATTCTTGCGCGCCTTCCCACATTCAGGGAAGACTTTATATACCGATATAGTTGCCAACCAACTATAAATAAGACCTGCGATTCGAAACTTGGCTTATGTCATTTCGCATTGCGGTCATTACTTATCTGTGAGACTCTTCCCATTGGCATATTCGAATTCGGACTCATCTCCGCTTTATCCAAACGTGTCGACGTTGCTTTTCGCTTCCAATTTCTATTACCCCCCGACTTTCGTTTCAGGGCCGATGCGTGCAACGCGCGCGTCTTCGAGTTATTAATAACATGTTAGATACGGAACTAACCGTATTTGGCCTAGTGTACCATGTGATTAGGGTCTGAAATAGTATATCTATGTTCGCAAACATGGAAGGCAATAACGGGCGGCACTGTACCCGTATAGCACCGGCAATGCATCTCGAATGAAAGCCAGCTTGGTTTTGATCTGCACCGGCGTATCCGGCAAAACCTTCAATCAGTCCCTATCCATTTCCAAATCACGCGCACCAACTGATCCCTGTGCACAGGTTTCCCGATATAGTCATTCATTCCCCGAGCAAGGTATGTCTCGCAGTCGCCCTTCAGTGCATTAGCCGTAAGCGCCAGAATCGGTATGTTATTTTTCATTGCCCGAATACATGACGTGGCTTCCAAACCATCCATGACTGGCATACTGATATCCATGAGGATAATGCTGTATGTCAACGGTTTTTGCTTCACTAGCCGTACAGCTTCCGCACCGTTCCAGGCTAGATCGACGCGCTCAAAACCCATGCTTTGAAGAAGCTTGAGCATCACGTTGCTGTTGACAATATTGTCCTCGACCAACAAAATGTGCCTCTGCGGGGCGACTTCCCGTAAATTATCCATGACAATTGTCAGCCCATCCGTGGAAGATGTTTGGCGTTTCTCATTTGATGACACTGAGTCGACGCGGCCCATCCTGGCTGTGAACCAAAACACGCTACCTTTTCCATGAAGGCCTGGCCGATAGCCCACCATGCCGTTCATAAGTTCCGCCAAACTCTTGCAGATAGAAAGCCCAAGGCCTGTGCCTTGGTATCTCTTGGATGCGGAATCCGCATAACGCGTGAAAGGCGTAAAAAGGGTATTAAGAGCAGAATCAGGTACTCCAAGGCCTGTGTCTTCGATTTCAGTCCTGACCGTGTATGCTTGAAAGTCGAATTCGTCAGGCGCATATGATAGAGATATTCGAATATGACCAGAGTCCGTGAACTTGACAGCGTTGCCCAGCATATTCTGTACGACCTGTCGATATCGTAGGGGATCACCTCGCAATGTTTGTGGAAAATCCGCCGGGGTCGAGAATGCCAGCTCGACTTCTGGTTTCAAGAGAGGCCTGCAGTTACGCATAATAGCGCCGATAATACTTTTGATATCCACGATATCAGCGATTAAGGAAAAGGATCCAGAGGAGAGCTTCGAGTAATCAAGCACATCATTAATGACCTGTAGTAAAGTTGTCGTCGAGTCCTCAATGATGGAAGTATACTCCAGCTGCTGGTTCGTGAGATCAGTATCTTTCAACAGAGTGAGAGCGAGCTGCATGCCGTTCATTGGGGTCCGAATCTCATGACTCATATTTGCAAGAAAATCAGTTTTCATCTTGGACGATTCCTCAAAGGCTGCGATCATACGTGTTTCCGCCGCCTTGCGTGCCGTCAAGTCACGCGTCACCTTGACAAATCCCACGTGTTGGCCAAACTGATGGATTGGGGTAATCATAACATTAGCCCAAAATCGAGATCCATCTTGTCGATACCGCCAGCCCTCAGATTCCATCCGGCCTTTCTGCAGAGCTAAGGCCAGCCCCTTAGCTGGCTTATCCGCGTGACGGTCATCGGGACTGTAGAATAATGAGAAGTGTTTTCCAATGATTTCTGAGGAAGCGTATCCCTTGAGCACTTCAGCGCCACGATTCCAGGTAGCGATATGGCCATGAGTATCGAGCATAAATATGGCATAATCTTGAACAGTATCGACCAGAATTCTGTACGTCTCGTTCACGTAAGCGTGGTGTTCATGAGACATTTCCCAGTGATCCTCCGAGGTATTCTGAGCTTCCAAGACAACATAAAGCAAAGTTGAATCTTTGAATATCGGCGTGATGCGAAGCTGATAAGCGGATTTTGAGTTCTCAACACGTATGTTCTCCATCATCTGGATTTTCTTTGAGGAGATGGCTGCGCTAAGGGCGCCGTAAAGCGAAAGGGTGTTTGGCGCAGGGATAGAATAGGCCGGAAGGTCGCTGGCGCTAGTACCCAGTATGTCTTCCCTAAAATGACCTGAAAAGGTACAATGACTATCTGAAACCTCCACAACCAGCAGATCCTGGTTGAAGATCAGTGTAGGAATTGGAGTATAGCGATAAATAGGACTCAAATCTGCGGATTTCTGCTCAGAAAATGATCTCGTCTTTGTACGAGGCCCATCGTTCAAGAGACAGTGAGAGCCGGTTGGCCTTGCTTTTGTATCTCTTGATGCGCTGTGGCTACGATCCTCAACATCTAGAGCAACTGTGTCATCTGTAGAAAGGTTCAGTAAGCGTTCACTGAGAGACATGTTCGGGGAGTGGAAAGCCGAGTTATATGTAACCAGCTGACGTCGATAGTAGATGCGACAGGGTCTACAACATCAGCGTGGGCTGATATTCAAGAGCGCGCGCTGAATCTTGATTCGAGACAAGTCTAGGAAGTTTCTAGCTCTCGGTGTTCACTTGGGAAGCCAGCGGTAGGCACACTCGGTACGTAAGTAAACCGGTTTGTGGATGGGTCCTACATTTTGCGTCTAGGTTCATGAATGGTGGGGAGTTGTAGCCGAGGACGATCAGTGCTCCATAACACCAGCCTCTTTCTCTAACCTAAGTGCCAAGACTGTGGTCCGTGAACGCAGAAAGAACACCACTCTGATCGAATAAAAGAAATGTGCTCAGATGCAGGCCTAAAACTGTTTTATCTGTCCCTTTACTCGCCTGATCTCAATCCTGTAGAGGGGTTTTGCTCCGAGCTGAAGGCATACATTCGACGCCACTGGCAAAAAATATGAACAAAGCCCCGATCAAGGATTCGATACGTTCCTCAACGGGTGTGTTCAAGCTGTCGGGCCCCGAGCACGGAGTGCAATCGGCCATTTCCGGCATGCTGGCATAGTTATTGAAAATCATCATTGAGTAATTCACGACGGGATGTTGTCCTTGATGATTATCTCAGGATTTGGGACAGGATCTTAGTGTTAAATTGCATATTTCTTTAGAAAGAACTGAATCGTAACAAACCAATCGGCGGGCCTTATCAGCCCAGATACAGTTTAGCGCGATCTAGGTGGGGCAATGGGAAAGAGAGTGAAAGAGTTGGGTGGTAATGGCGATTTCGAATTTTACAGTACCTCATAGTCCCGACATTTTAGGTACATTCAGGGATGGAGATTGCTTCTTAGGAGCAAGGCGTTTTAAGCAATTGTCCTGGAAATAAGAAGCAGAATACCCTTTGTGTGGCTTCCGGCGATGACATTCACGCATAATGTGTGATCGAACGGGCCCGCTTCTTGCTGCGTTATTCTGATAGGTTCCCACTTTCGGCTTTACCCAGTAGATTGGGTACATATCGCTGGCACGTTGGTTAACATTTCGTGAAATATTGTCAATTCTAGTTGACTTCTCACTGAGGCCTAATGCATTTGCTGCATAATCTGATTGATTAATATCGACCTCTGTAAATCTGTTCGGTGGGAAGAGTACTAACGCTGAAAGTGCTGGGTAGAATCAGCGTCGGATGAAGATACCAAAAACCGAATAGACATCTTGTCTGGCTGTATGTATCTGGAAATACTAGCTCCAGACTCCGTTTGCTTGATGTGTGTTGGTGCTACGCCGTGTTTTTGCGAACTCGAAGGATGTGGGGAGACCAAGGTTGAAGTCCCACACGCCGGGGTAGATGGAGCGGCCGCGAGCGTAAGAGCGCAATAAGAACTTGTCGTCGATTCGACATCCATGGTGACCAGTATCTCCCGCGGCTTAACTTCTGGTGTGAAGTACAAAAGGGTTCTTTGATGATTCTATTTCCGCACCTGTCATGTAACCGCCTTGCTACCTGCTGACATCATCACATCGTGGGGCGGTAAAACGTAATTCCTACGCGAGCGGATCATCCGGCCATCCGTATCACCCCAAATCAACAACTAAATACGACTTATTGAGTCATGATATATCGACAACAAGAATAAATTTCCCTTAGTTCTATACTGTGATCTCAAGCTTGAGCATTAGTATAGTATAGCTTATGTGCACAGAGAATGAAAGTTCTTCAGACAAGTCTCACAACCCATATACCTTAATTTACGATTCAAACGCAGGCTTCGGTCCTTGATAGGGCTTGTGCCTTGGAGCTCTTGCGAACTATTGATCCATTCCTATGAAGCTGAACAACCACCCAACAGTGATTGGTGTTCATAAGTTGCAAAAGGTGGCAGATTGAAAGGAGCTTTATCTGGACACGGATGATGAAGTGGAGGAATCCAGTGCAATCGACGACGCATATAAGAATCTGGAAGGAGACTGGTGAAAGATAGCCCGTACAAATATCAGATGTCAAAAATCTGATAGATAATGCAGATAATAATCCGGCAGGTCGGCATTTTGTACTTTAGCACGCCTTCGTGCCGTTTCTTAGACCAACATTTTGTCATAAGAGCTCTTTGATGCTGCAGGTTGTGACTATGGCCAGGAACTCATCCCATGGGAATACAACCATTTCCTCAAGGTAGAGGCCAGGTTTCTCATATAGATGATTACAAAAGGCTTCGATCACCAGATGTGTTACAGTCCGTTTTCGACCTACTTCGGTTTGAGGTATAAGCTTCCAAATTGTCGCAAGTTGTTGCTGATACTGATAATGGCTTGCTTGCTACATTCAGCTTGTGCAGCCATTTCAGATGTGCAAAAAGATGCGCTGTCGATCATATCATGAATGAGAGTAAGCAAGCTTTGAAGGTGAGAGACTTGGAGCCATCCAGTCTGCACTGATAACGGTAAGCAGGAAGTCGTCGTACGTGAAGTCCTTTATTGTTATGCAGGGAAGTGAGGGGGAAGGGGGGACCCGTGTTCAGCTAATTTCGTGTAAGTTACAACAATAACGGTACTGAATACGTATTGTAAGGTTCATGAACTATTGTAGAAAGCGGTCTGAGCCAACAAGCATAAAATAGAATCCAATCAGAAGCCACAAATTAAGGAATTATTTTCCAGGAATCAAGTCCAAAGAGTTTGGGGTCAAACTGATTTCGAAAACTACTGTAAAATATTGTTGGGTCATATGCTCGTTTTCCACTCGCAGAGGCCCTGAAGATCATGGACCCGAAGCGGCTGAAGGAAATAGAGCTGATTGATCCAAATCCGCTACCACCGTGGAGACCGGAAGTTTTCTCCGCGATCGAATTTGAATTTGACAGAGAAACTGCAATGGAACGAGCCGAAATGGTGTGCGCTCGGTCCGACATCGTGGTCTACTCCGATGCATCAGGACGACAGGGCCATCTAGGCGCAGCAGCAGTGGCGCTTAATCGGAACCTGGAACCGATTGAGTGTTTGCAGGTTCAGGTTGGGACAATGGATCGCTGGTCGGTGCACGCTGCGGAATTAATTGGCGTTCTACACGCATTCAACATCATAAATAAAATTGCATTACAGAGCCGACGATCAACCGGTAGGCGGATGAGACTGGCCACGATTCTAAGTGACAGCAAATCAGCACTACAGGCAATCCAGAACCCAGGAAACAAATCAGGACAGCAGATCATCCATGCCATCCACCGGGCCGCCACGAACACAAAAGCACATGGAACCTTTATCCGCCTACAGTGGATACCAGGGCATTGCGATATGCCTGGGAATGACCATGCAGATCAGCTTGCGAAAGACGCTGCCATTCCCGGAAAAACTCACCCATTCTCCCCTCTCCTGTCACGGGAAAAGTCCTTCATACGAGGACAGATATCCACACAGTGGAAACGAGAATGGAACAATTCAAAGAACGGCAATCATCTCCGCGTGGCCGACAGCACGCTGCCAGCCAAATACACGAGGAAACTTTATGGATCCTTGTCAAGGAACCGGGCTTATCTACTGACACAGCTACGCACTGGGCACTGTTGGTTGGCTACATACGCGAAGACCTTCGGCTTCCGAGACGACAACCTTTGCGCTTGTGGCGATCGAGAAAGTGTAACGCATGTCCTTCTGGACTGTCCCAAACTGAGGGTTTTGCGACGGGAGTTACGGGGGAAGGTAGGTGAGGCGTTTGGTAGTGTGGCGGTCATGTTGGGAGGATGCAAGACAGGTGAGAGAGGTAACACCACCAATGTCTCCCGATCCAAAACAGTGGAAGCTGTGTTGGATTTCGCGGAGGCATCACAACGGTTTCGAAGTCGGGTGCCAGACGGGCAGCCTAATAGAAGAAATGGCAACTAGGCCACGACAGGCCTCGGCGATGCTCTAAGTTCGTTCAGGAAGTGGTACACTCAACTTGTACGTACACGGTACATATAGTAGTGGTAGGCTGCATAACGCTTAGCGTGGGGTCGGCGTAAATGAAATCATCCATCCATCCAACCATACTGTAAAATATTGGCGATTCTAGAGCTTCGCTTTTCCTTGATTTCAAAATTTCCTAAATCCTAGTATCGCCTGTACGCATCTTAATCTGAGGCACGGTTTCCTGTGCTTTAGGGAAGATGGCCTACCCTCCGCCATCTTATGGAATCCAGCCCACATCTCCATACGATGAGCGACACCTAATTCACTATAATCCATCACCGGCTTATTTCCATGGTTTCCGTTATCCTACCTTGTCTCCGCTGGCCTATAGACAGCCGCAAAATGCATTGGATGGGATATGTCATGCCGCCCCTTCAGCTCTTGCTTATCATCCCTTGACATCTCAAAATTACTGGGCGTCAAGCCATCCGTTTTATGCCCATCAGCCGCCTTTTGTCACTAATACTTCAGTCTACCATAGTGGGCTACAGAGGGGCTATGTTCATGGGTCTACAGTTTATGACTTGCGGCCAAAGTCTGGCCGATCGAACATTAGAGCTTTGGGCAAACAACCCCGTCCGGCGGAGCAAGTACTTGGCAAAATGATCGTCGATAGATCCGGACCAACGGCTTTGGAGCAATCTGATTCTACCTCTTCCAGTGAGTACTAGCGGCAAGAATATTGTGATGAATGTGCGGCTCATTTCCCCTGTCTGTAGAACCACACAGTTTAGCCAATCCAACACCCTCCATTTCAAGCAACTTCAACAGACCTGACCCATCACGTCGTTCTCTTTGGGTCGGAAATGTTCCACGATCAGCGAGTTTGCTAGATCTGAAGGACCATTTTTCACGGCATGCTACCGAAGATATTGAAAGTGTGCTCCTGATAAATGAGAGTAATTGTGCGTTTGTGAACTATCGATCTGTAGCGGCCTGTGTTGCCTCTTTATCTAGTTGTCACGGCTCGGAATTCCAAGGTTCACGTTTAGTGTGCAAACTGCAAAAACGACACTCCGAAGTGACTACCAATCAGACCAGAACCTCCGGGTCCTGTTCACGCGTTGTGGCAGGTGTCAATAATAAAAGTGCATCTAGATCCGCAGATCGGTACTTCGTTATGAAGAGTTTTACCAAGGAAGAGCTTAAAGCAAGTTGGCAAAATGGGATATGGGCAACACAGGCTCACAATGAGTTCAAGCTGAAACAAGCCTTTGAAGTGAGTCAATCAATGCTTTCGTTGTTACGTATCATAGTGTTCGCTTGTTGTCTCCCGCTTACAATAGCGACACGGCGCAGTCTTCTCAGCAAGTTTACTTGGTCTTTTCGGCAAACAAATCTGGCGAGTATTTTGGTTATGCTCGGATGTTGTCAGCAATTGACGATAATGACATATCGATGAATTTGCCGGGGATTACATTATGGGTTACTGATACAGTAACGAAACCTTATGATCGTATCTAATTCCGGTACGATCTGTATGAGAATGTTTTCGGGGGAAGAAAAAGATAATCAGTAATCTGTATGAGTTCCTGATATAACTAGCCCGTTAACGTAGGAGCATTTAAGAAACAGTTCAAGAGTGAAAGTGGTGGCACCACTTTCAGGATACATCACATTTATAAGCCCGACACAAGTTTCTATTGAAAGATGTATGATGCAATCAAACTTCGAGCGTGTAGCTATTTAAGTCTGCAGAGGCAAAAGTAGCAAGAGAAGTAGTAACAAAAGCAGTAGTAAAGTCAGTAGAGGATCGAAAAGAGAGTACTTGAGAACAATTAACGACACAACAGATAGGCATTTGACTCGCAGGTACTCAGGACATTAACGAGATGTTTGCAAATTCATATACGTGAATGAATAGTAAAAACCCGCAAATCGTTTATCCATGGCCCATATGACACTTCTCTGGGACTCGGATATCTTCCCATTGTGGATCCTCTGAATCGAGGCAAGCCTTTGGAATTCAGGTTCAAGTTCTGGGAACAAACTTGATTTGTCCTCGTACCTTCTTAGGCACGTAGCCAAACCTCAATAATTGTTGAAACCTTTCAGCTGGTGTGCGCTCAACTATTCCATTTTGTCTTTTCTGAAATGCCATCGCTCGCTTCATAGTTGGTATATCAGATATCATTTCTCGGTCAAAGTTTTGTTTCTTGCCTTCAATCGCTCCGTCTCGCTGCCAGCCGACAAACGCTCCACGATGAAATTCAAGTTGTAACTCATCATATTTAATGGCTGGATTATCCTTTCGAGCGAAGATCCAGGAAGGTGCCCCATCGAAGTCTACTCCTCTGGTTACATTCCATGTGTATCTCGGAATCCAATCCTCATCAAAAATCTCCTTATCAAGGTCTGTCTGTGGAATTTGTTTACGGTACTTGAAAGCGACACTTCGTAGCTGAAACCTCTCTACTTGATATTTCTTCTGTGCCTTTTGACTTCGATCTGTATCAAGTTAGAATCACTTGGTTAAAGGCTGACATTGGGACTGTAAATACGCATGAGCACTTTAATGAACCGCCCCATTGTGCTTTGGGAAATACTTAGGTACTATGCTGGGTGGACGAAGTCAGGTAGTAGGTACTAGGGTCTCTAAATATCAAGA
>Ga0209673_1002409_pt1 | contig 13061 bp, 15 predicted proteins | sample AraplaCol_mMS_r2_2_FD_184274 | JGI IMG/M metagenome (GOLD analysis project Ga0209673, IMG submission 184274) | Arabidopsis root microbial communities from North Carolina, USA - plate scrape MF_Col_mMS_r2 (SPAdes) (version 3) | ecosystem: Host-associated > Plants > Roots > Endosphere | place... | reverse complement strand
GGGGGGGGGGGGGGACGTTAGTAGATTTGGCAATACTGCAGACATCTGTACATAGTACTCCGTATATTGAAATCAATCACCTAGTGCTGCATACTGATAGTAGTTATTCCGCGGAGGATGTGGATGGTTGGGTTGAAAAGTCGACTACTGTAAACCGAGTGTATAGAGCCCGGTTCTTTTGGTGGCCCAACGACCGGTTCACGTCGGGCAGGCTGCGCCCAACCGGACCCAAGAAACTGGTTAATCTTACTGTATACTTGGCGGTTGGGAGGGCAGGGGGATTGTTTTGATGTTTCAGTGTATGCATGTCAAGCATGATGCGATCCCTTTCAGATTTGATAGTCTACTGTATCTAGAATAGGTAGGAATATTTGTGATTTGCCACTGGCGGTTCACCTTGGAGATAATTCGGGGCCGGAAATTAACAGAGACATGCTACTGAAGTGTGTATGAATCATTACGAGAGAGATGATCTGATTTGAATTACTTATACATACATACATATTGAGGATGTATTGATGTATCCCGAGATCATAAATCGCCGCTGTTAAATCCCGACAGCAAGAATTAGGATTCGGCCAGGATCGAAAGTTGACAATATACGGGCCGGTTCAAAACTATTGTACGGTAACTATCCGTTGTAGCGGATTCATTTTGGACTCCACTCTGATTCCACTTGTATTCTGTCGTGGATCCGTCTGACTGGATTATGGGCCGCGTGAAATGGCAGTGAGCGAGTACGGAGTACTCCGTACTGAATACATACGAATAGAATGATAGGAGATTGCTCTCTACAGTACTCCGTACTGGCATTCGTTTGACAACGGTCGAAAGAAGCAAAAACAAATAGACCAGCACCGGCCTTGTATTTACGTATCGAGGTACTCACTGCTAGTTTGGAGTGTGATATCTTTGGCTATACCACTCTCAACGGCCATAATGTACCGAGTGCACCGACACTACAGTAGTATACATAGTAAGGAGTGGTATGAGTGTAGATGCCTGATCATGATATGCTCATTTTCAATCACGGTATTCGGCGGTGAAGCGATCGACTCCGGAAGGTTTTTCTGGAATGAGACATTCATGATCGTTGGACAGGAGGTGGATGGGGTCTGATATCATGTTCCCGGTCGCGGGCCAATGAGAGTTTGGAACCACTTGAGTTGATACTCTTTGAAGTCATTTAATTCCACAGGTTGAGCGATCATGAGCGATTTTCAATCATCTCTTAGTGTATGTACACTGTTGTCTGACGATATACTGTTAGGGTAATAGTAGAATAGAAGTTACTACAATCGGCACGAAGTACTCCGCTCAGTCCTACACAGTTACAATGGTTCCAACCAAGTTGTTACTGTACATAAATATCCCATCTCGGATATCTGATACATTGCCGAGTCAATGATATATTTTGATACAACAGCCATTGCTTTGATGCTATTAGTTGCCAATGAATGCTAGTTGGAGTGACCTAATTTCCCCAGTGGATCCTGGATATTCCCGTCTTTGTTCCATGGGCGGCAAGCGGGAGTCCCTGATGCTACCGTGGATTGCGGTATTAAATTACCTTCTTGTGAGTATGTATATACATAACAACAATTTACTACAATCTAAAAGCTACTGTATACTGCCATATCAGCCTTGTTGACACGCGTCACAAGAGCGCATGTTGACCACTATTCCGGGTCGTCTATTTCATTGATCTGCCGGAATACCAAAGTCTCGGGAAAAGGTAAACCACCACACTCCGCTATGGGCGGGAGGAAACGGGCTTCCGTATTCTCGAACGCCGATCTGGGGAATCCACTTGGAATCATTAGGGCCATTTGAATTTACACCTCTCAGCTTCTTTGTTTTGCCATTGCACTGTGATTAAGTTTGATGATTGACTCTCTGAGAGAGCCCCTTGCAACAAGTTGTTAAGGTCAAACTCAAAGGGCGGGAGTGGTGGCGGCGGATCTGAGTCGATCGAGATCGGGGAAGACATTAGTTTGAGAGGTATCAAGGTTTACCGAGGATGAGGTTTGACCCGTGGATAATATTCATAATGAAAGTGCAGTATCTGGAGAGTCGGAGTCTACAAACTTAGCAGTAGAGTAGTTATATGCACATAGTGTACAGTACCTAAAGTAACCTGGAAGACATAGTAGGTAAAAGTGTATTGGCTGTACTGAATGTATTCAGTCCGAAGTACTCGACTGCACTCGACTGTCGTACTGTGATCAGCAGACCCACTCGTTCATTCCAAAGAAAAGAAAGGAAACAGACCTGTCACTTGCATCGGTCATACAAATGAGAACGAAATAGGACAACTTGAATTCCCTTGTATGGTTGTCAAACAGCTTATAGAGAGTATTAGTTGTCATCTCAAGATCATAGCCAGTGTACATAGTCTATACTGTGTAGAAGAGCAACCACAAAGTAGCTTGGAGGTTGGACTGGAGTGATGGTTACCGTATAACACCGTACAATACCATACATATCATACATACCATACCATACCGTATGATACCCCATCGCACCTTCCCCTCTTCCCCTTCAGACCAGTCGACTCCTCATGGAAGGAAGGAAAGATCTATCCAACCTTCTTCTTTTGCTGCATCTTCTTCTTCTCTTCTCTTCTCTTCTCTCCAACTTTCTTGCTTTCTTCACTTCCTTCATCTCTTACGATCTCATCTTCTATCTCCTCTCCTCTTATACACGACATCCATCTCACTTAGTCCAAACGGGTCCCGATCTTCGCCATCTGATTATTTCTTTGTTTGACTCGCTCCACAACCCCCCCCCCCCCCCCCCCCCAACAAGAGCTTCTCCATCGGCGCGTCCGTCTGCTCTCTCATTTTTGTGGCGACCTCTTCCTTGAACTTATTTCCTCCGTCCTGGTCGCTGCAGCCTGTTGGTTCATTTGTGCACCCTTGCTCGACTTCCATCGTTTCCTTGTTCTAATTATTTACGACTTGATCCAACTCGACTCCAATCCTCCCGGTTCCTTTTCTGTTCCCTCGAATCTTACCGCGCCACGCCATGTTCATTTAAATCTCGGCTCCTTTTTTTTTTTTCTTTTTTACCTCTTCGTTATTCTTGAGTCACTGTTTTCTCTCTATATATTTATGAAATCATACCAGCTGTACTGCTGCTCATCGGTATATTGACGCGCTCCCGCAGTGATACTCTGCTGGTACTGACTAAATCTCAAGATCTCGCGATCCGCTCCGACGCGGCCTTCAACCACCACCGATGAGTCGCATGCCACCTCCAGAGGGGCACCATGGCCCGCCCCCGATTTCGCATACATATGAACCGACCTGGCGTCCTCCCTATGCGCCCCATTATGATCCCCACGGTCATGGCCCAGATCGCCGGCCTTCGTCCACGACCCAAGCTACCCTCCCGCCGCCAAACTACCCGGCCATGCCAGGACGTGAACTACCACAACTACATCTCGATGGTCCCTATAGTCGTACTGCAAGCTTACCAGGCCCTGGGCCGGTACCAGGGCCAGGTCCCCCGGTCCAAGATGCGCATGCCGCACAACATGCATTTCGTCCGCCCATGAATGGAGCATCCCACGAAGCTACGCCGCATTCTGCCCCGCCAGAGTACCGTGCACCGCGCATTGGTTACCAACCACCAGAGCCCCCTGGTCCTGGCGAGACGACGCCGACTTCAGGCCCTCTTCCCCCGCCATCGCAATTTATGTCACCGGCTCCCATTGCTGCTCCCACCCCGGCACCTTACGGCCCCGACTACTATCAGAACCCGGCCTATGGGCATCGGCAGCGAAAAGCGGCGAGAGCGCAACAAGTATGTGGGAAGTGATGAGAGCATGTCGCTTTGAACCTCTGAACGCAGGATTCACTAACGATATTCATTAGGCATGTGATCAATGCCGAGCGAGGAAAGCAAAATGCGACGAGGGACGACCAGAATGTAGTCATTGCAGAGAGAATGGCTTGAAATGCGTATACAAGGAAATCCCAACTCATAAGTTTGTGCACACCTTGATCAGAATCCAACGTTAGCCATGCCAGAATTACTGACCCTCAGAACAGACAAGAAAAGTCAATGCAGCCTGTCATGACTTCTATCATGCATTTCAGAGATGAGGCCATGCAAGATACAAAAAGGCTTCTCCGCGGACAGGAACACAACACCAATCAACTGGATCGTCTTGTCAGTCAGCTCACTCAACTTATAAATACACAGGGTATACCTGTAACGGATCCAAATCGATTGAGTCAGACGGCGGCTCCTATTCCACCACATGAATTGCCCGTGAAGCTAGAATCACAGGTATTACCACCGATGGAACAGTCGACAGAGAAGAGTCCCTTTGGTCAGCAACAAAGATTGGATACTGTCAGTTTCGATGAATCGCAACTAAAGGGCGACAATGAGGGCGAATTATCAATTCCCCTAGAACATACGACTGCGGCCCACAAACTTTTGATGTGGCCCTCAATCAAGAAGTTGCTTAACCCTCACGACTACGACAAAGACTACGTGATGGGTCTAGAAGGCCAACGTGGTGTTACCAGTCTCTTTCATCGTGGCGAAAATTCCTACTCGGCCGACGGTTCATTTTTGCCATGGCGTGGAAGTCCCTTAAATGAAAATATGAATTCTCAAAGACAATCCGGCTTGGAGGCTTGGGCTGGCGCAGCACTACAAGATTCGGACGCAGATATCTCTAGAAACGGTATTCTGCGGCTGGATGGGAAGACCGTCAAACGCTATCTTCGCAGCTATCTCAGTCAGATGCACCTTTTGCATCCTTTCCTCGACCAAAGAGAACTCGAAGAAAAAGTGGATACATTCATTCAGTGCTACTGCCCAACTGATACCAATACGTTATGCAGGGAGAAGAAACGCAAGCGATCTGTCGAAGATGTAGATGGCAGTGGTAGAGATGGCTCCTCGACACCACCTGTGGGATTGAACATAGATTGTGCGATTGTTTTACTGACCATCGCTGTCGGTGCCATCTGTGAGACAAAATCCCCTCTTCCTGGCCCTGTTATGGATAAGGAGCCCGATTATCGCCAACAATTCATCCCTGGTCCAAGACAGCCTATCCCACCGGCTGTCAATGGGACAAACACAATCAACGGTTTCCTTTCTCCCGCGAATTCTGACTCTGCTCTGCCTTCGAACGCATCTTTCTACGCCCCACTCGAGAGCACAAGTCAGTCCTTTCCGTCCTCGGCTACAGAGGCACGGGCTGCTGATAAGGCTATGTTACAACGATCTACCATGTACGACAAAAAGCCAAAAAACTATCAGATGATTCCCGGTTTATCTTTGTACAGCTATGCCCTGCAAATATTGGCATTTCTTCACTCCGGCATCCATCTGGAACATGTACAAGCAAACCTTCTTGCGGGTCTTTATGCTGGTCAATTGGCACACCCTTTCTCAAGTCATAGTCACATCCACAAGGCTGCGTGGGCATGCCAAGTCCTTGTTGGCTCGAAAGACTACAAGGCACTGCAAGGTGGCCCGACTCAAGATCTCTTCAACTTTGTATACTGGACTTGCTTGCAACTGGAGAGTGATCTTCTCGCAGAGTTGGATATTCCTGCGAGTGGCATATCCCGATCTGAGTCACTGATACCCCTTCCAAAGGGCAAGTGGACTATTATACCCCTACCAAACGACATGGAAGACCCTCATGTTATGATGATGATGTTCTACTCAGCCCAAATTCATCTTCGCAAGGTTCTTAACCGTGTTCATACAGATCTTTATAAGGTGGAGAAAGAAGGGCAAGCTCGGTGGTCCTCTAGTGTGCAAGAGGCTCTGAGTCACAATCTGGATCTCTGGCGATTCAGTCTTCCCGAAATGATGAGGTGGAAAGATGACTATCCACCAGCAAAGGAGATCAATGCAGCTCGCATGCGGGCCAAGTACTACGGAGCTCGATACATTATTCACCGGCCACTATTGTATCATGCTCTTCATTATGGTGGATCTGGTGCGCGCGTGGACGCAGTGAGCCAAACGTCCGTGGACTCACCTACGGGCTCAGTGGCAAATTCCCAGTCACAACAGATGTCTCCTTCAGTAAACACTACTTCTCGGGCGCAGAACATGACACGGATGATGAGTGATATGGGGACTGTATCAAGCAACCCGGCGGCCGCATTCCCGAATGGCTGGACGCCGCCTACCGTTCACTTGCGAGAACTCCCATCTAAGCTTCGTCGAGCCTGCAAAGTATGCATTGACTCGGCAATTCTCAGCACAAAGGCTTTTGATGGAATTGAAGACCCGTTCGAGGCTCTCGGAAACAATTTCAAAGAAGAGCCGTTCAAGAGCATGCAAGATCCACTCGAGGGCCATCGTATGGAGGATCCATTTGCGATGGACCCGAACTTTGTTTCAAAGGACGAAAAGAATCGACTAGTGGTGACTAACATATTCGGAACAGCCCATGCGTGAGTCCCATCGTCAGTCAATTTCGAATTATCGCCTCAACTAACAACCCTTTTAGCCAATTTGGAAACTTACTTGTGCTGTCGGCCACATATATGTCCAGTTTGTCCGAGCTCGTCGATCGTGACGAACTGAAGACCCTTCTCAAACGAACTATTCGCTTCCTCCTGCGCAGCGAGCACGTCTCTCCCACCCTTCGCGCCGACGCCCGAATCTTGACTGAAATTTATCAGAAGATCTTCCACCACTCTCCTACGTTGGAGAACCCCAATACCCCTTGAGGATACCCTCAGACATGACATTTTATATTCCCATTCCGGTCATGATAGGCTTGACCACGGTACTTGGTGTTTATATGGCGCGTAACTACATATCATTGCGACCTGATTTGTGTTTTGAATTTCCCGCCCTCCGTCTGTCCGGCCGTGGGATGTTGATATATCCATTCATCATGGAAACTCCAGTTGGAGATTATGGATCATCTCGTTTGGACTGCAGCGGAGTGGACTGTTTTACTTGTGAACTTGCATTGGGCTCATTTACGGTCTTTCTCACGGATATATGCTCTTGGGAGTTCCACTGCGGGTATAACTTTTCTTTCTTGCATGATAAAGCACCTATCGTTTCATTTACCCTAGGGCTATTGTCCCCGACAGCCAATCTCCACAGGCATGCTTTTTCTCTTCTTTTCTTTGGTTGGTTGGGTGTTCTGTATGATTTGTTACTTTTATTATATCCATATCTATATCCAACGTAGTGGCGATCTGCTATTCTCGACTTGTGAATTGATACCTATGTCCTCGAGATGAACTCTCCACTACTTTCCTCATTCGTAATCCAATAATCATACAATATGATTGTAGTGTACAAGCCATTTCATTATTCATCAATATACACTGGAATCACCAGATGCAATACGTCTATCTATCTACAAAAACCCAACTGCAACACCAACACAAATCCCCCAAATAACCATCCCCATCTTCACCTTCAAAACTTCAACCCCATTATGCTTAACCCCCTTCCCACTGGCCCCCGTCGAACTAGCCTTCGACCCAGCAGTAGTCACAGTAACATTACTAAGATTCTCACTCCCACTAAACGCAATTTCATCCTTACTATCCTCTCCGTTCCAAAACCCCCTCACAATTCCTGCCGCGATTTCCGCAACTCCATACGTAGACGCCATAAGATGCGTCGAAAGCGAGATGGGAGGTACACTTGCGTCAGCGACACGAACATTTTTCAATCCGTAGACGCGTAGATTGGCGTCTACTACTCCGCCTAGGTCTTTGGGAAGCATGGCGCAGGAGGATGATGGGTGGAATTCTGTTGATGCGGCAGATCGGATAAAATCGCTCCAGTCGCTATCTGATTGGCACGAGTCCCCTGGTTTGGTTTCTCCTGTTAGATTTGTTGAGAGGGGGGATGTTGTTGCGAGAGTTCGGGCTAGTTTTAGACCGTTTATTAGGATTTCGGTATCTTTTATATGTTAGTGTTGATTCGTCTTTCTCAATTTTTACTCCCGGATAGTATTTTCCACTGGCAGGTAGCAGTAGGTACTGCGAGAAGTCGATGAATACTTACCAATAGAATTACCCAAATATCCCGGATCAATAACAGGATAATCAACCGGATTCGAAGAATTAATATAAATCCGACCATGACTATACGGATGTTGAAGGGCGGCTGTTACACCGATATCTCCATTTCCATCACTATTCATGAAAAGTAATTCAATTAGTCCTGTTGGACTGTTGAAGATTTGTGCCGTTGTATTGTAGATTGCTTTATAGCCTGCGATAACGGTGTCTTCGTAGGTGGATTTTGGAATTGAGTCGTTCATCTTTGAAAGGATGGTTTTGTATTGCGTTGTTAGTTCGTTGCCGTATATCTTGCTTGCGTTTACGTAGGCGATTGCTGAGTCGATGTATGTTAGGAAGAGGGGATTGTTCTGATATTGTTAGTTTGGTTTGTTTGTACATGAGGCTTGGAGGAGAAAGGTAGGGCTCACCCTTTCACTGCCATTATCGTAGAAAGTTGATCCGGCTGTTTCGACGTTTGTGGTGTATTTGAGGGTTGCACTCTGGTAAAATTAGTATGACTCCTCTTCTTTTTTTTGATTTTCTTCTTTTTGGGTCATCATGGGATAACGCACGAAATGATCCTGAAGATGTTGACCAACCCCAGGTAATTCATAGACAAGATCGACTCCAGCATCAGAGAGTACATCCTTTGGTCCAACACCACTATGCAAAAGAACTGCTGGACTTCCAACAGAGCCCGCAGCCAGAATAACTTCCTTAGTAACATTGACTGTGTTTCTCGTCTTGCCGTCATCAGAAGTATACTCGACTGCGTTGGCAGTTAAATTGGAAGAACTCTCGAAGAGAATGCGCGTGACATGCGCATTAGCTAGAACATCGTAGTTACCACGATCAGGAAGTGGATCAAGATATCCTGTTCGACTATATGATCGAGTCCAATTACTTGGATTAATGCAAGATGTCGAGACTTCTGCGCCCCAGTTCGATCCACCGTACATATCGTCCGAGATGGGGATACCGATACTTTCACATGCCTCAGACCATTGACCGACTTGATCGAATGTGCTAATAGAAGCGTTAGCATTCACAATAACCATTGAAATTGGTCTCTCAAGAAACAAGAGACAGGGTATACCTACAATCCAGGATACGAAGCATGAATCGGTCCATCACTCCCATGAGTCGATGAATCCCAAGTAATATCCGCCTGAGATTTAACATCATCAGTCGGTGGTGAAAAAGTCTCACTTTTCTTCATAGCAGAATAAAATGAATCCCACGACCAATTGTCCGCACCATCCATATCGCCCAACATAGATTTCCAAGCATTAATTTCATTTTCGCCCGGCCGAGTCATATATAACCCATTAATAGCGGAACTACCACCCAAAACTTTGCCACGAGGCCAATAAATTTCGCGATTATTCGCATTGCTCTGGGCGACGGTGTAAAAAGCCCAATTCAATGGTGTTGTCCAGAGGGAATCGAAATATGAGTATGCGGGGGTATCTATAATGCTGAAATTAGACATCATTTATTATAGACTTGATTGAATTGTAAATGGGGAAAGGTATAACCCACCAATTCGATCCCGATAATCATCGCCATTCCCACCCGATTCCAGAACAAGAACTGTATGGTTTGTATCTTCTGCCAATCTTCCTCCAAGGACCAAACCAGCTTGACCTCCACCGATCACGACAAAATCGTAGGAATCGGCGATCTCCGTGCGCGGCGATAAGCCGCGAACAACAGGCGCGACGAGACCTGCAAGAAGGAACGCAGATCGCATCGGCCACATTTTGACTAGATTATTGAGGCCGAGAAATTAAAAACTGGCATCGGAGGACTAGTCGCGAAGAAGAGGTAAGAGGGGAGTTTAAGAGAATTGGGGGTTGGGTGGTTGATTCTCTCTATGAGTTGCCCTATGTTTCGGAGGCTATACTAGTAATGGAAAGGAATGACTTGCATGGGGAAAAGGAAAAAAAAAATAATTATGAAATTAAAATAGGAAAGAGAAAGAGGATCTAGTTCCAAGAAAATACAGCAAAAAAAGAAAAAAAAAAGTGCTCTATCGAAATAATCGACCAGATAAACTTTGTATGAAAGCCCACTCTGCGGATATGCATTAGTTGAATCCACGAGACGACCAAACGAGGAACAAGAATGATACATACATAGTATTGGCCCGGAAGATAAAACCACGAGACAAGGCGGGGCTTACATTCCTGTTGAGCATGTACGCACTTTAGAGTGTTTAAGATAATTCCAAGATTTCTGAAATGATTCCAGATCGCACGATCCAATAGACAAATGAGATCTCGATAAGGGTGAAACAGACCTGACGCAATTCCTTGGTTGCAAGTTGATATCACACGTTTAACCACGGGTAAGTCCGCAGATTTTTCAGGGGTACAGTATATCCTCGGTATATTCCCAACACATAACAACTAAAGTACATTAACGAACTAGCATTAAATACTACAATATGAGTATGGTACAGGACAATTGCCACTGCTGGATGAATTAGTATTTACTACTACAATATGTACATAGTACACTAAATGCTGCGTTGCTATGGGGTTGCTACGAGTCCACCGCTTCTCGGATGGAGTCAAAGTGGGGAAGAATTCGGTCGAGTCCCTCCCGATCGACCACAAGCAATAGGAAAGTCTTAAGTAGATCTTTATTAAAACAAGGAACTAGAACCTGACACACGACTAAGGTACCGTCTGTGTAGACTTAGTGGATGTGGTGAAATAGGCGATAAGACGATCGGACGAATGTCGTTGCTGTCGATTCGATAATCGTTCAGGGTTATATATACAGTACTACAGTAACCGTGAATTCTGATTTCTGGGACTTTGTGTGTTCTTTGTGCTTACACACGCTGTAAATTGTAGTTGTTTTGTGTGCGTGGGTAGTGGTTTAGTTAGATTGGAGTACAGTAATATCGATAGGGCTAGAGTTCAAATTTGCCGACGAGACAATGCGTCAGTCGTTGGTGAGCCAATCAGCAAGTCCGCCACGTACATGGCCAACTCAGAATCTGTTGATGCAATGCGTGTCAAGTTGATTCCTCCAACGCATCTAGAACACAGCCCGAGTGAAGTCCGACACACAAGCAACCAGCTCACTCGATGGCCCACCGCTAGAGTTACGATTCACGTCCCAGAAAACTATACCAGGGGTAGCCCTGTTCATTGAAGATGGATATTAAACTTCGAGTTACAAGTCTGAAAGAAGAGGGGAGGGATTGACAGGCCAGATTGTATCAACTGAAGCGGGGAAGTGGGGGTTGGCGAGGTTCAACTTTGGTTGAGTTAGTATAAATGTTTATACTAGCCAATTTATAAGTAGTGGTTGGGATGGACTCATCCTATAGTAGTGTACCAGTAGTGAGTATTGTGTAATACGTGTCAATGTTACTACTATTACTATGTACTCTGGAAGGTCATCAAATGCAAATGCAAAAATCATATTCTCTATCTGAGCAAACATAAGAAATAGTGAGTTAATACCATGAGAAATTCATTCAAGCAACACTGCCAGGAGTGGGACCAGGTCCGCTGCTACTAGGATTACCAGTGTTCATCTCAATATCAAATCGCATATGAATGAACAGATTATTATGATCAACCGACCAAAGCGAATTCCAAGTAACAATTCGTCCAATACGACGAGTTCCACGAGGAAAAGCGCCCAAAACAATCGCCGCAGCAATTTTCCCAATAGGAGTACCAAGCAAAGCATCATATTCAGGAGTAGCATAGTCCCAGGTATGAGGAGTATGAGGCAATCTGTCCAAACCATAAGTCGCAGTGTAAAGAACATTACTCAAAAAGGCCCTAGTCTCTTGATTAGCAATCATTTCAACGAAGATATAATTCAGAGTATCAATTGGGAAGTTTCGCGTATATAGAGCGTGGGAGACCTCACTGATTTGTGGAGTTCCGGATCCTTGATCCTTTCTAGCGAGGACGCGTAGCATGACCATTCCCTTGTGTGTATTTCCCATCCAGACAAGATCATCATGTCGAATTACAAGGCTCCAGGGAAGATTTTCAGGAGGGTCGTTTGGAGAGATTATTCCAAGGCTTCGCATTTGAGGATCAAATTCAGTTCCAAGAGTTGAGACTTGTCGGGGGGCGTGCTCGAATGGGTATCTAGTTGTAAGTGTAGAAATGTCTAATGTGCATGGGTTAACATTGCAGTATGGTACAGAGGGGTCAGCAATCCATTGACGACGTTGATATCCATGAACTTGAAGTCGTCCGTACAGCAAGGGCCATTGAGCAGTTTTGTGCCAGGCTTGATAGACAGATACAACTTGTGTAGGGATCTGTTGCTGGGGCTGGGGCGGGAACTGGGGTTGTGCTGGAGCGTGTTCAATGTGAGCCGCTCCATCTGAGTCGCTGTCAGTTGATGATCCAGTAGCAGGAGGAAGAGGAGCAGGAACAGGAGAACCCGATGGAGCAGGACCAGCAGGGGAAGAAGGACCAGCAGCAGGAGAGGGAGGAGAAGGAAAAGGCGAAGGGTGAGGCGAAGGAGCAGGAACAACAATGCCCTCACCTTGAGCAACAGCCTCTCGAGTATCAACATGAAGAGCGTCGATACAAGGTTGAATACATCTTTGACAAATTCCCTCGATACCAGCGACAATCAATCGACTGGCAATTTGAGTTGGTCTGAATTCATTGACTAACCATATAGGTTGAACAGGGTATTGACCCATGTGAACCAATCCAAGTTCTTGACATGTATCGCAGAGTATGTTTCTTAAAGAGGCTCTTAAGCGTCGAGACATCATGATGGTTCCAATGAAAAAAGCCTCTCCTGGTCTCCGCTCATCTCTTCTAATACCTGACATTGGACAGAATTAAGGGTTAGTTTTGTTTGATGTTGTTTAGTTTATCGTGAGTTTATACTTTAGAAGTGGGCTTGATAGCTTGATAGAGATGGATTGTGATGATTGTGATGATTGTGATGATTGTGATGATTGTGATGATTGTGATGATTGTGATGATTGTGATGATTGTGATGATTGTGATGATTGTGATGATTGTGATGATTGTG
>Ga0209673_1002408_pt1 | contig 13069 bp, 14 predicted proteins | sample AraplaCol_mMS_r2_2_FD_184274 | JGI IMG/M metagenome (GOLD analysis project Ga0209673, IMG submission 184274) | Arabidopsis root microbial communities from North Carolina, USA - plate scrape MF_Col_mMS_r2 (SPAdes) (version 3) | ecosystem: Host-associated > Plants > Roots > Endosphere | place... | reverse complement strand
TTCATGACCGGCTCGATGGCCAAGGTGCTGACGCTCTCGCTGATCGTGCTGATCCTGATGATGCGTCCCCAAGGCCTGTTTGCAGTCAAGGTCCGCCGTTGATGAACCCGAATTCTTCCTGGAGAACGTTCCGATGATGAACTTCATCAAGGCCTCGATCCTGCGGTATCAGCTCGGAAGCCTTTTGCTGCTGGTGCTGCTGCTCGCAGTCGTGCTGCCGCTGTCGCTCGACATCTTTCGACTCAACCTGGTGGGCAAGTACCTCACCTACGCTTTCGTGGCCGTGGGCCTCGTGATGGTGTGGGGCTACGGCGGCGTGCTGAGCCTGGGGCAGGGCGTGTTCTTCGGCATCGGCGGCTATGCAATGGCGATGTTCCTCAAGCTCGAAGCCTCCGACCCGATCACCACCAAGATCCAGTCGACGCCCGGCATTCCGGACTTCATGGACTGGAACCAGATCACCGAGCTGCCCATGCTGTGGCTGCCGTTCAAGAGCCTGCCGCTGAGCCTCCTGCTGGTGGTGCTGGCGCCGATGGCGCTGGCCTGGCTCGTGAGCTTTGCGATGTTCAAGCGCCGCGTGGGCGGCGTGTACTTTGCGATCATCACGCAGGCGGTGGCGCTGATCTGCACCGTGCTCATCATTGGCCAGCAGGGCTACACGGGCGGCGTCAACGGCATGACCGACCTGAAGACGATGCTGGGCTGGGACACGCGCACCGACGGCGCCAAGTACATCCTCTACTACGTCTGTGTCGGCCTGCTGATCTGCAGCATCGTGCTGTGCCGCTGGATCCAGACCAGCAAGCTCGGCACGCTGCTGCTCGCCATGCGCGACAAGGAAGACCGCGTGCGCTTCTCAGGCTACGACGTGTCGAACTTCAAGGTCTTCATCTTCTGCCTTGCGGCCGGTCTCTCGGGCATTGGCGGTGCGATGTTCGCGCTGCAGGTGGGCTTCATGTCACCGAGCTTCGTGGGCATCGTGCCGTCGATCGAGATGGTGATCTTCTGCGCCGTGGGCGGCCGCATGAGCCTGGTGGGCGCGGTGTACGGTGCGCTCTTGGTGAATGCGGGCAAGACGCTGTTCTCGGAGAGCTTTCCGGACCTGTGGCTGTTCCTGATGGCGGGCCTCTTCATCGGCGTGACCATGGCGTTCCCGATGGGGCTCGCGGGCCTGTGGGACGAGAAGATCAAGCCCTGGTGGGCGGACCGGCGCAAGGCGCTGCGGGAGGCCGCGGTGCAGCCTCCCGCACCCATGATGATGACCCCGCCGCCCGCACCGGTTTCCCTTGCCCCGACGCCTTTGCCTGAGCCGCAGTTGCCCGACGGCATCGGCAGCCAGCGCGCCTGAACCCGGAGCCATCCCTCATGAGCAACACCGACTTCGCCCTTGCGGTGGAAGACCTCACCGTGTCCTTCGATGGTTTCAAGGCCATCGACGACCTCACGCTCTACATCGACAAGAACGAGCTACGCGTGATCATCGGCCCCAACGGCGCCGGCAAGACCACGCTGCTCGACCTGATTTGCGGCAAGACGCGGGCAAGCGGCGGCAGCATCAAGTTCAAGAACACCGAGCTCACGAAGATGGCAGAGCACAAGCGCGTGCGTCTGGGCATTGGGCGCAAGTTTCAGACGCCGTCGATCTACGAAAACCTCAGCGTGTTCCAGAACCTGGAGGTATCTTTTCCGAAGGGTCGTTCGGTGCTCGGTGCGCTGGCCTTCAAGTGCGACGACGAGGTCAAAGCCAAGGTGCAGGCGGTGGCCGAGGACATCGGTCTGGCCGACAAGCTGCGCACCGAGGCAGGCCTTCTGAGCCACGGACAGAAGCAGTGGCTGGAGATCGGCATGCTGCTGATGCAGGAGCCCGAACTGCTGATGCTCGACGAGCCCATCGCAGGCATGAGTGCGCGAGAGCGCGAACTCACGGCCGACCTGCTCAAGCGCATTTGCCAGAACCGCGCGGTAATCGTCATCGAGCACGACATGGCTTTTGTGAAGCAGATCGCGCACAAGGTGACCGTGATGCACCAGGGAAAGATCCTGGCCGAAGGGCCGATGGAGAAGGTGCAGGCGGATCCGAAGGTCATCGACGTTTACCTGGGGCACTAGATGGCGCTTTGTTTTATTCGCAGCATGGGCTGTTCAGGGCGCGCACCCGCCGACGGGGTACCTTTCTCCGCGAATGTCCCCCGGCCTGCGGCCTCCTCCTTTATTTCGCTGCGCAAGGCACCCCGCCAGCGGGTGCGTGGCACAGAGCGGTCGTTGATCGGCGGTGCACCCGGAGCGTGCCCCAGTGCACAGGGCATCGGGTGCTCCGCGCAGCGAAATAAAAGAGGAGGGCGAAGCCCGGGGGACATTCGCGGAGGGGAGTACCCGGTGGCCTTTGCACAAGCCCTGAAAAACAGCCGTTGCACAAGCCCTGAACAAAACCACTCCAGGAGTCCCTGAATGAGCAACATCATGCTGAAGGTCGATGACCTGCACACAGCCTACGGCCAGAGCGAAGCGCTGCACGGCATCTCGTTCGAAGGCCATGCCAACGAAACCATCGCCATCATGGGTCGCAACGGCATGGGCAAGACCACGTTGTTCAAGAGCCTCATGGGCGTGCTGCCGCTGAAGAGTGGCCGCATCGAGGTGGCGGGGCAGGACGTGTCGCGCGACGAAAGCTTCAAGCGCGTGGCCAAGGGCATTGCCTACGTTCCGCAAGGCCGGATGATCTTTCCGACGCTGACCGTCGAGGAGAACATCCAGACCGGACTCGAGAACTCCAAGACACGCCGCATACCCGAAGAGATCTACGCGCTCTTTCCCGTTCTGTGGGACATGAAGCGCCGCAAGGGCGGCAACCTCTCCGGCGGCCAGCAACAGCAGCTTGCCATTGCACGCGCCCTCGTCACCGATCCCAAGGTGCTGCTGCTCGACGAGCCCACCGAAGGTATCCAGCCTTCGATCATCAAGGACATCGCCAAGGCGCTCAACGAGATCCGCAAGCTGCGCGGAATCACCATCGTCGTGTCCGAGCAGGTGCTGAGCTTTGCGATGGACGTGGCCGACCGGCTCTTCGTGATCGAAGGCGGCCGGCTGGTGCACGAGACCGCGCGCGACAAGACCGATGTGAACCACATCAAAGCTTATCTCTCCGTTTAACCACAACCCAGGAGCCACTGCAATGACGGACACGCTGATCAAGGTCGACCTGACCAAGCCGCCCACTGAAAACGAGATGATCCACAACCGCTGGCACCCGGACATTCCGATGGCCTGCTGGGTCAACCCGGGCGACGACTTCATCCTCGAGACCTTCGACTGGACCGGCGGCTTCATCAAGAACAACGACAGCGCCGACGACGTGCGCGACATCGACCTGAGCACGGTGCACTACCTCTCCGGGCCCGTGGGTGTGAAAGGCGCCGAGCCCGGCGACCTGCTGGTCGTCGACCTGCTCGATATTGGCGCCAAGCAGGATAGCCTCTGGGGCTTCAACGGATTCTTCTCGAAGAAGAACGGCGGCGGCTTCTTGACCGACCACTTTCCCGAGGCGCAAAAATCCATCTGGGACTTCAAGGGAATGTTCACCAGCTCGCGCCACGTGCCGGGCGTCAACTTTGCGGGCCTCATCCATCCCGGGCTCATCGGGTGCCTGCCCGACAAGCCGATGCTCGACATGTGGAATGAGCGCGAGCAGAAGCTCATCGACACCGACCCGGACCGCGTGCCAGGCCTCGCCAACCCGCCGTCGGCCGGCACCGCCCACATGGGCAAGATGAGCGGCGACGCGCGCGCCAAGGCGGCGGCCGAAGGCGCCCGCACCGTGCCGCCGCGCGAGCACGGCGGCAACTGCGACATCAAGGACCTGTCGCGCGGCTCGAAGGTGTTCTTCCCCGTCTATGTGGATGGCGCGGGCCTGTCCGTAGGCGACCTGCACTTCAGCCAGGGCGACGGCGAAATCACTTTCTGCGGTGCCATCGAAATGGCGGGCTGGGTGCACATGAAGGTCACCCTCATCAAAGGCGGCATGGCCAAGTACGGCATCAAGAACCCGATCTTCAAGCCGAGCGTGATCACGCCGCAATACAACGACTACCTGATCTTCGAAGGCATCTCGGTCGACGAGACGGGCAAGCAGTACTACCTCGACGTGAACGTGGCCTACCGGCAAGCTTGCCTCAACGCCATCGAGTACCTGAAGAAGTTCGGCTATTCGGGCGCGCAGGCCTATTCGATCCTGGGCACGGCGCCCGTGCAGGGCCACATCAGCGGTGTGGTCGACGTGCCCAACTCTTGCGCCACGCTCTGGCTGCCGACGCAGATCTTCGACTTCGACATCAACCCGAATGCATCGGGACCGGTGAAGATGATCGATGGCAGTATCGACATGCCGCTGTCGCACGACCTGGCCTGACGCGCCCATGCCGACCTACGACTACGCGTGCGGCCACTGCGGCGGGTTCGATGCGCTGCGGCCTTCGGGCCAGCGCGACGAGCCGGCCGCATGCCCCGATTGCGGAGCCGCATCGCCGCGCGTGTTCTCCGCCGCGCCGCGGCTGGCACTGATGGCGTCGGGCACGCGCCGAGCCATGGAGACCAACGAGCGTGCACGGCACGAGCCGGGTAGCTCGCGGGACTACGCCCGCTTCAAGCATCCCGCGGGCTGCGGCTGCTGCTCAGGTTCGGCGTCGCGCCGCAGCGCGACGGTGACCGCGCCGAACGGTGCCAAGTCGGCACCGAGCAAGCGGCCGTGGATGATTTCGCACTAATGCTGCGCTAATTCAATGGGGCGACACGACGGGGTCGTGGCGCTTGATTGTTTCAATCCCGTGAACGCCGTGATTCATTTTGCGGCGTTTTTTCATGGGGCTTCGGGCTCAAACTTCATCTCACCAACCAACCCATTAGGAGATTGAAATGAATGCCTCGAAGATCCTCGCTGCCGCTGCTCTCTCGCTCCTGGCTGCTGCCGGTGCACACGCAGAAACCTATGAAGGCGTGCAAAGCGTGAACTCCGGCGTCTCGCGCGCTGAAGTGGCGCCGCAAGCCGTTGCAGCCGCACGCGCCGGCAACGAATACAGCGATGGCTCCAGCGCCGGCGCACAAGCCTTCAGCTCGACCGCCGACCGCTCGGTGATCCAGGCCGAAGCCGTTGCCAAGGCGCACGACCCGCTCGCCAGCCTCGACCGTCGCGCTTTCTACCGCGACGAAGTGCCGCAAGCCTACAAGAAGCCCGCCGTGTCGTTCACGCGCCAAGCTGGCCTGTAAGCTAATCGTTCTCTGGTGATGAAGCGGGCCTGCGGGCCCGCTTTGTTGCGAGAGCGCCGCCTTCAGCCGATGCGGAATGTCTTGATCTTTCCGTTGCATTCGGCACGCAGGACATCGCCGTCGACTTCGATGCGCGTCCAGATGGCAATCACGCGTTCGCCGTCGGAAAGCTCGATGCTGTCGCCAGAGAGTACGCGGTACTGGAACACCGGCCCGCACACAGGCCCGTTCCGTTCGCCCAGCGTTGCCGCGACAGTGCCGGTCGGCTGAAACCAGTAGGTCTCGACGTCGGTCTCGGAGACGAGGTCCAGGCGCCGTTCGATGGGGACGGGTGTCGTCATGGACATCAATCCCGCGTGAGCGCAAAACTCTTTCGCAGCCCGCCCGTGGCCGAGGGCGCTACCCACAGGTCGAACTCGCCGGGCTCGACGGTCGGCTTCATGTCGCGGCCGATGAATTTCAGGTCTTCGGCACCGAGCGTGAACTCGACCACCTTTGATGCGCCAGGCTCGATGCGTACCTTGCGGAAGTTCTTGAGCTCGCGCACCGGCCGCGTCACGCTTGCGGCGCGTTCGGCCACATAGAGCTGCACCACTTCCTCGGCCTCGCGCTGGCCGGTGTTGGTGACGGTGGCTCGCACGCGCAACGTGCCGCCGAGCGGCAGCCGGTCCTGGCTCATCTCCACGCCGTCATAGCGCACCGCTGCATAGCCGATGCCGTAGCCGAAGGGATAGAGCGCCTGGTTCGTGGTGTCCACGTAGCGAGTCTTGAACGCCATTGCCTGGTCGTTGTCGGGCAGCGGGCGGCCCGTGCGCTTCTGGCCGTAGTAGAAGGGCACTTGGCCCGACGTCTGCGGAAAGCTCACCGGCAGCCGACCCGAGGGATTGAAATCGCCGAACACCACGTCGGCAATGGCGGCGCCGGTCTGCGCGCCGAGAAACCAGGTGACGAGGATGGCGTCGGCATTGCGCACCGCGCCTCGCAGCGCCATGGCGCGGCCGTTGCTCAACAAAACGATCACCGGCTTGCCGGTGGCGGCCACGGCTTCGGCCAAGTCTTGCTGCGCTTGCGGGATGCCGATGTCGGTGCGCGACCGCGCTTCGCCCGACATGCGCTCGCTCTCGCCGATGGCGAGCACCACCACGTCGGCGTCGCGTGCGGCGGCCACGGCCGCCTCGATGCCGCCGGGCAATGGCGTGTCGATGTTCGAGCCGCGCACCACGGCCATTGCGCTGCCGTCGCGCAGCGCGCCGCGCAGGCCTTCGTCGATGCCCACCGGGGCCGACTGGCCCGGGAACAGGCTCCATGCGCCGAGCAGGTCCTGCGTGCCCGAGGCGAAGGGGCCGATGAGCGCGATCTTCTTGCCGGCCTTGGGCAGTGGCAGTACCGCGCGCTCGTTCCTCAGCATCACGATGGAGCGGCGTGCGTCCTCGCGCGCGAGCGCAAGGTGCTCGGGGTTCTCGACGCGGGCCCTTGCCGGTGAGGCATCTAGACCCCGCAGCGGCTGGTCGAAAAGCCCCAGCTTCTGCTTGACCCACAGCACGCGGCGCACGGCCTCGTCCAGCCGCGCCATCGGCACTTCGCCAGCGGCCACCAGCTCAGGCAGGTGGCGCATGTACAAACCGCTCTGCATGCTCACATCGGTGCCTGCCAGGAATGACTGCTTGGCCGCCTGCCGGCCATCGGCGGCATAGCCGTGGGCGATCAGCTCTTCGTCGGCCGTGTAGTCGGAGACCACGAAGCCCTTGAACTTCCACTCGTCCCGCAGCACGCCCGTCAAGAGCGCCGGGTTGGCGATCGAAGGGATGCCGGAGATCTCGTTGAAGGCGCTCATGATCGACAGCGCGCCCGCATCCAGCGCGGCGCGGAACGGCGGCAGGTACACCTGTCGCAGCGTGCGTTCGGAGATGTCGGTGGCCGCGTAGTCCAGCCCGCCCTCGGCCGCGCCATAGGCCGCGAAGTGCTTGGGCGTGGCCAGCAGCGCATCGCCGCGCGAGAGGTCGCTGCCCTGGAAGCCGCGCACGCGCGCGGCCGCGAACTGGCCGGCCAGGTACACGTCTTCGCCCGCGCCCTCGATGCCGCGGCCCCATCGCGCGTCGCGCGCAATGTCCACCATGGGCGCGAAGGTCCATCGGAAGCCATCGGCACTGGCCTCCACGGCCGCCGCGCGCGCGGTGCGCTCGGCCAGTGCGGGCTCCCAGCTCGCGGTCTCGGCCAGCGGCATCGGGAAGATGGTGCGAAAGCCGTGGATCACGTCGGCGCCGTAGAGCAGCGGAATGCCCAGGCGCGATTCGCGCACGGCCACCTCCTGTAGCACGCGCTTGCGCTCGAGCCCTTCGTTGTTGAAAAGGCCGGTGACGCGGCCGGCGCGCACGTCGTCGATCTCCTGCTGTCCGTTGCGCTGGGCGGCCTGCGGATTGCCGGGGATGTTGGTGTCGGCAGGCCCGTAGAGGCTGAGCTGGCCCACTTTCTCCTCAACCGTCATGCGGGCGATGAGCGAGTCGATGCGGGCGCCAGCACCCACGGCGTCCTCAGCGGTGGCCGGGGCGGCGTGGGAAGCGGGGGAGAAGAGAAGACAAGAGGCAAGGCCCAGCAGGGCCGCCATGGCGGAAATACGGACGTGCATGGCCCGCCATTCTCACGCCAAAGCGAGGCGGGGCCGTTTGGTCGGGCTTTGGCGCTGTTACATCCCGTTCAGCAAGAGGCTGCACTCGTGGTGCATTTGCCTCCAGTCATGCCCGCGCGCATTGTTCAAAAAAAAAGGCTGCCGGCACCTGTCGCGCAGGCACTGGCAGCCGTGTAAACCGGAATGGCGCGTCTTGCCGCTCGCTTACTGCTTGTAGCTGTCGTCGATGCGGTCGAGCTTGCGAATGAGCGACGGCCAGACGAACTGCCCGCCCATGCCGCCGGTCTGCACCTTCATGGCCTGGCCCACGCCTTCGACGATCTGCGGGTTCACTTGCGTGAGTTCGCTGCCGCCCGACTGCGCCGCAATCTGGATCTGGCAGGTGGTCTCGAAGACGTACATCGAAAGGAAGGCGTCCGCAATGGTCTTGCCGCAAGTGAGCAGGCCATGGTTGCGCAGCATGAGGTAGTTGGCGCTGCCCATGTCGGCCTGCAGGCGCGGCTTTTCGTCGTCGCGGAAGGCCACGCCTTCATAGTCGTGGTAGGCGAGCGAGGCCAGCACGAAGGTCGACTGCTGGCTGATGGGCAGCACGCCGTTCTTCTGCGCGCTCACGGCAATGCCGGCCTTGGTGTGGGTGTGCAGCACGCACTGGATGTCTTCGCGGGCGGCATGCACCGCGCTGTGGATCACGAAGCCGGCCGGGTTCACGGGGTAGGGCGACTCGATGATCTTGTTGCACTGCTGGTCGACCTTGACCAGGCTCGACGCGGTGATCTCGTCGAACATGAGCCCATAGGGGTTGATGAGAAAGTGATGCTCGGGTCCGGGGATGCGCGCGCTGATGTGCGTGAACACCAGGTCGCTCCAGCCGTAGAGCGCCACCAGGCGGTAGCAGGCGGCAAGGTCGACGCGCAGCTGCCATTCTTCGGCGGAGACGAGTTTCTGGATTTCAGGTTGGGAGGCTGCGTTCATGGTGGGTTGTTCCTTGGAGGTTTTCAGGCGGCCGCCGGCTCTTTCATCGCGGCCTTGTAGATGCTCTGCTTCGGCTCTGCCATCAGCCGGCTCAGCATCGGCTCGAATTCGCTGATGGGCAGCGTCTCGGCTTTAGGGTCGAAGGCGGGGTTGTCGTACAGCGCGCAGAACTCGGCCGTGCGCTCGTAGTGCGGATGGCTCTTGAAGCTGTCGCGCATGTCCCGGTCCAGGCCGATGTGATGAAAGAAGTAATGGCCCTGAAAGATGCCGTGGTGCTGCACCATCCAGTGATTGGCCTCGCTCACGAAGGGCTTGAGAATGGCCGCGGCAATGTCGGGGTGGTTGAAGCTGCCGAGCGTGTCGCCAATGTCGTGCAGCAGCGCGCACACCACGTACTCTTCGTCGCGGCCATCGCGCAGTGCGCGTGTCGCGGTCTGCAGCGAATGGGTGTAGCGGTCGACCGGAAAGCCGCCGTAGTCGCCTTCGAGGATCTGCAGGTGCTTGATCACGCGCGCGGGCAGGCCGCCCGCAAATTGCCTGAACTCGCCGCCGATCAGTTGCCAGTCGTCTCGCGTGCTCTCCTGCATGCTCCTGAAAGTTGCCCTTTGGCTGCTCATCGTGTCGTCTCCATGTTCTTGGGGAATGCCGGCCACTGTAGACCTGTGCTTGACGTTCAACTGTCGTGAATTTGACAATGCAAGCCTCTGGTAAACCCCGCCCCGAGGCGTCTTCGAGGCAATTTATCCCGTATGGCCGCTCCCAAGCTGCGTCTTTCAGCTCCGCACCGCGCCGCAATGGAGCGCAATCCGTGGTTCACGAGCATGCCGCGGGCGCAGCGCGAGGCACTGGTCGGCGCCGCCGAGTTGATTCATCTGCGGCGCGGCGCCATGGTGTTTCGCCAGGGCGATCCGATGCACGCGGCCGGAGGCGGCTTCTATGGCTTGGCGGCCGGCACCATCAAGATCTCATCGCTGCGGCAGGACGGGCGCGAAGCGATCCTTGCGGTGCTCGAGCCGGGCAACTGGTTCGGCGAAATCACGCTCATCGACGGCTCGCCGCGCACGCACGACGCCACCGCGCTGGAATCGCTCGATCTGCTCGTGGTGCCGCCAGAAGCCTTTGCGCAACAGATGCGCGACGTGGTCTTTGCGAACGCGATGGCCGCCATGCTCGCGGCGCGCGTGCGCATGCTCTACGGGCTGACCGAAGATGCCACGCTGCGCAGCCTGCGGGCGCGGGTGGCCCATCGGCTGCTGGTGCTGGCGCGCGGCGACGCCACGCAATCGGTGCACCTGCGCCGCACGCTGATGCTGCCGCAGGAGGCGCTGGCCATGATGCTCGGCATCACACGGCAGACGCTCTCCAAAGAGCTCAACGCACTCGCGCGCGACCAGGCTATTTCGATTGGCTACGGGCGCATCGACCTGTTGTCGGTCGAGGCGCTGCAGGCACTGGTCAAGAGCGGATAGTTCAGCGCAGCACGCGGCCGTCGGCCGAGATGCTGATCAGGTCGATGCTCCGCGATGCGTCGCGCAGGCCGGGGCGCAAGTTGACTCGGAAGCCTCCCACGTCGTAGTCGGTCATCGCGGTCATCACGCGCTGCAGGCTCGCGGTCGTGAAGGCGCGGCCCGCGCGGCGCACCGCCTCGCCCACCACCTTGGCCGCAATGAAGCCCTCCAGGCCTTCGTACGACGGCGTCTGGTCGGAGTTGTCGACCGCGGCGCGGTACTCCTTGACGATGGGAATGGCCGATGGCCGCGGGGAGGGCACCACCTGCGAGATCACGATGCCGCCGATGTCCTTGCCCAGCTCGGCGTAGAGCGGGTCGATGCCCACGATCGAAAAGGCCATGAAGCTGCCCGCATAGCCGCTCTTGCGCAGCTTGCGGATCGCGTTGGCCGTGGTGCCCGAGAGGGACACCAGTACGATGGCCTGGGGCGTCTGCTGCAGCACCGTCTTGAGCGTCGCATCGAGCTTGTCGCCGCCGCCCACGGGAACCATGGCGGTGGCGACCAGCGCGGGCAGCTTCAGTTCGGTGATGGCCTGCTGGACGGCGGCAAGGCCTGCGCGGCCCATGGCATCGTCGTCGGCGACCAGCGCGACGCGCGTCTGCCCCACGGTCGCGCATTGGCGCACGATCTTCAGGGCCTCGTCGATCATGCCGGGACGCACGTGGAATACGTTCGGGTGGGTCGCCTCGCGCAGCGAATCGGAGGCGGCGAAGGGCGCGAACAGCAGGTTGCCTTGCTGCGCGGCCACGCTCGCTCCGGCGTCGCTGCTGGCAGTGCCCACAAAGCCGAACAGCATGTCGGCCTTGTCGGCGCCGAGCAGAGTGCGGGCGTTGGCCCCGGCGCGGGCTGCGTCGTAGCCGTCGTCCAGCTGCAGCAGCTTGAGCTGGATGCCGCTGGCGGCATTGCGCTCGTTGAATTCACCCACGGCAAGCCGGCTGCCCGCGGCAAAGGCCAGGCCGATCTCGCCGGCGGCGCCGGTCAGGGGCACCGACTGGCCCAGCAGCACCACCCGTGTGCCCGCCGCCGCCTTGGTGGATTGAGAAAGTGCCGAAAGAGGAAGGCTGCCGCCCAGCAGCATTGCCCCACACGCCTTCACCACTTTCCTTCGAGAGCCGTTCATGTGCCACCTTTCATACAAATTAGTAAAAAAGTGTAGCAAGTTCGATGCCTGCGGAGAAGGGTGGGTTTACGTGCCCTCTCAATCTGAGTCTCAGCCGGGCGGTAGCACCAGCGGTCCGCAGTTCTCGTCGGTGACGAACACCGCCATCAGCTTGGCGGGGCGCACGGGATCGGGGTTTTCCGCGAACAGGTGCAGCGCACGCGGCGGCTCGAAGAAGGTCTCTCCGCTCTTGTAGGTGCCCACCGGGCCGCCGCCTAGCTGGGATCGGATCGTGCCCTCCAGAATGATCGCGGTGACCGAGCCCGGATGCCGATGGGCCGGCGAATAGGCGAGCGGCGGAAAGTCGACGAGGACCGTGGTGACTGACTTGCCCGGCACATTGGGCAGCGATTCGCAAGAGAGCACCTTGGTTGAAACCGCGGGCCGTGCATCGGCGCCCGAGCCCGAGGGGGCCGGGGCGGAAGAGAACATCGGCCGGGCGACGCCGCTGCACACGTCGGCGAACCATTGCGCTGCCTCCTGACGGTCGCGGTTGGGCATCAGCGCCCAGCCAGCGGCCAGCACGAGCGAGAGCGCCGCGATTCCGGACCCGAGCGGGATGCTATGAAGCCGTGCCGCCTTCACGATGGCACTCCGTGGCGCTGGCGCAGCCGCAGCGATGGATGCCAGCCGAATTCGCGTTTCGCCTTCTCGCTGCTGACGTCGGGGCTGTCCTCGGCGATGTTGAAGACGCCGCCTTGCGCATGGCGCAGCGCCAGCACCGCTGCGCAGGCCGCGGCCTCCACGTGCACCGGGCACGTGCCTTTGGGTCCGGCATTCGATGTGCCGGGGCCGTAGAGCTGCCCGTAGCGCAGCACCGTGGCCGTGAGGCCGGCAGCGGAGAGGACGCTGCGCTCCAACGCCGCCACGCCGTCCACGCTGACACGGCGGATGCCTTCGGCCTCGAGATCGAGCGGGTGTTTTTCGACGTGGGGCAGGGGGCCTGGTGCGTACATCCAGGCGATGCTCTGCGCCACCAGCCGGCGGCTGCCGGCCGCCAGCGCCGCGGCCACGAGGTTGCGCGTGCCTTCGGTGCGCACGCGTGCGTTGCCGTGGGCGGCGTCGGCCATCAGCTTGGGATCGAGGTCCCGCGGCAGGTCGGTGAGCTGGTGGATCACGGCCATCGGCGCAATGCGCTTCAGTGCCACGCGCAGAGCTTCGGCGTTGAATACGTCGACGATGACCGGGCGTGCGCCGCGCGCCTCCAGCGCATGCGCGCGCTCGGGGCGTCGGGTGCTGCCGTACACGGTGTAGCCGGCCTCGATCAACATCGGCACCAGCGCGGTGCCGATGGCGCCGGCCGCGCCCGCCAGGAAAATTTTCTCGCTCATCGCACCTCCTGCTTTCCGCTGGTTGTTCAATGGCTCGAGCTTAGGTTTTGCATGCCACACTCGAAAGAGCCAAGATTCTTCAAAATGACTAGGCCATGATTCGGGAAAACACTTTTGGCGCCGCGCACGTGGAGATCGACCGCGCGGCGCCCGCGCCGCTGTACCGGCAGGTCTACGAGCGCTTCAGGGCGGCCATTGAACTGGGGGTGCT
>Ga0209673_1002388_pt1 | contig 13180 bp, 11 predicted proteins | sample AraplaCol_mMS_r2_2_FD_184274 | JGI IMG/M metagenome (GOLD analysis project Ga0209673, IMG submission 184274) | Arabidopsis root microbial communities from North Carolina, USA - plate scrape MF_Col_mMS_r2 (SPAdes) (version 3) | ecosystem: Host-associated > Plants > Roots > Endosphere | place... | reverse complement strand
CAGGAAGGTGGCGTTAGCCTCAAACATGCACACCATCGTCTACGACCACCAAACCTTCGTCACCCAGGAATTCGGCGGTATCTCGCGCTATTTCTGTGAATTGGCTTCGCGCATCCATGGCCGGGATGGCTTCAAGGCCAGAGTCATAGCACCGCTGCATCACAACGCCTATCTGCCTAGCTGCGAAGTGCCCAAGACCGCTTATCGGTTGGAGAGCAATTTCCGAGGTCGGGGGCGGCTGTGCCAAACCATCAGTGGCGCACTGACACCCACATTGATACGTTTGAGCCAACCATCACTCGTGCATCGGACGTACTACACGCCCTACCCACGTCCCGGCGAGTTGCCCATAGTTTTGTCGGTGTTCGACATGATCCACGAACTGTTCCCAAAAAGCTTCGGCGCGCATGACCCAACATTTCGCAACAAATATCCGAGCATCAAGGCGGCGGACCACCTTATCTGCATCTCGGAGAGCACCGCCGACGACTTGATGCGCTTGTTTGACGTTCCTCGCGCGAAAATATCTGTCACCTATCTCGCTTGCTCGGACGTTTTTGCAGCCGCGGTACCAACGGGTGAGGTCTCACCGCACAGCCGCCCCTACTTGCTGTACGTTGGCCAACGAGCAGGGTATAAGAATTTCGACACCGCGCTACTCGCCTATGCATCGTCACCTCAGCTGCGAGACGAGTTTGACTTCGCCGTCTTCGGCGGACACACGCTATCCCGCGACGAGCAGGAGTTGATTGATTCATTGAAGCTGCGCCCCGGCAGCATCGTGCGTTTGAACGGCTCGGACCAAGAACTGGCACGCGCCTATCGACACGCTCGGGCCTTCGTCTATCCCTCCAAATACGAAGGCTTTGGGATTCCGCCTTTGGAAGCAATGAGCTCCGGCTGCGTTGTGGCGAGTTCCAATGCCAGTTCGATTCCTGAGGTTGTAGGTGACGCGGCGGCAGTCTTCGATCCGACAAGCATCGATGATGCACGCCGCGCGTTGGAAGAGGCGTGTTTTAGCGAATCGACACGGGCACGACTGCTCTCTGCTGGAGCTGATCGGGTGAAGCAATTCACATGGGATCGCTGCGCCCGCGAGACCTCTGCAGCCTATCGCCGAGTAATCAACGGATGACACCATCTTTGCATCAGGCTGAAGGCGGCCGTCGCGCCGGGCAACACGCCGCTCAGGGACCTTTACCTGCCATCACGATCGTCACCGTCGTCTACAACGGACGCGCGCTGCTAGCGCGGTCGGTCGACAGTGTCATGGCCATGCAACGCGATGACGTGGCCTACATCGTCGTAGACGGAGGCTCCAACGATGGTACCGCGGACGATCTGCGCGCCCGCGGCGACCAGCTCGAGTACTGGATGAGCGAGCCTGACGGCGGCATCTACAACGCAATGAACAAAGCTGTTAGCCTGGTCGCGCCAAGTTCGTTCGTGCTGTTCCTCGGAGCCGGGGATACCATCCTGCGACTCCCTGACGCGGCCACACTCGCCACCGCGCAGGCCGACGCCATACAGGTCCTTTTCGGTGACGTCCTGATCGGCGACACACTATTCCGCTCCTCATTCAGCCCAAAGCTGCAGTACCGCAACACATTGCACCATCAGGGGCTGTTCGTGCGCCGGGGCGCGACGGCTGAACCTTGGTTCGACGAGTCGCTGAAGGTGTTTTCGGACTGGGACCTGAACCTGTCGCTGTATCGCCGGGGCGTGCTCGCTCGCCGGTTGGACTACACCGTCGCCTACGCGGCGCCCGATGGCGTCAGCGCCAAACTCCACCTAGGCGAAATCGCTCGCATGGTCGCGCGACGTTGCGGTTTACTCTGGTCACTTGCCGCCATCGTCTACCACGGTGGGCTCCACCTCATCCGCAGCCATGCAGCCGTTTCTGATCGCTCTCGGCAATAGCCCCACTCTGTACCTGCTGGCGCTGCTGCTATGCGCGGTCGCGGTGATCGGCCTTGCCCGGCCCACGATCACGACCGTCTACGATCCATGGGTTCTGCAGTTGATCCAGACCGCCTTCGCGTCCGCAGCGGTGGTATTCATGGCGTTCGCCGGTGTGATCGCGCCCTCTTTGATGCTCTACCACATTGCCGCGATTGGGGGCTTCTTGCTGTTTGGCAGCCTCGTCTACAAGGCAATGACCCACCAGTGCTTCGTGGCGCGGCGGGTGCGACCGCGCACGTTGAATTCGATGCGCAGATTGTTTCTGCTCTTGCTCGTCGTGTCTCAACTTGCGGCTTGGACTCTGGCGGGCGTGCCGCTGCTGCTGGAATCGCGGCTGAACGCGTTCGCGTCGGGTGGCGGGGTTGGCGTGCTGTCGCGTGTGCTGTCGTTCCTCTCCTTCGCCACCGTGTTTCTGACAGTGCTGCGAGTAGGCATCACGTCGGAAAAACGGCTCAATCGCACCGACCTCTTCGTGCTGATCTTTACCGTCTTGGCGTCAGTGGCGAATGCGTCCAAGACCAGCATCCTGCTCACGTTGCTGCTGATCCTGACCTCGCATTGGATCTTTCGACACATCATTCGCGACTATGTCGGACTGCAGGTATCTCGCAAGAAGCTAGTCGCGGCAGGCCTCGCGCTGGTGATGCTGATGATGGTGCCTGTCCTTATGGATCTCTCCCGTGAGCCCGAATCCACCATCGGTGGCCCAATCGAAGCTATCGTGCTGCGGCTGATTTTCAGTGGTGACGGCTACATGTGGATGTACGGCGACGACTATCTCTCCACCGTCACGGTAAGCAGTCCCACAGCGTTGATGTTTACCGACTTCCTCGGTGTCACGCGTCTTGTCCCGTGGGAACAATTGCCAGTGCATCCCGGGCTACAGATCTTTCAGCACTTGTTTCCAGGCAGCGAGGCAATTCGGGGGCCCAATCTGCGCGTGGATACCTTCGGGCTCTTGTACGGCAGCATGCCGTTGGGTGTGATCATTTCGGTGTCGCTCGGTTGCATCTTTGGGCTGCTGCGCGGCTGGCTGTTCAAGGTTCGCAGCGCGGTGATATTCCTGCCTGCGGCCTACCTGTTCTTTCAGGCGCCGACTTTCCTGGTTGACCCGATGCTGGGCGTCACGGCGCTGGTGAACACCGTCTTCGCGGCAGTGATCGTCGCGCTGGTCCAGGCCCTGGTGGGCAGGGATCCTTTCACCTCGGGCGTACGTCGCCGCATGCGTCGGCGCCGACCGGTGGCAATGATCCCTGCTCCGGCCACAGAAACGGCCAAGCCGCTGACCCCGTCGACCGCCCCATGACCTCTCCGACCTTTATCGACGGCTACTGCGTGCTGCTGTGCGCTCACAACGGCGCCGCCTACCTGGCCGAGCAGCTCGAATCGATCCTGCGCCAGGACGTCCCGCCCGCACGCGTCCTGTTCTTCGATGACGCCTCGCGCGATGACACACTGGCGGTGGCGCAGGGCTTCGCGGATCGGCTGCCGCTCGAATTCGTCCAGCTCAACAAGTGCCGCGGTGGCGCGGCGGGCGCGTTCGGCGCATTGCTGGCCCATGCCGCCCAGGCGCCTACCTCTTACGCCTGCTATTTGCTGTGCGACCAGGACGACATCTGGGAGCCATTCAAGGCCGCTCGACTGATTGAACGACTGGCGCGCGTGCCTGCGGGTGTGCCCGGCTTGGCGCATTCCGAGCTCAGTTGCTTCGGCAACGCTGCCGCCGGACGCGCGTTCCTGCACGAGAGCCTGGGCCACGTTGCCTTCGAATCGTCGCCCGGACATCCATTGCGCACACTGCTCTTCGAGAACGTCGTCGTCGGTGCCTCGGCGGCATTCAACCGTGCCTTGCTGGAGTGCGCCATGCCAATGCCGCTGTCCGCGTTCATGCACGACTGGTGGCTGGCAATCGCATGCGTGGCGCATGGCGGCGAAATCCATTACGTGAGAGAGCCCCTGGTGCGCTACCGCATCCACCACAACAGCACCGTCGGCCGCTCGGGCCGTTTCCTGCACGCGCTGCCGCGTCGCCTGAAGGCGCTGCGCCGCGGGCTGTCCGATCCGTGGCTGCGCAGTGTCAGAGACCAGTTGCTGGGCCTGCCCTTTGGCGATGCCGCGCTGCCGACGCCGTTCTTCGAGCCGATGCTCAGTGAGAGCCAAACGCTGCTCAGCAGCGCCAGCCCGTTCCGCCGCTATCGGGCTTGGCGCCAGTTGCGCCAGCATCGGATCTGGGCCGTGGCGTCCAAGGACGCCTATTACAAGACCCGCCTCTTCACGGACCACGTGGTCCGACATGCAGCCGTATGAGAATTGTTCTACTGGGCGGGACCGGCTTCATCGGCCGCCACTTCGCCGGCTTCTGCCAGCCGTCGGCCGACATCGTCATCGTCAGCCGTCACGCGCCCATGTCGGTGGACCAGCTCGCTGACGTCACCTATGTGCAGGGCGACTGCGCCTCGCAGGACTTCCTGCGCGAGGTCATCCGCCCCGGCGACCATGTCGTTTACCTGGCCTACAACTCGGTGCCCAAGACCTCGTTCGACGACCCGCTGCGCGACATCCAGGAAAACTTGCCGCTGGCCATCAGCCTGCTGACCGTACTGCGCGACGTCCCCGTGCAGCGGCTGTTGTACGTGTCCTCAGGCGGCACCGTCTATGGTCCGACCGACGCCGAAGTGCCCATCGCTGAAGACCATCCAACGCACCCGATCTCCCCGTACGGCATCACCAAGCTGGCCGTTGAGAAGTACTGCCGGATGTACGCGCGGCTGTTTGGCATTCCCGTCGTGATAGCCCGTCCCTCCAACCCCTACGGCCCAGGCCAGGTGCCCTATCGCGGCCAGGGATTCATTGCCACGGCGGTCGCCAAGATCCTGCTGGGTGAGGGGATCCCGGTCTTCGGTTCTCACGGCACGGTGCGCGACTACCTCTACATCGACGACCTGTGCAGCGCGATGAAGGTGTTGCTGCACAGCGCGTTGGCGCCGGGCGTCATCGTCAATATTGGCTCAGAGACCGGCATGAACAACCTTGAGGTGCTGCAGGCCGTGGCGCGCGCCGCCGGCCTGGCCCCGTCCGACCTGAAACTCAATTTCCTGCCGGCCCGCGACTTCGACGTGGCCTACAACGTGTTGGACAGCCGCCGGCTCAGGGCCTTGGGCTGGCACCGCGAGACCACGCTGGACCAGGGGCTGCCCACGACGATCCAGTGGGTGAGGGAGCATCTGAGCGCCGTATGAAGAAAGTCCTGTTCATCATCACCACGCTGCGCCGCTGTGGCCCGGTCAACATACTCTTCGACATCGTCAAGTACCTGGACAGCTCGGCCTGCAGCGCACATGTGCTCACGCTGTGCCCCGAGGAAGGTGACAGCCGCTGGGACGAGTTCGTCGCCGCGGGCGCGACCGTGTCCTGCCTGGATGTACGCAAGGGCATGGGGTCCTGGATGGCCGCGCTGCGGCTGGGCCGCGTGGTTGACGACATCGCACCCGACGTCGTGCACTGCATCAGTTTCCGCGCCGACCTGATGGGCGCGCTGGCTCTGGGTAAGTACCGCAAGCTCAGTTCGCAGCTCAACTATCCGTTCGACGACTACGTCATGACCTACGGCAACGCGCTCGGCGGCGCGATGGCGCACCTCACTGCCTGGGCGCTCAAGCGCTACGACACGACCGTGGCGTGCGCGGACGACGTCGCGGCCAAGATGGCAGCGCGCGGCGTGCCTGCTCGCGTGGTCTACAACGCAATCGACGATGCGCTGTTTGTGCCGGCCGACGCCGCCGAGCGCCAAGCGCAGCGCCAGCGGCTGAACATTCCTGCCGACGCGTTCCCCGTGTTCGTCTTCGTCGGCGTGCTGTCGGACCGCAAGCAGCCGCTGGTGACGATCCGCGCCTTCCTGCAGTTCCAGCAGCAGCACCCGAAGGCGACGCTGCTGATGCTGGGCGACGGTCCCGAGGGCGAGGCCTGCCGCGCGCTGACGCAGGGAAACGAGCGCGTGATCTACGCCGGACGCGTCGCGGAGACGCGTCCCTACCTGGCGGCCGGCGACGCCTATATCGCGACCTCCAAGGCCGAAGGCATGCCTGTGTCGGTCGTGGAGGCGTTGGCGATGCGGCTGCCGGCGGTGCTGTCCGACATCAATCCGCACCGCGAGATTCTGGCGATCGATCCGGACGCGGGCGTGCTCGCGCGCACCGGCTCGGTGGAGGAGACAGCCGCGGCCATGACGGAGCTGGCATCGCAAGACCTCGCATCGATGGGCGGCCATGCGCGCCGCATCATCGAGCAGGAGCTCAGCGCGCGCGTCATGTCGCGCAAGTTCCAGCAGATTTACGCCGAGCTCACTTCGGTCCCTCTCACCCGCACCCCCTGCCCATGACGCACGTTGGCGTATTGATGGCCCTGTACGGCAGGGACCGCCCCGATCTCTTCGTGAAGGCTCTGGACTCCGTCCTGGACCAGGCGCTGCCCGAGGACGTGGGCCTGCGTGTCTACATCGGCATCGACGGACCGCTGCCGCCCGAGCTCGAGGCCGTGGTCGAGCTCTACCGCCCGCGGTTGCATCTGGTGTCGCCGTCGCCGGTCAACCTGGGCTTGGCGGCGACGCTGAACCGGCTGATCGCCGCACGCTGCGACGAAACCTGCTTCTTCCGCATGGACGCCGACGACGTCTCGCTGCCGGGGCGCTTCGCCGCGCAGCTGGCGTTCCTGGACGCGCATCCCGATATCGACATCCTCGGCACCGCAATCCGCGAATGCCGCGCGGGCGAGCAAAGCCGCATTGTCAGATTCGCCAAGGACCCCGAGGATGCGCGTCGCCGCATCGATCGGCGGGTGCCCGTGGCCCATCCCACCGTGTGCATGCGCCGCCGCGTTCTGGACGTGGTCGGCGGGTATCCCGAGCGGCGTGGCAACGAGGACATCGCCATGTGGTTCCGATGCCTGAAGGCAGGTTTCCGCTTCGACAACCTGCCCGACCCGTGGCTGGACTTCACGATCACCGATAATTTCTGGAAGCGGCGCAGCCTGGAGAAAGCGTTCATCGAGTTCCAGTCCTACGTCGAAGGCATCTGGCGCCTGGATGGCATCACCTGGCGCTACGCGTACCCGCTGGCGCGGCTAGGCCTGCGGCTCAGCCCGGAATGGGTGAGCCGCCGGCTGTACGCCTCCAAGCTACGCGGATGAAATGGACAACCCGATAGAGACTGACCGCGGTGACCGCCGCGGCCCTGAACAGATCCCCATAGGAATCGATTCGTGATGGCCCCTTCGACTCCCCCGCTGATCCGCGACGGCTTCGTCTTCCCCTCCAAGGAAGACGCCTTCCGCCAGCTCAACACCGACGGGTTGCTGGAGTTGCGCCACATCTTCTCCGACGAGTTCATCGCCGCCTGCCGCGCGCAGGTCGACGCCGAACTGCAGAAACGCGGCGCGCGTTACTTCACCATCGCCAACGTCTCCGAGCAACCGGGCAGCCATCTGGCGGAGATCCGTCGCTCACAGCCGCTGATGGACTTCCTGTCCAGCCTGTGCGACCTGACCGGGCTGCCCAAGGCCGAGGAGCCGCTGCTGCAAGGCAACAACCTGCGCGTGATCGCGGGCGGGGACTCGATCTCCCAGGCCTTCAACTTCCATTTCGACAGCTCCGTGCTGACGATGCTGCTGCCGATCTACATCCCGTCGGGTGAGGACATCAAATCAGGTCATCTGCTGGCCAAACGCAACTTCCGGCCGTTCGGCCAGAACGTGGTGACCAACCTGATCGGCAAAGTGATCTACCAGAACAAGCTGGCGCGCTGGGTGCTGATGCGCCAGTTCTTCGCAGGCAAATGGGCGAGCCACATCGCGCGCTTGAAGCCAACCTCGGCCTACCTATTCTGGGGTGCGCGCACGCTGCACGCCAACCTGCCCTGCGCAAGCGACCACAAGCGCGCCACGGCGCTCTTCTTCTTCGGCCGGCCCAACGTCAACGATCCGATCATGAATTGGGTCGAGAAGCGGCGGTACAAGCAGGAAGCCAACATCCTCGAGAACAAGGGCTGACGATGAAGCTCACCGCGCTGCCTTCTGGCAAGGCACTGTCCCACCTCGGCTTCGGCTGCTCCTCGTACTGGGCCAAGCCTGGCTTCCCGGAAGCGCAGGCACTGCAGGCGCTGCGCGCAGCTGCCGATCACGGCATCACGTACTTCGACACCGGCCCCAGCTACGCTGCCGGCAACGCCGAGCGCCGCCTTGGCGCGTTCCTGCGCCAGGCTGATCCGGCGCACGCGAAGTTCGTTGTGTCGTCCAAATTCGGCACGCACACCGACGATCAGGGCAAGCTCTACAAGGACTTCGCGCCGCAGCGGCTGGAAGCGTCAGTGGATGGTTCGCTGGAACGGCTCGGGCTGCAGCGGCTGGACATGATCTTCCTGCACGCGCCAACGATCGCGGAGCTCAACACGGCTCTGATGGACGAGGTCGAGCTCCTGAAGGCGCGGGGCAAGATCGCGCAGGTTGGCGTGTGGTCCACCGATCCGAGCGTGGTGGCGCACTCGCTGACGCTGCCGTTGGATGTCAACATGGTCCAGTTCAACGCGACCGACCGCAGCGTCGAATCGCTGCTGCCCCGGCTCGCCGCCGCCCAGCGCATCCTCGTCAACGGTACGGCGCTGAGTCAGGGCGTGTTCTCGCTGAAATCCGTGTTGCCAACCAACAAGAAGCGCGCCTGGTACTTCGCTCGTCTGCTGAAGAACAATCCAACCTTTGTGCTCGACTACCTCAAGCTCAAGGGTGCTGCCCACGATGCCGGACTCAACCCGCTGGAGTACGCGATGAGTGTCTGGGCCACCGAGGTGAGCATCGCCTGCGGCATCTTCGGCAGCACCGATCCGGTCAACATCGCCGCAAATTGCGCGGCAATCGAGCGCCTGGAGGCGAAACTCCCCGCGCGCGGCGCTGCGGCCTGATCGTCGAAGACGGCAGACCGCCGTCAGGGCAGAACCGCCAGATCGAATACTTGCGCGTTTGACTTTATCGCATCGAGTTCTGGCGGTTCACTGCCGAGCGTGCCCACGATCAAGGGCACCTGCGCGTCCTCCAACTCGGCCGCCGGCTGGCAACCTTGCGCTCGGTAAACTGGTTTGCTGCACCACAACGATTGGCGCAGCGGATGATCCGAGAACACTACCAGCCGCAACCGCTCCAGCTTGGCAGCACGCGCGCGATCCACCATCTGGCCCAAGAACTCTGAAGCCAACGCCAGATTGTCCTGGTAGTCCTGCTTCAGCGTCCCGCCGGGGCGCTCGCCCGGAGGGTGCGGCAAGGGCAGGTGTGCGTACAGCATGCCACCCATGCGCCAAAAGGGTGCCCGCCAAACTGCCGCCATCGTCGCTGCGCGCAGCTCGAAGAAGGGGCCATCCTGCAGGTTCGCGCAGCGCAGCGTGCCCGACCGCCACAAACGGCTCTGCAGCGAGCACATCCACCGATCAGAGTCATAGAGCGGCAGCGGCAGGCCCACACGCTCACACCAGCGCAGGCCGCGCATCGCGCAGTACGGGTGGTAGAAGCCGACCACGTCGATGTCAGGCCGGCTGGCGGTGACCTTGGCGAAATCCAAGGCTTGGCCATTACTGCAGATCGCGGTGAACGAGCAGGGTTTGGGATCGGAGAACCGCCGGCCGGTCCAGATCTCCGGAATGACCTTGGCCGTGGCGTCGTCCACCGGCTGGATCGACCGGCGAGCCACAGCCATGCCATGCTTGGCGAGCACCTGCGCCAACGCCTCGCCGTCGCGCGCATTGAGCTCGTCGAGCAACAGCATCACGATGTTGGTCCGCGGCGCCGCTACCTGCCGGTCGCTGTTGATCGCCGGCCAATCCAGCACCGGACTCATCCAATGCCCCAACAACGGTTGGCTGACCACAAACAGCGTGCCCGCGATCAGCAAGGCAGGCCGCATGCGTCGCCAGCGAACCTCGCCGCTGACAATCCACATCAGTGCGAGGCATCCGGCCACCAGAACGACAAGCGCCACCGGTGAAAACTCCGACAACCAATCGCTGAGCACCGCGCCACGGGCGCCGACGATCCAGGCCCAAGTGCCCAGACCCAGCAGTCGATTGCCAGCACGCAGCCATCGCGTCAGCGGCGTCACGGAACTGCGCCATTCGGTGTGCAGTGCCAGCAACAAGCTCACGAGCGCAATGAAGCCGAGATATGCGAAACGCGTCGGTTCCGCGGAGATCTGGTGATAGCCGTTGCGGATCGTCAGTTCGATGAACGCCCCGATGAGCGGTGCGGCCAGCGCGAGCGATTCGGCAGCCGCCAAGGCCTTGCGATGGCCGGAGCTCACGGCTGCATCCGCTCAAACAGCACCAGTTCGCGTGTGCCGATCGGCAGCGGTACGCGCTCGCGCACCGCCAGTCCGGCCGCCTGGAAGAGTCGCAGTTGCTCGTCGACCGACGGCAACGTATCGCTGCGATCGCGCTGCGACTGCATCAGAACTATCTGGACATCCTCGCGTGCGATCAGTTCGACTACCAGCCAGCGTCGGGTCATTGCGGTCGCGAACGCCGCCACTTCAGGTAGCGGGATCGAAGCGCCGATCATCAGGTGGTGGACCAGCGCCAGCATCAGCGTCAGATCGGCATGGCCTCGCAGGCGCTGCATCAGCCCGGCATGTTCCTGCCCGGACCAGCCGTAGCCGCCTCGCAAATCGTCCAACGGAGCGACGAGAAAGTTCAGTCGCTCGCCACCCTGCGCCACTGCCCGGGAGATCGCACCAGCGTCCAAATCGACACCGATCACGTTGGTCTGAGCAGACGAATCAGCCACCAGCCGCGAGAACTCACCCGAATTGCAGCCCAGGTCAAGCGCCCAGACAGGCGCTAGCGCACGGACCCAACCCGCCACGCGCTCCCGCTTGACGACAAGATCGGCGTCACCGTAATGGCCGCGCTCGCTGACGTAGTCGCGCCAGGGGCTGGGGCTTGGCAACGGGCGCCGCGGATCGACGCCGCGCAGCATCCAAGCCAGCGACGGATTCAGCCCCGCTCGGAAACGATGGATAGCGTCCAGGTCGTCCACCCCGCCGGCCTGCGCTTCGACGGCGGCCGGCGTGCCGCCGCCCTGGGCCATCAGCGGCCAATATCGCGTCAGGAATCGGGAAGCACCCATCATGCGTCGGGCCACGTCGTGCGGCACGCCATCACGCCAAGCTTGGAAGGCCTTGTAGGCCGGCAATCCACGGCGCGTAGAGAGCAGCAATGGCAGCAGAAAATGGCGCGCGAATTGCCCGGCGGCCCACCAACGCTTGCGCGTCAACGGCTCGAATGACAACAGATCACAGAATACCGGCCGGCCAGCGTCGAACAGCACGTTCCAGGCCGAAGCATCCTTCAGGTCGTACCCCGCCTCGACCGCTTCGCGCTGCAGGCGCAGTGTGAACTCGGCGGCCTGGAACAACTGAAGATCACACCACTCCACGGGCAAGCTGACGAACGGAATCCGGCGGGCCGTGACGGTGTGATCGTCGACGATGGTGAAATCAACCAGATCGCCGCGATCTCGCCATGCCCGGGCCAGCGCGGAGTTCAGGAAATGCGGCGCAGGCAAGGGCTCGCGAAGTTGGCGCACCACACGATCCACCTCCATGACGAGGCGGGCGGCCGGATCCCTCATTTGCGCTTGAAGCGTTCGATCAAGCGCTTGAGGGCCGCCAACGGGTTGCGCACGAACACGAGGAACCAACCGACAGCAGCGATCAGGCCCTGCCAGAAGATCATCCCGGTGCCGGGGTCGACGTAGGCATGGGCAGTCAGCGGCACGGTGCCGACGAGCAGCAAGAAAAAGAGTCGACGGTGTTTCATGTGATCTTGCGCGGTTCTGGGAACTTGGCACCGGAGACGCGCACCGGCCTCAGTGACCGCGCGCCTGGTACTCGGGCACGAACGTCTGGACCCGCTGGCGAATTTCCAGTTCAGGCAGACCCGGTGATCGCGGTGTAACCCATTCGACCATCTCGTCCAGCCACTTTGCGGAAGTGGGCTCCTGCAACTTCGCGATCCGCAGACGCGGATGCGGCGAAGCCAGCGTGGCCTCAATATCCGTCAGCAGTTCCTCGTAGAGTTTTTCGCCGGGTCGAAGCCCAGTGAACTCAATTGTCACACCATTGTCACGCCGCCCAGCCATCCGCAGCATATTGTGGGCGAGATCCACGATCTTGACGGGCTCGCCCATGTTCAGCACGTACACCTCACCGTTGCTGGCCATGGCCGCAGCCTGGAGCACCAAGCGAGCCGCCTCCGGAATGGTCATGAAGTAGCGCGTGATCTCTGGATGCGTCACCGTGATCGGTCCGCCCTTGGCAATCTGCTCTTTGAACTTGGGAATCACGCTGCCGCTGGAACCAAGCACGTTGCCAAAGCGCACCGCCATCAGCTGCGTTCGCCGCTGCCTGCTGGACAGATGCGACAACACCATCTCCGCCGCCCGTTTGCTCGCCCCCATCACGTTGGTCGGATTTACCGCCTTGTCAGTGGAAATCAGCACAAAACGCTCGGCCTCGACCTCCAATGCGGCCAGTGCCGCACGATAGGTGCCCAGCACGTTGTTGCGCAGGCAAGCCCACGCGTTCTCCTCCTCCATCAGCGGCACATGCTTGTACGCCGCAGCATGGAACACGACCTGCGGCCGGTACTTGCCGAACACGTGGCGCAGATGCGCCAGGTCCTTCACGTCGCCGATCAGCCGCACCAGAGGTATGTGCGGGAATTTCTCGCCAAGCTCCTGCTCGATGGAGTACAGCGCGAACTCGCTGAGCTCGTACAGCACGATCTTCGCCGGGCCGTAACGAGCCACCTGCCGGCACAGCTCCGAACCGATGGACCCGCCGGCTCCGGTGATCAGCACCACCTTGCCACCCAGGCATTCGCCGATGCCGCCCTCGTCCAGCTCGACCGGCTCGCGCCCCAGCAGGTCCTCGGGCTCGATGCTCCGCACCTGGTCGACGTGACGGCCGGTCAGCAGTTCCTGGCTGCTGGGCACCGTCAGGACCGGCAGGCCGGCTTGGCCGGCGAGGTCCAGCGCACGGCGGCGTTGGCCCGTGGTGGCGGCCGGCATCGCGACGACAATGTGCGTGATGCCGTGCAGTTCCACATAGCGCGGCACCTCGTCCAGCGTGCCCAGCACCGGCACGCCGGCCACGCGGGCGCCGCGCTTGTCGGGCGCGTCGTCGAGA
>Ga0209673_1002380_pt1 | contig 13211 bp, 11 predicted proteins | sample AraplaCol_mMS_r2_2_FD_184274 | JGI IMG/M metagenome (GOLD analysis project Ga0209673, IMG submission 184274) | Arabidopsis root microbial communities from North Carolina, USA - plate scrape MF_Col_mMS_r2 (SPAdes) (version 3) | ecosystem: Host-associated > Plants > Roots > Endosphere | place... | reverse complement strand
CTGAAAGCGAAAGGAAAGCCCGGAAAGGTCGCTCTCGTCGCGGTCATGCGAAGGATGATCATAATCCTCAATGCCAAAATGAGAGACTATCGAGCAACGGTGATTGACGCCTAACACCGTTGCTTTTTCTTTTCCAGGTCGCGTGCCTGCTTTTAGGCTGCCGTCCGTCCAGGTAACACGATATGGTTGCATTTTGGAATGATCTGATGCAATCTAAGCGTTGTTGGCAGGGGAAGGATTGACGATGGCTTCCGGCGCAGACCTGACAAGGCGGATTTTCGAGGCGCGGCATCGGGGGGACCTTGATGCGCTTATGTCATTCCTTGGGACAATTGCGTTTTCCGGGCAGAAGGCAGCCAGTATCTGGCGTCACTCACCAACCCGGTTGTCGGCAGCGCTGCACTCCGCGCGACGATGCGGCAGTTCATTGACACCTGGGACATGACGGCGCTGGAACTCGACATCCGTGTCGACGGAAATGTTGCACCGGTTCATCGCGTCGGCCAGATGCGTCATAGTACGACCAAGTTCGATACCGAAATCATGGACAAGATGACCTTCGAGAACGGCAGGCTGGTTGAGTGCGTGGAATTTCTCGACACGCTTCAAGCTGCGTCACTACTCAATATAGCGGCGATCTCTGCGGCACAAATTTAACCGGCCCGTTCTTGCGTTGTCGGCGGCGGCGGTCGACCTCAGACTGCCGGTCGGGCCTTGTGGGCGTGGGTCAATTCCGCGACCTTGTGAATGTGGGACACAGCAGCCCGCCCGCCGGCTGTCTTCGTGAAGAGTTCAAGCGTCTCATCCTCATGGTCACCGACCGGTGTCAGTGCCTGGTCCATATAGGCTTTGGACGCTTTGTCTCGTGCGATGAAGAAGGCGCTGATTGCAAGCTTGGCAATGGTCGCACCTAGCGACAGGTGTTTGGTGACCGTCTCCCAGACGAAACGCGGCCAGAAGGTTACAGCGCTTTCTCGCGGCATATCGGGCCGCCGTTCGGAGGGATGCTTGAGACGTAGAAGGCCGCTCTGCAATGGATGCACGTTCTCCAACGGTACAGTTGTGGCGAACGACACAAGGACCTTCACGAGGCTGGCGAGCGGCACGCCCGTGGCAACGGCCCGGCGCAGCAGCGTCTTCATGTGCTCCGGCGAATAGTAGAGCGACCAGGCCTCCTGGTAGATGCCCTCCCATTCCTGCTTGCTCATCTTCGGATGCGCGGTGCAGACGTGCTCCACGTCGTAAATGTTGAGATCGGCGTCCATCTCGACGCCTTTCTTCCACAAGGTCTGGTGGTCTTCCGAGCCCGGCAGTGGTGTCAGCACGAAGAATTCAATGACATCAAGAGGCAGTTCGTGCTGGATGATCGCGATGTCGCGGCGGATCGTCTCCGGCGTGTCCGCGGGGAAACCGAGAATGTAACCGGCGAGAGTCATGATGCCCTGTGCCTTCCAGGCAAGCAGCATCTTCCGGTATTCGGTGATCTTGTTCTGGTTCTTCTTGGCCGCCGTGAGGTTGTCCGGGTTTACGTTCTCAAGCCCGATGAAGACGCGGGTGACGCCGGCACGCTTTGACTTTTCGATGAAGTTCGGGATCTTGTGGCAGAGGGTGTCCACCTGGATCATCAATCCGAGCGGAATGCCGTCCTTCTCCCTGAGTTCGATCAGGCGGTCGAAGATTGCTTCCCAATCCCTGTTGCGTGCGAAATTGTCGTCGGTGATGAAGAACTTATGGATGCCTTGCGCCCAGTTCATTCGCACCAGCTTTTCGACATCGTCGGCCGAGCGGAAACGCGACTTGCGGCCCTGCACGTTGATGATGGTGCAGAAGGAGCACTGATAGGGGCAGCCACGGCCGGCGTCAAAACTCGTGCTGAGGCCGAGCGTCTGCGCGACATTGGTTTTCGGCAGAAATGGGACGGCGGCACCTTCGATGCTGGGCAGGTCGTTCATGAAATTGTAGAGCGGCTCAAGCTTGCCGGCGGCGGCGTCCTGTAGAACGCGGTCCAACCGGCCTTCTGCCTCTCCAGCAAACATCGAGATGCCCATCTCGCGACAGGCGTCGAGGCCGACCGCCTTGCCGTCGAGCATGGCCAGGCATCCCGACACGTGAAAACCGCCCATCGAAACCGGAATTCCGGCAGCGCGGAAGGGCCGGGCAATGTCGAGCGCCCGCGGATATTGGTTCGACTGCACACCAACCAGGGCGATCATCCCGAAATTGTCGTGCTGTTCAAGCCGCTTGAGAAGTGCGGGGACGTTGACCCGAGTGTTGGTCTCGTCGATGACCGTAATCTCGATCCCGACATTGGGCCCCAATACCTTGCGTTCGGCGCAGTCGGCAGCGATTCCATAGATCGCAGCCAAGGAATTCGACGGGATCATCGCCCGCCACCACCGGATTACATAGCCGTCATCGTCATAGTGCGACGGCTTGATGAGGATGAGCTGAAAGGTCCGTTCGGCAGTCTTTGGAAGATCTTGCACGGTCACTCGCTGGTAAGAGGAATCCCCGAAAATGGACGCTACCAGACACGGTGGATTATACAAGTAAAGCTTTTACCGATGCTATTCGACACAAATAAGTCAGTTGGAATGGATTTTGGACGGCGCGTAGGTGTCTGTTTTCGTTCAAGAAATTATCAAATTCGAATCGGTTGCCGTTAGTCGGAGGGATTAAAGCTCCGACTTGATGTCGCCCATGCGGTTCCACGCGTCGAGGCCTGCGATCTTGTAGGCTTCAGCGAGGGTCGGGTAGTTGAAGGTGTTTTCGACGAAGTACTCGACGGTGCCCTTGAGGTTCAACACTGCCTGGCCGATGTGAACCAACTCGGTCGCTCCTTCGCCGACGATGTGCACGCCAAGCAGCCGGCGCGTCTTCAGAGAGAAGATGAGTTTCAGAAGCCCAGTATCGAGTCCCATGATGTGGCCACGCGAAGTCTCGCGGAAACGCGCGATGCCGCATTCATAGGGGATACCGCGCTCCTTCATCTCTTCCTCGGTCAGGCCGCAGGTGGAGATCTCAGGCACGGCATAGATGCCGTAGGGAAAGTACTTTGGCGGCTCCTTCGCGACCGCGCCGATAGCAACGCGCGCAGCAATGCGGCCCTGCTCCATCGAGGTGGATGCCAGGCTCGGAAAGCCGACGACATCGCCCGCGGCATAGATGTCTGGTACGGACGTCTGGAAGGTCTCCGGATTGACCTTGAGGCGACCGCGGCTATCAGCTTCGAGCCCGGCCGCGTCCAGGTTGAGCGTGTCGGTCGCGCCCATGCGCCCGGCGGCGAACAGGACCATGTCTGTCACCAGGCGGCGACCATTGTCGAGCTTCAGTTCAACCTTGCCATTGTCGAGACGCGTCACCTTGTCGGCCTTGGTGCCGAGCAAGATCTTCATGTTGCGATCGCGCAGTTGGTAGGTGAAGTCCTCGACGATTTCCCGGTCGATGAAATCGAGCATCGTCGCCTTCGGATCGATCACGGTCACCGCGGTATCCAATGCGCTGAAGATCGTCGCATATTCGATGCCGATGACGCCCGCGCCGATCACGACCATCGAGCGCGGCAGCTCGTCGATGTCGAGCAGTTCGTCGCTGTCGAGCACCGTCTTGTTATCGAATGGGATGTCGTCCGGACGGAACGGTTTCGTGCCGACCGCAAGCAGGATGCTCGCTCCCGTGACCTTGACCACTTCCCCATCATCCTTGACGACCTCGAGTGTCGACGGGTCGAGAAAGCTTGCCTTGCCCCTGATGTGCTGCACCCGGTTTCGGGCGAACTGGTGTTCCAGCACTTCGACTTCGTGATCAAGGGTGATCAGCAGGCGGCGCCGAAGGTCATCCGCGCTGATCTCTTCCTTCACGCGATAGGATCGGCCATAGAAGCCGCGCTCACGCCATCCGGACAGATTGAGCGCCGTTTCGCGCAGCGTCTTGGAGGGGATGGTGCCGGTGTGCACCGAAACACCGCCGACGCGCTTGCCTTGCTCGATGACCAGGACCTTCTTGCCAAGCTTGGCTGCCTGGATTGCGCCGCGGCGGCCTGCCGGGCCGCTGCCCACAACAACGAGATCGTACTGGAACATTAGGCTGGCCCCGATTGGAAAGCTGGAATCATTTTGCGACGCAATATGTCGCGCGTCCACCGGGGCAGGTCAATGTTGCAAAATGCTTTAGGAGGAGAGGTCTGGATTTATTGAAGCCAAGTAGGGTTCCAGCTTCTCGAAGCTGCGGTCCATGGCGAAGGCGCGAGCGAAAGGCAACCCGATATGCCCGTAGAAGATGGACATCTGTTTCTCCGCAACCCCCTGGCTCGTCTTGTCGACGCCGGCCAGATAGAGAGCGGAAGCGAGACCGGTTCGATCCGCGCCTGAGTTGCAATGGATCAACAGCGGTTTCGGCGCGTCCTTCATGACTTGGATCAATTTCATCGCTCGCTCTGGCGAAAGCTCCTTGTAGGCCGACATCGGGAAATCGATATGCTCGATGCCAAGTGTCTTTGCCTGCTCGACTTCGGCGCTCCGTACCGGGTTATTGCCTCGCAGGTTTATGATCGTCTTGATCCCATAACGCTTCGAGAAACCCGCAAGGGCTTCAGGCGATGGCTGCGATGAACGATAGACTTCGCCATCGACGACCGCGTGGAAGTTGTCCGTAACTGTCAGGTAGAGGGCGTAGCTGCCACCGGCGAGAAAAGACCCGGCGAGCAAGCACAGCGCTGCTATCGCGCTGCGAGGAAATCGGCGAGAGGCGGTTGGCGTCATAAAGGTCCCGGAGCAGTTTGATTGCAGCATTGTCCCTTTGCCACCTAAACCTGACGGATACCTGAAGCACTTTAGACTCCTATAGGTTTAGACCCCTATATCAGACGCAACCCTTTCAGGCTAGCGTGACCGTCCTTGCCGATGATGATGTGGTCGTGGACCGTGATGCCGAGGGGCTTTGCGGTGTCGACAATCATCTTGGTCATGTCGATATCGGCCCGCGACGGCGTGGGATCGCGGGAGGGATGATTGTGGACGAGGATCAGGGCTGTGGCCGAAAGCTCCAGCGCCCGCCGCACAACCTCGCGCGGATAGACCGGCGTATGATCGACCGTGCCCCGCCCTTGAACCTCGCCGGCGATCAATGCGTTGCGCTTGTCGAGAAAGAGAATGCGGAATTGCTCGCGTGTCTCGTGAGCCATCGCGGCGTGAGTATTGAATCACCAACGACCAGGACGACAGCACCTGCTTGCCTCGAAGCTCGCTCTTCAGGGTCCGCTGTGCGACCGTCGAGACCAGTTTCAAATCGAGCGCCACGGCTTCGCCGATGCCCTTTACCTCCTGCAGCAGAGGCAGCGGTGCACCGAAGACGGCAGCGTGCGAGCCGAAGCGCTCGAGCAGCGCCTTGGCGATCGGCTTGGTGTCGCGCCGGGGGGATCAGCCTGAACAGCAGCAGTTAGAGCAACTCGTAATCGGCGAGGGCTGTATCGCCATGCTGACGGAAGCGGTCGCGCAGGCGCTCGCGGTGCCCGTGGTAGTGCTCTTCCTTGCCAAGCGAGGCGGAGAGGCTGGCCTGCTTCGCCAAGGATGCCGGCTTGGCGGCCTGTTCCGCGAAAAAGGAGCGTTCGTCGCTTGCATCGCTGGTGGCCAAGGGCAGTTCGGCGTCGTTGGAATGCGAAACAGGACCCTTCGTCATCAAGCGCTCATCGGTTCAAGGGCGGGAGGCCGGGTCGGTCGAGGCCGCCTGGCGAAAGCGTGAAAATCTCGCAGCCGTCGGCAGTAACCCCGACCGTGTGTTCGTATTGCGCCGAAAGTGAGCGATCGCGCGTTACCGCAGTCCAGCCGTCCGCCAGAACCTTCACATGCGGCCGACCGAGATTGATCATCGGCTCGATCGTGAAGATCATGCCTTCCCGCAGTTCGGGCCCTTCGTTCGCGCGACCATAGTGCAGGATATTTGGGGAGTCGTGGAACAGCGCGCCGACGCCATGACCACAGAAGTCGCGCACGACGGAACAGCGCTCGGCTTCGGCATAGGTCTGAATGGCTTCCCCGATCGCGCCGGTGCGGGCGCCGGGCCGAACGGCCGATATGCCACGCAGGAGGGATTCATAGGTCACTTCAAGCAGCCGCTCAGCAGCGCGCTTGATGGTTCCGACCGGGTACATCCGGCTTGAATCGCCGTGCCAGCCTTCGACCACGTAGGTGACGTCGATGTTGACGATATCGCCTTCGCGCAGGGGTTTTGCATCCGGAATGCCATGGCAGACGACATGGTTGATCGATGTGCAGGTAGACTTTGTGTATCCGCGATAGTTGAGCGTCGCCGGAATCGCGCCGTTGTCCATGCCAAATTCGAACACGAAACGGTCGATTGCATCGGTCGCAACGCCGGGCCGCACGAACGCCGCCAGCTCATCGAGGCAACGCGCCGTCACTTGGCACGCCTTCCGCATTCCTTCGAATGCTTCGGGACCGTAGAGCCTAATTGCGCCGGTATTCTTCGATGGCGCGGAAGAGGCTTCGATATAATTCACCATTGCAGGCCCTTAGGATTGTCATTCTGGTACATAATGCAGCTATGCCGGGTTCGTCCATCGCGATCAATGGGGCGAATGCTATTTCTGCCGTGTGCGTCGTGTATCGGTGCCAAGTGGCTTTTCTGCGAGCGGCACGCGTCTTCGCCCTCACGCGATCCTCACGACCCGCGGCTTGAGCATGCATGCATTGGACGGGGCGCTGGAATTTGCCTCGTTGAGATAAAATCATATGGCTCTTCCCAGAGCCCCGTTCGTCGGTTTATGTCCGCAACTCCGGTCCCTCTGCGGCCTTGCCCGAGCAAGCTTCGCTTCCCCTGGGGACCATGTGTGCCACACAGGCACGTCCGAGGCTCAACTCAACGCCGCATTCGCGCGGACGCCGCCGTCCCCAGAGGGAGACCATTTTCTGCAGACCCCTGATGCGGAAGCTCACGTCCTTCTTCCGCACCCTGCGCCGGTTCCGCCTCGCCGCAACGCCTTGCGGTGTATCCGCGACGGGACAAGGGGATGATGGCATGGGGGCGAGGTGCGGGGAAAATCGAGCGCGGTGTTTTCTTTTGACTATTGATTAGGAGCGCGACGAGAACAACGAAGCGAAGGTGGACGTCGGCTTGTTCGGCATGCTCGTGACCACCACCAGCTGGCGTATCTGGCCGCGCTTGAAGGCAGCGAGGAAGCGCTTGTAGTCCTTGAAGGACACGCAACCGTTCGAGTCGCCGCGGGCGCCGAGCATGTAGGTGTGCGCAAGCAAGCCGACGCGGTTGTAGACGTAGCCTGCACCGCCGACAGGGTTCAGTCGGATCGCCTCGACGCCGTGGAAAAGGCTTTCGCGCATCGTCAGATTGTAAGTATGCGGCGGGGTCGGGCCGCGGTTCTTGGCATGCACATAACGCGGATTGTCACGCATCTTGCCGAGGCCGGAATGGGCTTCCAGGCGTTCGCCGTTCGGAAGGTAGACGACGTTGGCCGAAATGTCGTAGACCGCGACGCCATTGCGGGCGATCGCGGGGGACAGCCCCTTCTTCACCGTCGGCATTTGATCGTCGTCATCATCGGAAGCGCCGGCATCCGGGCGCGCATAGGCAAGTACGGGTTCAGCCGGAGCACTGCGATCGTTGGGGGTAGCCCGCTTGATCAGGCCATCGGGCCGAGCCATGGGCAAGGGGATCGCGGTGTCGGTGCCGCTCAAAACGAGATCGAACGGCTGGGTTGCCCCCGGTGCAGGCTGCTCAGTCGGCGCAAGAGCCGCAATCTCGACCGGGCCGGGCTTGGTGGCGGCGGGCGGTACCTGTCCCTTGATTTCGGCCGCAGGGCTTGCTGCGAGCGCCAGCAAGGCAGGTCCTTCGGCGGCTGCGACCTCCTGCTTCGACGGGATGATGATACGGTCAGTCGAGGCAACGGTCGCTGATGCCACCTCTACGGTGTCGTCCTTGGCCGGGCGCGCGGGCTGAGCGGGTGCCGCTGACGCGACAGCCGTCGCCAGCTCTCTGTTCGGGGAGGCTTCGGAGAGCGCAAGAGGTTCGGACTGCCCGACAAATGCCGCCGCAAGCGCCGCCGACGGAGCGGCTACGTGAACACCCCTTGCAAGGGCCAGTTCGGCATCGGTGCTCATGCGCAAGCGCGAGAATTTTTTGACGTGAACGAGGCGTTGCTCAGGCTCGGTCTTCGCGACGCTTGCGGGGGCAAGCGCGATGTCGGCGAAGCGACCGGCGCTCGGATGCGGGGCCGGTGCGACCATATGCATGGTCGCAAGTGTAGCGACGACCCACGCTGAAGCGGCAAACCCCGCACCGATGAGAGCTGCACCTGAAAGAAAGCGGAAAGAGTAACCGAAACGAGAAATGGACGTACCTATAGGCCTGCTATTGCTAAACACATCGACCGCAAACGCCATGAGACCCGTCTTTCACAACTCGTTACTGGGGCCGGCGGTACGAACCGATGGAAATTCCTTCGCCGGGGCCGGTATAGAAGCATCAGGGCTAAATTGCGGCTCGCTAATATGTCCGGTTGATTGGCAGGATGCCGAATTATGGTAACCAATTCCTTTACGAGCTCGCTCGAGCCGTTCGAAATTGAGGGCAGGCTTTGGGCATGTCCCTGGGGCGCCGGCTTTTTGCCTGCTCCTCCTTTGTCAGGACGTGCCGAGGAATGCGGATTCTGCTATGAATACCTCCCGTCGCGTGGCTCCACGTTAGGAGGGAAAGCCGATGTCTTCGACACAAGTGGTTCATGAAGAAATCTCGCCAGCCTTGCTTGTTGATGCGATGTTTGCATTTCGGAAAACGGCGGCGATGAAGGCAGCGATCGAATTCGATCTTTTCACAAAATTTGGCGGGCAAGCGCGCACGGCGGCGATGCTCGCGTCGGACATTAATTGCGCCGAGCGTGGGGTGCGCATTCTTTGCGACTTCCTGGTAGTTTCGGGTCTTCTGACGAAGAGCGGTGAGAATTATGCGCCGACGCCGTCGAGCAAGGCCTTTCTGGACAGGCGTTCCCCGGCCTATATAGGTGCGGCGATCGATTTCATGGGGTCGCCGCAAATGATGTCCTTGTTCCTCGAAAACCCTGCCGCCTACGTCCGCAACGGAGGCTCCGTCGGCTTGGCCAACGTGGAGCCGGACAACCCTATTTGGGTCAAGTTTGCGAGGGGCATGTTTGGGCTTAACACAGCGAGCGCGAAAGCTGTGGCATCTGACGTTGCGACATGGTCAAAGCTGCCAAGCAAGGTGCTGGACGTTGCCGCCGGTCCTGGTGCCTTCGGTATAGAAATCGCCAAGGTGGCGCCATCTGCCAGCGTGGTTGCTATTGATTGGAAGCCGGTTCTTGCGGTGACCGAGGAAAATGCAACGAATGCAGGAGTAGCGGGGCGCTTCAGCTTCCGACCCGGCAGTGCCTTCGAGGTTGATTGGGGCAGTGGCTATGATCTCATCCTGCTGCCGAATTTCCTTCATCACTTTGACGCCGAAGGCTGCGTCATGCTCCTGAAAAAGGCGCGAGCAAGTCTGGCGGCAGGAGGCCGCGTTGCGATCGTCGAGTTCGTTCCGAACGAGGATCGGGTGTCGCCCGAGTTCCCGGCTGCTTTCGCCATGGTCATGCTGGCCACGACACCGAAGGGAGACGCCTACACGGAGCGGGAACTGGCCGATATGGCCAAGTCGGCTGGTTTTCAGGAGTTCGTTTCCCGACCGCTGCCCCCGTCACCTGCCAGTCTGATCTTCCTGGAGTGACGAAGCCGAGCAGGGGCGTCGCTCTTAGGCTCGCTCCATCACATAGCTTCCCGGCGCCTCCTCGATGGCGTTGAGCGCGGTGCCTCCCGGTTTCCGGGCGGGCACGCGCTTGTTGTCCTTCGCCTCGATCCAGGCTTGCCAGTGTGGCCACCACGAGCCGGCGTTCTCAGCCGCTTTGGTAAGCCACGTCTCATAGTCGCCGGTTACGCCGCCGCCGGTCCAGTATTGGTATTTCTTCTTGTCCGGGGGATTGACGACGCCCGCTATGTGGCCGGAGCCTGCCAGCACGAAATCGACCTTGCCGCCGAAGAACTGGCTGCCGAGAAACACCGATTTTGCAGGCGCGATATGATCTTCGCGGGTGGCGAGATTGTAGATCGGGATCTTGACGTCCTTCAGCGACAGCTTCTGACCGTCCAGGATCATCTCGTTCGCCGTCAGCGCGTTCCTGAGGTAGCAATTACGCAGATAGAAGGCGTGGTTTGCCGCCGCCATGCGGGTGGAATCGGCATTCCAGAACAGAAGGTCGAAGGGCATCGGTTCCTGGCCCTTCAGATAGTTGTTGACGAAATAGGGCCAGATCAGTTCGGAAGCCCGCAGCATATTGAAGGCGGTCGCCATCTTTGAGCCGTCGAGGTAGCCGATCTCCTCCATGTGGGCTTCAAGCCGGCCCAATTGCTCCTCGTCGACGAAGACCTTGAGGTCGCCGGCGTGGGTGAAATCGACCTGTGTCGTGAAGAGGGTAGCGGTCTTGATCCGCTTGTTCTTTTCCTTGGCGTGCAACGCTAGCGTTGCCGCAAGCAGCGTGCCTCCGACGCAGTAGCCGACGGCGTTCGCTTCCTTCTCACCCGTCGCCCTCTCGATGGTGTCGAGGGCAAAGTCGATGCCTTCGCGCGCATAGGCGGCCCAATCCTTTTGCGCGTGCCGCGCGTCCGGATTGACCCAGGAGATCACGAAAACGGTCTGGCCCTGATCGACGCACCATTTGATGAATGATTTTTGCGGGTTGAGGTCCAGGATATAGAATTTGTTGATCCACGGCGGGCAGATGAGGAGAGGGCGCTTCAGCACCGTCTCTGTCGTCGGCTCGTACTGGATGATCTGGCAGATCTCGTTCTGCGCGATCACCTTGCCCGCGGTCAGCGCCATGTCGCGACCGACGGCGAATTTGGTCATGTCGGTCTGGCGAAGCCTCAGGTCGCCTTGGCCCGCCACGATATCCTCGGTAAGCATCTTCATCCCGCGCACCAGGTTCTCGCCGCTGGTCGCGATCGTTTCGCGGTAAAGCTGCGGATTGGTGGCAACGAAGTTGGTCGGCGAGAGGGCGGCCGTGATCTGCTTCACATAGAAACCGGCCTTGTGCTTCGTGTGCTCGTCGAGCCCGTCGGTTTCGGCGACCATCTTCTCCGCCCAATCGGCGGTGATGAGGTAAACCTGCTTCAGGAACTCGAAGAACGGGTTTTTCTGCCAGTCTTCATCGGCAAAGCGCTTGTCGTTGCGCTCCGGTTCCTCCGCCGGCGTTTCGCCCTGCATGCGTTGCATCGAGCGCATCCAGATACCGAAGTAACTGCTCATCAACTGGGTCTGCGCTTCGAAGGTGCGGCGCGGATCTGAGATCCAGTATTCGGTGACCTTGGAGAGCGTCTTGACCATGTCGGTCACCGGCTCCGCTGCATTTTCTGCGATCTCGCCACGTTCGCGTGGCGCAAGCCAGGCCGTGGCCGCCTTGCCGAGATTCTCCAGTGCACGGGCGAAGTTGACCGCCATCGCCTCGGGATCTTTCATCAGGTACGGATCCAGGTCCTTCGCATCGAATCCCCGGCTCTTTGCCTTGTCGCCGTCTTGCTGCTTGCTGTCGGTCACGTGTCTCCTCCGGCGGCGGCATGTTCCTGCAAATTGAGTTGTACATCTGGAAAGATCTATAAAACAAGTTCCGCTGACGCACGCTCGTGCTATTGCTTTGTGGCGGCGACGAATCTAACAGTCGAAGCACCTCAGGATTTGGGACCTCTGGCAAATGACGAGAATTGGCATCCGCACCATCGCAAACATGACCCGTATCGCGCTCATCGGCGCCGCCGCGGCCATGGCGCTTGCCGGATGCATGCAGACGCCCGAGGAAAAGGCCGCCTTCGCGGCAAGGCAAGCGGCCCCGACGCCCGTTGTCATGAGCGCGACAAAGGGTGAAGAGCCGACCGAGAGCGGCCTGTCTCATTACAAGGACGGCTATCCGGGATTCGGGGCACCGCTCACGGCCGCAAACGTTCAGATGAGCGACGACGAGGCTGGCGGGGTTCAGAAGCAATTGACGGCGCTTGCCGCCCAGCGCAAGGCCGGCACGATCTCGGAAGCCGAGTACCAGCGTCGCGTCGCGGAATTTCGCAAGCTAGCGGCCGAGCACGGCGCCGAAACGCTCTCAGAAATCGCCAATTAGGCCTTGCCTTCGCTGCAATTTGGAAGCAAAGCCTTCCATCTGTGGCGGAAGATGAATTTTTCCCGATAATGCACGGCCTGCGCGGCTTTCCGTCAAAGAAATGCCGTGCGACGCAAGTCTGATGAATACGGCGTTGGTGATTCTGAAGTTCGTATCGCGAACAGCCGGGAATTTAGGACGAACTTCGAGCGCGGCCGCGGTGGCCGCATTTCCGTGGGGAAAGAAATGGAAGAGTTTCACAAAGTCCGGCGTTTGCCGCCTTACGTTTTCGAACAGGTCAACCGTTTGAAAGCAAGCGCGCGAGCGGGCGGGGCCGATATCATCGATCTCGGCATGGGAAACCCTGACCTTCCGACCCCGAAGGCGATCGTCGACAAGCTCTGCGAAGTCGTCCAGGACCCGCGCACGCATCGTTATTCGTCCTCCAAGGGCATTCCCGGCCTTCGCCGGGCGCAGGCTGCCTATTATGCGCGCCGCTTTGGCGTGAAGCTCAATCCTGACACGCAGGTCGTCGCGACGCTGGGCTCCAAGGAAGGCTTCGCCAACATGGCGCAGGCAATCACCGCACCGGGCGACGTCATCCTCTGCCCGAACCCGACCTATCCGATTCACGCCTTCGGCTTCCTGATGGCCGGTGGCGTCATCCGCTCGATGTCGGTCGAGCCGGACGAGAGCTTCTTCCCGCCGCTGGAACGCGCCGTTCGCCATTCGATTCCGAAGCCGCTGGCGCTGATCCTCAACTATCCGTCCAACCCGACGGCTTTTGTGGCGACGCTGGACTTCTACAAGGACGTCATCGCGTTCGCGAAGAAGCACGATATCATCGTCTTATCCGACCTTGCCTATTCGGAAATCTACTTCGAGGGCGAGCCGCCTCCGTCGGTTCTCGAGGTTCCGGGTGCGATGGATGTGACGGTCGAGTTCACCTCGATGTCGAAGACCTTCTCGATGCCCGGCTGGCGCATGGGCTTTGCCGTCGGCAACGAGCGTCTGATCGCCGCGCTCACACGCGTCAAATCCTACCTCG
>Ga0209673_1002374_pt1 | contig 13221 bp, 12 predicted proteins | sample AraplaCol_mMS_r2_2_FD_184274 | JGI IMG/M metagenome (GOLD analysis project Ga0209673, IMG submission 184274) | Arabidopsis root microbial communities from North Carolina, USA - plate scrape MF_Col_mMS_r2 (SPAdes) (version 3) | ecosystem: Host-associated > Plants > Roots > Endosphere | place... | reverse complement strand
CCACGCCGAAGGTTTCCGCCGGCACGCGCGTCAGGCCAGCGAGTCCGTCGTCCCACGGCAGGCCGTTCGCGACTGCGTTGCCGGCGAGCTGGCGGATCTTGCGCGCGTTGTGCGAGGCATCGCCCGCCTGCGTGAAGCCGACCTGCACACCCGCCGCGCGCAGGCGCGCCGCGTTTTCCATCGTCGCGCCGATCTGGTCGAAATCCGACGGCAGGTTGCCCAGCGGATTGACGAACACCGGCACCTTCGCCGACGCCAGCATCGGCGCCACGCGCCATGCTTCCGCGCCGCCGGCGATGGCCACACGCACGTTATGGCGCTGCGACCAGCGAAGCAGCTGGCGGATGTCGGCGGCGCGATCCACCGCCACCACCACGCGACCGCCGCCGCCGATGTACTTCGCCAGCGCGGCGCGACCGGCCGGCGTCAGCAGCGCGGCGTTGGCATCGGGCGAGATGCGCCCGCGCACTTCGTCGATCAGCTGATCCAGGATCATCCACTGCGCCGCGCGCGAATTGCCCGACAGCCCGGCCGCGTCGCCGCCGATGCGCAGGAACAGCTCGCGCGGACCGATCGGATCGGCGCTGCCGTCCAGCCGCACGATGCCGCCCTGGCCGGCGACGATCGAGCCGCCCGTCGCGGTGCCGGCGCCCAGCAGCGTCCAGCCGATGCCCTCGATGCGCGTCACCGGGATCAGGATCGAATCCGGATTGAACGCCAGCGTCACATCGAACTCCGGCCGCACCGTCATCTGCTTGGTGTCGGCGCCCAGCGCGAGCGTGTCGTCGACGGTGTCCTTCTCGCCGGAGACCTCTTCAAGGCCGATTTCCGTGATGCCGCCGAACAGCGTCGGCGTCACCGGCCGCCCCTGGGCGTCGATCACCTGCGCGCCGGCCGGCGCGGACAGGCCGGTGCCGACGGCGCGGATCGTGCCGCCCGAGACCAGCACGTCGGCGTTCTTCAACGTGCCCTGCGCGGTGGCGGTGTGCACGGTGGCGTTGCGGATCAACAGCTCCTGCGCGCCGGCGGACATCGATGCGATCAGCAGGCCGATCAGCAGGAAGCTGCGCGTCGGCGAGTACCAGTGCGACCAGCCCGCGTCGCGTTCGCAGCAGGCCAGTTCGAAGGTGTCGGTCGGGCGGTTGTGACGCGAACGTCGGAACTCGATGAAGCGCCTCATTCCACACCTCCCGTGCTGCTGCCCGCCGCGGCGCCCTGGCCGAGCATGAAATCCGATACCGGCTGGCGCGAGCGGTCGTTGCGGTCGAACACGCGCGCGCCGTCGATGTACACCTGCTCGGCGTGCGCATAGACGCTGAAGGGGTTGCCGTTCCACACCACCACGTCGCCCATCTTCCCGGGCTCCAGCGTGCCGGTCCGCTCGACGATGCCCAACGCCTTGGCGGCGTTCTGCGTCATCCAGCGGATCGCGCGCTCCGGCGGGATGTCCATGCCGGCCAGCTTCGCGTGCGCCATCACCTTCGCCGCTTCCTGGTTCAGGCGCTGGATGCCTTCCTCCGAATCCGAATGCACGATCGCGCAGCTGTTGGGCGGGCGATCGACCAGCGCCAGGTTCTCCTGGATACCGTCGAAGGCTTCCATCTTGAAGCCCCACCAGTCGGCCCACAGCGCGCCGCACACGTTCTCGGCGGCGAGGCGGTCGGCCAGCTTGTAGGCCTCCACGCCGTGGTGGAACGCGGCGACCTTGAAGCCGAATTCCTTGGCGAGGTCGAGCATCACCGCCATCTCGTCGGCGCGGTAGCAGTGGATGTGGACCAGGATGTCGCCGTTGATCGCGCCGGCCAGCGTGTCCAGCTTGAGGTCGCGCTTGCCGCCGGTGTCCTTCTCGCTGTCGCTGTTGTCGCTGGAGGACTGCCACCAGCGCTTCTTCTTCGGCTGGCCGTCGTCGTCGGCCTTCTTGCCGCCGTTCTTCCTGAGGTATTCGCTGGCGTCGATGAACGCCGCGCGGTAACCGGCGACGTTGCCCATGCGCGTGGCCGGGCCGCTCTTCTGGCCGTAGACGCGCTTGGGGTTCTCGCCGCAGGCCATCTTCAGGCCCCACGGCGCGCCGGGGAATTTCATGCCCTGGTAGGTCGTGGCGGCGACGTTCTTCAGCGTCACGCCGCGGCCGCCGATCAGGTTCGCGCTGCCGGGCAGGATCTGCAGCGAGGTGATGCCGCCGGCCAGCGCCGTGGCGAAGCCCGGATCCTGCGGCCAGATCGAATGCTCGGCCCAGACGTTGGGCGTGGTCGGCGCGGTCATTTCGTTGCCGTCGCTGTGCGCGCTGACGCCGGGGCTCGGGTACACGCCCAGGTGCGAGTGCACGTCGATCAGGCCCGGCGTCACCCACTTGCCGGTGCCGTCCACGCGCGTGGCGCCGGCCGGAGCCTGCAGCCCGGTGCCGACGGCGACGACCTTGCCGTCCTGCAGCAGGACGTCGGCGCCGTCCAGCCGCTGGCCGGTGCCGGTGAGCACGGTCGCGCCGGAGATCAGCACCGGCGCGGCGGCGATGCGCTGGTAGGTGCTGGGGTACGGGTCCTGCGTGAACGAACTGCCCGACCGCGAGGTCGAGGAAGCCTTCGGCGAATCGGGCGGTGCGGCCTGCGCGCCACCGATCGCCAGCGCCGCGACCAGCGCGGCGGCGAGAGGTCGAATCATGGATGTCCCCGGAAAGTGCGGCTCACAACCTTCGCACCGTAGCCGCGCCGGCGACGGGCTGCCAACCCTGACGATGGTCATGGGCGGCGTGACACAATGCCCGATTAGGCGCCATACGTAGGCGTCTTGCGGCACACACAACTACAAGAGGAGCAAACCCCTATGAAGGACAAAGAGCAGATCGTCGACAACTGGCTGCCGCGCTACACCGGCGTGCCGCTGGACCAGTTCGGCGAACACATCCTGCTGACCAACTTCGGCGGCTACGTGAACATCTTCTCGCGCATGACCGGCGCGCCGGTGGTGGGCATGGACCGTCCGATGCCGAGCTGCACGCACGACGGCATCACCATGATCAACTTCGGCATGGGCAGCCCGAACGCGGCGACGATCATGGACCTGCTCAGCGCCATCTCGCCCAAAGCCGTGCTGTTCCTGGGCAAGTGCGGCGGACTGAAGCGCAAGAACCAGCTGGGCGATCTCATCCTGCCGATCGCGGCGATCCGCGGCGAAGGCACCAGCGACGACTACCTGCCGCCGCAGGTGCCCGCGCTGCCGGCATTCGCATTGCAACGCGCGGTGTCGACGATGATCCGCGACCTCGCGCTGGATTACTGGACCGGCACCGTCTACACGACCAACCGCCGCGTGTGGGAGCACGACGAAGCCTTCAAGGAACGCCTGCGTGCGATGCGCTGCATGGCCATCGACATGGAAACCGCGACGATCTTCGCCGCCGGTTTCGCCAACCGCATTCCCTGCGGCGCGCTGCTGCTGGTATCGGACCAGCCGATGATCCCGGAAGGCGTGAAGACCGAAGCCTCCGACGCGCGCGTCAGCGCCGACTACGTCGACAACCACATCAACGTCGGCATCGAAGCGTTGAAGCTGATCCGCCGCAACGGCAAGTCGGTGCGCCACCTGCGCTTCGACGAGTGAGGCATCGCGGAAAGATGCATCGCTGAAAAAACGAAGGCCGGCGGATGCCGGCCTTCGCTTTCGCGTCACGACGCATGCGATGTCAGTCGCACACCATCTGCCATTCGTAAGTCTGTGTGTCTTCGTCGAACACCTGTTGCGCCGAACAGGCCGGTGGCGCCTGCGCCGATTCGGACGCTCGGAACGAAGTGGCGAGCGAATCCGGCGCGGATGTGCCGGACCCGACGCCGCAGAGCTTGTAGATCGGTGGCGATGGCGCGCCGGATGGTTGGCAGTACACGCGTGCGGGCGTGCAGACGAGGAAGCAGTCGTACGACTGCGCGGTGACGAACCCGGGAACGAACAGGCCCGCCAGCAACGCGGCGGCGAGGAGCAGCTGTTTCATGGGATTTCCCTCGGGAAAGAGGTGGAGCAGGGGGATTGCGGGGACTTTCGATTCGGAGGCAGGACGCGGTCCGTGGAAGCGTAACCAAGCGTTGGTGGGTCCGGTACGAAGGCCGCGTATTCAGTGTTGTGCAGGTTGCGTGAATGTCCCGTGCAGGCGCCCGGCGATCCTGCGGTTCAGGGATCGGGGAGCCGCCCGGAACGAGGCAAACGTGTGGTAAACGGGCAGTTTTTCCGGGGCCTGCACCAGGTCGCAGTGCATGCGACCTCCCGCAGGCACACTGGCCTTCGAAACAGGGAGACACCCGGGGAGGGACATCATGGAGAAGCTGCTTTACCTGGCGCTGGGCGCCGTGCTGACGTGGGGGTTCTATTTCCTCCAGCGCCGCGTCGAGAAGCGCAGCGCGGTGGAGGCGATCGATCGCAACCAGAAACTGCTTAACCTCAAGCAGGGGCTCGACGAATCCAACACGAACCTCGACGACCTGCGCCGCTTCGAGCAGCGTCTGATCGGCAAGGCCGAAACCGCGGCGCGCATCGCCGACAACTACTTCACCAAGGCCGAGGAAGTCGCGCGACAGAGCGACGATGCTGCGGTCACGCAGCACGACATGAACCAGCAGGCGCTCGACGAATTCCACCGCGCCGATGCGCGACTGGACACCGTCGTGACGTACCTGCGTCGTCAGCTCGACGATGAAACGCTGGCGATCTTCGACGATGCGCATCGCAGCTGGCTGCAGTTCCGCGAGCGCTACGCGCGTTTCATCTCGCAGTCGTACGCAGGCGGCGCGATCCGTCCGCTGATCCATGCCGTGACGCTGGAGAGCATCACGGAGTTGTGGAGCGATGAGCTGGAGACGCAGCTGGGGGATGATTCGCTGTGAACGACTGGACTTCACCCTCCCTGCCGTCGCGGCCGGAGAGTTCAAACCCACTTGGCTCAGCGCTCATGCACACCACTCCCCAGGACCTCCTCACCTTCTGGCATCAGGCCGGTTACGACCGCTGGTTCGCGCGCGACGACGGCTTCGACGCGCGCTGCGGCGATTTCCTCGACGCACACTTCGCCGCCGCCAAGCGCGAGCTGGAACACTGGATGGACACCGCCGACGGTGCGCTCGCGCTGTGCCTGCTGCTCGACCAGATTCCGCGCAACGCATTCCGCGGCAGCGGCCACGCGTTCGCGACGGATTCGCTCGCACGCCATTACGCCGGCCGCGCGGTCGATCGCGGCGACGACCTCAAGGTCGACCCGGCGTTGCGCGTCTTCTTCTACATGCCCTTCGAACATTCCGAAGCGATGGCCGACCAGGAACGTTCGGTCGCGCTGGCTTCGACGCTGCAAGGCGAGGGCGGTGGGGCCTATCTCGAATATGCGATCAAGCATCGCGACGTGATCGCGCGCTTCGGCCGCTTTCCGCATCGCAATGCGACGCTCGGCCGCGAATCCACGCCGCAGGAGCAGGCGTACCTGGATGCGGGCGGCGGCTTCTGAGTTCCCCGGAAAAAAAGAAAAACGCCGTAGCCGGGGACGCACGGGTCCGGGGAGCGGCTACGACGTTCGGGAAACTGGCAACGCTTTCGGCACCGACGTTCATCGGGCGATGGATGCAGCCTAGGCGGCTGGCGCGCCTACGGAAGCGCGCACGCGACGAACCGTGGCTTGGATGCGGCGAAGCGATCCTTTCGCTGATTCGTCCCGAGCGCACGCCGGTCTTGTAGCCCGGGTAAGCGCAGCGCACCCGGGGAAGCGCAACCCGCGATCGTCCAACCCGGGTGCGCTGCGCTCACCCGGGCTGCAAACGCTCGCGATGGAAACGCGGCTCAGTACTTCGGAATCGCCGAATCGAAGTCCGCCCAGGCGTCGATGCCGCCCACGACGTTGTAGACCTCGCGGAAACCCAGGCCGCGGAAGTGTTCCGCCGCCTGCTGGCTGCGGCCGCCGTGGTGGCACAGGAATGCCAGCGGTGTGTCCTTCGGCAGGCCTTGCAGCGCGTCGGTGCCGTTGTCGAGCGTGTCGAACGCCACCGGCGCGGCGGCGAAGGCGCGTTCGGCGGCCGGACGCACGTCCACCAGGCGCAGCGCACCGGCACGCACGCGCGCGTCGGCTTCATGCGGCGAAAGCGTGCGCACCGCCGGCGCGGCGAGCGGGTGGCTCACCGACAGGCCGCGGCCGCGCTCGTCGTCGACCCAGTCGATGCTGATGCCGTCGGCGCGGCGCACCTGCATCGCGTCGGTCTGCAGGCGCACGCCGTCGATTTCGATGGCAACCGCATTCGGGTCGATCGGCGCGAGCTGCAGGCGCACGTTGTGGCGCGCGTCGATGTCGATCTGCACGGCGTAACCGCCGCCGGCGTTGTCGATCGCGCTGCGCAGCATCTCCAGCGCCTCGGGCGTGATGGTGAACTCCGGCGGACGACGGTCCGGCGGCGGCAGCCCGAGCACGGTGTGCAGCTCGCCGCTGCCGGCCATCTGCTCGACGATGTCGCTGCCGCCGACGAGTTCGCCGTCGATGTACAGCTGCGGGATCGTCGGCCAGTTGCCGTAGGTCTTGATGCCTTCGCGGATTTCCGCGTCGGCCAGCACGTTCACATGCGCGTAGCCCTGCGGCAGCAGCGCGTTGAGCACGCCGACGGCCTTGGCCGAGAAGCCGCACTGCGGCGCATCGGGCGCGCCCTTCATGAACAGGACGACGCGGTTGGACTGCAGCAGGGTTTCGATGCGCGAACGCAGCGCGGGGTCGAGCGACATGAGCGGGCTACCGGCGGGTGGGAATGGGGTGCATGTGGGGGCGGGGGCGGGATTTGGCAAGCGCGGGGCGGGTCTTTGTCTCCTTTTTCGTCCCGGTTTCGACCCGCCTTCGCGCCCGGCCCACCCTTCGCCGTCATCCCGGCGGAGGCCGGGATCCAGGCCCGCAGCATCCGGGCACTCCCTTGCCACACCGTCATTCAAGCGAAAGCTGGAACCCACTTTGACCTTCTCTCTCGAAGCGAAAGGCGAAGGCGGAACACCGCGGGTCCGTCACCACAACCCCTCTCCCGGGGGGAGAGGGGCTTTACCATCCGGTAATGCCGACGCCCCTCCACCAGCCACCCCGCCACCCGCACGCCTGGGCCTGGCTGTTCGGACTCTCGCAACTGGCGGTGATCGCGATCTGGTGGCTCTGGGGCTGGAAGGCCGGCCTGCCGTCGCTCTTCCTCACCCACGGGGCGCTGGTCTGGGCCACGCTGCGGCCGCAATCGCGGCTGCTCAGCCCCGTGCTGACCCGTTTGCCCACCCATGAAAACGTCGCCTGGCTCACCATCGACGACGGTCCGTCCGACGACACCCGGGCGATGCTGGACCTGCTCGACGAACACGACGCGAAGGCCACCTTCTTCCTCGTCGGCGCGCGGGCGCAGGCGCGGCCGGAGCTGGTGGCGGAGATCGTCCGTCGCGGCCACGGCATCGGCCAGCACAGCCATACGCATCCGCAGGCCTGGTTCTGGGCGCTGCCGCCGGCGGCGATGCGCGCGCAGATCGACCAGGCGCAGGCCGCGCTGACGTTCCTCACCGGCACGCGGCCGCGCTGGTTCCGCGCGGTGGTGGGCATGGCGAACCCGTTCGTGGCCGCGTCGTTGCAGCGGCACGACCTGGCACGCGTCGCATGGACGGCGCGCGGGTACGACGCGGTGATGCGCGATCCAGCCGGCGTCGTCGCGCGGATCGAACGCGACCTCGCGCCCGGTGCGATCGTTCTGCTCCACGAAGGCGCGGCGCACGGGCGCAACGTGGAGACGCTGGCGACGTTGCTGGTGCGGATGAAGGCGCTGGGGTTCGGGACGGTGTTGCCCGAAGAGCTGGACGGCCTCGACGCTTCCGTAGCCCGGGTAAGCGCAGCGCACCCGGGGATCGACCGTTCCAAAGCGCAGCCGCTTTAACGCTGCAACGCGCTGCGGTGCGATCACCGCTGCTCACGACCGGATTGCCCGGCGGCGCGGTGCGCTCCGCTTACCCGGGCTACTACAGCGACGCTTAGACCTCGCGCGTCGCCACGATCCGGAAATTGTTGAACGGCGTATTCCCGCGCAACGACACGAACTCCGACCGCAACCCCGCCGCGTCGAAACGCGCGCGCAGCATCTCCGCGTCGGGGTAGTGGATGGGCGCGGCATTCATCCAGCCCACGACCTTGGCGAACACGTCCACCGCGCGCGTGACCTGCGCGCGATGGCTGCCGTCGGCCAGGCCCGTGCGGATCACCAGCTTCGCGCCGGGTTCGAGCATGCCGATGCAGGTGTCGATCGCGCGCATCTGCGCGTCCTCGGGCACGAACTGCATCACGTCCAGCAGCGCCACGCTGCCGCGATGCGAAGGCAGCTGCGCGCCGAGGTCGGCGGTGCCGAACTCCACGCCGTCGAGCCCGCAACGCTGCGCCGCGCCACGCGCGCGTTCGATCTTGCTGGCGTCGTTGTCGTAGCCGCGGTACGGCATCGCCTGCCCATCGGCGCGCAACGCATGCGCGAGCAGGCCGAGTCCGCAGCCGATGTCCAGCAATGGCGCGCGCGTGCCGCGCAGCACGTCGCACACGCCCGGATACAGCGGATCGGTCCCGAGCTTGGTGCGCGCGTAGTAGTAGTCGTAGCGGACGTACCAGCGTGGCAGGAACGCGCGCGCGATGTCGTCCGCGCGCTGCGGCGGAAGCGGGCGGACCACGAGGCCGTCGGCATTCACGTCCATTGCCTTCCTTTCAGTCCTGGAGCAGCTTGCGCGCGACCGGCAGCGCCAGCGCCGTCCACAGCGTGTACATCGACGCGGACGGATGCAGGCCGTCCTCGGCGAGCATGTCCGCTTCGCCGCCGCGTTCGCGCGACACCGGCGTGATATCGACGAACGCGACCTCGTGCGCCTCGCACACGACCTGCGCGGCGGCGTTGTAGGCGTCCAGTTCGGCCGCGACCTGCTCGGGCGTGGACTTGGTCGTCTTCACGAATGGCGTGACGCCCCAGTCGGGAATCGACAGCACCACCACCCGGTCGGCGCGTCCGCGCGCGTAGCGGATCGCACGCTGCAGCAGCGTTTCGAACTCGCCGCGGAAATCGATCGCGCTGCGGCCCCGGTACTGGTTGTTCACGCCGATCAGCAGCGTGACGAAATCCCACTCGCCCAGCGGCTCGGCGCCATCGACGCCCCATGCCAGCTCGTCCGTCGTCCAGCCCGTGGTGGCGATGATGCGCGGATCGGCCAGCGCGATGCCTTCCTCGCGCAACGCCTTCGCCAGCTGCACCGGCCAGCGGCCGCTTTCGGGCACGCCTTCGCCGATGGTGTAGCTGTCGCCCAGGGCGAGGAACGACAGCGCGGTGGCGGGCGCGCCGGCCATCAGGCCACCGCGGCCTGCGTGGCGGCGTCGGTCTGCGCGTAGCGGTCCAGCAGGCGTTCGATGCGGCGGAACACCTCGCGCAGGTCGTCCGGCTGCGGCAGCAGCGTCACGCGGAAATGGTTGCGGTACGGCACGTTGAAACTCGAACCCGGCACGACGAGGACGTCTTCGGTTTCCAGCAGTTCCAGCGCGAAACGATGGTCGTCGAAGCCTTCCGCCGCCGCGCCGGTCACCGCCGGGAACGCGTACAGCGCGCCGGCCGGTGCGACGAGCTTCAGGTGTCTGCTTTCGTCGATGCTTTCGATCACGGCGCGACGCGCTTCGAACAGGCGGCCGCCCGGCGCGCACAGCGGCGCGATGGTGTCTTCGCCATGCAGTGCCGCTTCGATCGCGAACTGCCCCGGCACGTTGGCGCACAGGCGCAGCGCGCCGAGCAGGTCCATCGCGTGGTGCAGGTTGCCGCTGGCGACCGGATCGCCCGACAGCACCGCCCAGCCCACGCGCCAGCCGCAGGCGCGATGCACCTTGCTCAGGCCGCCGAAACTCAGGCAGGGCAGGTCGCCGGCCAGCGGCGCGATCGGCGTGAACTCAGCTTCGCCGTAGAGGATCGAGTCGTAGATCTCGTCGCACATCAGCAGCAGCTTGTGGCGCTGTGCGATGGCGACGATCTGCTCCAGCAGCTCGCGCGGATACGCGGCGCCGGTGGGGTTGTTCGGATTGATCAGCACGATCGCGCGCGTGCGGCTGGAGACCAGCGAAGCGATCTCGTCCGGGTCCGGCAGGAAGCCGTTTTCCGGCAGGCAGCGGTAATAGACCGGGCGGCCGTCGTTGAGGATGGTAGCCGCCGACCACAGCGGGTAATCGGGCGAGGGCAGCAGCACTTCGTCGCCGGGATTGAGCAGCGCACGCAGCGACAGGTCGATCAGCTCGCTCACGCCGTTGCCGACGAACACGCGCTCCGGGCTCGCGTTCGGCGTGCCGCGCTGCTTGTGGAAGGCGGCGATGGCTTCGCGCGCCTGCGGCAGGCCCTGCTGGTGCGTGTACGGATCGGTGTCGCTGATGCGGTCGGCGATCGCGCGCTGCAGGTGCTCCGGCGCGCGGAAACCGAACGCGCCCGGATTGCCGATGTTGAGCTTGATCAGCTTGCGGCCCTGGCCCTCCAGCTCGCGGGCTCGCCGTGCCAGTTCACCGCGGATCTCGTAACGGACTTCGGACAGGCGTTCGCGGGTCTTCACGGGGGGCAGGGACATTGCGGGGCGGGAAAGGAGGTGCGGAGGGCCAGACTAGCCGAATCCGACGGCGGTGACAGGGGATTTGGCGGGGAGATTTGCCGGGGAAAGCGGCCGCTGTGTCGTCGATCTCCTTCGAAACCTCCAACGCGGTCCGCATCCGGCGCCGTCCGTACGCCCACCCGTCGCGCGCGCCGCACTAGAATCCCGGCCCATGGATACGACTTTCCGCCGCCCTTGATGTCCGCATTCCACGCCCTCCAGGCGATCGGCTGGCCGCTGTCCGCGGACCCGCCGCCGCCGGAGAGCGCGTCCGCCGCCTTCCAGTCCCAGTGGCGCGAGCTGATGGCCGCCCATCCGCAGGCCCGTCCTGCGCGCGTGATCGAGCAGCATCGCAGCGGCTACATCGTCGCCGATGGCCCTGATACCGGTTTCCCGGTCGAATCGCTGCCCGAATGGCAGCGTCCGCCGGGCTATCGCAAGGGCACGGTCACCATCGACCAGCGCCCGGGCGTGGGCGACTGGCTGCTGATCGAAGGCAAGAAGGCCGTGGCCCTGCTGCCGCGCCGGAGCACGATCAAACGCGGCGCGGCGGGCGAGCACTACCAGCAGCAGCTGATCGCGGCCAACGTGGATACCGTCTTCGTCGTCTGCGGCCTGGACGCCGACTTCAACCCGCGCCGCATCGAGCGCTACCTGCTGCTGGTCCGCGGCGGCGGCGTCGAGCCCGTCGTCGTGCTGACCAAGGCCGACCAGGCGGCGGACGCCGATTCGGGCGCCGTCGACGATGCGATGGCGGCGCTGGTCGAACTCACGACGCAGGGCGTGGCCGTGCGTGCGGTGAATGCGAAGGATCCCGACAGCGTCGCAGCGCTCAACGAATGGCTCGGCCCGGGCCGCACGGCGGTGCTGATCGGCAGTTCCGGCGCGGGCAAGTCGACGCTCACCAACACGCTGCTCGGCATCGAGAAGATGAAGACCAATGCGGTGCGCGAGAGCGACTCGCGTGGCCGCCACACGACCACGCATCGCGCGCTGATCCCGCTTCCGTCCGGCGCCTGCCTGATCGACACGCCCGGCATGCGCGAACTCAAGCCGACCGGCGAGGAAGACGTCGCGGAGAATTTCAGCGACATCGAGGCGCTGGCCGAGCAATGCCGCTTCCGCGATTGCAAGCACGCGAAGGAACCCGGCTGCGCGGTGCGTGCGGCGATCGAGGCCGGAAAGCTCGATCCGCAGCGCTTCGCCAACTACCTCAAGCTCAGCGACGAAGTGGCCGGCGCGGCGAACAAGCTCGCGAACCGCCGCGCGCAGAAGGCCGAGGAAAAAGTGGTCGGCAAGGCGCTGAACAAGCGGCTGGACGAGAAGTATGGGCGACATTGATTACCCGACCCCTTCGCTTGTGCTCCTCCCCCTGCGTGCAGGGGGAGGTTGGGAGGGGGTTGTGAGGCGCGCCAGCGCCGAGCTCGCCGCGATGCGGCCTCGCTACCCCTCCCCAACCCTCCCCTGCACGCAGGGGCGGGAGTAACGAGGCAGATCCGAATGTCCGAAGCCCCCGACATCGCCCACCACGCCGCTCTCGACGCGCGCATGGTCGAAGCCGTGAAGGACATCCGGCTGCTCGCGCAGGTGAGCTGGCCGGCGGGGCAGGAAGTGCATTTCCTCGCCGATTACGCGCGCGGCATCGTCCAGCTTCCGCATCCGGAATACCCAATCCTCGATTTCAGCCAGGCGCGTTTCGAACTCGACGCGATCGCGAAGGCCGCCGATCCCTCGCACCCGCTCGGCATCTACCTGATCGAGTCCGCCCGCAGCTGGTCGGTCGCCGCCTCGCTCTGCGAAAACCTCGGCACGAAGGCCGTGAGCGACCTGTCGATCCAGCTGTTCGGCCGCCCCGATGAATGCCTGCCGGGCGACGGCCCGACCACGCGCGACGCCGCGCGGCACTTCATTTCCATTGCCGACGAGCTCGACCACGAGCTGATGGCGCCGGCCGAGCACGTCACGATCTCGGCCACCGCGCTGCAACTCCAGCTGCAACGCGAGCTGGACGACTACTTCGATGCGCGCGTCATCGATGTCGTCCTCGACCCGGACCTGATCGCCAAGGCCGCCGCCGGCGCCACGCGCATCCGCCTGCGCTTCGGCGCCGCCTTCAGCGATTACGACCGCCACCAGCTGCTCCAGCACGAGGCGTTCGTGCACTCGCTGACCGCGCTGAACGGCCGTCAGCAGCCCGTGCTGCCGAGCCTGGCGCTGTCCTCGCCGCGCATCACCGCCACGCAGGAAGGGCTGGCGACGTTCGCCGAACAGATCACCGGCAGCATCGACATCGGCCGCATGAAGCGCATCAGCCTGCGCATCGAGGCCGTCGCGATGGCGCTGGGCGGCGCGGATTTCATCGAGGTCTTCCGCTATTTCCTCGACGCCGGACAGACGCCCGAGGACAGCTTCGCCTCGGCGCAGCGCGTGTTCCGCGGCGTGCCGACCACCGGCGGCTGCGCCTTCACCAAGGACATCGTCTACCTGCGCGGCCTGCTGGGCGTGCACACCTTCTTCCGCTGGGCCCTGCGCGAACGCAAGCTGCAGCTGTGCCGGTGGCTGTTCGCCGGCAAGATGACGCTGGCCGACGTGCAGCGATTCGAACCC
>Ga0209673_1002358_pt1 | contig 13304 bp, 11 predicted proteins | sample AraplaCol_mMS_r2_2_FD_184274 | JGI IMG/M metagenome (GOLD analysis project Ga0209673, IMG submission 184274) | Arabidopsis root microbial communities from North Carolina, USA - plate scrape MF_Col_mMS_r2 (SPAdes) (version 3) | ecosystem: Host-associated > Plants > Roots > Endosphere | place... | reverse complement strand
GTTGAAGGTTGCTGTGCAAGAGATACAGTTGCGTATCTCTGGCTCAGGAAAGCGGCTCTAGATCTTCTTGTTATGTAGGATTACTTTGATACGGAGGGTTAAAGAGCAGATACGATGACTGGAAATCAAAAATGCAAAAAATGCAAGCAAGATTATCCTTGATTCATGAATTGAAAATGCGACTATATAAAAGTTCATGTCTGCCGACCCACAAATCCAATGCCGGTACTACTTGACCCGCCTCTTCAGGCTCAGTATTCCACTCCCGTTCAATCCGCGACATAATCGTATCCTGAAGGGACTGACTAGCCAAAATATTTTGTGCTTGATACGGACCCATAACGGACGCACGCACCGCAGCACTAAGAACAGCCTTCGCATGATTCAAGACAAATGTATAGGCCGTTTGTTGGAGATCCAGTCCCATTGCCCGACAGGTCACACCCCACAAAGGAGCAAAATGACCCCTAGGCCCAAGATCATATTCATCAACATCTTCAAAAGAAGATTTCAATGCATCGGAGAATTCATCAATAGCAGTAATAGCTTCGTGAACCCCAGGTTCAGAAGAAGCCACTTTCTCCGGTCCCGCAAAACTAACCCTGAACGCACGTTCCCAAACACCAATGAGAGCACGACCTTGAGCGACGCTCGCTCGTTGGGCGACGATACAAGGTGTCGAGGCGTCGAGGTCGTTATCTAATGTGTCCAGTGTTGCGGGGTTGCGATAACCTGCCAGGACGTAGGGGAGTGATGTACTGGCGATTGAAGCGATAGATAGTTTAAGGAAATGGTGGAAGGATGTCACGGGGTTTCCGCGACGAGGTTTATTATGTGCGAGGTATGATTCGAGACCGCTGGAGTATGCGAATGAGCCTAGTGGTAAGGCTGAATCGGAGAGGAGGAGAAGGGCGTGTAGTGACGTATTTCGGACGGATGTCGAGTTAAATTGGGTATTATCATAATCATTATTCTTCTTATTATATGCTATTTTGAGTTAGCTTTGAAACTTCGGAACTCTTGGGTTCGAATTAATGATTTACTTACTGGTTGGCATGTTCCATGACTTGTCGGGGTGTGAGGATGGAGGTGTGGGATATGCGGAGGTATCGAGTTGTGCGCGCATATCGTGGAGACGCGATTCTAATTGAGCAATTTGGGACTCGAGGTCCTTTGGAGGGTCTTCGAAGAGCATTGTATAGAATATTAGATGGTAATAGTGTACAGATATGAGGTATATTTGGAAAAGCAAAGATATAATTGAACAGAAAAGAGAGATAGAAAGAAAGAAGAGAAGGAAAATGGTAGATATAAAAACGGGCAAATGCCGGGCGGTGGATCCGTCGGAGGAAGCCGGCGGAGTTTTCTATCAAAACGAATTGTCAGCTTCATTATTCACTTTTCTATCAAAAGTGGCCCAAGTGGGTCACGGCCATTCTGTTATTCGATTGCATTACTCGAATCACACGACTTCCTTGAGGTTCATCTTCCTCCACTTGTTCACTCTCTTTAAAACCATGTCGGGCAGGCGTCTGCTGGACGCCATTCAGGTCCTGAATGTCTCTAAAAACATTGCGCTCAAGCATCTCGGCATTCGTCAACGTCAATTAGATGTTTATACTCGTACTTCATCCCTTACAAAGGGGTTGAAGGCCCAAACGGATGGATTGATTTTGACCGCACAAGCCGCCGCCGCTTTGGCGCGTCGCTTTGATGACTCGCCACCGACTCCAACTGCAACTCCAACCCCGTCGCCGAACACCGCATCCCCCGAGACGTCGGCCAACTCCCCCAGCCCCCAATCTTCCACCACTGCAACCTTATCTGAGGGAATTGAAGCTAAAGCTTCTCGGGAATTACAGGATCAGGGATTACAGAGTCAGGAGGATGGATTTGAAAAAATACCGGCCACTGCCGCGCAATATAGTGGAAATGAGAAACCTGGTGCCCTGAACGTTAGTCAACAACAGGATGTGTTCTATGAACCTTCTCAGCAAACAATCGACTCCGACTCATCCGGACTCCCCCGAGTGAAGCTACCCAAGGCCACCGGCACGGTCCAAGCTGGTGTTGTCGATGAAGGATTGAATGCCGATGTGTTTCACTCCGCCGAGCGGTCGGGTAAGTCGGCATCGGCGGAGCAAGAACTCTCGGAGGAGATGATGGATGGTCTTTTCCATAGCCCGCGAGTTTCGCGTATGCTTGCAGGGAAGCCGAAGCCGAAACGAGATTGGATTCCAGAGAAGAAATCCGGAAAGGTGGAATCTAGGGTTGAGCCTGAAAATCTACGACCTAATGAGATTCCGGAATTATTGCAGGAGATGGATGCCGCGGGCTATCGCGCATCTGACCCTGTTTCCAATGCTACTGTCAATGCTGCCCCCAATGCCGCTGCTAATGCGACTCCTACGGCTGAAGGGCTGGCTGAAACAGTGGGAGAGAAGAATGTCCCATATCAGATGATGGAATCCCGCGTACCATCCTCTCGGTTTGCCCGAATGTGGCAATATGGTGGATTAGCGACCTCAATGGCCTTCGGTGCTGTTGGCGAGACCCTTCGCCGAGCAACTGGTAGCCAAGATAGTGGTTCGGTCATGTTCAGCGCCGGCAATATGGAACGAATGGTCGCCAAGCTATCCAAAATGCGCGGCGCAGCGCTCAAACTAGGTCAGATGCTCAGTATCCAAGATTCCAACATGTTGCCCGAACCTATCCAGCAAGTCCTCCAACGAGTTCAAGATCGCGCAGACTATATGCCGGCATCCCAGCGTGACAAGGTATTATCCGATAATCTTGGCTCCAACTGGCGAGACCTCTTCTCCTCCTTCGACGAAGTCCCCATGGCTGCCGCCTCAATCGGCCAAGTCCACTCCGCCATCCTCAAATCCACCGGCAAACCCGTCGCCGTGAAAGTCCAATACCCAGGTGTCGCAGACTCAATAGACTCCGACCTCAACAACCTCTCCATCCTCCTAACAGCTTCCCGCCTTCTTCCCCGCGGTCTATACCTGGACAAAACAATCGCCAACGCCCGCACAGAACTCGCCTGGGAATGCGACTACATCCGCGAAGCCGAAGCAGCCTCTCGCTTCCGCACCCTCCTCCACGATGATCCCGTCTTCGTCGTTCCCGAAATAATGCCCGAAGCCTCCGGCAAACAAGTCCTAACAATGGAAATGCTAGACGGAATCGCCGTAACCAAAATCCAAGATTTCACTCAATCCCAACGAGACTGGATAGGAACACAATTAATGCGTCTATGTCTCCGTGAAATCGTCGAATTCCGTTACATGCAAACAGATCCAAACTGGACAAATTTCCTCTACAACTCCTCAACAAATCGTCTCGAATTACTCGACTTCGGCGCCTCACGCGAATATCCCAAATCATTTATCTCAACATATGTCCGAACACTCATCGCAGCATCTCGCAACGACCGTGACTCTTGTAAGAAACTTTCCACTGAAATGGGATATTTAACTGGATTCGAGTCAGAAGTCATGGCCGACGCACACGTTTCTTCGCTGACTACGATCGCTGAACCATTCATGCTTTCCTCGCCGGATCTGTATGATTTCAGTAATCAGACTATTACTGATCGGGTTCGTGCTCTTATCCCGCTTATGTTGAGGGAGAGACTTTCGCCGCCACCGGAAGAAACGTACAGTTTGCATCGGAAGTTGAGTGGTGCTTTCTTGCTCTGTGCGAGGTTGGGGAGTAAAGTTCCTTGTAAGGAGTTGTTTGCTGAGGCTGTGTCTAAGGCTGAGAGGGATGGGTATTTGTAGATTTGGAGGAGATTTAGTGTGTGTATATTAGATTATGTACTAGTAGATATATAAAGTCATTCATCTCTTCTATTATTACTTCTAGCATGCGTAATTTATCATTCTATAGTTTAGAAGAACTCATGTCTTATACAATGTAAGCTACGGTTAGGGCTAGACTGAGGATCTTAATCCAGCTAAATTCGAGTATAAAATGATTGTAAATGGATTCTCCTGACTTTGACTACAATTTTGATGAACTCAAGCAAGAATTTATATCCCAGTCCAGCTGGTAAACATTAACCCACTAGCAACCAACAGAAACCCAACCCAAATACACACTCTCACTTAGCATCGTGAGATGAATACCTATTCATCTAGTAGGTACTGTATGACTCAAATATCTCAGAATCCCAAGTCTACTCAAAAACATTCCTCCAATACTCCTTAACACCCTCACAAATACCCCCATAACCCTCCCAACTAACAAATTTCCCCTCAAGCTCACAAGCAGTCCAAACAATTTCCCTCCAAAACTCCCTCTCAACATCAATCCTCTTATTGAATCTCCCAACAACATCCTCCGGAATCGTCCAAGCACGCGTATAAGACCCATCATCCATAAACGCAGGATTAACCTCATGATTCTCAAATATAGTCGCGGGATTAAATTTCGGGAAATTCGCATGTATGAAAAATACATCTAACCCGGACGCCGAGTCTCCTCTTACACGCCATTTCCCGGAACTTGTAAGAGCAAAGTCTTGCATGGGATTAAATTGAGCCATTGCCGAACCAGCCATTCCACCAGCTGTACCGTGTCCAAGGGCACAGATTGATTCACTGACTTGGTAAAATGGTTCGTTGCTTGTCATTGCTGCTGCGAGGAATGTTTCTTTATCACCTTCACCAGCTGCGCCTTGAGAGAGGAGGGGCCAGTAATGAGATGGGCCCCAGTAATTGTAATATGTTGATAGGAGAAGGGTCAATGAATGGGATTTTTTGGAGAGGAGTAATTCGCCTGATTCAGTTGATTGGCGAAGATTCATGGGGGGAGCTGGAATATTTGCGATTTCGTAGAAAACGGGGGATGTAGAAGATGCCCAGAAATCGGGCCATGTGATCATATGAAATGATTTGAATAGAGAACTTGAAAAGATATGTTCTGGTTTCTGCAAGGGAAATGCATCTGCGTCTAGGAAGAGGATTTCTTCGAAAGACGAGAAGAGCATTGCGAAAGGTTTCAATTGGTATTTCTCGAGTTTTGTCGGTGATGATTCGAGGATTCGAGAAAGGATGATACATCGGGCGTTTAATGATGGTAAAACCACATTGCAAATATATTCCTCGTACTCATCTTCATCAGCGAGGAAGATTTCCATCGGTAATTTTGATCCGGTACGACGGAGCATTCGTAGTGATATTACTAGTACAGGTAGATAGGATCCACCGGCTGTTGAAACTATACCCTTTGTATCAGGGATATATTGGAGGTGTAGAGTAGTTGAGGATTTCAAGGTATCGAGAAAAGCCGAGTGTGCATCTCTCATTGTATCGACATCTTCCCTCGCGACGAGAACGTATTCCGGTCGTGGACGGTCTTCTTGCGCATTGAAACCTTCTGTCGGAGCTTTGACATCTTCAACTAGAGGGTTCGTATCTGGTCCATGTTTCTCGAGGAGAGAATGGAACGAGCGCCAGAATGATTGGTGTGCGGCTGTTAGATCTGGTGCTGCTTTCCCATATCCCGGAACTGTAAAATCAAGCGCGGGAACAGAGGTGTATCGCGAAAACGACCAAATCAGAAATGCAGTCACGAGAATTGCACCAAGTAAAGTGCGCACGCGTAGTGCTGATCGTGGAATCATGATATTGACTCGAATAGCCTCTGTTTGTCCTGTACCTGACTGTGCCGAGAAGTGTCCCCACGTTTAGGTGGACCCAGCCAAGCTTGACAGCGACGATCGGCAATCAACGCGAGAGTCAGCTAGAAGTCTTGGATCATGAGCACGGAGACGGCGACGACCAATGTAGGTTTATGCGACGATATATTAGAGAATGAGAGTCACTAGAGACTAAGTCTGAGCCTGGACCGAGGATGTGGTCTGAAACAAGTGAAGGCCCCTTGTCTGCACGGGCCATGGCCCACAGGAATGCGACTGGCAATACAAAGCGACGAATGGAGAATGGAGATTGAAGTTCACTCATGAAGATTGATACTCGAGGGTGTGATAGAGACAGTTGTTAATGAAGATCTAAAAAGGAAGGTTGTTATTGTAGGAGGAGAAGAGAAAAGGAAGAGTTGGAATCACATGACACAATACAGCAAGATATTTATTATCCTATATTGGAATATATATAGTTCAGTTGAATGACTGTGGTCAATAATCTGGATATTTGAAGGATAATGAATTGATTGAATGATTTTAATAACAGATTGATAACTTGAACTAGAGTTAAATAGATTGACTGATGATTCGAGAGAGCTGTTCCGAGTGTTCCTAGTACACTGCACTATTGGAAATATAATCGTCTATACTTCACGTGAAGTTGAACATCAAGCTAATCGACCAACTACAATGATACAAATTTACTACAAGAGGATATTGTTTATTCAAGGTTGACTCAGACAGAAGTCTCGTCTTCATTCATTGCTATTTTGCTAGCAAGGACTAACGTTGAGCTATACTCATTGCTAATCATATCATCTCACATCACAACATTTCGTAACCGTGAACATGAACCACATCGGCGCATAACGTAAAAAAGGGGTTATTTTAATTCCCGCCATCAGGAAGGAGGTGGAGGAGGAGGGGTATTGAGGTGATGGCAAGGGAGGAATAAGAAGATAAATCAAGTGCCTAGCGCACCCGCTTATTTGAAGACGTGGCCGTCAACAGACTGGAGGGTCTTGTCGCCAACCTGGATGGGGGCCTCCCAGCCCCAGATGTCCTCAATGTACTTGCGGGCAGCGGGGTCGGTGTGGTCGATCTTCTCGAAGTTGTAGCTCTCCCAGTCGGGGGCAACATCGAAAGCGGGAGCGTGCTCCTGGCCACGGACAAGGAAGACACCACGGATGACGCAGTCGTAGTTGGCACCGAAGACGGCCTGGCAACCGAAGAGGTACTTGCGGGAAGCCTCAAGACGGGCGTGGAAACCACCGATCAGGTTGTTGGCCATGAAGGTGAGCTTCAGCTCGTCATCGTACTTGTAGTCGACCTTCCAGAGAGAGTACTCCTGGGGGTTGTAGTTCTTCCAGAACCACTCCATAGCGGTAGGGGTGTCCTCGTTGGAGTAGGTACGCTTCCACTCATCGATGGGGAGCTCGGGCTTGCCGAGAGCCTCGAGAGGGTGCTTGGGCTTGGGAGCCTCAGGGGCGGGCTTGGGGGCCTCAGCAGCGGGGGCAGGCTTGGGCTTCTCCTCCTTCTTGGGAGCAGTGTACTTGATGACCTCCTCAGCGAAGACGGGGTTGGCAACGACAGCCTTGAAGGCGTCCTGGTTGACAATGGTGTTGTACCACCGGGTGACGGCGGGGTTGGCCTCGCGCCAGGCCTTGTCCAGAACGGTAGCGAAGGCACGGGTCAGGAGGGCGGCAGTGAAGATATCAGCCAGGGTGATACGCTCACCAACCAGGTAGGTGTTGGCAGTGAGGTGGGCCTCGAGAGCACCAATGGTCTTCAGGGCGACCTTGGCGACCTCATCGGTGGTCTTCTTGTTGTAGGGCTCAAGGCCGAGGAGGGGGCGGTACCAGGCACCGAAACGGGGCAGAAGCTCACCGTTGGCGAAGGAGAGCCAGCGGACGATGGAAGCATAGTCCTGCTTGGTCTTACCAAGGAGGGTAGTCTTCTCGTTCTGGGAGGTGACTGCAAAGCAACAATATATTAGCTTTGTGATTCGAAAGATATTTTCACAATTGGATCAATGAATCAACGACGGCGGAAGGGAAAGAGAGTAGGAGACCATGCCCTCAAGGGTTTCCCTAGTGGATACACGGTCCTCAAATCTCCTCTTGCGTGATTTTTCAGAGTTTTAAGTTCTCAACAGTATAATTCACTCTTCTTTGAAAGTGTTGTTCTGACAGGGATAACTAATATATCTCATCATGTAAAGCAGGGGTTGCTGAGGTCAAGCTCAGGTGGAAACAAGCTTGGGTAACAAGCTAGGTGTAATGGGAGAGCAAAGAAAAAACAGCACATGTCAACACATACCATAGATGGCGATAGCAATGGCCTCGGACAGAGTGTAGCCATTGGCACCCTCGAAAGCGGGGATCTTGCCCAGAGGGTGAATCTTGCGGTAAGCAGCGCTAGAGTTAGCCTCAGCGTTGGGCTGAGTCTCAACCAGCTCCAAGTCGAGGTCGTTGTGCTTGGCAGCGACCAGGACGGAGATGGTACGAGGGTTGGTCTAAAACAATCAAAAGAAAATGAGTTAGAAAATATCATATCACTAAAGTGATTGAAAAGTCAAGAGCATACAGGAAGACCGTAAAGCTTGCCGAAAGACATTTTGAAGGATGTGAAAGAGGGAATGCAAAGAAAAAAGAAAAAAGGAGAAGAAGAAGGAGGGGCAGTCGAGAAGAAAATTAAAAGTTGCTCTTTTTCGGAGAACCGGCGGATTGTTATTGCGGAGGTCACGTGGAGAAAACAAGAGGGAAATTCGGCGAGTCCGCCAGAATTCAAGCAGTTCCTTTTCTGTTGGACTTCCCCTTCAACATCAATTGTCGAAAATGGCCCGGCCTACGTCCAATGGCCTGGTACAGGCAATGCAAAGCCTGCGATTAAGTTCACACCGTTCAGTGATCCCTTCATTACGATACCCTGTTCGAGGTTATGCGACAGAGACTACGCAAGAGACACCCGTTCAGTCCGATGCAGCAACAGAATTGCCCATCCAAGCAGCTCCAGCAGCTCCAGAAATCGACTTTTCGACAAATTTTATTCGCAGTCCAGCCCGAATTGTTCCTGCCTCTCCTTCCTATTTCTCCGGTAACCCACGATTTGTCGACCATGTCCTGAATCTGGAATCTCTACAAGCCCGATATGCCGCCCTCCCCATTCTCCCGGCCGGTGAAGCTCCCCGAATGGCCTGGTTCAAGTTGAAACAGTTCCGTGAATATGTTGGCGAACAAGTGCCCGTGAAGAAATATAAGAGTTTGGTTAAAATCCTTCAGAGACTGAATCGAATTCAACCGGATATGGTACCCGGGGAGGTTCGAAGTGTGTTAGATTCCTTCCTTCGTCCTGGTAACCCTTACGCACAGACTCGTGAACCTCCCGAGCTGGATGAGAATGGTCGGGCGCGTGCGAAGGGAAAGCGAAAGGAGTCAAAGGCTGTGGTCCACCTTGTTGAGGGTGAGGGTGAAGTTCTCGTCAATGGCAAGTCCATTGTTGAAGCCTTCCCACGGGTGCATGATCGTGAGAGTGCACTGTGGGCTCTTCGCAGCACCCAACGGATGGACAAGTACAATGCTTGGGTTACAGTTCGAGGTGGCGGTGTCACTGGCCAGACGGAGGCTGTTACATTGGCGATTGCGCGGGCGTTGATGGTGCACGAACCTGGATTGAAGCCCGTTCTGCGGAGGGGTAAGTTCCGTCTTTTCTTATCTAGTTGCTCTAATTGCAATGGTTGTTTGTATTGGAGAGATGCTGACTTGTCATTCTTTAGCTGGTGTTATTACTGTCGATGCTCGTCGTGTGGAGAGAAAGAAACCGGGTCACGTCAAGGCTCGCAAGATGCCCGCTTGGGTCAAACGGTGAAACCTGGACTCTCACAATGTTTTTCTCCAGCGATACTCTTTTGTATTATCTATCTCATGTATTATTTTACTTGCATGGCATGTGTTGCCAGTTCTGTTCTATATCCTATATTCAATGCATATGGAGCTTTCATATATAAAGATGAGTATTAGTATTGTACTACTAGTTAGTACTAATACTCCAGGGTCTGTACTAGTACCGTGACAGTAGTATCCAGTGCTTCAACTTCAAGTTCGAACTTGACTTTGCTTTGAATTCAGTTATACCATAAGTATCGTGCAAATTAGATGATTATACTAGTCACACTGACAGATGGCCATAGCTACATGCAGTCAAAAGACCCGAGTCTATTGCACAAATCTGCAAATCATCACAATCACATCACAAACAAAATAATCCATAAAAAAACCAGCAAAATAATAATAATAATAATAATTTAATACCCATTGCGCCGGGAGCATCCAATTCTTTGCTTTTTGTTCCCCCTGTATCCTCACGCCAATTTAATGCAATTTAAAGGCAAAAATGGATATCCTAATCATGTCCCATCTGCACTAGCTCCAGGGCTGCTCAGAGTACATACATGACCAAAGAAATCAAAAATTGAATAATAAAGAGAAAAAAAAATTCGATATGTACATTGCAATATCTTTGGTCGTTGAATCTGATTGATTACGAATGACGTAGAGAGTCGAGTCGAGTTGAGTCAATAGTACTTCGTACTCGACTAAGCGATATGATTCGAAGTGATTTGATGATCTCGGGATATTTCATTCAGCTGGGACGGGACGATGATCGTCGTGAGTGATTGCTTCAATCTCGATCGTCTGGGATATTCAAGGCGACGAATCGTGAAGATTGACTCGTTCCACGGACTTGGATAGTCTTCCGTCTTAATTCCCCTCGAGGGTTGGTGCGGGCGATTGGCGTCGCGCTAGTGAACAATAGCTTCGCCATGGTGGGTTGGTAACCTCAACTATGCGATGGACGCGCCCCGCAATTATAAATTTAGGTAATTTGCCTTTGCTTTTGGTATTGCTTTTGCAATGATGGCCCGTGTTGGAACCGAAGGGTTGGATCGCATGGAGGGGAGGATTTGATGAGTTGATTGCGATTCGGAATTAGGGCTTCAAGGCCGTGGGGCTGCTGCGGTTGGTTCGGGGAGTGTTTGGATGTGGAGGAGATCGGGTCGATTTTCTATCACATCGAGACATTGAGTTAAGGCTGTATAGGTTAGATGAGAGTATCTTTCAATAAACAAAGAGAAATAAAGGAATGAACAAGAAAAAGAGCCGGTGATTGGTTCTATTATGTTGCTGAATAGAGTATACATACCAGAAAGGATTTCTTCTTCCCATATCCCCAATTGATAATCGACTAGTCCATGCGGTTCCAGCTGATCACAAAGATGAATCAAATCTTTCCCCATGGCATCCAGCTGATCTCGACTGATGAGACTCATATGTGTAGGTGGATGACCCGTACTGATCAAATCCTCACACAAATCCTTCTGTTTTTGACATACAGCCAACCAACAAAGGTTAAAATCATTCCAGAGCTGCAATCGATCGGGATAAAGTAGGTGATCATCGCGCAGGATCCCTAACGTATGACAAAAAGGGTATTAGTCTCGTCAACCCTGAATCAACTCTTTGGCGCATTGAGTTCGCCTGTCAGATGATGCCTGTATGACGCGTGCCTACAAGTGCAAAATAATAAATAGAAGGGGGAAAAAGACAAGAAAGAACAAAAGTGTACAAAGTCTTCCCCTGTTAAACAAAAAATAGGATCCAGGCCAAAGTGCGATTTGGTACGACCTCCTCCGCACAAGTCTGGGGGCGCGGCAGCAACATTGTACCAGTATTGTACCTCCCGCAGGGTATATGATAGCAAAGGAAAATCCAAAATAGAACAAAATTGAAAAATTGAAAAATGGGAATGAGAATGAATAAGCAGTGAGAAATATCAAAAAGAGCCGAACTTACCAAGATCCCGTGCGTTAGCTACAAGCCACCCGGAAATTTCCAATAGCGATCGGCTGGCTTCCACCAATCGTCCGGCGCGCGTATGATCAAAGGTACTGCGCAGTGCACGTCGATATCGAGCATAAGCTTCATCAAGACCCGAAGGATCAACAAGAGATTGTCGAGGAGAGTCTTCTGGCTGCTGGGATGGAGGTTCCAACCGGCCAGATGTGGGACCGATTGGCGTGAAATCGGACATAGTGGCGGGGAAAGGTTGCATAGCATTTGGACGTGCCATGGGGCCAGGTTGATTATATGGTAGAGTGTTGAGATAAGGTGAAAGCCCAGCTGGGGTGGTCGAGGGTTCCTCATGGGCAAAATATTGTGAAACGGCAAACTCATTCGATAGGGCGGCCATCGCTGCAGACTGCCGTGGCGGGTACTGTGGAACAGCTTCAAAGGGTCCTGAGGCTGAACCTGGACCCTGCTGTCCAAATTCGTACAGCATGGCCGACTCGTACGGCACGAAGGGCGGGATTTCTTGCGCTCGTCTTCGCGCGTTGTTTAGTGCTGTTGGCGTTTGGCGCGGCCGTACGAACTCGGGCGTATAGGATTGCATCTCATTGCCCTGCAGTGAGCCGCCGGTAAAGGAGTTTCCTGTGTATCCGTAATCGTAAGACATCGTCGCGCGGTCTGGCGCCTGCGATAGCCCCGTTGGGTCTCCACGTGGATGCATGGAGGACTCGAATTGATCGGTTGTACGGCCTCTGGTCGTAGAATGACCAGATCTCCTCATAAACCGTTCATTCTGCTTGCGGTTGTCGCCATCCATTAGACTGTCCCACCGAGGTCTGTGGAGATCTAGATCTGCCCAGGGTTTGGGTGACAACGGTGGACTTGCGTAGGATGCCAGTTTGAAGTTTATATACCAGGTTTGAAGGATCAAATATCGAGTACCAATATCAAGTACCAAGTACCAAATACCAAATGGCGTGTACCAGTACTTCTTCTTGCTATCAGTTCAATGTTGAGTAGTAGGCTCAAACTTCTATCTGATATCAATTCGGTCGATGTGATGTCGATGAGATGCAGATATAGTTGGAAAGAGATGCGAACAGCCACAAATTTTCAAGATGGAAGCCACCAAGAGGCATCGATCATGTGTCAGACAAGGCGTACCGAGAAAGATGTTTCAGCAAGCGAGTGAAAATGAGTAAGACGAGATCAAATCGAGGATTACATGGAGACGAAGATCCCATAGGACGATTTATAGTTGGAAGTTCCAATCCCTAAGCCAACTCCTCAAAAGGAATTAGTTCAAATAAAAGCAATCCACAAAAAAATTCCTCAAAAAAGTAGGGCTTCAAATATGACGAATCTGATTATTTTTCGTGGGTATCAGTCAAAAGATGACAATAGATGGAGACTAAAGGGGGGGGGGGGGAAGGGAGGACAAGGACAAAGTGGGAGCCAAACATACCCAATAATCAAGTCACAAAGTACCGTCACCGTAACGGGAGCCAGTAAGAAGTAAGTTAATAAGAAGAACAAACATCGAGAAGACGAAATCGAGAGAGAGAAAGGGCCAGAGATAGACTCGTGGGGGACCGAATACCTGGAAGGGATAGTATTTGAGACTATCTACTTGGGGATGGCGATCATCTTCGATCTACACTGCGCGTCGATCGCCCGGGAACCCGGCGGGCTGGTTCCTGGTGGATTTCCCGAAAGCTAGGGATGACAAGGTCAGGTGTGTTTCGTTTCGTTTATTTTTCTTTTTTTTTGTTTTTCTTTTCTTTTATTTCTTTTTTTTTTTTTTT
>Ga0209673_1002357_pt1 | contig 13306 bp, 13 predicted proteins | sample AraplaCol_mMS_r2_2_FD_184274 | JGI IMG/M metagenome (GOLD analysis project Ga0209673, IMG submission 184274) | Arabidopsis root microbial communities from North Carolina, USA - plate scrape MF_Col_mMS_r2 (SPAdes) (version 3) | ecosystem: Host-associated > Plants > Roots > Endosphere | place... | reverse complement strand
ATATTTTATCTGGAGAGAGTAAGAAAGATGTGGATGACCATACTGTAGGACAAGGCTGATACTGTACAATCTGATTGATATTGTACATACTAAACTCTCTACCATATAGTATCTAGTATAAAATACTCTGCTGTATTCACTCCCACTCTTCACCCAATATGTTAATATACTTACAAATAATATAACCGTTCTTCGTCTAACTACTCTGTTCTGTCTAACTGCTCCCTACTAACTATTGTATACCCACTTATTTCCACTGCGTCATGAGATCGGCGGTGGAGAGTCTCCTGCGACCAAATTTAGCAGCGCATGTCTTAGCCAAGTTTAACTATACATATTCGCCTTCTCGCAAAAGAACTCCAACATTGAAAGTATTTGAAGTCTACTCTTCTCTCCATCTTTTCTGTACAAGACATCCAAATCCACCTACATCTCCGCCACTAGGAGTAAATTATGTCGGCTTGGGTGGTACTCGCCACTGCCACTCTCTGCCGCTAAGAGAAATTAGGGCAATTCCTGTTTCCCGCCGCCTTTTTTGAAGGGACGCGCAACGTCCTGGCGCGGCATCAACTCGGACGTTTCCACCTGTACATCTGCTAGTTTAGTCCACTTCACTCCCTTCTTTAATTGCTGATTCTGGTGAAAGATGAATTATTTCTTCAACGCCACATTGGCCGTTCACTTGCCCGGATTGTCCCTTGATTGCACTTGATTGCACTTTATTACACTTTGGGGTCGCTCGCCGTGGGGCCTTGGCATTCAATGAAGTCGGTCATTATTGACTCGGCAATGTGGCCATTTTACAATCCAAGTCTGATTGGTCTGCATTGACAGAATTCATTCAAAAGACGGAAGAATTAGTTATGTATGCCCTGCACGTTCCCTTCGCTTTTTCTCTCCATCACCAATGAATGTGGCCTAGCCACCTTGCGGCCTCCCGCCAGCCCATTCCAAATGGTCTGCATCAGGTACAATATTACCCTTTTCTTTTTCTTATTTTTAGGCTTCCTTCATTCTTTTGGTTTGATTTTTCTCCCACGCCTTTCAAGGTGAGACACGGACTCTCCGTGGGTCGCACTCTGACCTTCTTTTAACCCGCGACGAGGATCCGGACCCTTGTCCTTGTGGTCTTCCGCATGTCTCACGTTGAACCCTAATAATAACATCGCTAACACAGGCACTAACAAATTAGGAAGTACGGGGTATAGTTGTTTTTATATTACAATAACCAACATACAAGGCACAGGCGAGGAACGCTAGATCCATGCCCATTCCCTGTATAGAGAACTCTGGAGAACACTAATGCTAGTATGAAGATCTCAGGATCCTCAGATCTACAGGGACCTCAGCCCCCCAATTCGTTTCAGATGAACTGCCGGAATACACTGTGGATCGCAGGGATCCCATATGCAGAATGCATGTATCGAAGCTGACCACATGCATTAGTAGTATGTTTGGTTTTCAGGAAATATTGTCGGTGGGGAGTAAACAATTGCTGCATCTCCAACAGCAAACACTTTCTGGCATTTTCTTAGCCAACACAGCCTCCAAGACACCCCAAGACTCTCCAAGATCTACTCTGGCCCAACCCCACCACCAAATGCTTTGTCCTGGACTAGAATACGAGACATGAAACTTGAGACATAAATAGCAAGTCCAATCCTATCTTATTCAAAATGGGGGTAGAATGTTCATTAATTCGTTATTGAAAGACCTAGACTCCAGCTTAAATACATATCCATAGTACTAAATTTCAAACTACACAATCCAATCGACATCATCTTATACATCGATGAAATTGTAGCAAAAAAAGTCAAAGAAAAGTCAAAGCTCTTACTGCTCCATCAGATGATAAGCGAGCACAGGATCAACCAACGCCATCTCATCATGACTGGGTATCATAGGATCAACGTTTCTGCCCGTATCGGCAGGTAAAGTATCTTGCATCATGAAATCGGATTCTGGGCCAAAATGCCCAGAGTTGGTAACAGGTTCAGTAGACATTGCGCTCTGGGCGGCATTTGCCTCGTGGGGAAAAGACGCAATTTCGGTATCAAATTCAAGACCGTAAATGCCAAGCGTATTACCACCAGAGCCATATTGATCTGCAAGTAGAGCACGCTGCATGAACAGCCCTTGAATCTCGTCTTCTGAGCAGCCATGCTTGGCAGACATGTGTATCCACAGATCATACTCACGGTGAAATCGATGTTCGCACGAAGTGTAGAAGCAGGAGATGTGTCGCCCTGTTTCCTCTGCATAGCCATGCCCAGTCAATGCAGCTAATGTGGAAATACCAGCAGATTGGGCTTTCTGACTGTTCAATCCAAGTCGCTGACGTCGTTCAGCCTTGGCATTTAAATATCCCAAATGGGCAGTGCGAACATGTTCTTCCAGAGCCAGCTTGCTACCGTATCGCTTCCCGCAGCCAACACCATCCCAACCAGCAACCTTTTTGGAGGTAGATAGGTCAACTTCACCACAGCCGAATCGTTTTTCTCCTTGATGAACGGTGCGGATGTGGACCGTCAGGTTACCCTTCTTGGTGAAACAGCGATCGCAACCCGGCTCGGTACAGTTGAATACTTTTCTTTCGTCAAGGCTGACCTCACCGTGGGCTACCTCCAAGTGACGCCGAAGTTCTCGCGACGTGGAACAAACGATCGGACATTTAGGGCATTTAGGTGGATGAACCGTTCGAATATGTTCTTGTAGAGTAGCGTAAGTAGGAAATGTGACAGATGGTTCAGCAGGATTCTCTGAGCTGCCGTTTGCTGCTGATTCCTGCTGGTTCTGGGAGCATTCCGTACAGCTAAATCGCTTCTCCGTGTGTACCCTGCTCTCGTGGGCTCGCAAATGACCTGCCGTATCAAAGGCCATCTGGCATTGGTGCCCCGTCTTTGAATCCACATGGGTACAGGGGAATGGTTTTTGATTGAGATGAACGCATACTATGTGTTTCTGTAGCGTGGAGTGTTTCCGGAAGGTCTCTTCGCAGGGAGGATATTCGGTGCAGCGGTATTTATCACGGCCATCATGTGCAGCAGTGTGACGCCGAAGTCGTGAGCCTGTCACGAAACTCTTTCCACATCCGGGGCGGTCACAGACATAATCTCGGACCCCGGTATGAGCGCTCTTGACGTGATGAGCCAGATGGGAGGCGCGCAAAAAGGTCTTGTCACACCCCTCGTGAGTGCATTGAAATACACGTTCGTTATTATGAGAACGAATATGCTCTTGAAGCCGGGCTGGTCGATTGAAGGCCTTTGTGCATCCATCGAATGGACAGTAGTGGGTTTTAAGTTCGGACGGATAACGAGTGGAAGTGGTGGAGAATGGCGTTGCCGGGGTCTCATTCAGATCGTCACTGATCAAACTCGGGGTCCCTGGTGCTGAGTATTCGGCGTCCGAATGGAGCTCTTGGTAGATTGGATCTAGTGTATCATCATTAGTGTCGCCCTTCTGAAAGGGTTCGAGCTATCGATAAAACCCCGAGCCGAAGTCAATGGCTTACCATCATTATTCAGATAGTCTTTTTGCTGTCGCTTGAAAGGCGATCCGCCTTCTAAAGATGCTTTACGCTTCATGGCTATGGTTTAATAAGCCATGGAAAACCACAGCAACTGAGGCAGTAGGCGTGCCTGGACACAAAAAAAAAAGTTGACATCGCTGACGAAATAAATAGATTTTGCCGCATTTAAAGGCGGTGAGGCCGAAGACGGACTAGCGTCAATTTTGAGTGGGAGGAAGATTTTCCGCAGCGCCCAGTCTTTTCGTGCTTCGCGATTCTTCGTCACTTTGATTCCGCGCGTTGGGCTTCTCATTCCATAATTACCCAGGCGACTCTCTTTACAACTATCCACCATGTCTGATTACGGCGGTGACGACCATGAGGAAACGTAAGAATCCCTTTGATATGGCTGGAGATCTCGGCGCAAAGATCTGCTCGAGGAATCAAGCTCTGGAGCTCTGCTCCCCGTGAAAAAAAAATGAATTGCCCTTTTGACATGCGATATTCTTTCCAGCTTCGATTACGAGCCTCATGAGGAGGTATTCGAGGAGAATGAGCCCGGCGACTTGGTGGAAGATGATTTCGAGGGCGGCCACGACGGAGAAATCCCCTACGAGAACGGCGTCAACGGCGAGAATGTTGTTGTATCAGGCGATCCCAATTCCGGGCAGTCGGGCAAGGTCATGGAACAGGCGCGAGAGAAGAAGGTCCCCAATGACCAGCGCACTACCACCCCGTACCTGACCAAGTATGAGCGTGCTCGCGTTCTTGGTACCCGTGCTCTGCAGATTAGGTACGTTCAGTCTCAATGAGATATTATTCGAACCAAGCTTGAACACGATCTGCTATGAATGTCATGATGGCTAACATTTTCGTGTTTTCTTCTTTTCCAGTATGAACGCTCCAGTGCTCGTTGACCTTGAGGGTGAAACCGACCCTCTTCAAATCGCTATGAAGGAATTGAACCAGAAGAAGATCCCTCTCATTGTGCGACGGTATCTGCCGGACGGATGGTAAGATCATTCAGTTTTTTTCATGAAGCCAAGTAGAAGCATTCTAATCATTGCGCTTTAGGTATGAGGACTGGACTTGCGAGGAGCTTTTGTAGGCGAGACATTCGCCCTCCTTTGCTTGTGATAGGATTTCTTTCTCTGGGTAAATTCAGCATAGCGTTCGGAGTTTGGGAGTCTAGAAACCGTGGCTCGAAAACAAAAACATAAGGGCAATGGCCTGGGAACCATGGGCATGAACTGTACATGAATTTTAGAAAGACCAAAAAAATACTAATAACGGTTTCTATAGTATCTCTAGTCATTAGTTTAGTGCAGTAGTTGAAAGAAAGCCTTGTTCAGACATGCTCCGATTAGGGCTGAGTTGGGGATGACTATCGACTATCAGACAAAAAGCAAAAATGCCATGTGCCGCCTGTATGCATATATGTACTTGAATATCCCGTAGTAATTCGATCCCGGAATGAAAGCTCTTTGAAATACATCCTGAGGATATTATTACACTTACTGGCTGTGGTTACAAGACACTCTAGGATATTATTATAAAAAAAAAATACGCCCGGGATGACTTGATCTTACGACGTCCTTGATAACAATAGGGTTCTTTATCCTGAGTCTCCTGATATTCCTCGTATACAGTGCTGTAACATTAGTTTGAGACCACTCTTCTTTCTGCCGTTCTTTCTACGCTTCTTCTACCACCTCAAGACTTTCGGAATGATAAGAGAAATGGAAGGCGGTAGTAACCATTAAGCACTACCATCTATTGGAATAATAGCAACTGGCGAAGCCTATTACCTCGGAGAACTGGCCTGCTAGGAAATATTTGAATTCGTGTATGTAAATTGCTATTCGGATGTACTCACTGATAGATTTAGTATTCTACATTTCAGATTCTCGCGAAAGGACTAAATAAGAAACCAAACTATCGATTGGATACCAATCATGCGAATACCAGTATTCTAGAGTCGTATTTCTAGTTGCTATACGCTTCGTTGTGCTGACCGGGGAGGAAGTTGTTAACCCCGAAGTCCCCACGTTTTCCCCGATTGGCCTTTCCATCGTGAGCTGCAGGTACTCTGTCAATAATCAACTACACTCAAGCCTCAAGCCAAGGTGAATCGGGTAATCGGCACATCTCCAGTCTATCCTCATTGGATATGCGTGGTACTCCAACTCCCACACATCCGCAAGCTCTCCTTCTACTCTATACCCCAGGCTATCCTTGACTACTCACTAATCCATACTCAACCGTGCTGGCGGACCGTGAACCCTGGTGGACTGGTGGACCGGTTCCACCAGGGCCTGCTTTTTCGGCTTCGTCCGCCCCCAAAGGTGCTTGTCTGCCCCGCTTGCCGCTGTACTAATCGCCGATTTTTCTTTTGGCTTTCGTCTCTGCAGTTTTTTTTTTTTTTTTTTTTTCTTTTCTCACAGTGACTCACCTCAAGAAGTCCCAAGCTATATCATCATATCCTCTCGTCAGATATCGAGCCAGCTTGTGACCCTCTTCGGGGATTATCTACAACTTTGTGCACACAGTGATTGTGCCTTGAAGCGGCCCATCTGTATCTGACCCGACCAAACGCCGAGATTGAATGAGAAGGATGGGTTCGACTAATTCGGAAATAGAGCAGAATGTTCACAGCAATATCACACCCAAAGATGAAGAGAATGTGACCACCGACACCACCACTTCTCCGGATAGGAATCCAGCAAAGGATCCTGAACTGACCTTTGATACCGGTCTTCGATCATGGCTTCAAGTCTTGGGCTCGTTTTTCCTCTTCTTCAACTCATGGTAAGTCAAAACACATAGAAAGCAACAGATTCTGAAAAGCGAGGAAAGCAAACAAAGAAGAAAATTTAATAAATTCTAACACAATCTCTCTTGTTAGGGGCGTGATCAATACCTGGGGTGCATATCAAACATACTATGAACAGGACCTGCTCAGTGGTACCTCGTCATCCTCCATTGCCTGGATCGGATCTCTCCAATCTTTCCTTTTGATGATGATCGGTGTTGTTACCGGTCCTCTCTTTGATGCTGGCTACTTCCGTGCTCTGATCGGTTTTGCAGCTTTCATGCTACCATTTGGCCTGATGATGACCAGTATTTCCACCCAATACTGGCATTTGATCCTTGCACAAGGTGTTTGCGTCGGCTTAGCGGCGGGATGTCTGTTTGTGCCCTCTGTCGCAATTTTACCGCAATACTTTCAACGCAAAAGAGGTCTTGCCAATGGCCTCGCTGCCAGCGGGAGTAGTATCGGCGGAGTCATCTATCCCATCATGTTCCATAAGTTACAACAAGAAGTTGGCTTTCCTTGGGCTACCCGAGCTATCGGCTTCATCTGCTTTGGTACTATCTGCGTCTCATTCATGATTATGCAAGTGCGCTTCAAGCCCAAGGAAAAACGAAAGCTGTATCAGTTCTCAGCTTTCAAGGAGCTTAGCTTCTCTCTTTTCACCGTGGCCATGTTTCTCGGATTTTTGGGGTTCTACAACTTCCTTTTCTACGTCCAATCCTACGCCATTGAAACGGGGATTGTCGATAGTAACCTCGGATTCTATCTGATCTCTATGCTTAATGCCGCTTCTACTTTCGGTCGAATCGGTCCCAATTTCCTGGCTGACCACATTGGTCCTCTCAACATACTCACGCCTGCCGTGACTATCACCTCAATTCTGGCATTCGTGTGGATAGGTGTTCATACTGTCCCTGGTATAATCATTTTAGCCATTTTCTACGGCTTCTTCTCCGGGGGATTTGTTTCTCTGCCGCCCGTGGTTATGGCTAGTATGACTCCTGACGTGCGAGATCTGGGCACACGTCTCGGAATGATGTTTGCCATCGTCTCCTTTGGACTTTTGATAGGAACCCCCATCGGCGGTGCTATTCTGAACGACACCCACAAGTACTTGGGTGTGCAATTATTCACATCTTGCTGCCTTGTTGCCTCGGCGCTCCTAATGGCCATCTTGAGATTCGTGCGCTCGGGTCCCCACTTGAAGGTGAAGGCTTGATCTTCAAGCAGCTATAATGAACTCTAATTCTCATTCGAATTATGCTCGACTGCATTTTGCACTTATCAATCCAATGGCCGTGGGATGTATATCGGCAGATGCCCTCGCCGATCCTATCCACAAATACATGTTTGCGACGACATGTAATATGCGATCCATCTTATCTCAAACTGATATACAGGCCGTGTGGAATTTTTAAACCTCGAAATGATTAATACTTTCGAGTCGTGCGATTTTTCGCTCCTGGTATCGAGACTAGCCCCAGAACAAATCACCCATATCGATAATATTACTCCTCGGCTATTCAAAAAACCTACACTTAGATATGAAAATGATAAATTAATAAATCCTGAAATGACTGGTTCTATTGAGTTTGAGGGTATTTATATATGTTTCGTATTTACGATCCCAAAACTCCAGGGCTCCCGCCAACAATGACATTGAAAACCTTCACAAGACCCCCACATATGCTACTATAAGATCAAATCCCTCCTTCGTTTTTATCGGAGCTCATACTTATGAAACATCCTCTGGATTTACCAAGAAGTCCTCTCCCTTGTCTCGCACGTGCTCCAGCTTCTTATCTCGACTGCAGGGTTTCCGCATGTCAAATGCGTCTTCTCCTGAATCAGACATGCCTGTTGGATCATCGCTGTAGTAATTGACCACTCGCCGGAATACAGAGTATCTATTGAGAACTTATCAGCATGGGGCCAGACAAACCCAGGCGTGAACTCCGGCGGCCTGGGAAAGTAAAGGAGCAGCTTACCCCATTCCTTTGTACATATCTACCGCAACCTTGTTCCCTGCTCGCACATACAAATCCACGAACCAGGCATCATTTATATCAGAGCCCCGCTCCAGCTGCTCAGTTAATCGGCTAGCAAAACCGAGTCGGCGCCAGTCGGGTGCAACGGTCAACACTGTAATATGTCCGTGCCAGGGTGTATAGTGCTCAGAGGCTCGCATTGATGGGTGCTGCTCCTCTAGTTTCCCCATAACTATCCAAATCATCAGTGAATATAGTCCAATGGTTTTAACCAAGGTAAAAAGAGGGCCATACTATATCCCACCACACCGGCTTCGCGGTCCTTAACCACACTGAACAGTGACGGCCATCGGGTGAGGTAGTTCAGGTAGAATCCCAAATCATAGTTCTCAGTCAGTGGGTCCAGATTCGTTCGGTTCATGGACAGCAAGTCCAGCGGGGACATGCGTGTAATAGAGCTCATGGTGGCTTTCTTTGAGGTCTTGAAGAATGTGGGGTTGACTGACTATTTGATGCCTTTTTCTGCCGAGTGCCCGCAGGGCGGTGACTTCATTCCGGCATGGTTTATGTCCAAATGTACAACTTGCATACTGTTTCACTGTCGGCGGTTTGGGGTGTCTCTTTTCATATTGGGAGCTCACTGTTTTCTGTACTTCACCGCTGATCGTTTATGTTCCATATGAGGGTCATGCGACGGTAGAAGTTGAGATAACATCGAAACGACACACCCTCACGCCAGCCCACAATTGCCCATCTCCTAATAAATACCATAACTAACACTGCGTGTTGATGGTTCATTATTCTCCTTTCTTCCATTGATACTTCTCCTTCTCGCTCATTATTCGTCGTATCATTCATCCGCTATCCTTATTCAAAGAGACTCATCAATCTTACATACCTCGCCGCAATGCCCCTCCCTCCATCTCCCCTGAAACTCTCTCACCGCAACCCCTCAACAATAGACGAGTCACCAATTTCACCAGGGACAGGAGCCAATGGATTTGCTCCTCAGAGTCCTCTCGAACTCCGAACACCTCGTCTTTCTGCACCACCATCCCCGGTCACTCCTCGCCAAAACAGTCGCACCATGTCTGGGTCTCAACGTGAATCGGTCGATTTCTCCGCCGGTACAGGCGGCGAGGGTCTAGGAAATCTTGCCGACGAATTGGCGGATGCTTGGGAGCAGGAAGATGAGGGCTATGGCTATGCATCAGGGCAGGAGGCAGGCGCCGGAGGATCCCAGCAAATGGACCATAGTGACAACGAGGATGCATACATGCACCCTGGACGTGATATGCATCCACCATCGCCCTCAGTAGACTCGCCCGCATCGAGGAGCAGGCTCCGACCCAGTCAACTTCGGCATCGCCGGGCAGAGTCCCATTATGATGGTTCAGACTATGGGAATGACTCGGATCTGGAAGAAGCGGCCGATATCTCCCCCGCACTGGAAAACCAAATGGCCGATATCGAAAGCCTCGCTCGGAGGGGTATCGAGAACAATGGCAGTGAGAATGACCATGTTATTCAACGGACAGTCCAGGAGTTGCGTGATCTGGGTGGACAAAGTGGTATCGAAAATAGCGCCATGCGGTACGTTCTGCGATTGACGCCATAAACATATCAATTTGTCTAACTGATTTTCTGCTCTAGCCTCATTACCGCACATACCTCAATCACATCGCATCTCACACATCAAACGCGTACACTACAATCCCTCATTCATCCGCTTCTCTTTTCTCCTTTCCCGCTCCTCTCCGAGGACGCCATTGACTCCCTCATGCCTCTCATTGACGAAGGCCTATTGCCAAATCTTCCATACCCACTTCCTGAACAATCCCAGTCTCGTCGAGACTCTCGACCCACGACTCCCTTACAAGCATCCTCAGCCAACCCACTTGTCTCCCTGCAAGCTCTCATCTCCCAAACGTCTGACATCACCCACTCTCTCCGTGGTTTGAGCGATACCTTATACGAGTCCCGTCAATTGACATCCACCGCATCCCGGCGACTGCGGTCCGCCCGAGAGCTTGTGGCTGAACTACGACGAGAGGAAGAAAGCCGGGAAGAGGGCTCTCGATGGATCGAGGTTGGGGAATGGGATCGCCGATTGAAGGACCGCGAGGCTGGTCAAGAGTGTCGAGATGTCGTCAGCGGCTTCGAAGCCGTTTGCGGCGAATGGCGTGAGAAGCTCTTCGGGGCTGGCGCTGAAGTAGCAGCCGCATGAACATACTTTCATGACACTCCTCCTTTTTCTTACTCTTCGCCTTGTTTACAACTGATCGCGGCTCTCTGAATACCTGACTAGATTGTTATGAGCTTTTTCTTTCTTTTTATCCTTTGTTTTCCTTCCATCATGGGCCTCGTCACCATCTTAAGCCCACCCTTCTTTGTCAGATATCCCCTTTTTACCTCTTTCTTATGTTGTTCCCACCCCCAAACCGAATGGCTTTACCCCGGTGGTTCTGTTAATATCCCGATACCTCGGATCTAGATACGTGCATATATAGCCTAAATTTTGATACCACACAATCGATACATGAATGCTTATATACTAGACTAAAATAAGTCTCTCATGCAGCAATCAGCCCACTTCTCCTGCAGTTAATGTTCCACAATCACAGCAAGCGTGGGGGCACCCAATGCTAATTACCAGCACACATAGAGTACTATGGAGTTGAAGCGGAGTGTATGAGAACCCACTCGGCGAGACTCCGAGATTCTTTGACGATTTAACAGAGTATCCGAGGTCAATACCGAAGGTTTAGAGATCGGCACTCTCCAAGCTCGGAGGAATATCCAGAAGTTCTTTTCATCCCGCAGTATCCCCCGCACTTCTCCAATCTAAACATGACGCTGGGCTGGGAGACCGACCAATCATGGCTGGTGCCAGAATTCGAGATCCAAGTATAAATAAAGTGTAGGGCTTGGCCGGTTTCGCCATCATCGGAAGTTCAAGATTGTTCAGTACTAGCCCGAGTCTTTCTAATAGTACTCCGTCATGTCTTCAATTACTAGTTGGTTGTTGCTGGGACAATGTCTCTTCTCTCCAGTCTTCTCAGCAGCGAGCAAGATTCCCGCTCAAGCTCAAGCCATTGACCAGCGAATATTCAATGTCCTAAACATTACTCTCCCCCCTGCAGAGTTCAATGCCACGAGTGTAGGTGATCCCCAGGTTTGCGTTGCGGCATTGCATCATAGCTAACTCTATTTCAAAAAGACGTTTGTTCCTCCGGGCTCAACCGAGAAGAGTCTTCTTAATCGACCATTTCATATCTATGATGAGGAATTTTTAAAGATTCTGGGCGGTAATCCCACTCTTACCCGTATTGCTTATTCGAAGGTGGACCCTCTCTTCCATGAAGCGGTTGTGTGGTAAGTGCAACATCAGGCCCAAATTCGATACTATCAGTACCGGGCAAAGCATTTACTAATAGGATCTCACAACAAAAAGGTCCAAGAAGACAGATGAAGTCTTTTTTGTACAGAATGCCGGCCCGCCCGAGGCTGGAACGGGTCTTAACAAGTCGTCTATTGTCGAGAAGATCTCGCTAGCTCAGGCTGCCGCTGTGTCCAACAAGACAGATGCCGTGGGTCTGGTAGATGTCGAGAATGTCACTTCTTCGACGATGGTCATTAATCCGAATGGTGAGCTCATCTTGATAGGAGTATATCTGGTTCATTGATGAATGCGAGAAGGATAATCTGACATAATGAAATACAGGAGCTAATAATTATCGCGGGAAGTTGATCTTCACAGGCGAGGGTCAAGGTGATGATAAAGCCCCTGCTTTATACGTTATGAACCCAAGGAAGCCGTACGATACTAAAGGTGGGCTCCTCTACCCGATCATCCCAGGTATGATTGTGTCAGGGAACATTCGGTTAACAGAGTGGCAGTCCTTCTGAACAATTTCTTCGGCCGACAGTTCAATTCGTTGAACGATGTAGCTATCCACCCGAAGAACAAGGAGGTCTATTTTACCGATGTTCCATATGGCTATTACCAGGACTTCCGCCCTTCGCCTGGCCTTCAGAATCAGGTTTATCGATTTAATCCAGACACAGGTGCTGTCAGAATCGCTGCTGATGGCTTTGTGCATCCAAATGGTACGGACTCTGCTTCACTGGCTCTGTAGCCGAAGACTAACCACAAGGGTTGAAGGATTCACGTTTTCTCCGGATGGAAAGCATGCCTATGTCACCGATACAGGGATTAGCTACGGTTTCTATGGCTACAATCTCACAGATCCATCTTCAATGTATGTTTCTCAAATATTTGTTCTTTCAAATGAAGCCCTGTGAACGGCTGCTAATATAGGATCTGGCAGTTATCGTTATGATGTCGCAGAAGATGGTACACTCGAGAACCGCAAGACCTTTGCCTTTATCAACTCTGGTGCTCCAGATGGTAAGTATACTATCCATTGAGCCTATTATCATATGTCAGTGTTTTCTAATCACAGCCTTTAATCACAGGTGTCCACTGTGATTCTTGGGGCAACGTCTATGCTGGGTGTGGTGATGGTGTCCAGGTTTGGAACCCATCTGGTAAGCTCATTGGCAAGATCTACCTGGGAACAACTTCGGCAAATTTCAATTTTGCCGGTAAAGGAAGAATGGTGATTTGTGCCGAAAATTCACTTTACTATGCGACTTTAGCGGCTGGTGGAAGCTATGTGGAAAGCGAGATGTAGATTAAGGGAAGGTGTATATGGAATACAAGTCCAAGTTAGCATTAATCAACTTTTCCAGTTCATCGAGTGGTCTAGGGATCACGTAGAAAAAGTGTATATCGATGGTAAGGATAATAAAGACAAAAAAGACAAAAGAAAAAAGTAAGAGGAATGGAAAGAAGAAAAGATAAAGATAAAAAAAAAAAAAAAAGAAAGCATGCGATAGCATGTCCTGGTTTCGATCCAGGGTCCTCCGGGTTATGAGCCCCTGATGTTGATGTTAGTTGAAATGTTCCAAGGCATGATTTATGAGATC